>Ga0101944_10000462_pt1 | contig 118145 bp, 110 predicted proteins | sample DewCreD2012metaG_FD_75245 | JGI IMG/M metagenome (GOLD analysis project Ga0101944, IMG submission 75245) | Hot spring sediment bacterial and archeal communities from British Columbia, Canada, to study Microbial Dark Matter (Phase II) - Dewar... ...
ATCTCCTACCTGAAACTGTTCCACTGACAATTCTTGCCCGACTTGAAATTGACTCTCCTCCTCTAATTTTTTCAAAGCAAATTCCTTAACAGAAATAAAATTCTTTCTTTTCTTTGGATCAGCTTCCTTATTTTTCTTTAAAAAACCTAAGATCGCAGCTGAATAGCCATCTTTTTGAGCTACACGCATTCCCAAAACAACATTCTTGCCTACTTCCAACAATGTTCCGTTTAGTGCCTTCCCATCCTCTTCAAAGAGAGTAGTCATTCCAATTTTCCTAGCTAAAATAAATTTCATATCAATAAACAAATAAAAAACAAAAAACCGTACATTCCAAAGAATATTTCAATGCCCATAAACTAAATCTGATTAGCTTTAGACCAAGAAATATCCCTTGAATATCCGGCTTTCAAGCTAATCCAGTATCTTGTCGAATTTTCGCCCTACACCCTACAGACGAATAGATTCCAAGACTTGAATTAGTAAAAATATCAAACTTCAAAACAAAATGCAAAAACTGTTTACTTATCTTTTCTTACATCTTAATTTCTACACCCACCCCCGCCGGTAAATCCAAATTTGTCAAACTCTCAATAGTTTTTTCACTTGGTTCCAATATATCTAAAAGGCGTTTATGGGTCCTAATTTCAAACTGATCGCGACTATCCTTATGAACAAAGGTTGAACGATTAACTGTCAATTTACGCACTCCCGTCGGCAAAGGCACCGGCCCCACTACCTTGGCACCTGTTTTCTGAGCGGCCTCAATAATCTGACGTACCGATTGATCAATCACCTTATGATCAAAAGCCTTAATCTTAATTCTAATTCTAGACTTCGCTTCTTGAGCTGGAATTACTTCTTTAGACATTAGCTTTATTTCGCGATTGCCATTCCATAAAGGAATTAACAAAGAACTGTCGCGTAAAAAATACTTAATTATTTAACACCCAGGAACTATAAAGCATCTTTTCAGAAAAGTCAAGTCCAAAAAAACTTTTTTAAAAAACTATTTTGGAAATAGAAATTTCTGTTAAATTTTGTCGATGCCCTTGTTTCTTACGATAACGCTTTTTTGCCTTATACTTAAGAATATTTACCTTTTTTCCTCGAAATTGATTCATAATTCTCCCCTCAACTTTTACACCCTCAAGATAAGGCGTGCCAATTTTAATTTCTTTTCCGTTATCTACCAATAATACTCGATCAAAAAAAACTTTTTGATCAATTTCTCCTTCTAATCTTTCCACGCTAATTTTATCACCTTCCTTAACATTATATTGTTTACCACCTGTTTCAATCGTTGCTAACATGATGTTGAAAATAAAAAAATTATCTTTTTTAAAAAAGCTTTTTCATCTTGCCAAACTTTCTAAAAAAAGTCAAGCTTTTGGTATTCTTTTACTCCGCATCAGCGTCATTTTTTCTAAAATCTTATTAAATTCAAAATAATAATATTGCTGATGACCTCCGTGTGCTGAAATTACTGGTTTTTTTTGATAATTCAAAATTTTTTTTATTTTAAGAGGAATATTTTTATCCGGCGTAATAGCCTCCAATTCATCTTGCAAAAAAATTTGATTATGCACTCGCACTATATTTAAATTTTCTTCCTTACCTAAAACTTCACCCACAAACTCAAAAGGAGTTTCATTGTTACAACCAGTAAAATTGTGCGCTGGTTCATTGCCTAATAAAAAACCAGTGGAATAACCTCGATGAACTAAATTATCTAGTTCTTCTTTTTGCTCTGCGATTATTTTCCCCAAAGCCTTTTTGGATAATTTATTTTCTAATCCAGCCAACACTTTCCGATAAGCTCGCGTAACAACAGCTAAATAATAAGCGCTCTTAGCACGACCCTCAATTTTTAAAGAAATCACCCCGGCTTCTATTAATTTATCTAGGTGCTCAATTAAATTCATTTCGTAACTATTGAAAAAATAGGTGCCATGAGCATCTTCTTCCACTTCCATCTCAAATCTATTTTGATCATCTATCACACTCATTTCCTTATAATTCTTTTGTGCTTCTTGTTTTATACTACTTTTTGCTATTTTTTCTGCCTTATGTGCTAACAAATATCGCGTTTTTTGTGTTTCAGTTTTTAAATTACAAATTTCTTGATAAGCCCACCGACACGGCTGAGCGCAATCTCCTAAATTAGCGCTGCGACCCGTCATCCACTTAGATAAAATACACCGGCCAGAATAACTCATACACATTGCTCCATGAATAAAATATTCCAGCTCCGCAGTTGGAACTGCTTTTTTTATTTCCACTATTTCTTCTAACGTAACTTCCCGCGCTAAAATAATTCTTTTTATTCCTTGCGATAACCAAAATTTCACCGCCTCATAGTTAGTGGCATTAGCTTGTGTAGAAAGATGGATTTCTGCCTCGGGCCAAGATCTTTTAATCAAGTTCATTACTCCTGGATCGCTAATAATAATTCCGTCCACCTTTATTCTTCTTAAAAAGTCAATATGTTTAGGTATTTTTTTTAAATGCCAATTATGCGCATAAATATTCAGTGTTACATAGACTTTTTTATTTAATTTATGGGCATAAGCAACACCACTCTTTAAATCCCTTGGTAAAAAACGATTAATTCGCACCCGCAAAGAAAAATCTGGCACCCCACAATAAACCGCATCTGCTCCATAGGCTAAAGCAATTTTTAATTTATTCAAATCTCCCGCCGGCGCCAGCAATTCAATTTTGTTTTCTTTTTTATTTTTATTATTAACTTTTTTAAAAACTGATTTTCCAAGAGAACTCAATAATTTACTCATATTTGTCTTTTTTAACTAAAATTTACCCTATAAACCTTATCAAAGGTTAAACGCTTTCAATTCACTCTCAATCCATTTTTCTGCCTCTTGTTCGTCTTTTTCTATTGCCATTTCTACGCCTCGCTTGGCGATTTCAAGGAGGGATTTGGATAACCTTTTTGTTTCATACATTTCAGTAATTTTCTTTTTGATTTCTTCTTGTGTTTTTGAATCAATTTTTGGCAAAGGAAAATTCAAAATATCCTCATCTGTAATTGTTGGGTAAGACGTTCCTGTATTAAATTTGAGCGAAAAATCAAGCAAAGGTTTTAATCTTAAATAAACAAATAATGTTTCCTTATTCACTGCTCCATTTTCTTGTAAAACTGTAAAAGCGCCACTTCCAACATAATTTTCGTTATCAACAATCCCTATTGCCCCACGATACGGTCTAACTTTTGAGACGATCACATCATTTTTTTGCAGTTTAATTTTTGCATTTGCCGGTAATTCATCTCCCTGTAAAGTCATTGGTTCTGTGCTTCCATCTGATATATTTACAGATCCAATTTCAATATATTGATATTCTTCATTCAAAATCTTTTTGAAAGATTTTTTATTTTGCTTAAACTGACCTTTGATTAAATCAAAACCACCCTTATATTTTTTCACCGCTTCAATAATTTCTTCATACTTCGGCTGAAAATACTCCGCGTCTATCCGCTTGGCTTTTTGAGTGTCAGAAAAGTTTTTAACAAAAGTTAGCTGGTGCTTTGGTTTCCAGTCAGCAAGGCCAAGTTCGGAAAGAAGGAGCTGTTCGGCTTGGGAGTAGAGGGATTTGGAGTGGTTTATTTTTTCTTTTGCCTTATCAAATATTTGCTCAATCGTTGAGTTGAATCTGCTGCTGGGTAAGATAACTTTAATTTTCCTTACTTCGTCTAGGTCAAGATTATCTCTAGCATTACCGCCTTGAAAACGTTTTATCTGTTTCTGTGCAATTTCGGAATGTAAAAAAACTTGAATATATTTTGAAAAAGTTTGATTATTAAGTCTAATAATAGCAACAGCTTGATTACAATTCGCAGGTTCATTTAGATCATAAAATCCAATAACACCTATTGTTGCCCCAACAATGGCTATTAAACTATCACCGTTTTGAATTTCTGACCGTTTTTTTAATTTATGATATTTTTCCGACACAAAGACAAATTCATCATTTTTTATACTACCAAAAACTAAGTCCTGACTCCTTACAAAAGGGATGCCCGTTTCTTCATAACTAAAACCTTGCCATAAAGGAGTTTCTCCCTTGGTTATTCTTTTTTTAGTGCATAAATTGTCTAATTTCTCTGCGTTTTTTTCTTTAAGCAATCCTGCATTTTTAAGAAAATCTGGCATGTAAAAATCAGCATCAAATCGCATTGATTCATCTTCTATCAAAACCGTTTTATAATTTACAACTGAATATTGCATAGTTATTTTTTAATTCTCACATTTTGACCTTCATTACACCACCTTTTTTCATAAACTAACCTATTACACTAAGATTATTTTAATTATCATATTTCGTATTTCGTGATAATTAGATTAATTTAATTATCACAGATGATATTTGCATAATTAAGCAACTATTTTTAACAATTTGTTAAAAAAATAGGTTTTATGCCTTTCTTTGCCGTCTGATGAAATCACGCCGTTTTTTTCCAAAATCCTAATATACCGCATTGCACTTGCCTGCGGTATTTTGGAAATTCTTATAAAATCCCCACTCTTGAAAATCGGCATGACAAAAAGCGCGTCCAGAATCTTGATACTGAATTGCGATTTGGTTAGTTCCATAATCCGTTGTTTTTTTTGTTCATAAAGTACCATAATTTCCTTAGCCTTTTTGATGTTCTTCTTTGATTGTTCAACCACCGCTTGTAAGAAAAAGTTTATCCACCCTTCCCAATTATTATTTTGAGAAATATCAAGCAAAGCCGCATAATACGCGTCACGATGCGCTTCCAGATATTCACTTAAATAAAACGAAGGATAGATGATCGCTTTTTTGAAATATAAAAATAAGGGCAATATCATTCTGCCGACTCTGCCATTACCGTCCATAAACGGGTGGATTATTTCAAATTGCGCGTGAACGATCGCTAGTTGCACCAGCAAATCTTTTTCTTCTGCGTGAATATATTTTTCCAAATTACTCATTAAATCAGCAATTTTTTCCGCAGAAGGCGGAATATAGATTGCCTGTTCAATGTTCGCGCCCGGCTTACCGATAAACACCTGTTGCCGTCTAAAATTTCCCCTGTCTTTGTTTTCGCCTCGCACTCCTTGAAGTAAAATCTCGTGAGCTTTTTTGATAACTCTCATTGAAAGCGATGATTTTCCCATTTCATCAATGGCCGCTTTTAGCGCTTTTCTATAATTTATAACCTCTTGAATATCTTCGTATTTTTTGGTTTCTTTCTGCGGATTGGCTTCAAACTCCAAAACTTCTTTCAATGTTGCTTGCGTGCCTTCAATACGAGAAGATAAAACTGCTTCATTGGTGGTCAATGGGCTCAAAAGTACGGAAGGATTGGGAATATTTTGAAGTAGCGCATCAAACCTGCCAATTTCCACATTGGCCTTACCTATTAGATGAACAAACGCTCCCCATTTTAAATTTTGAACCGGTAGATTTTTAGGTATGTAATTATTTGTCATATCTTTATAAAACTATTTCCAAAAACTTAAACCTTCTTGTTTTGCCCACTCAATAAATTTTTCTGCGATGCCGCCTGCCTGCCGCGACGCGATGTTCTCATCCCATTTTGTTAAACGTTTTTTTTCATATTCACGCTTTAGCCATTTACGGCCAAAACCGGTTTTTAATTCTTTTTCTCTTTTTATTGCTTCATCCTGAGTTGTAAACTCTTCGTAATGAACAATTTCCAGCGGTTTATATTTACTTGTCCAGCTTACTTTACCCTCTTTGTGTTCTTGCCATCGTTTGAGTAAATTTTTTGTTTGCCCGATATAAAAACTATTATTTTCACATCTTATTATATAAACTGTTGGTCGCGGCGCAGGCAGGTCGGGCAATTCGCCGTCGTGGTTATGCAGGTCGTGATCGATTATCAAGTGGCCGTTTTTGTCTAGCTTGGGTTGATTGTTGCCGTTTTTGACATAAACATACTCGCCGGAATTGTCTTTGCCGGGTTTTTCAGAAACAGCAAAGAAAATCGGGTAGTCTTCCACTTTTGGGCAAAGCGGGCCAACCCTTGGATCATCGTTCCATTTTTGAACAAACAAAACACTGGTTTTTGTTCCCGTGTGCGGTTTGAAAGTATTTACATGAAGCCCGACTACTGCAAGGATCCTACCTTTTTCGGCGATGTACTCGCGGATGTATTTGTCTGAAGTATTATTAAATCGCCCTTGTGGAAGAACAATTGCCATTCTGCCACCGGGTTTTAAAAAATTTAAGTTTCTTTCAATAAACAAAATATCGCGTCCGACTTTTGATTTTGGTTTATTCTTTTCGTTGTAGCCAAGATCGTATTTGTGAATGATGCGGGATTCTTTGATATCTCCAGCAAAAGGCGGATTGGCCATCAAGATATCAAAATTAAATTCTTTGTAAGAATTCGGATCTTTGCGGAGTGCCTCAAGCCGTTTCAATCCCGCGCCATACACTTCCAACCAGTCGCGATTTTGGATTGGCTCATCCCAACGTTCATAGTCTAAATTATTTAAGTGCAAAACATTAGTGTTGCCATCTCCGGCAATTAGGTTCAAGGTGCGGGCTACACGCACAACCTTTTCATCAAAATCAATACCAAAAACCTTAAGCACATTTTCTTTTTCTTCTTCAGAAATATCGGTATTTTGGAATAAGTGCCCGGTGATATGAAAAATTGTATGAACGGTAAATCCGCAAGAACCAGCGGCTGTGTCTATCATATATTCTCCCGGCTTGGGATTAAGCATTTTGACGCACATATCAATCACATGGCGAGGTGTGAAATATTGGCCTTTTTCGCCTTTTGATGATTTGTTGACTAAGTATTCAAAAGCCTCGTCAATGATCTGTAGATTGGAATTGAAAAGTTTTATATCTTGAAAACCAGAAACTACAACAGAAAGATGTGATGGGGAGAGTAAAATCTGACTTGCCTCGTCAAAAACACCCGGCCATTTGGCTTTGGCTTCGTCAAAAAGTTTTTGGATTTTCTTTTTGAGCTCGCTTTCTGATTGTCCGGTATTTCTAAATTCCAAAACCCTAAAATTAGAATCATCAAGCCCCTTTAAAGTTTCTTTTATCTTTTCATAATCTCCACGATCTTTTTTGTTTAGTTTGTCTTCAAGATAAAACTCAATTCGCATCTTATCTTTTTTGCTCTGTAATTCATCGTACAGTTTGGCAAAAATCAGTTTAAAAACTTCTTCAAAGACGTCTACTCCAGCGTTAGCCAACACTTCATCTTCCATTTCCTGAATAATGGTTTTAAGCGATTTTCCCTCATTCGGAATTTTATCCTTGATGATTAAGTCTTTGAGAGTAAATCTTTCTTTCAAAATATCTTCTAGTGTTTGGCCGGCTTTGGGGATGTCAGTAATATCCTCAAAATAGTTTGGGTCTTTGCGGTTGTAATGACTGATTTGTCCGCCGTTAGTCCAAACGGCAATCGGCGCACCGGTAGCATTGGTGTATGAACGAAGCTGATTTTTCCCATCTTGCAATTTGGGCTTTTTGATCTCAATAATAATGTATTCAACCGTCGGGCGATCTTTATCAAAAATAACAATATCGGCAGATTTTACCTCGCGACCAAAATGAATAGGATGTTCAAATTTGATTCTTTGTTTGGGATAGCCGTATTCTTCCAGCAGTTTCATTGCGTAAAGCTGGCGAACAACTTCTTCCGGTTTCAAAATAATCTCTTTGTCACGGATAGCGCACACCACATACGGCTTGCCATCTTTGAGTGTAATTTTGCTTTCTAACTCATTAATCAGCTTTTGGTCAAATAGAGAAAGACTGTAGTTTGAATCTTTTATAACATTTAGAATTTTCTCCACTATTTTATAAAAATAATTATCTTCTTTTCTATAACAAATTACGACATTAAACAAAGATTACCCTATTCAGAGCGGAATACCAGAATCGAACTGGCGCCTCAACCTTGGGAAGGTCGCGTACTACCACTATACTAATCCCGCTAAACTTCACTTTTTTTAGACACAAACAATGATTTTAAAAACTAAAAAAAGTAAAATAGTAAAAATTTTTTACTTTTTAAAAAATAAAAAAATATACCAAAAAAACTACTGACTCTTCTTTATTTTAATAGAAATAAAAAAATTTTTCTAATTACTTCGGAAAAAAATTTCCTAATCAAAAAACTTTCCCAAAAAATTCCTATTTCTTCATTGTTCGCAAAGCCCAACGAATTTTCTCTGAAAGATCTTTAGTATCTTTGGGTAAATTTTTTACCGCTTCTCGCGCTTCAAAAGCCGAGTAGCCCATTCCCACCAGAGCTTCTAAAACTTCATTGTCTGAAGAAACTTTTTCCGCTCCCGCACCAGTACCCATTGGTAACTTAGCAATCTTGTTTTTTAATTCCAAAATCACTCTTTCGGCAGTCTTTTTGCCCACACCAGAAACCCTAGTTAAAATAGAAGTATCTTCATTAAGCACTGCCATCCGAATTGCATCTACACTAGCAATAGTCAAAATTCCCAGCGCTGCCTTAGGACCAATACCAGAAATAGAAATTAATAACTCAAACATTTCCAATTCCTCTTGAGATAAAAAACCATAAAGCGCTAAAATGTCTTCCCTCACGTGAGTGTAAGTGAATAATTCTACGCTCTCACTGCCTGCAATTTTTCCTAAAGTGTAAGCTGTTAAGTTAACCTTGTAACCCAAACCGCCTACATCAATAACTGCGTAGTTATCTTTTAAATAATCAATTTTTCCTCGAATTTTAGCAATCATGGAAGAAGTATACCAAATAAAAGCTTTTTTGACAATTTCTTTCCAAGAAATAATCAGTAAAAAAGCCATAACTTGCTTATTGATTTTATTTATTGACTTTATTGGATAGCACAATAATAGTAAAAACAAAGTTTTGCTAGAATTTTCCTTTTAAACTAAACTTTTCCACTGATCAAAGATCCTTTTTAAAAAAAACAAAACTCAACAAAATATACCTCCAATAATAAAAAACAGATACAAAAATTTGCCTTTTTCCTTTTTTTGTGCTAGAAGGAATAGGCTTATTTAGATTTAATTTTTTCAAAGTTATGCCAATTAAAAAAGCGGCTAAAAAATTTGTTCGCGTTACCAAAAGAAGAACAATTATTAATAAAAAAACTAAGGAAGCCTTGCGTTTGTCGTTAAAAAAAGTTTACGCCGTTTTAAAAACAGGCGATGCACAAAAATCCCAAGAAGCTTTCTTAGAAGCTCAACAAAAAATTGATAAAGCCTCCAAAACCGGCTTAATCAAAAAAAATACAGCCGCTAGAAAAAAATCACGGCTGGTTAAAAAAATTAAAGCCTTGGGAAAAAAATAAAATTAACTTTCCAAATCCAAAAAAATCGTTCCTAAAAGGAACGGTTTTTTTGTCTTTTTATCCAGAAAAAAAATAAAATAATAATCAAAATTTCTCCCACTAACCACAGCGCTTTACTTTGTCGACTTTTCCAAAAAAGTTCCGGCCATAAAGCCAATAACCAAAAAAATCCATAAAAAAAAATTATTTTTCTTTCTGACCAACCGATATCTGATAAAAGATAGTGTAAATGTCTCTTTTTTTCATCACGAGAAAAAACTGATTGACCAGAAAAAAAACGCTCTCCAATTACCCGTAAGGCATCTAGAAGTGGTAAAATCAAAATTAGTAAAGTTGTAACAATTTTAGTACCAGAAAGCAAGGCCAAAACACCTAAAGTTAGACCAACAAAATAACTACCAGATGTTCCTGCCTCTAACTTAGCTGGCGGAAAATTAAAAACCCAAAAACCCAGCACCGCACCTAAAAAAAGAATACTTAAAATAGCTAAGGCTGGTTGATTGACTTCGGGACGCAAACTAACCAAAAAAACAGCGGCTGCCCCGAAAAAACTTAATAATCCCAAAAGACCGTCTTTGCCATCTAACCAATTAACAGAATTAATTAAACTAATTAACCAAACTAAAAAAATTCCAGCGCCCAATTCCCAAAAAGGAATTTCCCAAATTCCTCCCCACGGCCAAGAAAAATAGTTAATTTCTAAACCTCCTAATAAAAAAAATACCGCTAGGAAAATTTGAAAAAATAATTGAATTTTCCAATTCAAATTTTTCCAGTCATCCCACAAACCAAAAAAAAGTGCTCCCAATAGGCCTAAAATCAAAAAAATAATCGGTTGAGTAATTGTTAATTCCGGATTTAACCAAATAGAAAAAATAAAAGTCAAAATCATAGCTACTCCGCCCCAACGAAAAGAACAGGAAATTTGCAATTTATTTTTCAACCAAAAAATAGCTCCCGAAAACAAGAGACTAAGAAAAAAGGAAAATAAAAAATACCCCAACCACAACATAATTTTGAAAAAAATAATCTTTATACTTCCCTTTTAGTTTTCCTTTTTAACTAATTTTTCCGTCACCCAAAATTCGCCGAAGTATTTTCCCAAAAGCAACCGGGTTTGTGAATCAACTGCCGGTAAACCAAAAAATACTCCCAAGAGAGGCACAAACAACCACTGGACAAACATCATCACGTATTTTCCGCGAGAATATTTTTTAGGTTTGGGTGGCAACATTGAAAAACTCAAAGCCATAGAAAACAAAAGTCCAATCATTGCTAGAGACATCAAAACTCGTGTAATAATTGGCAAATTGTGCGCCAACACAGTTTCATTAAACCGTTCCCCTCCTAAAAAAAGCGGCAACCAACCCAAAAGCAACAAAATAAAAGAAGTAGTCGCCCAACTGTAGTGCCCTTCCAACATCACTACCAATCTTTTCCATTTTTTCCAAAAACTGATTTTTGAATTATTCAAAGCCGCTCGTCCAAAAAGAGGAAAATTTTCAATGCCATAAGCCCAACGTCGCTTTTGTTTATATTGATTTTGTAATGTTTTCCAATAACTTTCCGCTAAAACAGCATCCATAGAAACTGGCAAATAAATCGGCTTAACTTGATAATGTCCATCAAAATAATCATAACCCTTCCAATAAATCACTGAATCTTCGGAAATGACATTAACCGGCCAATAATCTAAAGCTACGATAGTTTTTAGTGGTTCGCTATGAGAAGAAAAAGTTACCATATTTTCCGGTTGCATAGATTTAATCATATGCCAAAAGGCTGAACCAGTAGCCAGTAATCGCACTACCATAATAGTGTCCCAAATATTGTTGTTATAAATCGGCAAAGGTTGATAAGCTCGACGATAACGATCTGGTTCCGTAACAAAAGCATAGGAAAGCGCTGGCAAAAATTCCCGATGAATTCTGGTTTCACAATCCAAATTGGAAAGTATCACATTATCCCAGGAAATATTTTTTTTCTCTAAATATTTAACTAATTCTTTCACAGCATAAGTCGCATTGGAAGCCTTACATTTCATCTCATTGTCCTTGACTTGATGTACCGTTACCAAAAAATCAAAAAATTTATCGCCATATTTTTCTCTTAAAATTCTTTCTTTTTTCTTTCTCCTTTCCTCAGGCTCACGTTCTTCCATCGCTAAAAGAATAATAATTTTATCCTTAGGATAATTAGACTGATAGGCTGCTTCCAAAGCTGGCAAAATACTTTCCGCCTCTTCCACCGCAGTAGGCAAAAGCAAAACATGGTAAATCTTTCTCCAATCTAGAAAAAATTTCTGATTAGTATAATCTTTTTTTACCATTTTTAAGATATAATTTTTCAATCGCAAAATTTTTTTTAATTCTTTTCTTTCCGAAGAAAACATTTTCGTTTTCTTGATTTTTTCTTTTAAATGAACAATTTCCTGATTAATTTTTTTCAAAAAATTTCTCTGGCTAATTGCTTTTAGAAGATCTAACCAATTAATTTGCTCCCAAATTTTCATTTTTCTTCTCGCTGCCATCGAAAAAAAAGAAAAATAGAAAGTACGATAAAGCCAATAAATATCAAACACAATAATAAAAAGCGCTGCTCCAATGGGAAAAAGCCAAGAAGCAAAAAAAATACCTAGAAGAGTAGTCCAAGTCATTATGCCCGGAATAACTTCAAAAACTCTTTGCCGAAAATGTTCACTAGGATCTTTGGTTCGCGGATCGGGATAAGCCCAACCAGAATTTTTCTTACGAAAAAACTCCTCGTCGGTAAAAAAAATTTGTTCATTGCTATTTTTCAACATAAATCCAAAATATGGTTTTTAAAAACTTAGATAATTTTTAGCGATTAATAAGAATTATCGCCACAACATAGACCAAAATTAATCCTTGAACTACATCACCGGCTAACCAAAGAAGATAGGCGCCCAACTGATTTGTGTGAGTTCTTTTCAATTCAATCTCCCATTTTCGGCAAGTATTTTTTTCTTTAAAATCTCTATTCTTATAAAAAAAACACAGAGAAAATCCCGCAAGAAGATTAATTAACCAAATAAAAATGCCCCCCACTAGTGGCAAAAAAATTTTATAACGATTAGCAGAAAAAGCAAATTCAACTTCGTCAATTCCCAAAAAAGCATTGTAATGTAAAATCACTGTTTCCTGGCCAAAAGGAAAAAACAATTTCAGCGCCAACCAACCCAAAAGATTAAATATTAAACCGCTAACAACCAGAAAAAATAACTTTTTTTCTCGAAAAAGCAAACCGATTGTTCTTTTCAAAAAAAGACCCCATTTTTTTCTCATTACTTCAATAAATTAGCGACTTCTTCTTAATTCGCTCAATATTTGAGTCATTTTATTCACTACCACCTCGTGAGGAGATTCCAGCATTTCCAAGATAAAACGATCAAACATATTGGCTCGATATTTAAACTCAGCCAAAGTCATAATGGAATAATTTAATTCTCGGCCCATTTCTGCCTCCAAATCTTCCAATAAATGCTTTACTCGCGCCTGAGATAAGGCATCTCCCACAATCAAAAGATCCGTTTTAGCTTTTGGATAATTAATAAAAGAACCAGAAATAATCGCTAGTTTCACATCACCCAAACTCTTAATCTTTTCTAGACTTTCACATTGAGGAAAAACATTAGAACGCACCACTAAATTTTTCAATTCTTCCAAAAAAGGAAATTCTTTATTCAAAAGATAAAACTTTTTACCCTGTTTAGAATGCGAAAAAAGAAACTGGCTTTTGACTAATTGCTTTAAAACCAAAGTTGCCTCTTTCAAATTTAACTTGTTTTTATCAATAATTTCTTTGGCCAAAAATTCCATTTTTCCGTTCAATAAGAAAAATTTAATTAATCGCCAACGTTCTCTTGATCCAAATAAAATTTCTAATTGATTCTTCATAAAAAACAATAAATAAAGTTAAAAATGAATAGCTTTAGTATGTTGCAAAGAAAATTTTCTACGCTGAAAATCCAAAGTAATTGTCACTAAATCAATCCGCCAATCTCTGCCTTGCCATTTTTTTTGATTCAAATAGTTCTGCGCGATTTTCAACAATTTTTTAAATTTAGTTGGTGTTAGGTTTTCCCCCGGATTAACTTTCCCTAAACTCCCTTTTCGGGTTTTAATTTCCAGAAAGACGATTTTACCCGTTAAAGTTTCAGCAATTAAATCCAATTCTCCCATTCGATAACCTTTGGGATTGAACCAATTTTTCTCTAAAATTTTCCAACCTTTAGACAGGAGGTAATTAGCGGCAATTAATTCACCCGCGCCACCTAAACTTAGTTTTCTTTCCACATCTTTAATCTAGCACTTTTTTATTTATTTTCCAAGGCTAAAGCAACATTAAGCAATAACTGTTCATCCCACCATTTTCCTAAAAGTTGCAATCCTACTGGCAATTTTTTTCCCTCCTTTTCCACGTTTCCAGAAGGCAAAGAAATCGCCGGAAGCATCGCCACATTGGCACTTACTGTATAAATATCGGAAAGATACATTTGAAGAGGATCCGTCTTTTTTTCTCCTAGGCGGAAAGCTGGCGTGGGAGTAGTAGGAGAAAAAATTACATCTACTTTTGAAAAAGCTTTTTGAAAATCTTTCTTAATCAACTGACGAATTTTCTGTGCTTTTTTATAATATGCATCATAGTAACCAGCCGACAGACAATAAGTACCTAAAATAATTCTTCTCTGCACTTCAGCGCCAAAACCTTGTCCGCGAGAATTAAAATAACCTTCCTGCAAATTTTGACTAAGCGATTTTTCCAAAACACTTTCTGAAAAACCATAGCGCACTCCATCAAAACGCGCTAAATTAGAACTTACTTCCGCAGTGATCATCAAATAATAAACTGCCATAGAATATTTCAAATAGGGCAAGTCAATTTCTTCTAAAATAGCTCCTTGTTCTTTGGCAAAAGCTAGCTTTTTCTGTAGTAAATTTTCCACAGAAGAATCTAGTCCTTCCGCAAAAAAATCTTTAACAATTCCAATCTTTTTTCCTCTCAATTCAGGTTTTAAATTCTGAAAAAATTTTTCTTTTGTTGAAACAGAAGTGTTGTCTGCTTCATCTCTCCCTGCTAGTGTTTCTAGCACAATAGCCGCGTCTTCTACGCTTTTGGTCAATGGTCCAATTTGATCATAGCTAGAAGCCATCGCTAATAAACCTCGACGAGAAACTCTTCCATAAGTTGGCTTTAAACCAACTAATCCACAAAAACTAGCTGGTTGACGAATTGAACCGCCAGTATCTGAACCTAACGCCCAAACCGCTAGATCAGCTGCTACCGCCGCTGCGCTACCACCAGATGATCCACCAGGTACCCTTTCAAAATCAAAAGGATTTTTTGTTGGACCAAAAGCAGAATTTTCTGTTGAAGAACCCATGGCGAATTCATCCATATTGGTTCTTCCCAAAAAAACCGCCCCCACTTTTTTTAACTTTTCAATTACACCAGCATCATATGGCGCCACATAATTTTCTAAAATTTTAGAAGCAGCAGAAACTTTTCTCCCCGCTAAACAAATATTGTCTTTAACTGCGCAAGGAATTCCTTCTAACATTTCTAGTTTCTCCCCTTTAGCTAATTTCTCATCTACACGCTCAGCTTCAAGTAAAGCTTCTTTTTTGAAAACTTCTAAAAAAACATTTAACTCATCATTTTTCTTTTCAATGGAATATAAAAAATCCTTGGTCAATTGTTGGGCGGAAATTTCCTTATTTTCTAATTTTTGATGAAGCTGTTTAATCATGTTGTTATAAGAAACTATTTAGATTAAGATTACACTTTTTTATCTCCACTGCTGTCACTACCGTCCTTATTTAATTAATTTTTTACAAAAAATAACTACATAAATATACTAAAACTATAATACTTCACGAACTTTTAAAAAGTTTTTTTCTCTTTGAGGAAAAGAATTCCTAATTATCTCTTGACCTGTTCGACAAAAATCTTTTTTTTGATCTTTACGTACTTGATTTTTTTCCAAAATAATATGCTCAAAATTTTCTACTTCTCCAACTTCCAAATCATTAATATCCCGAAAATGGCGTAAAATTTGATCAATTTCTCGAGCATAACGTTCTTTTTGTTCTGGTGTTAAACGCAACCGAGCTAGTTCTGCCGTTTTCCCCACCAAATCAATAAAATCAGCCTTTTTTACCATAATTTTTCAATTCTCAAAAATTATTTTCTCTTTAATTTAATTATTTCCCGATTCCCTTATCCAAAATCTTTCAGTTTTTTTCAAACAATACAACTGGGTTTCTCTCACTGTAAGTAGTCCCTTATCACCCACAAATAAGTTTGTGAAAATCCAATTCTAGATAACACCTCTGTTTTTAAATTCCCACAACTTTAATAAAAATAAAACAAGAATCAATGCTTACTGTTTTTCAACATTTCCCAAAAATCTTTTTCTTCAATGATTTTCACACCCAATTTTTCCGCCTGCTTTTTTTTACTTCCCGGCATTTCTCCGCAAATCAAAAAGTCGGTTTTTTCACTTACTGAAGAAGTTACTCTTCCGCCTGCTTGCCTTATTAAAGCCTTTGCTTCGTCTCTTGTCAAATGAGAAAGCGCGCCGGTCAAAACAAATTTTTTTCCTTGAAACAATTTTGAAGAATGTCTGTCTTCTAAATCTTCTGCAAATAAAAACACTCCAGCAGTAGCCATTTTTTCTAAAAGTTTTTCATTTTTTTTCTCCTGAAACCAATCAAATAAACTTTTCGCCATTTTCTCTCCCACGCCATAAATTGCCAAAAAATCTTCTTTTTTTAATTTTTGAAAAAATTTTAGAAAAAACGACAAACTAATCTTTTTCTTTTTCAATAATAAATTAGCATTTTTTTCTAAAAAAAATTTTTTAATTATTAGCGCTCCTTCCTCACCTAAGTAACGAATTCCTAGAGCAAAAAGCAATTTTTCTAAAGAAACCATCTTGCTTCGTTCAATAGCCTCAATTAAATTATCTGCCGATCTTTCCGCAAATCTTTCCAGAGACAATAAATCTTCTCTCTTTAAGAAGAAAATATCTGCTGGCGAGGACACCAAACCAACTGACATCAACTGACGCACAATTTTATCCCCCAGACCATCAATATTGAATCCTTTCTTAGAAACAAAGTGAATAATTTTTTCTTCTTGTACCGCCAAACAATTTTTATTCAAACAATAATAAGCCGCACTAGTTTTTTTGTTTTTGTCAGTTAAAAATTCTTTTTGCACTTTTCCACCGCAAATCGGACAAGTCTCCGGCATTTGAAATTTTTTTTCTTTTCCGGTCCGTAAAGAAGTTACCGCTTCAACCACTTCAGGAATTACATCACCAGCTTTACGAATATATACCGTGTCCCCAATTCTAATATCTTTTCTTTCAATTTCTTCCGTATTATGTAGAGTCGCTCGCGACACCCGACTACCAGCCAAATTAACCGCTCGCAAAAAAGCTACCGGCGTCAGCGCTCCCGTTCGCCCCACTTGCACTTGAATATCTTCCACTACTGTTAAAACTTTTTCAGCTGGAAATTTGCGCGCAATAGCAAATCGCGGAGTTTTACCTGTATAACCTAAAAGTTTTTGCAATCTTTTAGAATTAACTTTAATCACTACCCCATCAATCCCATAATCCTCCTGATCTTTCTTGTTTTTCCAAGAAGCAAAAAACTCCTCCGCCACCTGAAGATTTGGACAATAACAATAATTTTTATTTACTTTAAAACCTTGTTTAATTAAAAATTCCAATGCTTCTTTTTGATTAGAAAAAAACTTTTCCTCTTCCGCTAAAACATCTACGTCATAGATAAAAGAATCCAATTTTCGCCTGGCTGCCACTTGTGGATCCAGCTGCCGAACAGAACCAGCGCCAGCATTACGTGAATTGGCAAACTCTGGCAAGTTATTTTTTTTTCTTTCTTCATTGATTCTAGCTAACTCTTTTTTAGAAAGCCAACATTCTCCTACTACCGTTAGATCTAAAGGATCTTTAATTTTCAACGGTAAACTAGCAATAGTTTTAATATTTTCTGTCACATTTTCTCCAACTCTTCCATCTCCACGAGTTGCTCCCCGCACCAAAATTCCCCCTTCATAATCCAAAATAATTTTTAAACCATCAATTTTTAATTCTGCCACATAATCTAACTTTTCCGTTACACCCATTTTTTCTAAGATTCTCAAATTACGTTTTTCCCAGTCCAGTAAATCTTCATCAGAAAAAGCATCCTCCAAAGACCATTGTTTTTTTTTGTGCTGAACTTTTTCAAATTTTGCTAGTGGCACTCCCCCAATTCTTTGCGTAGGAGAATCAGCAGTTTTTAACTTAGGATATTTTTTTTCTATTTTTTTTAATTCCTCCATTAGCGGCTCATAATCAGCATCAGTTACTGTTGGATCGTTCAAAACATGATATCGGTGCCGAAAATTGTCAATCAAAAATCTCAACTTTTCTGCTCGTTTTTGGGCAGAAAAAAAATCATCCGAAAACATAGAAATTTAAGAAAATTTACAACAATCAGGAACTGCTTTTACATTTACTATAAATGCCAATCCCATTCCAAGCATAATTAATAGAAATTTCCAGTTTGCCAGGATTAACACAACACTCAAAAGCTAACGCTCCCTGACAATCGCTACTAGAACAAAGCGCTGCTTTTTTTTCAGAACAAGCGCTCGCGCCACAGCCATAACCGCTGTTATAACCAGCAAAAATAGCTGATAAATCATCTTTGGCTCCTTGCACACAACTCGTATTAAGATTTTTAGCTACTTGTTGGGCGGCTAATTTAATTGACAAAGCATCATTATTCATTAAATCATCACAAGTAATAGTTTTTCCAGCCACCTCTGAAGCAGTGCTAGGTTTCATTTGCATTAAACCACACTCTCCCGCCTCCCCCGGCCCCTTATTTTGCCCACAACTTGATTCCATTTGTGCTATAGCTCTTAAAACACAAGGATCCACTCCATAACTATTAGAAAAATCATACTTATCACAAGCCGATAAAACCCCAATTTTGGGATCACTGGCCGCCTTAGAGTAATCAATTGGAGTAGTGACGGTTGGATCAGGACAAGCTGCTTGATAACCATTAGTCGTTCCTCCAGGACCACCTTTTGTTCCGGGAACACCAGCCGAACCAACCGACGGAACACTTGTAGAACTGCCAAAAATGCTTTCTGAATCACAAGTAAATTCATACCAATTGGTTCCATTGCCAATTAATCCAAAATTAACTCCTATAAATTTTAAAACCGTAAAAACTAAAATTTCTCCTACCAAAAACAAAGCAAAGCCCCAAAGAGTTTTAACAATTAATTCTTTGCCCATTTGAGCTAAACTTCGATTACCTGAAGAAAGCATATAAATTGTTCCTCCAATAGTAATAGCTAAAATAGAAGCAAAAATTACCAAAGCAAAAAGCAAATTATAAATATTATTCGCCATTAAAATAAAATGACACAAAGTGCAAGTGGCACTTTCATCATTTTCAGTATTACGATCATCGCAATTTCTCCCACAAGGTACTACTGAACCAGAAAATATTAAAAATCCCCCATCCGAACCCTCTTCGGGAGTGTTTCCACTATTGCAATACGTTTTTGTTTCTTCTTCCTCTGCCAAAGCGACTGGTTTATCTAATGAAAAAAACGTTTCTAAAAAAAACAGGGCTAATACTAAAAAAATCAACTTCAAAAGACTTTCCCAATTTTTCATTTTTTTATCAAAAATAATTTATTCAAATCCTTTTATGCAATTTTGTTTTATGTTACCACTACTTTTTTTTATTCGCAAATTACCTTTTAAAATTTCTTTTCCTATTTATTTTCTTTTTTTTCTTTTAAAAATTTCTTCTCTATTTTTTCAACACCTCTAAAAAAGCCTTTTGTGGAATTTCCGCTCGCGCGTGTTCTCCCCGTCGCTTTTTCCCTCGTTTTTGTTTTTCTAAAAGCTTTTTTTTGCGAGAATAATCTCCGCCATAAAGATAGCCAGTAACATCTTTGCGAAAAGCCTTAATATTTTCTCTGGCCAACACTTTTCCGCCCACTGCCGCCTGTAATTTGATTTGAAAATTTTGCCGAGGAATAACAGTTTTTAATTTAGCTACAATTTTTCTTCCCTCACTCTCCGCTTTTTCTCGAGGGATAATTTGAGAAAAAGCTTCAACTTTTTCTTCAGCCACATAAATATCTAGACGCACTAAATCATAAGCTTCATATCCACACAATTCATAACTCATTGAAGCAAAACCGCTAGAAGCTGATTTCAAAGCATCATGAAAATTAATAATCACCTCCGCTAATGGCGCGTTGTATTCCAAAGATACTCGATCAGTATCTAAATACTCTGTAGACAAATATCGCGCCCTAGTCGTTTCACTAGTCAAACTTAAAATATTACCCAGATATTTCGCTGGCGTAATAATTGAGAGTCTAACTCGTGGTTCTCGAATTTCTTTAATCTCATTTGGTTCCGGCATTTCCGCTGCTGAATAAATTTTTCTTTCCCTATTTAAACTATCTACAATCTCATAAACCACTCCAGGAGTAGTAACAATAGGTTCAAAACCAAACTCCCTTTTTAATCTTTCTTGGACGATTTCCAGATGAAGCAAACCTAAAAAACCTAGACGGAAACCTTTTCCCAAAGCCAAAGAACTTTCACCCTCAAAAAATAAAGCCGCATCATTTAATTTTAGTTTTTCAAGAGCTGAACGCATTTGATTATAATCTTCTCCGTCTTTAGGATAAAAACTAGCATAAACCATTGGACGCACTTCTTTATAACCAGGCAATGGCTGAATTACAAAGCCTCCCCTCTTTTGCAAAGAGGGGTCGGAGGAGATTTTTAGTAATTTTTTATTTTTCAATGAATTTTCAAAACCTGCACTTTTCAAATCATCACTCTTTTCTCTTATCATTCCGGTCTCCAAGTCGGAATCCAGTTTTTCCGCATTTTGAGTTTTGTATTTTGAATTTTGAGCTTGTTTAGAATTGACTATTAAAGTTATGGTATCTCCCACTCGACAATTTTCCACACTTTTAAAACCAGTGGCAATATAACCAATATCACCAGCCGACAATTGTTTCACTTCTGTTAAATCAGGAAAAAATTTCCCCACTTCCACCACTTTGGATTTTTCTTTCCCTATCATCAAATAAATCTCCTCACCCGCTTTTATTTTTCCATCAACAATACGCACATAAGCTAACACTCCCTTATAAGCATCATATTTAGAATCAAAAATCAAGGCGCGCAAAGGAACTTCTTTTTCTAATTCGCTGAAATGTTGAATCTCCCCTCTTTGCAAAAAAGGGCGAGAGAAAATTTTTTGTTCCACTTTTAAAAACTCCTCCACCAAAGGCGAAACCGGCGCTGGAATTTTTTCCACAATCGCCTTCAAAATTTCAGTCACCCCTTGTCCAGTTTTACCACTAGCTAAAATAATTTCTTCTGCTTTACAACCTAAAATTTTCATAATTTCTTGTCGAGTTTTTTCCACTTCGGCATTTGGTAAATCAATTTTATTCACTACCGGAATAATCTCTAAGTCTTGTTCAATTGCTTGATAAAGATTAGCCAAAGTTTGCGCTTGAACACCTTTAGTGGCATCCACTAAAAGCACCGCTCCTTCTACCGCCGCTAAACTTCGTGAAACTTCATAACCAAAATCCACATGTCCAGGAGTGTCAATCAGGTTCAAGGAATAACCCCGCCAAAACATGTTAGCTGGCTGTAATTTAATAGTGATGCCTCTTTCTCGTTCTAAATCCATAGTATCCAAAAGTTGTTCTTTCATTTTTCTTTTTTCCACCGTTCCGGTTATTTCCAAAAACCGATCAGCCAAAGTAGATTTTCCGTGATCAATATGGGCAATAATGCAAAAATTACGAATATTTTTCATAAAGAAATTAGCCATTTTTTTACTTAAATCTTCACTTTTTACAAAAAAATTGTAAAACTTTTTTCACTCTTTTAAACATCTTTATAGGTTTAGGTTATTATTCTAAAGGACTTTTAATTTTTCGCAAAGCCAGATTAGTCACTTTCGTATAAATCTGAGTTGTCTAATATTAGCATGCCCCAAGAGTTCTTGCACGTATCTCGCATCCACGCCATTTTCCAGAAGATGCGTGGCAAAGCTATGGCGCAGTGAATGAAAAGTAGCGTCTTTTTTTATCCTCGCCTTTCTCATAGCATTTTCAAAAACTTTTTGCACGCTTCGTTCTGATAATTTTCCTCCTCGATTACTTTCAAATACTAAATCGTTGCTTTTTATATTATCAGTTATTTTTTTAAATCATCTTTAAATCTTTCTGGAAAAACAGTTATTCTATCTTTTTTTCCTTTGGCGTTTTTAATATAAATTGTTAATTCTTCCATATTTATATCTTTCGCTTTTAAATTTACCACCTCGCTCACTCGCAATCCTGAGCTATACGAAAGAGCTATTAATAATTTATGTTTTTTATTTTCAATTGAATTTATTATTTTTTCAATTTCGTTTCTAGAAAGCACTACTGGTAATTTGCTCGTAGTTTTGGCAAATTTTATATCAATAATAGTCTTGCTTTTCGTAATTTCTCGATAAAAATATTTAATCGCTCGCAAATATAAATTGATTGTTTGCGGTGATTGTTGACGAGTTCGTTTTTCCAATAAATATCTTTTAATAAAATTAATTTCCGGCTCTTTTTTGATAACTTTTATATACTTAAAATAATCAGCTAAACAGCCTAGATAACTTTCTATTGTCCGTGGGCTATAATTTCGCAGTTTTAGTTCATCTTTGATTTTTTGCAATAATTCCTGTAATTTCATAAAAATATGCTACATTCAAACTATCAGTAACCAAATTATATAAAAGTTCATACAATACGCAAGTTTTAATTATTATTTAGCATTAAATTCGCATATAAACGAGTTAAACGAAATAAATTTTTCATTTTGTATATTAAATAAAGTTGGTGCGTAACCCAAGGAATAAAATTTTGCTTTTTCTAATTTATTTATAATAGAGGGAAATAAGGTGTCTTTTTCACTCCTAGAATCGCAAAAAAGACGAATAATAATTTTGATAATTAATTAATTTTTTTTAAAAAAATATGGAGAAAACAATCCAAAAGAAAAAATCAGTGAGAGCATTGGCGTTTCTAATTCTCTTCTCTTTCCTGCTTGCACCAATTGCTCCCGTGCTTGCTGAGAAAAATATTGTGGCTGTCCCAGTAGAAGAAAAACCAGTACTTATGATGGAGGAAAAATTGGTTACAAAAGAGATGGAATTAACTAAGTCTGAACCAATAAAAAGTGTTTCAGAAAATACAGAAAAAATATCAATTCAGGAAAAGCAAGATACAGGAAACAATAATGATATAAAAAAAGATACAGATGGCGAAGATGATGTTAAAAAAGATGAAAGAGATTTTTCTAATATAGTCAGACAAACTACTGAATATACCTGTGGTCCAGCAGCTTTGGCAACCCTAATAAATTTGATGGGAGGAAAAGCTGAAGAGATGGAAATTGCTAAACTTTCTGGAACTACAGAAGAAAAAGGGACGACGATGTTAGGATTAAAAAATGCTTCAAATAAACTTGGTTTTAAGGCATCGGGGAAAAAAGTGTCCAAAGAAAAAATAGTAACAATACCTACTCCTTTCTTGGCTTATACTAAAAATGAGGAAGGTAATGACCATTTTGTTGTTGTGAAAAAAAATGAAAATGGCACCTTTTTCGTAAGTGATCCTGGTCAAGGCAATATCGAAATCGAATCAAGTGATTTTATTGATGATTTTGGCGGTAGTATTTTAGGTATTGAATATACAGAAAAATCACAAATTATAGATCCAATCACAGGAGAAACAAAGCCCCTGTCCGAAATGAAACAGGCTAGTTTGGAAAAATTTATTGATGAGATGACCGATGATGAGCTGTTGACTATTAATGGTAAATTTGCGGGAGCTTTAATTGCTAGTATTGTTAGGGTACTTGGCTCAAAGATATCAATGCAAGTAACCAAGCATGCTGCAGAGAGAATGTTAAAATATGGAATTTCAATGTCAAAAGCTACAGATGTATTTAAAAAAGGTACTAGATATTATGATTTAGAATCAGGAGCATGGATCAAGGTTAAAAATGGTATCGCGATCGTTTATAATAATGGTAAGATTATAACAATGTACACTCTGGATAAAATAAAATCTAGATGGATTATTAAATAGTAAATTAATTATATGAAAATAAGTGAAAAATACATTATGGACTTGCTATGTAAGCATGATCCAATAAATATTTGTGATGAGGAAAATACTGATGAATATGAAGCAGAGGCAAAAATGATTGCGGAAAAATTACAAAATGTAAAATCTGAGAATGATGTGATCTTAATTGTTCTAAAAGTTTTTCAGGACATGTTTGATAATAATCTTGCTGGTGAAAAAGAGAGGTATAAGGATATTGCCAAGAACATCTGGGATTTAATGAGTAAGTAGTAGTGAAGACTTGGTATAGTAAGGAGTTTTAGATTTTTGGCATTCGCCCCTACCCCTCTGCCAAAAATCTAAAACAGAAAAAGCAAAATTTTATTTTAGCAATTAACAAAATCTGGTGTAATTGTAGAAATTAAAAATTTACATCGTCCAACAAAGAATATCTGGTTCAAAAAATTTGCCGCAGTTAAAATGAAAATGAGGGCAAATTTTTCTCTCCCAAATCCCGCACTTTTCCGTTTTGTTGTAATTTAGAGTATAATGAGATTAATAAAGAAATAGGAATATTAAGGTTTTGTGCATAGAAACCAAAGTGCAGGATTTCAGATATTCTTAAACGCTAGATGGAATAAATTTTTATCTTTGTGATAATTTTAAGCTCTGATGTGTCGAACAAGGACGAAAATTATTTTTTAAATTAAAAGTTTTTCCGCCTACGGCTGGATTATTTGGGGGCAATTTTATTTTTTATTTTTAAATACACAATAATGAACAAACAAATCAACACCGCCTTAGCGATTGCGGTAATAATTATAATCGCAGCAGGATTGGGAATTTTAATTTGGCTAAATAAAAATGACCAAAGCAAATCAAATTATCAGCCAATTGTCAAAAAAGAAATACAGCAGCAGAATAACACCGATCGACCAGCACAAGAAGATATTGCAACTATCAAAGCAGGCTATAAAATTTTGAGAATTAGTAATGGAACGACCGCTTTTTCTTTTCAAATTCCTGAAAATTGGGAAACTGAAACTCGAAATTCAGGAGAGATTCCAATGACAATTGAACAAAAGAAAAAATTTTTGAAAGAAAGAAGCCTAAGCACTTATTCGGAAAAAATGAGTTTTGCTGAAATTGAAAAAAGTTTCAACGAGATATTAAATGATGGATTGCCTAGAATTCCTCAAGCATCTGTTATGAGACCAGAAATTAGCAATGGATTGCCTTATTATATTGCATATGGAGATTGGAATAAAAATCAAATAAATTTTCATATCTTGAAAAAGGATTTAGATGTAATTTATTCGGAGGCTAATAGATTTTGGTGTAGCGATGAAAAAATGAAGTGCGACAAGGAAAATATAAAAATATCTGGTATTGATTCAAGATTATTTAAAACAAGCTTGGATTATACTACCTGCAAAGAAGTAGGCAAGAAAACGCCATGCGTTACGAAAGCGGGAGCAGGTCGTACATATATTTTTATTCCGTTAAGTACCTCTGTGACAGTAGTGATAGAGAAACAAGCAAAAGGTGATGAGCAGTTTGAAAATGATTTTTCTAATATAATCCAGACATTGAAATTTGAAAAATAAAAAAAATAAAATTGCCCCCAAATAATCTGTTTTACCTAGAGGCAAAACAAAAACTTTTAATTTAAAAAATCAAATTTTCTCTGTGAAAAGTAAAGTTTGTGCAATTAAAATAGGAGATGAAAAAATACACCAGATAACACCAAATATCCGGTTCAGAAATTTTTCATCAATTATATTTCAAGGTATATAAAATTTTCTCACCTAAATTGCGTTGACAATATGGCAAGTAGTGATACAGTGATAATTAACAAGTTTAATCAATAATCCACAACATAATTTCACATATACCGAAAGTTGTGTAAAATCGCTCGCTTAGGTCGCTTACGCGACCACTTTCCTTCAAAACTTTCACTCGCAATGTTGAACAATGCACGGCAAAAACCTCTCGTTGGGCTATCGCCCAATTGTTTTAAAAAATTTTAAAATTTCTTTTTCATTAATTAGCGAGGGGTAATAGGGTTTTTTCTTCCGCTACGCTACAGAAAACGAATTAATTTTCAAATGAAAATTATGAAACAACCAATGGAAAAAGTAAATAATTTTTACCTTGAACAAATTAGTAATAATGGAACTGAAAAATATGGAAATTTAAAAGAGCTCATCATCGATGATAAATTGCCAAAAATAAAAGGGCGGGTTAATATACTCGAGCTTGGAGTCGGCGGCGGTGAGACTATGAAAGCGCTAAAGGACCAACTTCATGATAGAGATAATCTGAATATTATCGGGCTTGATAGCGTTTTATTATTTGCCAAACATTTTAGAAAAAAAACTGGTTTAGATGCAATCGTGGCAGATGCAGGTTTCTTGCCTTTTAAAGAGTGTTCATTGAGCGCAGTAAATGCTTCGGCAATTTTACATGAAGTTTCTTCTTATGGGACTAGAGATAAAAATGACAAGAGAATTTATGGCAAGGATGCTATAAGACAGACATTAAAAGAAATCAATCGTTGCTTAACTGAAAACGGAGTTTTTGCTTATAGAGATATTGCCTGTCCGAAAGATAGACTGGCAATGAAGACAGTAGTATACTGGAGAAAGTCGTGGCAAATATTTTTAGATTTGTATTTACCCGTCTTGCGCGAAGCCAGCAAGGATGTGTGTCCTGATATTATTAGTGACTTTAAGTTGGATAAAGGCGAAGGAAAAAATGAAGTAACCGCAACAGCTCAAATGCATCGTGAAATACAGAGGCACTATATTACTTTTAGAGATTTTATTAGAAAGAAAATTTTTTCAAAAATCGGAATAGAAGTTGTCAGTGAGCACTGGGAAGATAAGGAGTCTGGTAATAAAATAAATGCTATTAAGCTTTCTGGGCAGGCTTTAGAACATTACATAAAATTCAAAGGTTTAAATGACCAGGATTCTAGCATCAAGAGCTTATCTGTGAAATTGCAATCAGATGAATATGATGATTTTACCGATAGCATAATTGAGGAATTTATCGTTGATGATAGTTTCAACATTAACGACGAGTGGTTTAGACGAGAAGGTCGCGAGATTTATACCTATTTGTCAACCGAGGAATTAAAATTTTTGGCTTATGAAAAATATGTTTCGCCAGATGGAACAAATAGTCGCATGGAAGTTTTAAACGAAAAATTAGTGCCTAGAAATTATTACCAAAGATATTTAAAACGGGTAATCAACAACCCTGAATTTGAGGGGAAGCAGATTATCGACTTTATCAAAAAAACATATGACGAATAAATTAGAAATCGAAAAAAAATATTATATAAAAGACGGCAACATTGAAAACTTGACAAAAGTATTGATGTCGGCAGGTGCTAAATTTATTGGTGATAGCAAGCAAACCGATATTTATTTTAATGTGCCTGGCAGAGATTCGCTTACCTCTAAGGAATGTCTAAGAATTAGAGAATCCGAAACAAAGAAGGAAATTACCTATAAACCACCGACAGAAAATGTTGATATCAACAAGAAGTTTTTCGCTAAAAAAGAAGTGAATTTAGCCATTCAAGATATTGAAATAGCAAAAGCATTATTAATAAATATCGGTTGTACAGTATTGACGGAGGTGAAAAAAGAGAGAAAGCGCTTCAGCCTTGACAAATTTAAAATTTTCATTGATAATGTCGTGAATGCGGGATTGTTCCTTGAAATTGAAATAATGGATTATCCCGACAATATTAAACATAGAATAAAGGAGATTGATACCTTGGTAAATTCATTAGAAATTGGCGATTGTACTGTTGAAAACAGGCCCTATCGTGATTTAGTCATGGAGAAAAAAGGAGGGTGAAATGACAAAGAGTATTATGGTAACAAAAGAAGGGTACAGCAGGCTCTTACAACGAAAAACTGAGTTGTTTGAGCAGTTAAAGGAAATCCAAGGAAAAAAGAGTGAAGCGGCAGAAGTCGGAGGTAATGTTTGGCATGATAATTTTTCTTTTGAGGATCTTTGCCGACAAGAAATGATGATCAATAAGCGCATTGCCGATTTGAATGAACAAATCAACCATGCCAAAATGATTGAACATCCTACTAGTAATGAATTTTTGCAAATCGGACATATAGCCGTTCTTCTGCTTGATGATGAAGAACGCCAGTATGAAATAGCTGGTTTTGGCGAAAATGATTTGAATGCGAATCCGCCAAGAGTGGAATATTTGGCTCCGATTGTAAGGGATTTTGTTGGCAAAGAGATTGGCGCCACCGCTAACGTAAAAATAGGTGAAAAAACCAGAAGAATAACACTCGTAGAAATTCTGCGAAAGGAGGCCTAAGATGTTTATCGCGATTGAAGGAATTGACTGCAGCGGAAAATCGACGGTCTCCAAAATGCTCGCAGAAAAACGCGATGCAATTTTGTACAGTACGCCACCAAAAAATATTATCGCCCGGAGAGATGAGATCGATGCCAAAGCTACTCCGATCGAGCATTATCGTTTTTACCTTTATGGCATATATACTGCGTCCAAAGAAATTTGGGAAGCCTTGGCTTCTGGAAAGGAAGTTGTTTGCGACCGATACTGGCTATCAACCTACGTTTATCATGTCACAATGGGAGTTTCCGTAAATACTGATGATTTTGCGGACATTATCCGACCAGATTTAACCGTTTTGCTTTTAGTGAGTAGCGACGTACAGGCAAAACGATTTTTAGAGAGAGGTATGTCAATCGGCGACCGCAGAATGTCAAACTGTCAGCTCGAATTAGCCAAGGAATTTAAAAAAGCCATGACTAGGTTTTCTATCCCGCAATTGATCGTGAATACCGATCATCACTGTCCGGCAAAAATTGTTGACAAGATTCAATCATACATCCACCTAGAACTGAAGTGACCAATCCATTAACCTTTTATTGAGCAGAATTATGAAAAATAATTTCTGCTCTTTTTTATTTTTTAAAAAACTAAGATGACTCACAATACACTAAATTTTAAAATTATAATTTTCTCAAAAAATGACACACTATAAATAAGGAGTTTTGGGCTTTGGGCATTCACCCTTTTAATTCCCCTCTACCCTTCCCCCAAAACAAAAAATCTCATTTTGCTCTATTTTATAAAATTTATAAAAAAGAAGACTAGAAGGAAACGAACAATAAGGATGAGAAAAAAATACATCGCCTAACAAGTTGTATCAGGTTCCAGAAATTTGCCTCAACTATATTCCAAAGAAGTGCAAATTTCTTCCACCCAAATTTTTGCCTTCCTTTTTCTTTTATGTTATACTTAAAAAGATAAAGCAAAAACTTCTGATACAGCTAACGTTATGTGAAATAGCCAGAAATTTCTTTATTATCTTTTAAGAATTTTTGGCAATTTATTTTAGGTCAAACATAACTTGTGATATAACTTAGTCAGTTTTAATTTTTAAAAATATTCATTATAGAAAACAATATTCAACCAACAGCCAACAATCCAAAGGAAAAAGCCAAGGCTTCGCTTGTTTAAGGAAAGAGATTTTTGACTACATCTAATAACACGGAACAAGCAGCTACACCAAAGAATTAACTGACATTTATAATTAACTAAACACATATGGAAAAACAACCAAATGGCATGGAACAGCCAAAATTCGTTCCAGAACCAGCAGATTCTTTCGAAACTGATTTCTTAAACGCAAGAGGAGCCAAAATAAAAAACTCTATGTCAGAAATAGGCGACTTTGTGTTTCGTAGCAGTGGTTCTGATGGTGAGGGTAAAGTTTATTTTGAGGGAGAACGTGCCGATGGAACCAAGATAAGAATCTCTATTGAAAAAGGTGATGGCTATAAATCTCCTGCTGAAATAGCCGAAGCAAAGAATGAAGCGGAGTATAATTAAAATAAATTTAATAAATTAATTTAAAGTAATTATAAAAAAAGAAATAGCAATAAGTTCAATGCTATTTGGAGTGGTCTTTTTGGCTGGATGTGGTCAGCAACCAGTGAGTCAAACACAGCCAACGACTCCCGCCCCAGCGACACAAACACCAACTCAGCTAGTTGCAACTCAAACAACAACTCTTGCGACTCAGCCGGCAAGCAAAACATCATTAATGCAAAAATATCAAAATGAAAAATATAGATATTCTGTAAATTATCCAAATGGTTGGTTTTTATATGCCTCTGACCCAGCTGATGTATTCCTGCAACCAGCCAAGGAGACGGATAGTGATAGAGTTCCTGGTCCGCATGCAAACGCACTGGAGATAAAGGTAACAACTGTAAGTTCTAATGCATCATTGATTCAAATTGTTAAGGATAAATACAATAAAGCTGGGATAACTTTTTCTCAAGGAACATCTTTGATCGGCGGAGAAAATGGTTTAAAGATAACCTCGACTTGTGAAGGTATGGGTTGTGGAGTGCCAGAATGGTTTGTTATAAAAAATGGTTACTTATATGATTTTAATTCTAATTTAGGTTACTCGGCAGAGTTCGACAAAATAGTTGCCAGCTTTAAATTCACAGATTAAATTTGCAAAAAAAGAATATGTAGATAAAAAAGAAATTTCGGCTACATCACATAACACGGCAATCTAGTTAAGGAAGATGATTAACTTTGTTACCGCACTACTAGATGAATATCATCATATAATACAAACTATACAATCTATTGACAAAAAATCATATTTATGATACACTTCTGGGTTATTCTTTAATTGGTGTTGTTCTTTAACAAAAAAATAATACTATCAAAAAAAGGAGGAAAAAAAGATGAAAAAGTCGATTAAAGTTAAGGTGTATTTTGTAGTGTTTTTAGCTGTTATGGTTGTTTTACAGGTTCCATTAGCTTTGGCACTCGAGTTTAATGGAATAATTGGAGACATCAAAGAGTTCGGCGGTAAAATTTATGTTAGCACGAAATCAAGCGATAGTGCAACTAATGGGGATGTTTTTCAGGTTACGCTGGAAAATAATCAGCCCAAAATTGTGTCATCTTTGAGGGCCAAAGGTTTTTCCCAGTGGGATTCGTTTTCTCAAATGGCTTTTTTGGGCCAATTCGGTTATGCTCTAACCGAATATAACGGATCCTGTGGAGTAGTTTTTAATACCAATCTGGAGTATCAAGGAGGATTAGATTTTCAGCTTGGTATTTATGGAAAAAGTATCACATCCGGAAGAGGGAAAATTTTTATCGGTTACGGCGTTTCCCCGAATTTCTATATCAAAATGTATAATCCTCTTGCGAGTGGAGAGCTGACCACGAAGATGGTTATTTATCCCGAAGATTCCCCAGAAAAACTTTTCTTTCAAGATGGAAAGAGCTATCTCTTTTCCGTTATGGGAGAGAAAGGAATTGGAATTTGGGAGTTGCAAGATGATTATCTTTGGAAAATGTCCGTCCGCAAAAATTTTTTTTCCAAGGATGAATATATAACATATACCAAATCGGTCGATGTTATCGCGGAGGGGCAATATGTTTTTGCTCTAGCCAGCGACCGTTTTGGTTGGAACGGGGTTTTGGCAATTATTGATTTGCCAGCCTATAATTACGACCAGAATTGGTTTCAATTTGCCAAACAAGTTGGCGCGTTGGACATTTCTGGTGGACCCTTGTTTTTAAAAAAATCCGGCAACCGGATTTGCGTCGGAACGACCGAGGGTGTTCTTCTGGTGGATACTTCCAATCCGACCAGTCCTCGACTTGTCCGAAAAATTAACTGTGTCTATCAAGACGCGGAATTTTTTGAAGGAAATCTTTTTTTGGCAAAAGGGAAACATCTAGAATTTATTTTTTGGAATGATCCCCTACCCGGAGATGTTTCCGGTGACGGAAAAATCGATATAGGGGACGCCATTTTGGCTCTTCAAGTCGCCTCTGGTCAGTCGGTTGTGGTCAAAAAGGAAAACAGCCTCACTGGCCAGGTCGGGCTACCTGACGCAATCAATGCTTTGCAAAAGGTAGCCGGCGGCTTAAAATAACTCAAAACCAAAGCCCTTCGGGAAATTTTCTGAAGGGCTTTTAATAATTCTTATCCAATAGCCTTGCTCTTTTTATTTTGTAATTTTTGCTTTAAATCGATTCTTTGAAAGAATTAAGAGTTAGTGGTGATAGGTATATTATGTCAAAGTATCACCTTATGACATTAACTGTACATCTAATTAACAATTAATAACGTAAATAATTACAATAAATAATTATTCCTACATAATTAAACTATACAAACTCTTGCCAAAAGGAAAAAAAAGGCTTACCTTAAAGTCAACCCACTGAATGGTCTTTGTTCGGGGATCGTCTAATGGTAGGACAACAGGTTCTGGTCCTGTTTATTGGGGTTCGAGTCCCTATCCCCGAGCTAGATTTATTAAAAATACCCCTCCTTTTAACAAATTAGCTCCTGAAAATATACAAGCGTTTCTTACAGATAAAGGATAAAAATTACCATTATTTTTTATTTTTATGCTCTGCCAGAAAGAAGAAAATTTAAAAAACTGCACTTGCACTTATCCAAGTTGTGCGCGTGCTGGAATTTGCTGTCAATGTGTTGCCTATCATCGCAAAAAAGGTCAAATTCCCGGCTGTTTTTTTCCTCCAATAGGTGAAAAAAGTTTTGATCGTTCTATTAAAAATTTTATTGCTTGGCAAAAAAAACTTTAAACTGTTTCTATTAATTCTCCCGCTTAAACGGGATTTATTTTTAACTTTAAAATATGTTTAAGAAAAAGAAATTGCTAATTCTCGGCAGTACCGGTAATGTTGGCCAACAAGTACTAGAAGTAGTAGATAAATATCCAGAAAAATTTTCTATCGTCGGTTTGGCCGCCGGCAATAATGTGGAACTTTTAAAAAAACAAATTAAAAAATATCGTCCTCGCTTCGTCAGCCTTATTAATCCAGAAAAAGCTAAAACATTAAAAAAATTTCGTCAACTAAAAATTTTTTTCGGTCCCAATGCTCTAGAACAACTGGCAAATCTCAAAGATTATGATATTTTAATCAATTCCGTAGTCGGGTTGGCTGGCATTCGCTCAACTTTAATAGCTATTCGCCAAAAAAAACAGATTGCGCTAGCTAATAAAGAAACTTTAGTAGCAGCTGGTGAAATTGTAATGCGCGAAGCTAAAAAATATCGGGTTTTTATTTCCCCTATTGATTCTGAACATTCTGCTCTTTTACAATGTCTCAACGGAGAAAAAATAAAAAATGTTAAACGTTTGATCATTACTTGTTCCGGCGGAGCGTTGCGAGATAAAACTTTAGAAGAAATGAAAAAAGTTTCCTTATCTGAAGCCTTAGGACATAAAACTTGGGCTATGGGACAAAAAATCACTATTGACAGCGCTACTTTGATGAATAAAGGTTTTGAGGTTATTGAGGCTATGCATCTTTATGGTCTGCCAGTAGAAAAAATTTCTGTTGTTATTCATCCGCAAAGTATTATTCATTCAATGGTAGAATATACTGACAATAGCGTCATCGCACAGCTTTCAGTTCCCGATATGCGCTTACCGATCCAATACGCTTTGTCTTATCCTGATCGTTGGGATGCTCCTATTAAACAGCTAGATTTTTCTCAAAGTCTAACTTTTGAAACGCCTGATCTGCAAAGATTCCCCTGTTTAGGTTATGCTCTTAAAGCCGCTAAAATTGGCGGCACTTTGCCAGCGACAATGAACGCAGCCAATGATTTCATGGTCGCTAAATTTTTGGCTGGTCAATGCGCCTACCTGGATATTCATCAAGTTATTAAAAAAGTAATGGATAATCATCAAGTTATTAAAAAACCCACTTTGGAAAAAATTGAAAAAGCCATTACCGAAGCTACCGCTAAAGCTGAATTTTTTTGGAAAAAACTAAAGACAAAATAATACCTTTTTCTAAAAATTTTTTTATTTTAAACTATCAAATCTTTCAAACGAGAAAATTTTTCTTCTCGGTATTTTTGCAAGGAATAATCTTCTCGTTCTTGTGAATCAAATTTCATCTCCTTTATAATTATCAAAATTTCTTTCAATTTAACGTTTAATTTTTCTGCTCCTTCAATTTTTTCTAATTTTTGAGAGATTTTTTCCAGCTCTTCCAGATGTTCAGTTACAGTTCTTTGCATTTCTGCTCTTAAATTCCGCCTTTTTTCTTCTTTTAATTGCAAATAAGCGTTAACAACTGCTATCAAATTTCTCCAGTGATGTTGCATTTCTTTTTCCAATTCACTGTCCAACTTTATTTTTTCTTTTACCCACAAATATCCTAATTTTTTTTCCATCTTTTTTCTTTAATATTTAAAAAACACTCGCAAGGTTTATTTTTTAAAATTTCTTCTTGTTCAGAAAGAGTATTAATAAAAGAAATTTGCGTCTTTTCTCCAGTTGCCAACTTTTTTTCTAAAAAAGTTTTGTGCCGATAACCCCTTTTTTCAAACTCCCGCACTAAAGCTTGATGGCGCAAATAGAGCGCCCGTTTTTTACCCACCCAACGCAAAGTTTCTGGATGGCGAGAATAACCACCGCGCGCGTTATGTTTAGTTAAGATATTCCAAAGACCATGAAGTTCTCGATGTTCAGCTAAAAGATGTTTACGACAAAGTTTCTTCGGACTTATATCCCAAATTCGCATAAAATTTTAACTTTACTTATTATTTTTAAATCACTAGCGTTCTCGGGAGGACTTGAACCTCCGACCTCAGGTTCCGGAAACCTACGCTCTATCCAACTGAGCTACGAGAACAAAAGTTTCTCTCTCTTTTAAAAGACTTTTTCAAGCAAAACGATACATCAAAAAGACAGCCACTATTGCTAAAATTAAACCAATTATTTCTCTGATCAACAATTCTTCATGAAAATAAAAAACACTTACTCCTGCTCCAAAAATAATAAAAATCAAAGTATAGATTACTCCCGCATTCAGAAACTCTATTTTTTTTAAAACAAAAAACCAACCTAATAATGTAACTAGATAAATAATACTAGCAAAAAAAATAAACGGAGATAATAAAACATTTTTCAAAGCAGCTTTTTTAATCAAAGCATCGGCCAATACAGTTATTACACTCAAAAAAATTGCCACCACCAAAACGATAAATTTTCCCATAAAAAAACAAAAATAAAATTGGTCCAATAAGAACTCTTGCTTGTTAGTTAACAAAAATCACTAGTGGACTGTACCGGAATCGAACCGGTGGCCTCTACAATGCGAATGTAGCGCTCTACCAACTGAGCTAACAGCCCTCCTATATTACAAATTATAAACTCAAAATCTTTTAAAAAATTAATTTTTAAAAGAATCAGACTTTCCAACCACCAACTGACCACAAGCACCTTGAATATCTGCGCCAAAACTAAATCTTCTTATAACATCTAATCCAGCTACTGCCAATTTTTTCTGAAAAACTTCCAAACTCTTTTTTTTAGAGGGACGAAACTCTCCTACTGGATTACCAGCAATTAAATTAACCATAAATAAATTTCCCAATTCTTTTTTTAAAATTTTAACCAAAGCGACTGCCTCTGCCGGTGAATCGTTAATTTTATCAAAAAGGGCATATTCAATCATAACCTTCCGGCGATTTTTTTCAAGATAAGAATGAATAGCGGATAAAACTTTTTTTAGTGGCTGAGTCTTTTCAATCGGCATAAAAAGCTGTCTTTTTTGCCAATCAACAAAATGCACTGAAATCGCTAAATTAACTTGCCAATCTTCTTTAGAAAATTTTTCTATTCCTTCAATAATTCCCACAGTAGAAACAGAAATTTTTCTTTGTCCTAAATTAAAAGTTTCTTCTTTATTCAAAAACAAAATAGCCTCTTTAACCTGATCATAATTCAAAAAAGGTTCTCCCATTCCCATAAAAACTACACTGGTGATTTTAGCATTTTCTTTTTTTAAAAATCGCTGCCAAAAAAGAACTTGTTGAATAATTTCACCAGCAGATAAATTTCTTTGAAAACCCATTTTTCCTGTAGCGCAAAAAGCGCAACCAATAGGACAACCTGCTTGACAAGAAACACAAACAGCATTTTTTCCTGACTTTCTTCTCATTAAAACCGATTCTATTTTTATTCCATCAGCCAAAGTTAGGATTGCTTTTTTTGTCCTTTTTTCACTACTTTCCAAAATTTGTCCGTCAATCTTCAAAGAACATTCTTTAGCTAACTTAGTTCTCAATGCTTTTGTTAAAATAGTCGCTTCTTTCCAATCTTCAATCAAATCTTTAAAAATCACCCTTTCTACCTGTCTCAAACGAAAACGCGGTTCTTTTTTAAAGATTGTTACTATTTTCTCCCAATCCATAAAAAACTAAATAAAAATACCTCTCTATTTTTCAATTTAAACACACCAAAAAAGAAAAAACAAGGCTTTCGCCCAGTTTTTTCCTTAATCTTTTTTATCCTTTCTTGTTTCTTTATTTCTCTTTTCTCGAAAATTATTTTTTCACTTCTTCCGCTTCTTTAACTTCCGGTTCATTTTTCTTATCCCCGTTTGTTTGTTCTCCAGATGAATTATTAGCGGTAGCCTCCCCTGCTTTTTTGGCTTCTTCAGCTTTTTGCGCAGCCGCATAAAGTTCTTGGCCAATTTTTTGCGATTCTTCAGATAATTCTTGCGTGGCTTTTTTAATCGCTTCTAAATCATCTCCATCTTTAACTTTTTTTAATGCCTCAATCTTTTCCTGAACCGGTTTTTTCTTTTCTTCAGAAATCTTATCCCCCGCTTCTCTTATGGCTTTTTCCGTGGTAAAAATTAACGTATCCGCTAAATTTTTTGCTTCTACCATTTCTTTCTTTTTTCTATCTTCTTCAGCATGCATTTCTGCATCTTTTTTCATTTTTTCAATCTCTTCTTTAGAAAGGCCAGAAGATGCTTCAATACGCACTGATTGCTCTCGACCAGTAGCCTTGTCTTTAGCTTTAACACTCAAAATCCCATTAGCGTCAATATCAAAAGAAACCTCGATTTGTGGAATACCTCGTGGCGCTGGTGGAATTCCATCCAAAATAAATCTCCCTAAGGTTTTATTATCGGCTGCCATCTCCCTTTCTCCCTGCAAAATGTGAATTTCTACTGAAGACTGATTGTCAGCCGCTGTAGAAAAAATTTGCGACTTACTGGTAGGAATAGTAGTATTTCTTTCAATTAACGGAGTTCTCACACCGCCCATAGTTTCAATTCCCAAAGTTAAGGGAGTAACATCCAAAAGTAAAACATCTTTAACATCACCTTGTAAAACTCCTCCTTGAATAGCGGCTCCAATAGCCACTACCTCATCAGGGTTAACACTGGCATTGGGTTTTTTGCCAAAAAACTCTTCCACTTTTTTCTGCACTAACGGCATTCTGGTCATTCCTCCGACCATTACCACCTCATTAATATCTGAGGCTTTCAAACCAGCATCTTCCAAAGCTTTGCGACAAGGCTCAATAGTCTTATCGACTAAATCAGCCACTAATTCTTCTAATTTAGCCCGCGTAAGCCTCATTACCAAATGACTTGGCCCATCCACACCAGAAGAAATAAAAGGTTGATTAATTTCTGTTTCTTGCGCGCTAGAAAGTTCAATCTTAGCCTTTTCCGCAGCTTCTTTAATACGTTGCAAAGCTAAAGGATCCTTAGAAAGATCTAATCCCGATTCTTTTTTGAATTCTATTAAAATCCAATCAATAATTCTCTGGTCAAAATCGTCACCTCCTAAAAAAGTGTCTCCGTTGGTTGATTTCACTTCCACTGTATCATCGCCTACTTCTAAAATAGAAATATCAAAAGTGCCTCCACCTAAATCATAGACAGCAATCTTTTCATCTTTCTTTTTATTGAAACCGTAGGCCAAAGCAGCAGCCGTTGGTTCATTGATAATTCTTCGCACTTTTAATCCAGCAATTTCTCCTGCGTCTTTAGTAGCCTTGCGTTGACTATCATCAAAATAAGCAGGTACAGTAATTACCGCTTCTTCAATTTTTTCCCCTAATTTATCTTCAGCATCCGCTTTTAATTTTTGCAAAACCATAGCTGAAATTTCTGCCGGACGATAAGCCTTACCATCCAAAATAACTTCCACCGATCCGTTTTTTCCCTCCTGGACTTTAAAAGGCATTGTCTTAATTGCTTTTTGCACTTCTGGATCAGAAAATTTACGTCCAATTAAACGCTTAGCCGAAAAAATAGTATTTTCTGGATTGGTTACTGACTGCCGTTTGGCTAGACTCCCTACTAGGCGCTCTTTATTCTTATTAATTGCCACAATAGAAGGAGTTGTTCTGTTCCCTTCTTTGTTTTCTAAGATCTCTGGCTTTCCACCTTCAACTACCGCCATAGCGGAGTTGGTAGTCCCTAAATCAATTCCTAAAATTTTTGCCATAACTTTAATTTTTTACTAATTAGACTTACTAGAAACATAGATATAATATAAATAAAACTTAAAAATATTTTTCTTTCCGCATATAAAAACAATCTCTAAAAAATCTTCCTAAATAAACTACTTTTCTTAATTTAAAAAAACTCTTCAAATCTTCCATTTTGCCGAACAAAAAACAAAAAAGAAAAGATTTTAATAAACAGCGTAACTAACTACATAAATAAAAACAGCGAAAATATATTTAATCAGGCGGGGACGATTTTAAAGAAAATCGCCCCGCGCCTGCTCTTGTCTAATTTCTAATCTTTCACTTTTAAGGCAATCTTTTTAGGTTTCACTTCCTCTGCCTTCGGCAAAGTAATCTTCAAAATACCTTTTTCAAATTCCGCCTTTGCATCCTCGCTCTTAATTGCCATCGGCAAGATCACACTCCGAGCAAAAGAACCACTGCGAATTTCTTTACGATAATAATCTTCTCGCTTAACCTCATTTTTTTCTTCTTTAGATCCAGAAACAGTTAAAACGTCATTCTCTATTGAAATATCCAACTTTTCTACATCCATACCTGGAACATCCATCTCTACAATCACATTGTCTTTGTCTTGATAAACATCCGCTGAGGGAACAAAACTAACACCAGAAAAATCCTCCTCCCAACCTCTGTAAAGTTCTCTAAATGGATCCCACGTAATTAACCCTCTTCTCATCATTTTCTTTAATCGCCTGTTAGGGGTATTGTCCGCCCTAACATTTGAAAAATTAATGATTAAAAAATACAATTAAATTCTATATCATTTTTTCAATTTTAGCAATCTATGATGTTGACTGCTAAAAAAATCTACGTAATTTTTAAAAAATTATTTCATCTTTTCTTGTTTTTCTACTAAAAAACTTATCAATTAACAATTTCTACTCTTTTACTCTACCTCCACTCCGGCTGGACGAAGAACTTTATCTAGAAAAAAATAACCCTTTTTTAAAACCTTTTTAATTTTTCCTTGGCTTTGCTGGCGATTATCAGCTATCAACGCTTCGTGTTTTTTTTCATCAAAAGCCTCACCTACAGTCACTGGAATCTCTTTTAAACCGTTTTCTTCTAAAATTTTTTGCAATTGATTTTTGATATGAAAAAAACCCAAAAACAAATTATCTTGCTTTTTTTCTTCAGCTAAGTGCTCCCACGCCGCATCAAAATTATCCAAAACTGGAACAAGCTCTAGAATTAAATTCTCTAAACAATATTTTTTAAATTCTTCATTATTTTTCCGGCTCCTAGTTTTAAAATTTTCCAAATCAGCCAATGCTCTTTTCCAGCCAGCCAAAGCCTCCTCTTTTTTCAACCATTCTAACGCAGCTAAAATAGTCTCTTTTTTCTCTTTTTCAAAACCATCTTTTTCGGAAAATTGAGCTAAGGCCTCAATTGGCTTTAACCAAACAAACTCACTATGTTCAGGAGAAACTTTTACTGAATCATCCTGCGCAAAAGCCAAAAAACGCACTCCTCTTTTTTCTTCTAAATTCTCTCCATTTTGGCGAAAAAATTCCGAGATTCGCAAAAGAGGCCCAACTTTCACATCTAGTCCGGTTTCCTCTAAAATTTCTCTTTTTAGAGCTAATTCTAATTCTTCTCCCTCATCAACACCACCTCCCGGCAAATCCCACTTTTCCCCATTAATATCTCCCTTCGCTCTTTTTAAAAGCAAAATCTGCCCCTGTTGATTAACAACAACCGCTTTAACAGTTAAAGCCATCGGACGAGAAAGCGTTGCTTTATTGATATTAGAAATACCTTTTTCTTTCATTTTCACTAAAAATTAAAATTAAATTCTAGCTTAAAAACAGAAGTAAAAAAATCATACCCATTTTTTTGCTATTTCCTAAAAATTTTTTAATAAAATCCACTAAACTTTTGTTCTTTTCATAATTCATTCTTTTGGGACCAATAATCGCCACTAAACCTTTTTCCCCACTCTCTAAAAGATAAGGCGACACTACCATAGAACAATTTCGAATTTCTTTTAAAGGATTTTCTTTACCTACAAAAATTTCTGTTTGTCCAGCTTTTATTTTCTCCAAAATTTTATCCACATTTTCATCAATCAAATCCAACGCTAAAGCTAAACGAGAAAATTCATCCATTTGGGCAAAATCCGGACTTTCAAGAAGATTATTCATCCCAAAATCATAGAATTCTTTTTTATCCACTAAACCACTGATAGCTAAACACCTAGACATAGAAGATAGAAGTTTGGCTGTGGTTCTTTCCAATCGAGCATTTTGAGCTTTAGTTTTTAAAAGTTCTAATTCCAGTTTTTTTTGACAGGCACGAGAAATTTCTTTTTCTTCCATTATGTTATCAATAAAATAGCGGTAGCCTTTATCGCTAGGAATCCGACCAGAAGAAATATGCGGTTTAATCAAAAAACCACGTTCTTCCAAAAATAACATTTCATTACGAACCGTAGCAGAAGAAACCTTGCCAGTAATTTTACTGGCTAAAAAGGCACTGCTTAAAGGCAAAGCATTTTCAGTATATTCCTTAATAATCAATGTTAAAATCTCTTTTTGTCGCTGAGAAAGCTCGTTCTTGTTCACAAAAAAGAAAAAATAATAAACATTCACTAGCAATCAAATCAATCGACTGCTAACTAAATTATAGAAACAAAAAAACTTTTTGTCAATCTTTTTAAAAACTTGAAAAAAAATTCTTCTGTGCTAGGCTTAAAAAATAAGAGGCAAAGGTGTTTTTTTATTGACTTCTAATTTAAGGCATTCTATGACTTTTTCGCTTTCTGATTGGGGGAAAATTGCTCAACCAAATAAAAGACATCTTCTAATTGCTCCCCCGAAAGCTTCTCTAGATAACATAGCTTCTCTTTTAGCTATAAATCGGATTCTAAAAAAATTAAAGGTAGAAACTACTTTATTTTTACCAGAAGGCTTACCTAAAAACCTGTTATTTTTAGAGGAAAAACTTTCTTTCGTTACTAAACTTTCCCATTTAAGAGATTTCATTTTAATTTTCAATACAAAAAAAAATCCTGTTACCAACATTCGAACAGAACAAACCGCTGAGCAATTTTTAATTAAAATCACTCCTCAAAAAGGTTCTATTGATCCCCGAGATTTTTCTTTAGTTCCAGCCGATTTTCCGTATGATTGGCTTTGGTTATTAGGCATAACTAGTTTGGAAAAAATTGGTTTACCTTATTTAAAAAATCCTGATCTCTTTTTCGAAGTACCAAAAATTAACCTGGACAACCAAATTGCCAACGAAAACTACGGCCAAATTAATTGGATAGAAAAAACAGCTTCCTCTCTAGGCGAAATTCTGGCGCATTTTTTTCTGGAAAAACAACCAGAAATTTTAGACTCAAAAATTGCTCGCATGCTACTAACCGCTATAATCGCAGGCACTGAGAGTTTCCAAAGTCCTCATACTAATCCACAATCCATGATTTTGGCTGCTCAATTAATGCGCTATGGAATTAGCCAAACCGAAATTATTCGCCATCTCTATCGTAATAAAAATCTGCCTTTTTTAAAACTTTGGGGTAAAATCATGATTCATTTAGAATGGGAAAAAGATTATTCCCTAGTACACTCTTGGGTAACAAAAGAGGATTGGTTAGCCGGAGATATTTCACCTGACGACTTAGAATTAATCCTCAAAGAAATGCAAGAAAATTTTCCAGAAACAAAAACTAGCGCTCTTTTCTACTTAAACGAAAAAAACGAGGTTTGTTGTGAAATACTTTTTCTAGAAAAACAAACCGCCAGAAATTGTTGTTCAATTTTAGGACAAAATCTGCAAGAAAGAATAACAATTAACTCGGGAAATAAAAATTTTTCTCAAATCAAAAAAGAACTTCTAGAAAAAATCCGAACAGCTAGTTATCCAGCCTGATAACCGGTTCACCTACCTTCAAGCCTTTCCTTTCAATCCAACCTGCTTCTACTTCTAAAACTGAATCATAATCAACCTCACCAACAATTTTTTCTTTAAAATCTGGAGAAATTTTTTCTTTGAAATCAACCACTACTTTGTCTTTAATAAAAATAAAATCCAAAGGAAAATTCATTCCTCGCATAACATAAGGCTGTCGTCCAGCTCTTTCATCCAAAAAAAGCATTCCCGCGTCTTTTTCTAAAGAAGATCGGCCGCTTAAACCTCGATATTTATCTTCTGGAGAAACTACTACCTCCGCTTTTAAAAAATTTTCCCCCACCTTCAAACGGATCTGATTAGATGGCTCTTCTTTTGGCAAAACTTCTTTATTAGTTAAATCTTTCCAACCAATCCACGAAAGTAAAAAAAACAACGCCAGTAAAAAAGCCTTATCTCGCAATCTCAGTTTAAATTTTATGACTCTTTTTTCTTTTTCCACTTTTTAAATTAAAACATTTTTGGGAAAACGAGTACCCCTTTTAACAAAATTAACCTCTAAGTCTTTTAACGCAAAAGTTTCTTGAAAATATTTCTCCACAAATTCCCGATTCATTTCATTACTACAAGTATAAAAGTCAATACTAACGAATTTCTTTTTAGGAAAAGTATGGATGCTGATGTGCGATTCAGCAATCATCACAAAGCCCGAATGACCACCAGGATCTTTCTTGTCATTGCCAGGAAAAGAAACAATCTGTGGCTCGCAGATTTTATGCATTTGTGTTTTTTCCGGCAATTCATTAAGACATTTAAAGACCAACTCTCGATCATCTAATTTGATTGGATCTCCATCATAACCGTCAATCATTAGGTGCACCCCAAAGTTGACGGTCGACTGATGCGTGTCTTCCATTTTTTTCGAGCTCCGATTATCGTTTTGCCAAACTATAATCTTTGCTGATAAAAATAAAAAATAATTCTGTCCAAAAGTATAACAAACTTTCTTTATTTTTCAAGAACTGATAAGGTTTGTTTCGCCATTTGTCAAAAGTTTCTCTTCTAAATATTTTTTCACGGTCAATTGTTGTTGAAATGAATTCTCTAATTCCAAGCTAATCCATTGCTGGGGCAAAAATTTTTGCCAACCAAATAAATAATTAAAATCTTCCAAACTCTCAAAAAAGTGATCGTCTATCCAAAAAAACCTCCATTTTTTTCTAACTGCAGAAATATGACAACAACCAATTTCTTTTTCTTGCAATAACTTTTCAAAATTAAAATAGCCTTTTCGACGATTATTATAACGTACCTTCCAATGAGAAAAATCCAAACAAACACCTTTGCTTTGAGCCAAAATTCTATAAAAATTTTTATCTAAGCAGTTATGATTCTCTACGAAAATAATTTTTCTGAACTTTTCCTCATCCAAAAACTTCTGAAAGTTTGGATAAGGATGAATATTAAACACTTGCGCTTGCCAACGGAGAAGGAAATATTCCAATTCCTGTTTTTCCATATCATCTCGCAAATGAACATGCGGAATTTTCTTCAATGACGTTTTTTCCAAAAGAGTATATAATTCTTGGCGTTCTTTTTTTCCCAAAAAAGTAGGAAAAGCTGCCAATTCTTTAATTCCTAATTTACTAATTTCTTTGATTTTTTCTCGCCAATTCGATCTGGTTGTAGTAGTTAAACTTAAAAGAATTCTCGGTTTTTGCATAAAAAAATAAAGAAAGAAAATACCAAATTAATCATTCTTCCCAAAAAAACAAACTAAGACTAGCATTAGATGATAAAAACCAGAAAATCATAACCAAAAACTTTTGATCAAGAAAAAGATTTTCAAAAACCTATCACAAACAACCGTCAATCAAAGAAACAATAAAAAAACCCTTTCATAATCTTTTTCATTACATTAGAGAATAATTAAAACAAACTTTTTGTCAAAAAAACTACTGTGGCACGCCAAATTCTTAAAAAACGATTCGGTTGTAAAAAAAATCTCCATAACCACTCTAAACCAATCCTTCGCCAACAATAAGGTGCACGCTTTTTTTCTCCTGTCCAAAAATCAAATGTTCCACCTATACCAACAGCTAACTTTAAATGAGAAAAATTTTTTTTCTTCACCATTCTAAAAATAAAAAATTCCTGTTCAGGGGCACCTAGACCAACTAAAACAAATTCACAAGACAAAAAATTTTGCGGATAAGAAAATTTTTTTAAAAAAAAATCCTTCTTGTTCGCAAAAATTACATAATTTTGCAAACCCTTTTTTTGCAAATATTCTTCCAATTTTTCCGATCGGCTAAAACCTTCTGAGTTTAAGATAAACCCCATCTTGCAATTTTCTTTCACCGCCTTTTCCAAAATAAATTCCGCTAATTCTACTCCGGTTAACCGTTCTCCAATTTTTTTTCTTTTGAAAAATGCCCAAAGTTGTAAACCAAAACCATCATTAATTCTCCAATCAGCAGAATTTAAAATTTCTCGAAAAGTTAAATTTTTTTTTGCTGCCAAAAGAATTTCGGGATTCAATGTGGCAATCCATTTTGGTGAAAAATTTGCTTTATTTTTAACAATTTTCTCAATTTGAGAAAAAACTTCCGACCGACTAGCTTCACCTAATTTTACCCTAAAGATTTCCACCATAATTACCTAGCGTTATTTTTTTCGTTATTCTCTCGTAAATCTCCCAAAAAAATATTGAGTGCAGCTGCCAAAGGAACAGCAGCTAAAATTCCCCAAAAACCTAATAAAGTCGCTCCGATTAATAAAGATAAAATAATCACTACCGGATCTAAACCAACAGCTTTTTTCATCACTAAAGGAACAATAATATGATTCTCTAATTGCTGAATAATAACATAAAAAATAAATGCTAAAAAAGCAGTTAAAGGCGAAATAGTCAAACCAACTAAAATAACCGGAATGACAGCTAAAATTGGTCCGATATAAGGAATTACTTCCATTATTCCGCCAAAAGATGCTAAAACTAAAGCATAAGGAATTTTCAAAAAATAAAGCGCAATATAATCCAAAATAAAAATTATTACCACTAAACTGATCTGCCCAATAAACCAACGTCCCATTTGATTTTGAATACGAGAAACTAAATCAAAAACATATTCTCGATTTTTTTGCGGAACGATATTTTTCAAAAAACCTCGAATACCATCTTTTTTGACTAACATATAAAAAGTTAAAGAAAAGAGCACCGCTAAACTCAATAAGCCCTCAAAAAAACTAATTGCATTGGAAAAAATTCCGCTAAAAGAGTCTGCTATCTTTTCCGAAAAACTTTGCACTAGTCGCTCGGGATTAAAAAATTTTTCTTCACCAGTAGATTTTTCTAAATTTATTGGAAAAAAATTATTTATTTTCTCAAAATAAAACGCGCTATTTTGGCCAAAATCCTTTATCTCAAAAACAAAAACTGGAACAATGGCCGATAATAAACCAAAAATAATTAAAAACACTCCTAAAAACAATCCAGCGGCAGAAATTGAGCGAGGTATTTTTTTGCTTTCTAATTTATCCACAAAAGGTTGAGCGGCGCTCACTCCAACAAAAGCTAAAAAAAGCAAGACCAAAATTTCCCTAATTAAAAAAACAAAAAAAACAACTAGGACCACCAAAACAAATTTCCAAATTAGACTTAACGACAAAGAAAGCTCTATTTTTTGATTTTTATCCATAAGCAAAAATAAATTTACTTAATTTTTTCTAATATCTTTGCTAGTGCTTGCCCCTTATTCTGTTCAGTAATAACCGCTAACCTCAATTGATCCACTGAAAAAATTCTTTCCGCCGCTTGACGAATTTCTTCAGCGGAAACCTGTTCTACTTTTTCCAATAAAACTGTCTCCTCCTCAATTTCTCCTTTATAGAGCTCCTGATTAGCAAAAAAAGTTACCGCTCCCGTTGGCGACTCCAAGCTCATTAAAAGTTTGCCTTTATAATATTCTTTAATTTTTCTTAATTCCACAGAAGAAATTTTTTGAGTTTTTATTTTTTGCAGTTCCTTTCCAATTAAAGCAACGGCTAAAGGCAATTTTGCTGGATTTACTCCGGCCGAAATATGAAAATAACCAGAAGTTAAATTCTGTTCGTTGCCAGCAGAAATATGGTAACACAAACCTCGTTTTTCTCGAATATTTAAAAATAAGCGGCTACTCATTCCTCCGCCCAAAGCAACAGCTAAAAGTTTTTCTGCATAACGCATTGGGGAAAACATATTCCCGGCTGGAGCACCTAAAACAAATTGAGCTTGATCAGTTTTTTTGCTAAAAAAAGCCACCTTTGAAGAAGATTTAAAATTTTTTATTGGCAACATTTTTGCCGATTTTTTTTCTCTAGTAGAAATTTTTTTTCCACCAAACAATTCTTTAATTTTTTTCAAAAAAATTTCTTCTTGAAAATTTCCCGCCACTGCAACAACGGTATTCCCACTACCATAAAACTTTTTTAAATACTGGACAAAGTCTTTTCTTTGAAAATTTTTAATATTCTCGTCTTCACCAACAATACTACGCCCAGCCGCCTGTTCACCAAACAATAATTTTTCAAAAACATCCCAAACATAAGCAGCCGGCATATCTCGATACATCGCCGCTTCTTGCAAAATAACTCCCCGCTCTTTCTCTATTTCCTCTTGTTTTAAAAGCGGATTAAGATAAAGATCGGCAATAACATCCAATGCCAGTTCACCATACCTTTTTTCTACTCGCGCCCAATAACCAGTTTGTTCTTTATCAGTAAAAGCATTTATTTCTCCTCCTATTCGATCTATCTCTTCAGCAATAATTCGACTAGACGGTCTCTTTCGAGTTCCTTTAAAAAGAAGGTGTTCTAAAAAATGAGATAACCCATTTTGTTTTTTATTTTCATAATGCGAACCAGCACCAGCTAAAACTTGCACAAGAACTGTCTGCGCCTCAAGCATTGGAACAAAGACTACCCGCACTCCATTAGTTAAAAGATGTCTGGAAAAATTCATTTGGATTAATTTTAAAATTAAAACAATCTTTTCTTAGCAATCGCCTTTAGTTCTTCATTTAAACAAAGAATTGCTTTATCAATCACTGGATCCATTTTGGCAAAAATTTTTTTCTCTCGAACTATACGTCCAGCCTCCAATAAAGAATCATAAGTTCCCGCATCCAACCACGCTCCTCTAATCTTTTCAACCTTAAGCATTTTTTGTTCTAAATATTGGCGATTAATATCTGTTATTTCAATTTCTCCCCGACTAGATGGTTTTAGACCACGAGCAAATTTAACTACTTGATTATCATAAACATACAATCCCGTTAAACAAAAACTACTCTTAGGTTTAAGAGGCTTTTCCTCAATTGAAAGCGCTCGCCCTTTTTTATCAAATTCCACCACCCCAAATCTTTCTGGATCCGGTACTCTTTTGGCAAAAACTAAACCACCTTTCTTAAATTTCCTAATCTTCTCGCTTAAATCATCTTCAAAGATATTATCTCCCAAAGCCATCGTAACAGCTTCTTGACCAATAAAGGTTTTACCTAAAATAAAAGCATCTGCCAAACCACGAGGAACTTTTTGCACTTTAAATTCTAAATGAATATTAAATTTTTCAAAAATTGAACCTAAAAGATTCAAAAACTGTCCAGAATGTTCCGGGGCAACAATAATTAAAATCTCTCTAATTTTAGCCTTAATAAGAATATTTAAAGGATAGAAAATCATTTGACGATCATAAACCGGCAAAAGTTGTTTAGAAGTAGTAACTGTTAGAGGAAAAAGCCGCGTAGCCGTTCCTCCAGCCAAAATAATACCTTTCATAAAAAAAATAATAACCCATTAATTTTCTTTGTAATAACGAGAACTAAAAAGCAAAAATAAAATTTCACATTGACTAGCTACTGCTTCTAAAAAATTTTCTTCATTGGTATAATCCTTCTTTCGATCATCGTCAGGCACAAAAACAAAAGCTTTAATAAAAAAATTTTCAGATGGCGAATAAAAAACACTGTAACCAGAAATTTCGATTTTTTCTTTTTCTTTAAATTTATTAGCTAAATCAACATTACCCGCTTTAACATTAAAATCAGCTGGATCATCCCCTTCCGGAGAAATAAATTGCTCACTCAACGTCCGTCCAGTTTCCAAATTAATTATTCGCAAAAAAGCCCTTTGTCTTCCAGTTAATCCACAAACTAAACTTAACAACTCTTGATAAATTTCTTTTAATCGGTTTTTACTTTTAGGAATCTCCATTTTTTCCAAAAGTTTTTTAATCATCGAAATTTGAACATTAACTTTTCCCAAGTATTGAAAAGAATCCAAAAGTTCCTTTTCTCGACTTTTTAACCGAGAATTTAAAATTAAAGTTTCTTCCTCTTTTTTCCGCATAAAATAATCATAATGCCGAAAAATATACAAGATAGCCAAAAATCCCATAGTTAAAAAAATCGATTCTACTGTTTCTTCAGAAAAAATTCCCGTCCCTTGCTTAATAAATCTGGGAATCAAAACAACCAGAACAAATAAAACCAAAAAATTCAAAGCTAAAATTATTCGAGCTTTTTCAAAAGTTTTAATACGAAAATCCATATCCCAAGATTAAGGCTAAGATTATCCTTTTCTGCCAGTATACTCTCTTTTAAAAACCTTTCAATATTCATATTACATTTCTTTTTTTCTCTTGGCTTTGATACGATCATTTTCTGACAAAAAAATCTTACGCAAACGAATGCTTTGCGGAGTAACTTCTAAATATTCATCATCATTCATAATACTTAAAGCTCTTTCTAGTGTTAAATGAACAGGCGGAACAAGTTTAATAGCGTCATCAGATCCAGCCGCTCGAATATTAGTCAAATGCTTTCCTTTGGTCGGATTAACTGTCATATCATCTCCACGAGCAGTGCTTCCAATAATCATACCTTCATATACATCCATTGCTGGATCAACATAAAGAGTCCCTCTTTCTTGTAAATTCCACAGCGCGTAAGCTGATATTTTACCAGAAACCATAGAAATCATAGCGCCAGTTTGCACACCTTGAATAGATCCCGCAAAAGGCTTAAAACCAACAAAATGAGAACAAAGAATTCCTTCACCCTTAGTATCTACTACAAATTCATTGCGATAACCCAAAAAACCACGAGTAGGAATTTCAAAAACAATTCGCGCTTGACCATTTTGAGTTCGCATATCTATAATCCGCCCCTTGCGTTTTGACATTTTTTCAACGATCACGCCCATCATACTCTCCGGTATTTCAACAGTAATTTCCTCAAAGGGTTCCCATTTCTTTCCATCTTTTTCCTTAAAAATCACTTTCGGTTGAGAAACTTGTAACTCATAACCTTCCCTGCGTAAATTTTCCAATAAAATAGCAATATGCAATTCCCCCCGTCCTTGCACTTTATAAAATTTATTGTCCGAAAAATCTATTTTCAGCCCAACGTTGATTTCTAATTCTTTTTCCAATCGCTCCTTTAACTGACCACCGGTAACAAATTTCCCTTCTCGCCCAGAAAAAGGAGAATCATTTACTAAAAAATTTAAAGCGATTGTCGGTTCATCAATGGAAATAGCAGGCAATGCGGGTTGATTCTCTTCAGCCACAATAGTTTCTCCAATAAAAATTTTCGGCAATCCAGACAACATTACAATATCTCCAGCTAAAGCCTCATTAATTTCCTGACGCGCCAATCCTTGAAAAGTGAATAACTTTGTAACTCTCCCTTGAATTTTTTCACCTGTTTCCGTTTTAGCAAAAACTGATTGACCAGTTCTAATTTTGCCGGAATAAATTCGACAAATAGCGCATCTTCCTAGAAAATTATCATAAGCTAAATTAAAAACTTGCGCTGATAAAGGCTGGCCCTGCTTTTCTTCACTAGAAGTAGTAGGAACTTTTTCTAAAATTACATCTAACAACGGATTAAGATTGTCCGAATAATCGCTCAAATTTTTTTTAGCAATTCCTTGTTTAGAAATAGCATAAATAGTTGAAAAATCTAATTGTTCATCGCTCGCGCCTAAATCTAAAAAAAGTTCATATACTGCTTCCTCCGTTGCCTGTGGATCAGCGGCTGGTTTATCTATTTTATTTATAACAACAATAGGTTTTAAACCTAATTCTAAAGATTTTTTCAATACAAACTTAGTTTGCGGCATAGGACCTTCTTGCGCATCTACTAAAAGCAAAACACAATCAATTGAACGCAAAACTCTTTCTACCTCGGAACTAAAATCAGCATGGCCAGGAGTATCTACAATGTTGATTTTAGTATTTTTATAAAAAATAGAAGTATTTTTAGAATAAATAGTAATGCCTCGCTCTTTTTCTAAGGCATTGCTATCCATCGTTACATCCCCACTGGAAACACCAGTTTGACGCATTAAAGCATCTGTTAAAGTAGTCTTCCCATGATCAACATGAGCAATAATGGCAATGTTACGAATCTCCATACAAACAATAAACAATTTAAAAAAACCCAAAAGAACGCCTTACAGATGCGCTCTTCAAAAAAACTAATATAACCCCCTTAGCCTAAACTATTTAAAATCAAAGGTCAAGAAAAAATATTTTATTTATTCTTTATTTAAAAAAGTCTTAACCGCATCACCAATCTCCAAATTACTAATTGTAATATCATTCACTAGAAAAATGAAAAAATTTTTCTGCCATCTCCTACTCCTTGCCAAAAAATTTCTGATTTCTCTAAAAAGGAACTAAAAAAATTTGTCAAAAAAAGTTTTTACCCTTTTAAATTAGATTTCTTTTTCCCATCGCTTAAATAATTTGCGTCCCGGGCAGGATTTGAACCTGCGACCCACAGCTTAGAAGGCTGTTGCTCTATCCAGCTGAGCTACCGGGACAAATCAATCAAAATCATCAAAAAAACCACTAAGCAATTTACAAGCTAACAAAAAAAGAAAAAATAGTCAAAAAGAAATTTTCTCTGTTGAAGAATTATTTTGGGATTTTTCTTTTTCCCAATTTTCCTCTTTTGGAGAATTTTCTTCTTCCCAGACAAATTCACTTTTGAAAACCTTTTCGCGAGGCCAAGAATCACTTGGAAAATTATCTATCTGCGCTTGTCGCTTTTCCAATGCCTCCATTATTTTTTTAATTTGTTGATCTTTCTTTTCAAAATCTTGTTCATTTTCAATATTAAGCGCTTCCGGTGGAATTTTAGTAGAAAAAAATTTTAAATTTTGCCACCAAACAAAAAGCGCTAAAAATAAAACTGCAAAAAAAGAAAGAATTGTTACTAGCCAATTAAAACGTTCAAAAAAATCCAGAGAAAAAATTTTTTTGACATTGCCTATTTTTTGAAAAAAATTTTTAAAATTAAGCATTTTAATTCCAGTTAAAAGAAATTATTATTTCGCCTTTAATTGCAAACTTATCAGGAATCAATTTTTGGCGTAAAGCTCCCTCAATTTCACCTTTAGTTTCAAAAAGATTATTCAGTTTAGTTGAAGTTATGACAAAAGACCTTCCCATATTTTCTAAACGATAAATAAACATCAAAACCTGAGGATAGTTTCCCTCAACTAACAATTGAAAATATTCAGTTTTTTTCTCCTCCGCCTGTCTTTTTTGCATTTCCTGCACTGTCTCTTCTTTTACCTTTTCATTTTTATCTGCCTCAACGCTTTTTTTAGCCGGAGGCAAATAACTTTTAATCGCCATTTTTACTCCAGCTTTTTGCGCATTTGCCTCTAACTCTTCTACAAAAGAAACCTCTTCCCCTTTCTTTAAAACCGCCTTTTTGATTAATTCTCCGTTCGATTCCAAATCCTGTTTTCTCTTTCTATATTCGCTAATTTTCTTTCTTTTCTCTTGTAAATTACTAATCCTAAATTCCACTTTTTTAAAAGCTAATTCTTCTGCTTTGATCGCTTTCCACAAAGGCACAATCCCTAAAAAGAAAACCAAGAAAATACCCAAACTAAAAACTCCTAGAATGATCAAAATAATTTTTAATTTTTCTTTATCCATAGAATCCCTTTAAGACTAATTTTTTTCGTTATTTGCTAAATTTTTCACTTGAAAAGCAATTTCAAATTCAACATTTTGACTTGAAGTAAAATTAGAAATCGGCGACTTAACTTCCGAAAAAAGAGGTTCTTTTTCTAAAGCCTCTTTAAATTTTAAAAAATCTTCTCGCTCAACACATTTTCCTTTTACTACCACACGGTTTTCACTAATAAAAATTTCTTTCAAAAAAACTTGCTCTGGCAAAAAAGTGTCTAATTTATCCAAAATCTGCCAGTAAAAAAAGTTATTAATAGAAAAATTCTTTTCTAATTTCTGAGCGTAAGAACTATATTCGCTAGCCATTTGTTTATTTTTTTCTATTAATAAATAATCTTCTGTTTTTTCTAGACGTTCCCATTCTGCTTGCAAAATTCGCGTTTGATTTTTCAAAGAAAATAAGAAAAAATAGAGAAAAACACAAAAAACTACCAATGCAAACAAAATATTCACTCCACTTTTTAACACTAAGTGAGCGGTTTTAAGGAATCTCCATTTCTCTTTCCTCTGTGGTGGAAGAAGATTAATGTTTAATTTCATTTTTTTTAAATTAAATTCCTTAACGCTAACCCAATAACAGTAGAAAAACTCTGCGACTTTTCTTTGGAAATCGGTGGTAAACTATTCTTTAAAATTACCTTCGCCCAAGGATTATATTGAAAAACTTCTATTTTTAAATTAATAGCCAGAAAAGACATTAGTCCTGCTAAATTAGAACCACCGCCACAAACAATAATTTTATTCACTGTTGCTTGACGAGCGCAAGTCTCTTTAAGATTATTATTGAAAAAATCTATTGCTCGCTGAGTTTCCTTAACTAAAATATCCAAGGCAGGAGAAAAAATCTCATAAGCTTCCTTTTTTTCTTCCAAATTTCGACCCAACCCTACTCTGGATTTATAACTTTCCGCTTCTTGATGATCAACTCTCAAAAATTTAGCCGCTAAATCAGTAAAACTATCTCCAGAAATCGAATAACTAGTAGTAAAAATGGGAAAACTGTTTTTATAGAAAGCCAAACTGGAAGTTTCCTTACCAATATCTAAAATTGCTAAACAACCAGATTCTTCATTCAGTAAACTTCTTCCGGTTGCAATTGACTCTGGTTCAAAAACTGCTACATCAATTCCTAAGTAATCAAAAACTTCCAAATAATTATCAATAATCTTTTTTCCTACCGCTACCACTAGAACATTCATATCTTTCTCCCTTTTTTCTAAAATCTGCCAATCATAATAAACTGATTCAATGGAAACTGGAATATTATTTTCCGTTTCCCATTTAATAGCTTTTTCTATTTCTTCCTCCTTCATCAAAGGCATTTGAACAACTCGAATAAAAACTTTACTTTCTGGAACAGAAACAATCGCCGATCCCGCTAATTTTCCTTCCATTTGTTTTAAAAGATCTTCAAAAACCTCCCGAAAAACATCTTTATTTTTAATTTCAAAAGCTTCAATAATTCCTTTAGGAATCTTTTTTTCTCCCCAACCTAAAACCTTATCTTCATCGCCTTTTTTACACAAACTTAACACCTTTAGATTAGAATTATTAAAATCTAAACCAAAAAAATTTTTTTCTGGAAAAATTAATTTACGTAAAAAAGACTTTTTGAAAATTTTTTTATTCATTTATTTATTTGAATTCCAAAAAACTTTATTTTTTATCTAGAATTGCCATAATTAATTATAAAAAATTTTTCCATAACTGTACATTTTCTATTCTTCACTATCATCTTAAAAAATTAAAGTTCCTCCCACAAATCTAAACTATAAACATTGCCAGTGGGAAAATACGGCGGAGGAAAATAAATTAAATTATTATCAAAATAAAGATACCGACTAGCATAACCACTTACCCGCAAACCAGTCCGTGTATCCACATAAGCAAACCCATAACGTTCGTTAGTAGCCATTGAACCAAATAAAGTAATTGTATCCCGCATTTTATAACCGGTAGTTTGGTAATTAAGCCTACCCACTCGGCCTTTTTGCGCTAAAAGTGCCGCATCAATTTCCAGATTATTTTCTGAATAAAGCCCAACTGAAATATCATTTTCTGCAATCAATCCAATTATATCACGCCCATCCTTGTTTGTATAGAGAATATCGTTATTGATGTAAATATCTGTATCAATTGCCTCATCTAGATTAGCCGAAGCAATAGTAATTCTGGCCGTATTAATTTGACCATCTACCCAAACTGATTTGTTAGAAAAAATCAAACCGTTATCAGGAAAATCTAAAACCATTAAATCATCTTCTGAAATAATATTTAACGGTGCTTCCTCTCTGTGCCCCCATGGTCCTTCGTCGCCATATTCTTTTACTCGTCTAACTTCTACTTTGTCATCAGTTCGCAACGTTAAATGATAACCTAAAACATCATAACTCACCGTGTCACAATAAGTGCCCCAACGACCCCGCCTTTTTTCATAGACACACACCTGTTTTTCAAAAACATCCTCCGCTAAATAAATTCCTCTATTCTGCGCTTCCGCACGCATTGTAGCTAAATTAACTGTCACCCCATTAAAATCAACAGCCGCAACCGGAAAAAGTTTTCCCGCCAAAAAAACTGCACTTTCATTCGGCAAAGAAGTCCAAACTCCGTCCTTCCATAAACCGGTATCGGGATCTCGATAAGTTGCTACCGAACTAGAAACTACATTATTAGCAACTCCATCAAAACGAATACCATTGTTAGAATGAATAGGTCCATAAACCACTGTTCCTTCTCCAAAACGCATTACATCGTTAGCTAAAACCGAAAATTCACTCCATGCTGGACGACGAAAGCGCACTTGAATAGTTTTTTTAATTTCGGGATGTTTTAAATCCCAACCAGTAGAACGCAAAATCACAATAGTTGAACCATCTTCTGGCGGTTCCACCGCTAAACTATAATGCCCAATTGGCTGACCAGAAAAATCCAAAACATCCTTTTCAAAAGTTTCCGCTACTCCAATCGGTTCAGCGCTTTTCCAAAAATCTAGGATTTCTTGAGTGCTTTTTCCATCTAGTGTGTGCGCTAAATACCAACGATAATAATATACGCCACTTTCTGCCATTCCTAAAGCTTGCTGCCGAGAAACTTCATTCAAGCTTCTTCTTTGGCTAGAAGAGACAAAAACAATCAAACCAGTTAGTAAAGTCGCCGTTACTCCTACTACAACCAAGAGATAAGCAGTAATAGCTCCTGAAGAAGTTTGAAAACAACTTTTCATTTTTTGAAACACAAAAAAACCTAACACTTATTTTTTTATTTATTTAATTTACTCATATTATTAAAGACTCTTCTTTTGACAAAGAGATTATACCACAAAAAAACAGAAGTGAAAAATAGAATGATAATTTAAAAAAGAAAAGATTCTTTTCGAATAAAAATCAACTCCTTTTTACAAGGAGTTGATTTTTTATTATAACCAAACTTTTCAAGCCCTTTTCAATAATCACCTACATCATTGGCATTCCGCCTCCCATGCCATTCATTGACGGAGTAGCACAGTTACAATTATCTTTCTTTTCTGGAAGATCAGTTACTGCCGCTTCAGCTGTCAAAAGCATAGAAGCTGTAGAAACACTATTCCGCAAGGCGGAAGCTACTACTTTTACCGGATCAATAATCCCTGCCTTGAACATATCAGTATATTTGTCAGTAGCGGCATCATAACCCATTTTAAAATCTACTTTTTTCAAATCCCGCAAAGTAATTTTAATTTTTCCATTTTTCAAAACTTCTTTTTTGCGTGCGCCTTGTAATTCCAAAATGGTATTAATCACTACATCCGGCAAAGCTCCGGCATTTAAAGAAATTTGACTAACTGGAGCTAAAAGTGCTTCTACTAAAATACTGATAGCAGCATTCTCTTCCACCGACAAGCGCTCTTTATTTTTTTCTTGATAATCAGCCAATTTAGTAGATTCATTAAGAAGTGCCACACCACCACCCGGAATTATTCCTTCTTCCAACGCTGCTTTAGTAGCTTCTACTGCATCCTCTACCCGATGTTGCTTTTCTTTTTGTTCTACCTCAGTGGCCGCGCCCACTTTAATAACTGCTACTCCACCGGCTAATTTAGCCAAACGCTCTTTTAATTTATTACGATCAAATTCGCTATCAGTTTTTTCAATCAAACGTTTAATTTGCTCTACTCGGTTTTCCAAAAGCGCTTTATCTCCCTTTCCACCTACAATAGTCGTGGCATCTTTAGTAGAAACAATTTTTGTGGCTTGACCTAAATCTTCCAATTCTACTTTATCCAATTTTAAACCTTTATCTTCAGTAATCACTTGACCGCCAGTTAAAATAGCTAAATCTTCTAACATGGCCTTTTGATTATCACCAAAACCTGGAGCTTTAACCGCCAAAACATTCAAAATACCTCGCAACTTATTAACCACTAAGGTTGCCAATGCTTCGCCCTCTACTTCATCACAAATAATCACCAATTCTTTTTTACCTCTCTGCGCAATTTTTTCTAAAATTGGCAAAATATCATTGATAGCAGAAATTTTCTTGTCTGTAATCAAAATGTAAGGATCTTTGATTTCCGCTTCCATTGATTCAGTGTTGGTTACCATGTAAGGAGAAATATAACCCTTATCAAATTTCATTCCCTTGACCACTTCGGTTTCAATTCCAAAAGTCTGGGATTCTTCCACAGTAATCACTCCATCTTTTCCCACTTCCCCGATTACCTTAGCAATCATTTTACCGACTTCTTCATCTTGAGCGGAAATGGTTGCCACCTGAGCAATTTCCTCACCTTCTACTTGGCGAGAAACTTCGGGACTTCTCAAATTAGCCACGATTTTATCTGTATACTTGATTAAGTATTTTTTCAAATCAACTACGTTCAAACCGCGAGAAAGCATTTTTGCTCCTTTTTCAGCAATTACTTGCGTTAAAATAGTAGCTGTAGTAGTTCCATCGCCAGCCGCATCAGCTGTTTTACTAGCCACTTCCTTAACCATTTCTACTCCAATGTTTTCATATTTATCCTCTAACTCAATTTCTTTAACAATAGTGACACCATCATTAGTAATGGTTGGCGCTCCATAACTCTTGTCCAAAATCACATTACGTCCTTTTGGTCCCAAAGTCACCTTGACCGTATCGGCCACTTTTTTAATTCCTTGCATAATTTGACGCCGTGCGTCCTCTTCAAATTTGATTTGCTTTGCCATCTGATTTTAATTAAAAATTAAATTAAATTTAAACTTTTAGCAGTCCCCTTCTGCTTTTGCTAATATTAGTTTAGTCAAATTAAAAATGTTGTCAAGTATTGGACTTTTTTTCTCTTCTTTTATATACTATTTCAAGAATTGTTAATTGTTAATTGAGGACAATCTACAAAAGTTTCTTTTTATTTCTAATTACCTAAAATCAATGAAATTGATTATTAACATTCCCGCTTACAATGAAGAAAAGCGAATAAGTGAAACCATCGCTCGTATCAAAAAAAGTTTTTCCAGTAAATTTTATCACAAGCAAGGCGCTTTTATCACAGAAAAATTAGTTCAGGTTGTAGATGATGGGTCAACTGATCAGACCGTAGTTAAAGCTCGAGCGGCCGGCGCAGATTTAATTGTTTCTTATAAACCCAACCGACGATTAGCTTATTCTTTTAAACGAGCAGTAGAAAATGCCCTGGAACATAAAGCTGATTTTATGGTGAATATTGACGCTGATGGACAATTCGATCCAGAAGATATTCCCGCTCTCTTAACACCAATACTGGAAGGTAAATACGATATGGTTATTGCTAGTCGCTTTGGTAAACATCAAGCCCAAAACATTCCCCTTTTAAAAGATTGGCTAAATCGATTAGGAGCAAAACTAGTAAGCTTTTTTTTAGACTACCCCATTGATGACTTAACCTGCGGTTTTCGCGCGCACAATCGAGAAGCGCTTTTACGTTTAAATTTAACTAATGTCCATTTTACTTACACTCAAGAAACCATTATTGATGCCATCGGCAAGAACTTAAAATTGAAATGGGTGCCGGTTAAAGTTTCTTATTTTACTGATCGACAATCTCGCATTGTTAAATCTATTGTTAGTTTCGTTGTCAATTCTGCTAAAATTATTCTCCAAGCTGTTCGTGACGTTCGCCCTCTAAAATTTTTTGGAATGCCCGGTTTGTTTTTTTTATTAATTGCTTTTTTAGGTTTTTCTTTTTTCCTTTTCCACTATTTTCAAACTTTTAAAATCACTCCTTTTTTAAATTACATCATTTTTTCATCCATTTCCTTGCTTTTAGGCATTCAACTTTTGATTTTTGCTCTTATTGCCGATATGATTCGTTCTAATCGTCAAGTCACTGAGGAAAATCTCTACCAGCAAAGAAAAAAATTTTACGAAAAAAATTAATCTCCTAAATTTTTTATATGCGTATTCTTTTTTTGTCTCACACTTATCCTCCAACTTTAGGTGGAGTGGAAAAACAAAATTATGATTTAGCTGAAGCTTTAAAAAAAATTGCTACTGTTAAAGTCATCGCCAATACTAAAGGTAAAATTTGGTTACCTTTCTTCTTGCCCTGGACTTTTTTAAAAGCCTTTTTTTTAATGGCTAATTATGATTGCTGCCTTTTAGGCAACGGAGTGCTTGCGCCTTTGGGCGTCATTTTAAAATTTTTTCATCCCAAAAAAAAATTTTTTTGTGTCATCCATGGATTGGATATCAATTTCTCCGCCAAAAAAACTTGGTTGGCTAAAATCTATAAAAATATCAACTTACCTTCCTTAAAAAAAATGGATAAACTTTTTGCGGTAAGCAACGCTACCATCACTGAAGCGGAGAAATTTGGCATCGATAAAGAACTTTGCATTTTTATCCCTAATGGAGTTAACCCGGAAGAATTTAGAGAAACACACACTCGCCAAGAATTATCTGAACTTTTCGGCAAAAATTTAAAAGATAAGAAAGTTCTTCTAAGACTGGGGCGCTTCGTTCCCCACAAAGGCACTTCTTGGTTTATTCGAGAAGTAATGCCTCTTTTACCAGAAGAATTTGTTTTGATTGCTGCCGGTGGTCGAGTAGGAAAAAATTCTGCTGGCAATACTGACGATTTTTTAAATTGCGAACAAGCCATCATCGATTGCCAGTTGAAAAATCGGGTACGTCTTTTACCCTCCATTCCTTTTCAACAGGTAAAAATTCTTTATAACACAGTCGATTTGGTTGTTTCACCCAACATTAAACAACTCGGTACAATGGAAGGTTTTGGTCTCAATGCCATTGAAGCTGGCGCTGTCGGTCGAATTGTTCTGGCCTCTAATTTAGAAGGTCTGGCTGACGCTGTACAAAATGGCAAAAACGGAATTTTAGTAGAACCAGAAAAAGCCGAAGTTTGGGCTAAAAAAATTCGGGCAATTTTTGATCAAGATGCAATTTTTCGCTCTAGCTTTGAACAACGCATTGCCGAATATGTTAAAGAAAATTTTTCTTGGTCAAAAATTGCCCGTCGCTATTTAGAAGAAATGCAAAAAACCAAAATAAGAAAATTAACTAAAAAAAGATAAAACCTTTCTTTAAAAAATACTTCGCTTTTATGCTGGAAATTTTTCCTTTAATTAAACTTAATTTCGCTATCATCTTCGCCTTTTTCGTTCCGGGCTGGCTATTATTAAGTTATTTTTTTAAAAAAAACGCTTTTTCTCCTTTAGAAAGGATTGTTTTATCTTTAGGTTTGAGTTTATTTATAATCAACTTTTTTTTCATCCTATTAGACAAACTGAATTGGTCATTCTCCAATGGAGTGATTTTTTTTCTTTTTTTAAATTTAATTTCTTATTTAATTTTCCTAAAAATAAAAAAAGGTTCTTCATTGGAAAAACCTCCATCAGAAAAACTTACACCGATCTTTTGGTTGATTCTCTTCACCGCCACAATCTTTCGTGTTTTTTATCTGTCTGATAAAGTTATCCCTTCTTCCACCGACTTAGGACACCATATGTATTGGTCTAAAAGTATTATTGAAACAGACAAATTACCTTTCTATGGAATGCCAGATTTTATTATTGGCGAACACATTATTTTTGCGCTAATTGGTTTTTTATCCGGTTGGAGTTTAATTAGCGCCTGGCCAATGGCGATTCTTTTTGCCATAAATATTTTCTCTCTTCTAGCTTTTTTTCTCTTGGCGCGTCAAATCTTTCCTGAAAAAAATTCACAAGAAAATCAAAATTTAGCTAATCTTGCACTTCTAGTTGGTGGCGCGCTTTATACTTTTTCTTCTCCACAGGCTTCCTTTGTTTCTGGTGGAGTGATTGGTAATCTTTTAGGAAATTTTTTCCTCCCTTTAATTTTTTGGCTAGCTCTTTCTGCTTTAAAGAAACAAAGTCCTGGGCGTATGGTCTTAGCTATTTTGCTTTCCGCCACGCTTGCCTACACACATCATTTATCTACCTATGTTTTTCTTTTCAGCCTTCTTTTTGTATTTGGATTTTTACTAATTAATGATTTTCTAACTCGAATTAAAAATCAAAAAAATTATCTACTTTTTTCCCAAAATTTTCGCCAACTCTTTTTCAATAGAAAAGTTGTTATAGCTATTTTTTCCTTTATTGGCTTTATTTTCCTAATACAACCACCTTCTTACCTAAATAAATCGGCTATTGATACCGCCATCGGAACACCGTCCAAAGCCACCCGGACTGGTTATTCTTTACCTCTTTTAGCCGAAACCTTAGGAAATTGGCGCTTTTTTTTCGCCCTAGTAGGTTTGGTAATCATTCTTTTATTAATAATCTCAGTTTTCTCTTCTCAAACAACTTCTCAATTTATTAAAGAAAAACTGGGATTAAATATTGCTTGGAAAAATAATCTCTGGCCACTTTGGCTAGTTTTAGCCTGGAATATTAGTCTTTTTCTTTTAAGCTGGGCGCCAGAATGGTTAAAAACTGACATTCCCTCCCGTCGACTAGTTAGCTATCTAACTTGGCCTGCCAGTCTTTTATCAGCTCTGGGATTATTTTTTCTCTTCACTTGGACAAGCACTTTTTTACAAAAAAAATCTTTATTTTGGCTATTTTTCGTTTTTCTAGCAGCAGGTTTCTTTTCCTCTAATTCAGAGAGTCAAACCTATTTACTTTCTTCCACAAATAATTCTGAAGCTTATCAAACTTTTACTGCCGCACAATACTTAGCAGAAAAAAGTGCTCCGCAAGAACAAATTCTTAAAGATCATATTTACTTAAAAGGCGATACTTGGATCAAGCTTTTTTTAATGCGTGGTTATAATGAACCACTTTCTCGCTCTAATCTCTCACGTTACGATGATCCAGTAAAGCCCAGAGAAACTTGCACGCGCGACATTATTGCTAATCCGGACAATTTCATCGGCCAAAAGTGTCTCCAAGAAACTAAAGTGAAATATGTTCTTTTAAGAAAAGGCCGCGATGATCAAAATTTTAAAAAATCTTCACGTTGGTCTAAAATTTTTTCCAATTCTACCGCTCTAATTTTTACTTTAAATGACCGTTATGTTCAAAATTAAAACTTGCGCTAAAAGATTTTGGGAAAAAATAACCCTTTTGCCAACAATAATTTGGTTATTAATTTTGATTTTTTTACCAATTAATTTTTTTTGTTTGAAAGAAAAACTAAATCAAAAAGATAATTTATCCAGCTGGGAATTAGCCTTTAATCAACCAAATACCCAAATTACGGTCGACAAGTCCTTAAAAGAACTAACCGAATTTTATCTATCCACTCAAAGCGAGCAAAAGAAAAATTGCCAAGTGGAAACTTTTTTTGAAAACAAAAAAATCGCTGAACAAAAAATCACTCTAAAAAAAGAGAAACGTTTTTTTTCTTTACCAGAAACTGCATTAAAAGAAATATCCCTTCAGCCAAAAGGAAAATTAGAAATACTTTTACATTGTGACAATTATCAAGATAGCATTTATAAATATTTGACTTTTTAATTTTTATGCCTAATCCAAAAATCCTTTTTTTTACTCGACCACTAACTCCTCCATGGGATGAAGGATCTAAAAATTTAGCCTTTGAAATTGCTCGACACAGTGAAGGTAATTTTACTTTCTGTCTATTAACTGACCGAAGTGGAAAACTAGCTCAAGAAAATTGGCCAACTAATCAGAAAATTGTTTTTGAACCAATTTTTTCTTCGGGAAAATTTGATTTTCAGGCTAAGTTAGTCTTGATAAAAAAATTATTTCTCCTAGATCCCAACAAACTCGACCTTATTCATTTTCTTTTCGCTCCCCGACCGCTTACTTCTCAAATTTTTCGTTGGAAATTTAAAAATACCCAAATAAAAACTATTCAAACCTTAGCCACTTTGAATCAACTGGAAAAATATCCACCAAAAAAAATACGCCAAATTCTTTTTGCTGATTTGGTTATCGCCCAATCTCGATACACTTGGCAAAAATTAAAACAGACAGCCATTCCTGCTAAAATGATTTATCCTGGCATTAATTTAAATAAATTTACTTCCACTCCCAAAGATAAAAAATTACTCACCGAATTAAAAATTAAGGAAAAAGATTTTGTTCTACTTTTTGCTGGGGAATATGATCGACTGGAAGCTATTGATGATATTTTGGAAGCTTTTAAAATTCTTAAAAAGAAAAAAGCAACCACTGATTTAAAATTAATTCTAGCTTGCCGTTTAAAAACCAAAAAAGATAAAAAAATTAAACAAAAAACTCAAAAAATTATTCAAAAAAATAATTGGCAAAATAATTTTATTTTTCTGGATTTTGCTCAAAATATGGTCAAACTATATAATTTAGCGGATTTAAATATTTTTCCAGTAAGAAAAATGGCCGGAAAATTTGATGTGCCACTAGTGCTTATTGAAGCTATGGCTTGTGGCAAAACGGTTTTAGTTTCTGGACTTCCTGTTTTGACGGAAATCATTCAAGACAATAAAAATGGCGCAGTTGTCCCTGCAGCCGATCCGACTGCTTTAGCAGAAAAAATTTTTTGGCTGAAAAATAATCCATCTATAAATCAAGCCCTGGCCGTTGCTGGACAAAAAACCGCTTTTCAACTCTTTGATATTCAAAAAACCGCTAAACAATACCAACAAATTTACGCAGAATTATTAAAAAAATAATTTTTATTCATCTTTTGAAAAATATTCTTTTGTTATTATCACCACTAGCCCTTTTTAGTCACTGTCTAATTTTCTATTTCAAATTTACAAAAAATGACAGAAAGCTGATCAGTTAATTATTATAATGAAAGCCTTTCCTTCTTTTGAATCAAAAAAAGATCGCCAATTATGGAAAAACTTTTTTGAAAAACTTTCAAAAAAAATATTTTTGTGAGAAAAAAACTTTCACTCAAAAATTAACTAATATTCCGATAATCATTCAAAACTAAAAAATTCAAATATAAAAATTTGTTATATATTTTTAAAACTGGTTTTTTAAAATTTCTATGTTACAATGTAAAAGTATGTTTTCAAGTGGTTTAAAAAGCCAATCTTAAGAGATCAAATATTAAATTTGGATATGAAGCAAAAATTTTTAATTGGAATTTTAACAATAATATTTATTGTCTTAATATTTGGAATCACCGTCTTTTTTCTAATAAATAGCCAAAAAAAATCTAAATTCATTAATAATTCTACTAATTCTCATCAAAAAATTGTGGGCAATGATCGAGATGAACATGGTTGTATTGGTTCTGCCGGATATCAATGGTGTGAAGAAAAAAATAAATGTCTAAGAGAATGGGAGGAATCTTGTGTTTCAATTCCAACTTCATCCACAAATACTGAAAATAATTCTAATACTAAAACAGAATCTCAATTTTATCGAAATAATGAGTTTGGTTTTGAGTTCACTATCCCAACAGGTTACTCCGATTGGAAAGCTATGCTAGAAAAAGATTATGGCGGCCCAGGAGTTTCCTATATTCATATCCTTTTTAAGACTAATGATCCAGATTGGACTAATTTAGAAGAAGAAAACTTTGTTACCGGAGAAAAATTTCCCGGCTATTCAAGTATTTTTGCCTTTACTGTTTGGGAAAAAACTGCTTATCAAAAAAAATTAGTTGAATGTCAAAAAACCCCTGACCCTAGTTGTCCAGGTACTATTTTAGGCAGTAATGATAAATATATTTTTGATTTGAATTTCGGTAATGGAATTCCCCCTAAAGACTTGGAAAAATTAGCCCATGAATTAAAAGCCTCTCCTGATATTAAAACGACACTAGAATTTAAAACTTTTAATCAATAATTCGCCATCAAATATGTCTATTCAAAAAATCCAAAAAAACTTGCAAACAATACAACCCCAAAATGGTGGCGTGCCTATTAACTTTCACGTTAGTGATGAACTAATGCCTGATCAGAAAACTATTAAACAACTAATCAATGTTTCTCACCAACCTAATATTTTTCATCATCTTTCCGCTCTTTCTGATGTGCATTATAAAAAGGGCCGCAAAAATCCCTCGGGTACAGTAGTGGCGGTAGAAAAACATTTTCTGCCTCAGTTGATAGACACCGCCCCTAATTGTGGAATGAGATTGATTAAAACACCTTTTAACAGCCAAAGTTTGTCTTTAGAAAAAATTGATGAATTATTTAAAGCATTAGTTAAAAGCGTTCCCACTAAAGCCTACTTGGGAAATTATCTTCCATTTCAAACTATTGTAGATATTTCTCGCCGAGGATCAATTGCTCTTTTAGAATATTTCAAAAAAGATGTCGGGGAAATTGAAAATACTATGAATCAGGGCAATATGTTTGAAAAAGAAATCCCTACTAAAAAAACACTCTTCTCCGCTTTACCAAAGCTATTCTTTCACATTGGCCAATTTCGTTTAGGCATTTTAGGCGCAGCCGGCAATCACTTTTTGGATTTAATGAAAGTAGAGACCATCTTAGATCAAACAATTGCTGAAAAATGGGGGATAAAGCAAGATCAATATCTATTTATGATTCACACTGGTAGCGGTCTTTTTGGCCAATATGCCAGTTATTTTTTTACCCCCAAGATTAAAGAACATTTCAGCCAACAAATTATTCTTAAAATCGGACAATATCTATTTAAAGAAAAAAATTATTCTTGGTTTAAAAAACTAAAAAAAGATCTAACGACTTATAAATACCAAAAAGAATTTTATCAAATTCCCGCTAACAGTGAACTAGGAGAAAATTATTTTATTGCTCATCGTGCCGCCGCTAATCATGGCTTTGCCAATCGTGCCATGATTCAGATAAATATTGAAAGAACTTTAGAAAAAATATTAGGAAAAAAATTCACTTTACCTTTGATTTATGATATGACTCATATTTCGGTGACAGAAGAAAAATATTTCGGCAAAAAAGTCTTTGTTCATCGTAATAACACTACTCGCGCTTGGGGTCCTCAAAAAATGGCTGGCACTAAGCTTTATGAGGAAACTGGAGAACCGGTTTTCTTACCTTCTTCAATGAGTACACCGGCTTATTTGGCGGCTGCTTTGGATAATAATGACAGCACTTTTTCCTCTGCTCCTCATGGCACCGGACGATCAAAAACTGCCACCTCAGAAGTGCCCAAAAATAAAGAGGCTCTATTTAAAAAAATGGCTGATCGCCAAGTTCGTCTCTATAATGCTCAATCGGCTGGAGTTATCCAGCAAGACGCTTCTAGTTATAAAGATGTTGAAAAAGCTTTAGCAGGAATTAAAGAAAACGGCATCGCTCGCCCAGTAGCTAGAATGATGCCCGTCGCAGTATTAATGTATTAAATTATTCCTTATATCATTTTTTAACTGTTTCTCAATGGAAAAAAAAGCCTCTTTTAGTTGTTTTCTGCTTTCCTCAAAAAGCTTTTGTGCTCTAGCGACTCCCTTTTGCGAATAAATTTTTTTTAACTCCTTGTCTGCTAAAAATTCCCGCAATGCTAAATAGATTTCAAAAGGTCGAAAAGGGTCTATAAGAATTCCCGCTGAATTAACAACCTCCCCCAAAGAAGAATTATTAGAAACGATCACCGGCGCACCACTAGCCATCGCCTCCACCGGCGGATAACCAAAACCTTCAAAAATAGAAGGATAAACAAAAACCTCTGCCAATCGGTAAAGCGCCGATTTTTCTTCTTTTTCTACAAAACCAATTAAAAAAATCTGTTTTTGCCAACGACTCTTTTTAATTACTTGATCAATATCCTTCCATAACCAACCCTTTCCGCCAGCTAAAACCAAACATATTTTTCTTTCTTCTACTGTCCTTGCGGTATCTAAAAATAATTCAAAAGCTTCAATTAGGCTAACTAAATTTTTTCTTGGCTCCAAAGTGCTTAAAGACAAAATAAATTTATCCGGCAAAGAATATTTTTTCCTTAATTTTTCTTTCCTGATCTCCCAATCTTTATCCTTTTTCCAAGAAGCAAAAAAATAAAAATCAAAAGGTGAATAAATAATTTTTATTTTTGTTTTTTTAATCCCATAAAGACACTGTAAATCTTCGGCTGTAGAAAGTGATACTGCCCAAAGCTCATCGGCGCGCATAGCCAACCGTCGCGGATTAACCAAAAAATGCCACAAACGCCTTTTAAAAGAAAAAGTTTCTGGATGCCTTTCAAAAGAAAGATCATGTACTGCTAAAATTGTTCGACAACCAAAACTAACGGGAGCAAAGTTAATATTGGGCAAAAAAAGCAAGTCTACTCCGCCTAACAATTTATCTAATTTTGGCCAAGCCAAAAAATAAAAAAGAAGATTAAGTAATTTATTTGGAAAACGCCAATAACAAATCCTAACATTGGAAAATTTTTTTAAAAAAGCCAGTTTTTCTTCATCAATTCGTTTAAAAGAATTCAAAAAAACTAACACTTCTTCATTAACGAAAAACTTCGCCCAAGATTCAAGCATTTTAGTAGCATATTCTCCAACGCCAGTTAAATTTTTTTCTAATAAAAATCTACCATCAATGCCGATACGCATCCTTTTTTCTAAAATAATCAACAAACAAAACTCCAAAAAGCGCCAACGGCCAACCAACCAAAACTCCCACCAAGCCTAATTGAAGATAATTGACCGTCGGCAAATTGGTGAGTGGTTGGCCTAAAAAAAAGGAAAAATCGGAATTAAATTGTTCTGACTGATTTTTTTGATTGATTTTGTCTGTTAAAATTTTCCGCCAAACTTCAACGATTTTTTCTGCTTCTTTAGGCGTAAAACCTTGAAAATGAACTTGGGAATAACCAACTGATATTTTTTTAGTTTGGAAAACTTTCATCAAACTCTTCCAATCAGTCAGACCTTCTTTTTGAATCCCAACTTGATCAAAAACTAACCGAACTGTTTCCGGATCTTCAAACCAAGCTAAAACTTTTTCAGAAAATTTTTCTTCTGCTAATAAACGATAATACTGATCGTACTGATAATCATCCCCTTTTTCTGAAAAACTTTTTTTTATACTTATGGAAAAAATCGATTGATATTTTCGTCCAGACAACCAACCAAAAACAAGAAATAAACCAATAACCATCAACCAAATAAGAAAAAAAATCCTCCAATGTTTTTTAATGATTTGATAATATTCTATTAATTCCATAAACTTAATTTAGAACTTTTTGATAAAAATTTAATAATTGCTGATAATAATTTTCCGAATCATTTAGCTTTAAAATATTCTTCCGTCCTGCTTTACCCATCTTTTCCAATTCCTCTTCTGACATTTTTAACATTTTGATCAATTTTTCCAAAAAATCAATTTTTCGCAAAGGATTAAACAACAAACCAGTTTTTCCGTCAATAATCATTTCTGGACTACCACCCAAAACTGAAGCCAAGACCGGCTTTTCTAATAATTGAGCTTCGGAAATAACTAAAGGAGAATTGTCCCACCAAATTGATGGCAATACCACAAAATCAGCTTTTCTGATAATTTTCTTTAATTTCTCTCCTTGTTGAAAACCTTGCCAAGAAACAATTCCCTCTAAATGTTTCTCTTTAATTATTCTTTGTAGTTCATCTTCTTGTGGTCCCCGCCCAACGATTAATAAACGCCTCTGAAAAAGCTTTTTTTGCTTTTTTAGCTCTGCCACAACTGCCAATAACTCTCGTCCGCCTTTTTCTTCCGACAAACGACCATAAAATAAAAAATAGCGATCATTTTCCTTAGCTTTTTCTATTTTTAAAAAAGCAGAAAAATTTTTTTCATCAACAGTGTTGCGTAAAACCTCAACCCGTTCTGGGGCAATACCCCACTCAATACATTTATTCTTCATAAAAACACTTGGCGCCAAAAACAAATCAATTTTTTTATAAGAACCCAAAAAACGATGCACATAAGCCTCTATCATAGCTATGGCACTAAATAAAAAAGAGTTTTTGACACAACGCCCCCAAAAACAATAAAAATACTTCCCGCCTCGACACTTTTGACAAATTTTTCCTTTATTAAAAAGCTTATAGTTGGGACAAAGCAATTTATAATCAGATAATTTCATCACTAAAGGAATACCTTTTTTCTTTAAAGTAAAAAAAATAGCGGGGGTTAAATAGTGATAAATATTATGGATATGCGCCACCTGAGGTTGAAAATTGAACAAAAATTTTTCTAGGCTTTTTTGCGCTTGAAAATTAAAAATACAGCGAAATGCTAACTGAATTTTTTTCAAAAAACTTACTGGCTGATTGAGATCAAAATATTCAGCAAAATTTTCTGCTGGAAATTCTTCGCCATTTTTGGGATCCCGCATAGAAAAAACTTTCACTAGGTGTCCTTTTCTTTTTAAAAGAGCAACTGTTTCAAAAAAAGCCGTCACACTACCACCACCTCTTTTTCGGGAACAATATTTATGAATCTGTAAAATTTTCATTTTCCCTTTACAAATACTAAAAAATCTTTTATACTCGAAAGTTCTAATTTTTAAAGCTCCTTATGCACCAAGGCATTATTTCCCCTAGAACCGCCGGCTGGGCGCTCCTAGTAGGCTTTGGTTTCATTCTAATCCTAAATATCCTTTTAATCAAGCCTTTTCTTATTGGAATATTGTTAGCAATTGGTTGGCTACTCACTATTATTTTTTTATTTTCTCCCCTCTGGGGAACAGGAGTTTTTTTAATTATTCGTCCAGCTATTGATAATTGGGGAGAAAAGATTCAGCTAGCTGTTACTGATAATTTTTTTCTTAATCTCAATGCTCTTTTCGGAATTTTAACAACTTTTCTTTTTGTCTGGTTAATTTTTCACCAACGTTCTTATTGGAAAAAAATACCCCTCCGTAAAAGTTGGTTAGCACTTATTTTTGTTGCTATCATCAGTCTTTTTTATAGTCTTGATTACGGAACAACTCTTCGAGAAATTATTCGTTTGATTAATATTTTTTTCCTTTTTGCCATTGTTTTTCTTTTGGCTTCCGAAGAAAAAAATTCTTCTTCCCTTATCAACTTTGTTTTACTTTCTGCTGTTATTCCCTTTTTAGTTGCTTTTTGGCAAATCATCACTCAAACCGGATTGGGTACATTCGGTTTAGAGGGTCGTCTCTTTGGCACTTTTTCTCATCCTAATATTTTTGCCGGATTTATTCTGATCATTTTGGCTATTTTGTGGTTTAAAATTAGTCAAGAAAAAAAAATCAATACTAAACTAAAATTAATTCTATTTTTTATTTTAACTAACTTTCTTCTAATAGAAACTTTCAGTCGAGGAGCTTGGTTAGCCTTCTTTATTTTTGCTTTTACGCTAGGCTTCTTTCGTTCTCCTAAAATAATTCTTTGGAGTTTACTAGTTTTTTTAATAATTTTCTCTTTTTCTGAAGAATTTCGTTTTCGCTTACAAGATTTTTACAATCCCTCCTCTACCAGTTCTATCTACTGGCGTTTGGAACAATGGAAAAGAGGTTTAGCTTCTTGGGAAAAACACCCGTTCTTAGGTTGGGGCGCAGGAACAGAAACTTTAGTTTTTGAAAAACAATACGGTTTTTATGCCGGTAATCCTTATACTCACAACGATTTTTTGCGTATTGGAATTGAAAACGGTTTATTGGGTTTTTTTATTTACGTTTTCCTAATAAGCCAAGTTTTACTATATTTAGTGAAAGAAAAAAACAAAAAAAACCAGACAGAATTCACTTTTGCTTTGGCTATTTTTTTCGCATTAACCACTTTTTCTTTAAGTAGTAATTTATTTCGAGCTACCGCCATTCAGTGGGCTCTTTGGAGTTTTTTAGCTATTCTTTTTTCAAAAACTAAACATAGGAAAACTATTCTTGTTTAGCCACAATTGCCCAAAAACGATCTTCTTTCAGATCGGAAGAAAAACTAATTCTATCCGAGAAAATTTCCGCTGAATCAGGATATTTCCAAAGCACCTTTTTATCTGAGAGGAAAAAAATCTCTGAAGAAAATTGAGAGCCAGTTGAACCTGATTGTTTTTGCGCCAATAAAGAATAAGAGGCCACTCCTCCAGAAACAGTAAAATCCAAAAGAAAAGGTAATCGGTATTGATACTCCACTTCTACAGTTTCTTGAGGAGAGACATATACCCAATTAGCAAAAACAGTTTTATTGTCTTCTTCATAAATTCGAGTTCCCGAAACTTCATCAATTTTGGTTGCTAATTCCTCCGCTTGTACTTGAGGATCACGCCGAAAGTTTAATTGATCATAATTCAAAGGAGGCGTATTAAATTCTCTCGTTTGACCACGCGCTGACAATAATTGACTACCTTTGGGGACATAAACTCTTAAATAATCCGCATTAACTTTATTCCACCAATCAAATTCAGTATATCCACCATTATGTTTTCGAGTAATTTTAACCGTATCAATAATAGAACCATCTTCTTGAATTTCAGCTTTATGAGAAATTTTCTCTTCAATTACTCCATCAGTTTTATAACCATTAATATTGGAATTTACCACCATTAAATAATCCTTATCCGAGTTTAAAATTTCTCCTGACCAACCCAAAGAAGAAATTAATTGCTGTACATTGTAATCAAAAGAGTAAAGTAAAATATGTTTTTCTCTTAAACATTGATTTAACACACCCGCCAATGCTAAAAAATTCTCTTCCGACTGATCAATGAATAAACGATTGAGAACTTTAGGCGCCAAATCAGCAATAAACTTTTTGGGTCGGTTTAATTCTTTGTCATAATCGACTTCCACCTCATATTGGGTTTTTTCAATAAAATTATCTTTATCCACCACTGTTCCATATTCCAGCATTTCTATTGGACCGGTAATCGCCAATATTTTAATCAAAATCTCTGGTGTTAAGGCAATCACCCCATCCACTGTCGGTCCGCCAGTTTTCTCAAAAAACCAGCCGGCTTTCTCAGCTGAAACTGGAAAACTAGGAAACCAGTTAGAATCATGAAGCGACCAGGCAGCAGAAATTTTTTGTATTGGTTGAGGAGGCACCACTTTTTCTCGCAATTGACCATCTGGATTATAAATATCATCAATAAAAAAATTACTAATTTGACCATCTTTGGCTTCAAGTACACCATAACTACCAATAAATCCACCCGTAGCGCGCATTTCTTGATTGTTTTGAAAAAGAAAAAGATATCTTTTTGGTCCATCAAATCCGGCAATTTTCCAAAAAACTTGATAATTCTTCTCAAACTGCTCCGCTAGCTCGGTTCCTAGATTTAAAGCCAATTTAGCCTTTTCAAAATAACTGCGATATTCTTCTGGCAAATCTTGACTATCAACTTTTTGTAAATCTTGGCTTGCCTCATCTAATAATTTTTTAGCAGAAGAAATTTTCTCCTGAGCTGATGAAAAAACCATCGCCAAAGATTTTTTTTCAACCGAAAAATCCTTGTTTTCCTCTTGTTGTTGTTCATTTTCTCCTTGCCCATAAAGAATGAGAGCTGCTTGTCCAATCAATTGCGCCGCCTGAAAAGCCTTTTCTCCGCCAGCTAGAACTTTTTGGCCACTACTCACTACTGACAAAAAAGGGATTTTGCTAAGAAGATTTCCACCGCTAGCTTTCAATTGTTGACTTGCCTGCGCTAGTTGTTTTTCTGCCAATTCCAAATTTTTCAATCCTTGAGTAAAATTTTTCTCCTTAAAATCAGCTTGTGCTTGAGCCGCTAAGCCCAAAGCATTTTTACTTCGGAGCGCAATTTCTTTTTTAGCTTGAAAACTAGAAAAAAGAATTTTTATTGTTAAAAAAGAAAATACTACCAAAAATAAAGTAGCCGCAAAAACTGTCGCCGGCTGACAAAAAAAATTTTTTACCCGCGCAATTATTGAATACCGATTTCCAGTAGAAAAAAATTTATTCTGACGGTTAAAATGATATTTCTCCCAGCATACTTTCATCTGGCTAATAGGCAACTCTGGACTTATTTTTCTTTTGACAGAAGAAGATTTTTCACTTATTTTAAAATTTTCCGAATTTTCCCACGAACTAATTTTCGCTTGGCTATTATTAAAGAAAAAATTAATTTCTTCCCCCTTCTGAGAAACTGCATTTTTAGTCAGTACTTTTCTCCTCGATACTTCTTTCTTTATCTTTGGCTGTTCTTTAATGTCAGAAAAAATTTTTTGAGTAATAATTTTTCTCTCTTGCAACTTATGCAACTTAACAACCTTTTTAGGAATCGCCCTAAAAACCTTAGAATTTAAAAAATCCTTCTTTATTTGATTTCTTTTTGCTGTTTGTCTAATAGTCCCCTCAAAGTAATTAAAAGATTGCAAAGATTGAACAGGTAAAACTTTTTTTGTCTCTTCTTTCTTTGGTTTTTTTTCTATTTTAGCTAATCGAGAAATTGATCTGATTTTTTTCAGATCCAACTGACCAGATTGATTAACCGGTTTAATATCAAACATTTGAGGAATAATTTGTACAAGACGTTTTTTCATTTTTTTTATTTTTCTTGCTTTTGATAAAAACTTAATGTTTCTCTGGCCATTTTTTGCCAGGAAAAATTTTTTATCCTAGCTTTTCCTTCTTTAATAAGAGCCTTCTTCTTTTTTGGATTATTCCAAATTTTCAAAATTTTTTCAACCATTTCATTTTCATTTTTCGGATCAAAATAAAGAGCTGCTTGACCAAGAAATTCTGGTAAACTAGCCGCCCAAGAAGAAACCACTGCTGTTCCAGAAGCCAAAGCTTCTAAAGGAGGCAAACCAACCCCTTCATAGAGCGAAGGAAAAACTAAGAGCTCTGCTTCTTGATATATCTTCCCCAGATCAATTTCTTCAATAAAACCCGCTAAAATAATTCCTTGCCAATGATTCTTTTTTATTTCCTTTTTCAAGCGCTGGTAAAAAAAATCCTCTCCACCAGCCAGAACTAAATTTAATTTTGGTTCAACCGCTTTTATTTTTTGAAAAGCCCGACACAACCGCTCCAAATTTTTATGAGGATAAGCGTTGCCAACGTAAAGTAAATACGGTTTGATAATACCATATTTTTTCCAATCTTGAAAGTCATTAATTTTGGGTAAATCACAACCTTCCGGAATAGCGACCACCTTGCCTTTCGTCCAAGGAAAATTTTTGAGAATATCTTTTTTGGTAAATTCAGAAACCGCTAAAACTATTTTTGCCTTCCAAACCGCCCAATAAATAACTAATCGATAAGCAATTAATTTGAAAAAGTAAACTGCCCAATGTAAAGTAGTATTACGAAAAGTCGGGTAATGAAAAAGAATTAAATCATGAATAGTCACCAATATTTTTTTCCAGTATAAAATCGGTACGTTAAAATGACAAAAATGCATTAAATCCAACTTTTGACGATAAAGTTGCCAGGGGAAAAAAAACTGTTCCGACCAAGAATACCAAGGATAATCAGCCAAAATCTTTTGAAAATTAGCGCTTCGCGGTTGGTAACTTTCAAAACCCCTTTTGCGCAAAAAAATCAAATATTTTCGCTGAGAATTTCCGTCAATTTCTTCTAAATTTTCTATTAATTTTTGAGTATAACGCCCCAATCCTTTATCTTGCGGACCAAAAAAACGTGCATCAATGCCAATTCGCATAATTACCAGAAAATTTATAAATAACATCTTTTTTTTCTACAACAATTTCCCAACCTTTTTGAAAAGCAATTTTCTTTAAATTAGAATTAGGGTTAAAAGCAATAGACCTTTCTGTTAACTCCAAAAAAGAAGCATCTGATTCTGTATCTCCAATACCTAGAGACCCTGCCAAAGACAAACCCTTATCCTGAACAAAATCTTGAACGATTTTTCCTTTATCTTTTGTTGGCTCAAAAACCGCTCGACCAGTATAGCAATTTTTTTCATCAATTTGATAAATACTACCAAAACTTACGTCAAAATCCAACAAACGAGCATATTCTGAAACAATCTCTATTGGCGAACCAGAAATAATCATCAATAAATGAGTATTTTTCAGCTTCTTAATTAAATCACGAGTAAAAATATAAATCCTTTTTTGATTAAAAGACGCCACTTTTTTTGCCGCTTCTTGAACTAAATCAACTGAACAACCTTTGATATTTTTAGCGTAAAGTTGAACTAATTTTCTTCGGTAATTCTCATAAGTGCCTTCGTTGTTAAGCCAATCACCATAAACCCGCACCAACTCAGAACGAATTTCTTTTTTAAAAATTCCTTGATATGCTAACTCTTCTAATAATTCAAAATGTAAATTACGACGAAAAATTGTCCCGTCAATATCAAAAATAGCCAATTTATTTTTCTGCTTCTTTTTTTGAATATTTTTCATGGAATCAGCCTAAATTTTATTTGTTTCCAGTGAATTTATTTATTTTTCCTAAAAATATTTCTGGTCTTTTTTCTAACCAATTAAAAGAAACTGCTGCTAAAAGAATTCTAGTTATCACAATAGCAGTTAACATGGAAACAATCACGCCCAGAATTAAAACTAAAGCAAACCCTTTAATAAAACCAAAACTGAAAGTAATCAAAATCAAACAGGTCAAAATGGTGGATAAATTTCCGTCACGAATAGACAACCAAGCCCTTTTAAAGCCTTGTTCTAAAGCAGAATGTAGTCCTCGTCCTAAACCAATCTCTTCTTTCATTCTTTCAAAAATTAGAACATTAGCATCTACCGCCATTCCCACTGATAAAATAAAGCCGGCAATTCCAGATAAAGTTAACGTAATTGACAAAGGAGTTAAAGATAATAATTTAAAGAGCGCTACCATCAAAACTATATAAAAAATCAAAGCTAAAATGGCTACCAGACCAGCTAAGCGATAATAGAAAAGCATAAAAAGAGAAATGGCTAAAAAGCCCCACCAACCTGCTTTCAAACTTTTTTGTAAAGACTCCTGACCTAAAGAAGCTTCCACTGTTTGCTGACCAACCAATTTAATCGGTACTGGCAAAGCGCCAGAATTTAATTTCTGCGAAATTTCTTTAGCTTCTTGTAGTGTAAAATGACCAGAAATTACCGCGTTACCATCTCGAATAACATCATTGACAGTAGGAGCGCTTACCATTTCCCCATCTAAATAGATAGCCACTGGCTTACCAATATTTCTTTCTGTAATTTCTTTAAAAAGCTCTTTTCCTTCACTATTAAACTCTAGAAGAATTTCTGGCTGATTAGTTTGTTGATTAAAACCTACCCACGAACGAGCTAAGTGCTGACCAGTCAAACCAGTATTTTTAAATTCCGGCTGAAGAAATTGAGCTTTAGCACTTTCTATAAAATACTGTGGATCAGTTTTGCGAAAAAGAATATGAGACGCTCGAACTTCTTTATTGTCACCCTCTCCTCGTTCATCAGTTTTTTTGATAATATGATAACCAAATTGACTTTCTACTAACTCTGGATAACCTGTCCTGTCGCCAAATTATCACTAAAAGCCGCTTTTTCAAACTCCTCTACCATCATTCCTTTTTTAAAAAAATCTAAATCCCCGCCTTTTTCTGCGCTGGAATCGGCCGAATTATCTTTTGCCAACTGCTCAAAATTTTCTCCCGCCAAGACTTTTTTTAATACATCCTGCGCCTTGTTTTTCGCTTCAGCATTATTTTTCTCAATCACCGTCACTTGTTCGTCAATTATTCGCTGTTGTTCTTCGGTTAAAGTTTCTTTTTTCTCTCCTTGTTCCTTAAACTCCAAAAAAGGAGTTTCTTTGATCATATTTTTAGCTTCTTCTAAATCTTTCACTCCAGCCAATTCAACAATTAAGCGATAAGTATCCCCTTGCTGAGAAGTCTGTACCAAAGGCTCTGCCACTCCATAAGCATTGACTCGTCTTTCTACTACGTCTTTAACTCCTGCTAAAGCTTCCTTTTTACGCGCGGGATCAACTCCAGACATATCTGCTTCATAAACTAGATGAGAACCACCTCGCAAATCCAAACCTAAATTCAACTTCATCCCCGTCTTTGCCAAAAAACCATCTAACCAAGCAATTTTGGTCGGATAAGGATTACTAATTAAACCAGTTATTATAAAGACTATTCCAATCCCTAAAAGTTTTCCGTTAATTTTTCTTTTCCAGTCTAGCCAATGCATAACTCTTTTGTTTATTTCTTAAAACCTTTTTAACAAAGCTAGCCTAGCAGAAAAAAAGAAAAAAGGCAACCAAATTGATTATTGGATAACAAACATAATATTCTGATACTATAAATAGTTGTTATTAGTTTCAAATATCTAAAAAATTTTTCCACTTTTCAAAAACTCCAGCAGTGGAAAAGAGATCACCAACATTATAACGAGCAATGTCTTCATAACGCCGATTTTTAAAAAGCTCCGCCACAATATTACCGTCTATTCCATCCGCTTTGGGGCTTTTAATTCCTAAAGTCCGACAAACCAAGTGTAAATTTGGTCGTCTCCAAGTGGCACCATAAAAAGTCAACTGATCCATTAAATCAATATGCTTGGCGCCAAATTTTTGTAAATTCAAATAACGATTGGAAAGTAAATTTTTACTCGGGCGAACACCATGAACAACACTACGTAACATTAAAAAAGGCACATCAAAACCTCGTCCGTTAAAACTAACAAAACTTTCCCCTTTTTCCGCTACCCGCCAAAAACTTTCCAAAATTTCTTTTTCGCTTTGTACTTTATACTTTATGCCATTTTCTTCAAAGTCCTCCACTTTTTTCTCTGGCGCTTGGAAATAAACCGCTCCTTTTTGAGTTTCTGCTTCCAACACACCCACCGCCACAATAAAACCGGTAAACGGAGAAAAACCCATTTCGTTTTTTAAATTTTCTAACGCTTGAGCATAATCTTCTTCATCCTTAGCTTCTTTTTCAATCCAGCGTGTCATTATATGTTTAGTTGTTTCATCTAACGAATTAAAATCCTCTCCCACCGTTTCAATATCAAAAATAATGGTTTTCATTTTTCTAAATTTAATAATTATAAAAAAATTTAAAAAATCTTACATTAAAATACTTATCACTAACAACTAACAGTTCCCAATTTTTAATCTTTTTCACCCTTAAAAGACAAAAATTTTCTCTTAATCCGAAACAGAAAAAAATTCTTTAAAATCTTTTTTGTATTATTCTAAAGCATATTTTATATCCAGACTCAATAGAATCAATTCAGTTTATAACTCCGCCCAGGTATTGCCAATTTCTGTTTCGGCAACAAGCGGTACTTTTAGAGGATAAACCTGCTCCATAGAATTTTTAATTTTCATCGCCCATTCTTCCACTTTCTCTTCCGCTACTTCAAAAATCAATTCATCATGCACCTGCAAAATCATTTTGATTTCTTGATCTTCCCATAAAACAGGAAAATCTTGAAAAATTTTTACCATTGCTAGTTTCATAATATCAGCGGCTAAACCTTGAATAGGAAAATTGATAGCCATTCTTTCCGCACCACCAAATTGCCGCTCAAAGCCAACAATATAGCGCCGCCGTCCCATTTGAGTTTCCAAAAAACCCTGCCGTTTGGCCTCTTCTTTAGTTCTTTCTAAATAATCTTTGAGTCCGGAAAACTTACGCATATATTCGGCAATAAAAAATTCTGCCCGCTTTCGATTAACTCCACTATCTCGCATAAAACCATAAATTCCCATACCATAAAGCACGCCAAAATTCAAAGCTTTTGCTTCATTTCTTTGTTTGGGAGAAACCTTTTCTTCTGGGATCCCATTAACCCAAGCAGCTGTAATGCGGTGGATATCTTTATTTTGTTGAAACGCCTCAACCATTTTTTTATCCCCAGAAAGATGCGCTGCCACACGCAAATCAATCTGAGAATAATCAACCGATAATAGTTTATAACCCCTCTCAGCCACAAAGGCTTGCCGAATTTGTTCTGCTAACTCACCTTTTTTGGGAATATTTTGCAAATTAGGATTCTCACAAGATAATCGTCCAGTGGCTGTTAAAGCTTGATTAAAATGGGCATGGATTCTTCCATCTTGAGCAATCGCCAAAGGCAAAGCGTCGGCATAAGTATTCTTTAGTTTGGCAATTTCACGAAATCTTTCAATTTTTTCAATCACTGGGTGAACCATACGCAATTTTCCCAACTGTTCAGCATCAGTAGAAAAACCCAATTTCCCTTTCTTAATTCCCGCTGTTGGTAAATGTAATTTTTGAAATAAAACTTCTGCTAACTGTTGCGGTGAATTGAGATTAAAGATCTCCCCTGTTAAAAGAAAAATTTCTTTTTCTAAACTATCTATTCTTTCCTGCGCTAAACGACTGGTTGCTTCCAATTTTTCTCTACTTACTCGGAAACCCTGTTTTTCCATTTGAGCCAAGACAGCTATTAATGGCAATTCTACTTTTTCTAAAAGTTCTTGCCCAGAGAAAAAATTACCTGCCTTTTTTTCTTTTAGAGCAAAATTTTCTATTTTTTTCTGCGTTAAAAAATAAAGTTTACGGACTAATAAAGCTTTTTTAGCCAAAAATAAAAAATCCTCCTCTTTTACTGACGAAGCATCCATAAAAGAAAACAAGTTAGCAATTTTTTTAGCTTTTTTCTTTTCAATTTCTTCTCCTAATTCCATCGCGGCCAAACTTTCCCAATCATTTTTGGCCTCTGGCTTTAAAAGATAAAAAACAATTTTTAAATCAAAAAAATTATACCAAGCAGCAATTTTTAATTGATTCTTTTGAGCAAAATAGAGCATCCAGTCTTGCAAACCATGTCCAATTTTTAAAATATCCCTGCGAGAAAAAAAATCCCAAAATTGCTCTTGATAAATATTCGGCAAAAAATATCCCCTATCAGAAACACAAATTCCCCAGCCTTTTCCAATTGTTTTAGAATCGAAAGGCGTTAAAAAAATCTGCTTAGTTTCTTCTATTTGAGTTAATAATTTTTCTACTTCTGCCATTGAAGAAACAATCCTAACCTTGATTTCCTTAACCGGCCGATTAAATATCCCCTGCTTATCTTTCTCAGACAACCTTTTTATTAAAGAATGAAATTCCATCCGCGCAAAAAAATCCAAAATTTTTGGTTGTTGATATTTTTTTTCAGGCAGAAAAAAATTTTTTAATAACCAATCTTCTAGGGGGATATCCGTTCTAATCTCTCCCAACTCATAACTCAGAAAAGCCTCTTTTCGACCATCTTCTAATTTTTTTCTAGTTGCAGAAGAATCAATTTTTTCTAAATTAGCATAAATCCCGAATAAATCACCAAATTTTTGAATTAAATCCGTAGCCGTTTTTTCACCAATACCTTTTACTCCGGGGATGTTATCTGAAACATCGCCACATAAACCTTTATAGCTTTTTAACTGCTCAGGCAGTAAACCAAACCTCTCCTTGACTGCTTTTTCATCATAAACCAGAGCGTCTTTTATTCCTTTGCGAAAAACATAAACTTTAGTCTTTTTATCTATTAACTGCAAGGCGTCTAAATCGCCAGTGACAATAATTTTTTCATAATTAGCTAATTTTTCAGATCGCGCTAAACTACCAATCAAATCATCAGCTTCAAAACCCTCTTTTTCCCAAACAGGAATTCCAAAAGCACGCACTAAATCTTTTACTAAAGGAATTTGCGCGTATAATTCATCCGGTGCTTTTTTTCTCGTAGCTTTATAATTCTCATATTTTAAATGACGAAAGGTAGGTGCTTTTAAATCAAATAAGGCAACAGCTCCTTGTGGCTGAAATTTTTCTAACACCGATAAAAGCGCTAAAGCATAACCATAAACTGCATTGGTTAAGACCCCACTTTTAGTAGAAAGTGGCGGAAGAGCATGAAAGGCGCGATGAATAATTGCATTAGAATCCAATAAAATAATTTTTTTAGGCTGAGCCATAAGTTTAATTTTTTAACTAAAATAAATAAAAAATTTATTTTTTATTTATTTTCAATCTAGCACAAAAACTCCTTTTAAAAAACTTTCAACAACTTAACAAAAATATAATCTTACTAAAAAATCTTTCTTTGTTCTTTGATTTTTAAAATAAAATTAAAAAATTAGTAGACTAATTAGTTTATTGATAAAAAAAAGTTCTCCCAAACTAAACGCGCATTAACGGAGGGCCGTTTTAATTTTTCTTTTACTTTAAGCAGTTCTTCAATTAACTTCACTAGTTTCTTTTCCGCCGCTAATCCAATTTCTTTTCTAACAATACTGCCGACTAAAAACTTTCGTAAATAAAAGATCCAATTATCAATTGCCTCCTGGGCGCTTTTTTTATCGTTAGCTAAGTTTTCCGCTAAACTAAAACCTTCTACCAAACTACCTTTCACCGCTAAACGAAATTCATTAAGCCTATTCTCTTGGCTTAAAAGCAAAATCTCATCGGTTAAATATTTTTCCGCCAAAACAACCCGTCCAAAAGACAAATCAATAATTTTTCTTAAACGTTCTTCCTCTAAAAAAGCCTTCTGTTTTTTTAAATGTTTTTCTAATTCCACTTCCGATAATAAAGGCAAATGAATTTTTTCCAAACGAGAAATTAAAGTAGGTAAAATATTCTCCAAATTTTCCGCCAAAAAAATTATTACTGCTCTTTGGGGAGGCTCTTCTACAATTTTCAACAGACTGTTTCCCGCTGCAAGATTCATTTTTTCCGCCTGATCAACAATCAAAAAACGTTTGTTTAAAACAATTGGCAAAAAATTCAAAAAATTAATCGCTGCGCGCGTTTGTTCCACAGAAATATCTTTAATGTTTTTTTTCCCTTTCTTTTCTTCCTCTAGCGGTTCCAATAAAAAAATATCTTCTATTTTCCCCGAGAAAATTGCTTCTTCTAGAAGATTATGTCCCACTATTTTACTAATCTTTTCAGCCACTAAACGCTTTTTCCCCACTCCTTTCGGACCATAAAAAAGAAAACTATTTGCCATTTTTTAGATTCTATCATTTAAAATCTTTAATCTTTTTCTTCTTATTTTATTGTTTAACAGTTGTTGTTTTTTCTTGAATAAAATTGACTATTTCTGTTTGAAACCTTTGCCAAGAAAATTTTTCTGCCGTCTGACGAATTTGATTACAATCAAATTTATCTTCTTGTTCAATGAAACGACGCACTCCATCAGCTATTAATTCCAATTCGGCATAATCAAACAAAATCCCATTTTCCCCTTCTTTAATAATTTCCTTGGCGCCTCCTTGGTTCAAAGCAATTACCGGCTTGCCAGCCGCTAAAGCTTCAACCATAACAATTCCAAAATCTTCTTCAGCGGCTAAAATAAAAGCCCGACAATTCTCATATAATTTCACCAAGTCTTTTCTTTCTACCCAACCTAATAATTGAACATTCTTTCTCCCGCTCTCTTGAATTTTTTTAGCTAATCTTTTTTCCTCTACTCCTTGACCAACAATTTTTAATGGCAAATTTAGTTTATGAAAAACTTCAATCAACAAATCCATTCTCTTGTAAGCTGACAATCTAGCTACAGTGAGAAAATAGCCTTGATGTCTCTTTTGCGGAGAAAAATCTTCCAATTTAACAGGAGGATAAATAACTGCGCTTTTACGATGATAATATTTTTCAATTCGCTGAGCTGTATACCAAGAATTAGCTAAAAAATAGTCTGGTCTTTGTGCCGAACTGCGATCCCAAAGACGCAAATAATTAAGAAAGAGACGAACTAAAATTTTGCTCCGACCTTTTAAACGATTTTCTTCCAAATATTCTCGCGACCAATCCCAAACATAACGTAAAGGACTGTGCAGATAACAAAAATGCAAAGTTTTAGATTTAACTACTAAACTTTTTACAAAACCGCCAGAAGAAGAAATCACCAAATCAAAATCTCGTAAATCAAAAGTTTCTGGCGCGGTAGGCAAAAAAGGCAACAACCATTTTTTTCTCCTTTTTAGAAAATTTGGCATTCTACCTAAAAAAGACTCTCGTACCACCCTGTTTTTCAGCCACTCACCGCGAGAACCAATTTTTTCTCTATCAAAAATCAGCGTATAAATGGGCGCTGTCGGATAAATTTCCGCTAAAGCGGCTAAAGTCTCTTCTGCTCCACCCCAATCAACTAAAAAATCATGCGCTAAAGCTACTTTTATTTCCTCTGCTTTTTCCTCCATAAAAAATCGGCTACTACTTATTTCTCGTTTATTATAGTTGATTTTATATTTTTTGAAAACAATTCATTTTTCTTCTTTCTATCTCCTTTGATTTTTCAAAATACCAATAAAAGAAAAACCAAGCCTAAAGAAGTTAGACTTGGTTAAATTTTCATTATGACTAATTTTTAGTCTCCGCTCGATAATAAGCGGTGAAAGCGGAAATTATATGGCATAGTCCGCCAAAAATTCCGCCGGTTCCCAACCAAAAACCAGGAGTAATAATTAACCAAAATAGCCCACGTAAAATATCTCCATTGTAAATTTGACCAATACCGGGGACAAGTAAACTCAAAACTGCCGCCACACCCGCTTGATATTTTCTTAGATCATCCATCTTATCCTCCTTCTTTTGGTGATTTAACTGAAAAAAAGAACATTTTTATTATTCCTCTTATTCCTCCACTTCAAAACCAATTTTTCTTTTTTCGGTAGTAATTTTAGAAGCCATAGGCAACTCAGTTGCCAAAAAACCAAATTTAGCTTCGTATTCAGATACTTGTTGAGCTAAAAGCAAACTCAATCTCTTTAGATGTTTAGGTGAAAAAGCAAAACGCTCCATTTGGTTACCGGAAATCAACGCCAAAATAAATTCCTCTTCTCCAGTAATCAACTGCGCCCCTCCAACATAATTAATCGTTGGTAAAACATTGATCGGCATTGAATTTTTTTCTTCCATAAAATTAAACTAAAAAAATAAAGGTAAATTGGAGAAAATTAAAACTAACATAACAAATTAAACAATTTAAAAGAAAAAACTAAATAACAAAGGTAATCTAACATAAATACTAATAATACACAAAGTCTTATTATTTTGTTAATATTATTAAAAAACATCAAAAAAACTAGAAATTCAAGCATTAATAGATCTGGCAAACATTCTTTAAACACAAAAACCTGCTCGTATTGAACAGGTTTTGGTTATTTAACTTTTAAAAAATTATTTCAACTCCACAGTAGCTCCCGCTTCTTCTAGTTTCTTTTTCAATTCTTCAGCCTCCGCTTTAGTTACTTTTTCTTTTATCACTTTTGGCGCGCCATCTACCAAATCTTTAGCTTCTTTCAAACCCTTCCCTGTAATTTCTTTAACTATTTTGATCACGCCAATCTTAGAATCTCCAGCCGATTTCAATTCCACATCAAATTCCGTTTTTTCTTCCGTTTCAGCAACTTCGCCACTCGCTACCGGAGCTGCTCCAGCCACCATCATCGGGGCGGCAGCCGAAACACCAAACTTTTCTTCTAAGATTTTAACTAATTCAGACAAATCCAACACACTCATTTTCTCAATTTCTTCAACTAATTTCTTGAATTTCTCTGGTACTTCAACTGTTTTTTCTTCTGTCATAAATTTAAAAAAATTATTAAATTATTTAAAAAATTTCAACTCATCAAAAATAGTTAAACCTATTCTTTTTTCTCCTTAATCGCATTTAAAACTACTGTTAAACCACGTAAATTGCCAGCCAACACCCGAGAAAAACTTGATAGTGGCGCTGCTAAAGTTCCTATTAACTGTCCCAACATTTCTTGTTTCCCTGGTAATTTAGCTAATGCCATCACTTTAGCGATAGGAATAGCCTTTTTTTCTAGAGCTCCACCAATAATTTTCAAATTTTTGCTCTGTTTGGAAAAATCTACCACAGTTTTGGCCGCAATCACTTCATCTTCCCCACCAAAAACTAAAGCTGCCTGACCCTCTAATTCACAAATATTTAGAGCTTCATAGCCAGACTCTTTTAAAGCCCTATCAGCTAAAGTTTTTTTTATCACCTTTAGACCAGCAGCTTTTTTCCGCAAATTGCGCCTCAATTGAGTTAACTCAGCCACTGACATTCCTTTGAAATCACAAACTAAAACCGTTTTACTTTCCGCCACCTTTTCCGCCAATTCTTTAACTAATGCAGCCTTTTTTTGACGAGTAATCATTTTTGAAAAATAAAACTAAAAAATCCGCTCCCGCAGACTTTTTGAAAACAGTTTTGAGATTTTAAAAAATCTCTCACTTTTTCCTATTCGGGACTTATTCTCTGCCCGAAGTCTGAGGAATATTCAATTACTATACCGCTATTTTATACACAAGAAAAAAGTTTTGTCAAGCATCTATAATTAAAAAAATTATTGAGAAGTAAAAATTAATTATTGACTAAACAATTAATATAACAACCATTGAAAATTTTATTAATCAAAAAAACCAACTGTTAATATTTAGGTTTTTAAAAAATTTCCCAAAAATAACTACAGTTTCATACTTCTCTTTTTTAAAAAAAATTAAACTCCTTTACTTTTGTTACCTGTGTAATTCTTTACAAAAATAGCAAAATCATTTGTGTCAACTGGTGGAATACCATCAAGATTTGCGACATTGTTAGTTTCGGTTTTTTTGTAATTACTTACAAAAATAGCATAGTCATTTGTATCTACATCTTCGTCTTGATCAAAATCACCCGGCAGTTTTTGTTTGACGTGATATTGATAAACTGATTCTATATCCTTTTCCCAGTTGATGGAACCATCGGGGTTGCTGCCGTAGTGGTCCCACCAGTTGTTGTAGATTGACACATGCTGTGGATAAATATAAACGCTCCATTGTATCTGGAAATATGATACTACTTGTCCTCCACCGACTTTTACGTAAAGCCACCCGGCTCGATCCAGGGAAAGCCCTTGCAATCCGTCAGCGGCGACATAAAGCACTTCTTCATACGATCTTCGGACGTAGCAATCACTGATCTCCAGCTCCGACAAAGTATACCTATCTTTTGCCGTAGTTCTATTTGAATCCGAATTTCCATCTGGATACTGGTTGTGTCTGGCTACGGCACCATTGCCGCCTCCATCGACGATGCGCAAGTCGATAAGTGTAGCACCTGGCGGAACAAACACTCGAAAATAAGGCGTATAGTTGTTATAGCCCTGATAATACTGTAATGTGGAGCCAAATCCGCCCCCTCCCCCTGGTAAACGAGTATACGGATCGTGTACAGTTACATATTGAGTGGGATTGCCCGCTTGGGAAGGAATCGGTAGAAAAAGACTAATAAAGAGTATGAGTGAAAATAATAAAGAAAATTTCAATTGTTTTGATAGAGAAAAAAACATAAGAGAATGAGATTTTTTTAAAAAAAAATTATTCCTCTTTAGCTACCCTTTCCACAAATTTAATAATTTTCAACAAATTATAGACCTGCAAACCTGTTTTTCCCAACAACACCCCATCCATTCCAGCTAATAAACAAATTTTTTCAAAATTTTTTTCGTCCACGCTTCCTCCATAAATTATTCTTGCCTGCTCAGCAATTTTTTCATCAAAACGTTCCATAATAAATTTCTTAATCATCAGGCGCGCAGTCATCACATCATTATCCATTGGCAAAAATTCTGGTTGATTAGCGCTAATTGCCCATATTGGCTCATAACAAAAAATAATTTTTTCTATTTGATTTTTTTTAATCTTTGCCAAACCTTTTTCCAGCTGTCCAAATAGCGTCTTCCAAGTAAAACCAGCCCGCCTTTCCTCAAAACTTTCCCCTACACAAAAAACAGGTGTTAAATTATTTTTCAAGATTAGCTCTATTTTTCGTCCAATAATTTCATCATTTTCCTGCAAAAAACGTTTACGTTCGCTATGTCCAACAATTATATATTTACCTTGTTGGCTTTTAATCATTACTGGACTAATTTCTCCTGTGAAAGCGCCTTTATCTTCCCAAAAACAATTTTGAGCGCCCATTTTTATCCAATCTTCTTTCCTCTGCGCTATTTTTTTTTGAAAAACCTCCCAAAAAATCAGTGAGGGACACAAAACTAATTCACTTTTTGTTGGCGCATAATCTTTAAGAGCGCGAAAAAAATTGTCCAGCCAATATTCATTTTCTCTTAAAGTTGGCAAATTCATTTTAAAATTAACAACAACCAAATTTTGTCTAGTCATTCTAGTCATTCTTAAAAATTTTTAACCAAATAAAAAAGACAAATTTATGCCTTTCTCAAATATTCTGCGGCTGTCTCCGGCAAAATAGTAGAAATTTCTATGCCAGTAGAAAGCTCAAAACCAGCCCACAAAGAAGTTTTGGGCAAGATCTCAATATGCCAGTGGAAATGAGGATAATCCTTGCCATCACAAGGAGCGGTATGCAAATAAAAATTATAAGCTGGATCATCTAAAAGTCTTCCTACTCTAGCCAATGCTTCTTTTAAAGCTGCTCCTAAGAAAAATTTTTCTTCATCAGTAATTCTTTCAAAATAAGGACTATGTTTTTGAGGTATTATCCACATTTCAAAAGCCGCGCGCGAAGCAAAAGGACAGAAAATTAAAAATTTTTCATTTTCCCAAACCAAACGTAACTTCTTTTGTTTTTCCCAATCACTCATTTCACAATAGACGCATCTTTTGTTTCTTGAATGATAATCCTCTGCTCCTGAAATTTCATTTTGTAAATAAGGAGAAATAACTGGAACCGCCGCCAATTGACTATGTGGATGAGCAATAGAGGCACCAGCTTCTTGTCCATGATTGTGAAAAATTTCAATATAACGCACTGCTTTTTTGTTCATCAAATCTAAATAACGTGTTTGAAAAGCATCAATTATTTCCGCCACTTGCCAATCCTCCATTTGACCAATTGATTTTTGGTGATCACGAGTTACAATCACTTCATGATAACCTAAACCTTCCATCCAAAAATAAGGTCCTTCTGTTTGATGAACTAATCGGCCTTTAGGTGGAGAAAAAGCGGGAAATTTATTCGGAAAAACTCGTAAAGTCCAATCATCTTCTCCAACTCGGTAAATTAAAACATCTTTTTCCTGTCCTGTTTTCTCCGGCCAACAAAAAGGACAATTTTCTTGGTTTGAAGATAACTCTACCCCCGTTTTTTTCTTTTGAAAATCCTCCGGCCGTTTACTTCGATTAGTAGCAATCACCACCCAATCACCAGTAATTAAGTCTTGCCGCAACTGAGAATAATTTTTCTGTTTTTTCTCACCAACCGACCGATCCTCTTCTGCCGAAAAAGCCCTAATTTGTTTTTTTTTCTTGAGCTGATTTTTTGATTTGACCATTGACTTACTTTTATTTTTTATTTTTTAATTTCGGAAATTTTCTTATCTAGCTTATAAACCCCCTTAAGCATATTCAATTTTACATAAAAAAGATCTTTGAAAGTAGAAATGTACCCAGAAATACCAACTTTACTATCTCCTCGATCCAACCATTCTACTGGCGCCTCCGCAATTCGATAACCCAATTTTTTGCCAATCATTAAAATCTCAAAATCAATTCCCCAACGATTAACAGTTGTTCTGGGTAAAATATCCTCCACTGCCTTCTGAGAAAAGGCTTTGAATCCACATTGAGTATCTTTCATTCCATAAAGTCCAGTGGTTAGCTGAATCAATAAATTGCCAATATCCCCTAACCATTCCTTCCATTTTGGTTGATGGATTTTAATTTGCGAATCTTTTAAGTCTCTTGAACCAATTACAATATCATAACCTTTTTGAAACTTGGGCAAAAAACGATCAAACATTTTAATAGGAGTAGCTCCATCCATGTCAGTAAACAACCGAATTTGTCCTTGACTTTTCAAAAGACCCTCCCGAACACTGTAACCTTTACCTTTATTTTCTTTACGATCAATAATTCTTATGTTTGGATTTTTCTCTGCCTCTTTTTTTACCAATTCCAAAGAATTGTCCGTTGGTCCATCTAATACCACCAAAACTTCATAACTTTGTCCTAAACTCTCAAAATACTCTTTAATTGAAGCTAAATGTTCTTCCATTTCTTTAGCTTTAGAACCTTCATTATAAGTGGGAATAACCACCGAATAAAAAGGCGACTTAGATTTTTGTTCGTTGTTTTGCATTCTTAGAAAAGAAAAATTATTTTATTCAAACCTTTCCTAAAATTTAAAATCCTGCTTAATTGCTATTCTATCATCATCTAGCTGTTTTGTCTAACCAGCTTTGTAAAATTAAACGTGCCGCCTCTTGATCATCAACCTTTTGTCTTCTTGGATTAGCCCTTTTTTCTCGCAAATTATTCTGTGCTAAACGAGTGGTAAAAAACTCTTCTTGTAAAAAGACTTTTTGGCCATTTTTTTCTAATCTTTTTTTAAAAGCAAGCACTTTTTTTTGATTTTCTTTAGAAAAGTGATAATGGGCGCTAATGCCCAAAACAATTCCCTTAAAAAGAAGTCCGGAAGAATTTTCTGCCAATTCTTTTTCGAAATTAGTAGAAGAAAAAATTTTCCAGACAAAAGCCAACCGAGTTTCTTCATCCGCTAAAGCTGTCCCGCATTTTTTTTCTCCCCAATCAATGCCTAGATAGTATTGCATTTACCCAAACTCAATAATTTTTAAAAAACCGTTAAAATTTCTACTCCTTCCCGAGTTACGGCCACAGTTTTTTCCCAGTGAGAGGTAAGCCCTCCGCTACTAGCGACATAGGTAAACCCATCAGAGGCTAAACTTATTCGGTCATCAATCTCATTCAGCATCGGCTCTAAAGCCAAAACCATTCCCTCTTCTAATTCCAATCCTTGCCCAGCTTTACCATAATTAAGCACTTGAGGCGGTTCGTGCACTGCATAGCCGACACCATGACCAACTAAGTCTTTGACTACAAAAAAACCTTTTTGCAAAATATACTTTTCCACTGCATAACCATAATTACCTAAAGTTGATCCAGGATAAATTTGTTCTATTCCCGTCTTCAATGCCCCTTCAGCCGCTTCTGCCATCTTTATTGCTGATAGTGAACATTCTCCTACCGGTACAGAAAGTGCCGCGTCCGTAAAAAGATTTTTATACTTCACACCCAGATCTAATTTTACCAAATCTCCTGAACAAATGATTTTTTCTTTGGTTGCCAAACCATGCACCAACTCACTATTAACAGAGACACACAAAGCCGAAGGATAAGGCTTTCCTCCTGCCCCCTGATAATTCAAAAAAGCCGGATCCGCTTTATGAGCAAGTAAAAATTTTACCACTAAGTCTTCTAAATCCTTTCCGGTAACTATCCTTTTCGCTCCTTCTTTAGCTAATGCTCGCGCTAAAAGCAAAGCTTCTGACAAAATTTTTCCACCCTCTTTTAAAAAAGCTATCTCTCGCTTTGTTTTTTTACTTACTTTTTTCATAAAAAATTTTCTAAATTCTTCCAAGATATCGTAAAAATATTCAGAATTTGCTCTAATTATTAACAACAAATATTCTGCCTTCAATTTAATCCTTTTTATCCTAAAGTCAATAGAAATAAATTAAAAAATTTAAATTAAAACATTCTATATTTTCCCTCAAAACTTGGTTGTTTCCTAAAAAACATCTTTCCAATAAACTCTTTCCACTCGCCGAGGACGTGACAACACATTAATTTCAGCGGCCGAATTTCCTTTTTCTATACCTGTTGCTTCAATAGTTTTTTCAATATCTTCCTCTTCTAGTTCCAAATCGCTCTCTTCGTTCCCTACTTCCACAACTGTTTCCTTATCTTTCTTTTTTACTTCTTCGGTTGTTGGCAATTCCTCGCCAGTATAAAATTCCCTTTTGGCTAATAATGACCAAACCGTTAAATTACCCGACTCAAAAACTTTTTTAGCTTCAAAATATTGACTATACCGACTAGAAATCTTTGGTTTACCAGTCTTTTTTTGAGCAAAAGAAAAAAACTCACAAGTTTCTTTTTCTGTGGGTGTCATAGTATTGTTAATACGCGCTCGCCCTAACTTTGGATAACGAATTTCTAAAAGATATTCCATTACCCGTTTATACTCTTGGATGCCATCATAACAAACTTGCTTATTATTTTTCTGAGCTTGTTCTGCCATAAAATCGGCTGCTGCTGTTAGGCCAGCCAAAGTAATACCACTCTCTTGTTTTAAAGATATAGGGCGATTGATTGCTCGCTCGTCAGCTTTTCTCAAAAAATTGTACCATTGCCTTGTTGCATCCAAATTAGCCCAAATTAAAAAGCCAGATAAACAAAAAACTAAAAAATAACCCACCCTTTTCTGTTTATTAAAAGCCACCAAAAAATCCAAACAGTAAGCCCATAGAAAGAAAGGCACCGCTGTTAAAGGAAAAAAGAATCGCGGTTTTAAACTGATAGCAGTTTTAAAATATAAAAACAAAAAAACAATTAACCAAGAAATAATCAACCAACCCAGAATTCTCTTTTTTTTATCCTTTTTTCCCGCCCAAACAATTAAGATTAGACCTAAAAAAATCAACCCGGCTCCAAAATAGAAAGCGACTTGACTATTCTTATGTCCAAAAGAAGTTAACAACATAGAAAAAGCAATGGCTGTTTGTCGAAAATCACTTTTAATTTTTTTTGCTAAGGAATCCTCACTATCACCAGCCTTAACAATTAAAGCATAGCGAAACTGTTTAAAATTATCTCCCTTTGTAGATAACTCACTTAAAAACACTGGTAAATATAATAATAACATCGCACTTAATGCCATTAACCAAAAATAAATTTTAATCTTCCGAGGAAAATAACCCAGCCAAAACAATCCAGCTACTGCAGGAAAACCTACTAAAGCCAAGAAGTGTAATTGACTCACTATTCCGTAACTAATACCAGCCAAAACCAACCACCAGCCAGCTTTTTTTCGATCTTTTAAAATTACTGTTTGATAAATTGAAAAGACAAACAAAAGCCCCCAAAAAGGAATTCCGTTAGGATTCCAAGCAAAACGTGAATACTGAATTAAAATAAAAGAAAAAGCATAGACGGCAGTCACTGATAAACTAATTGATTGAGAAAAAAATTTCCTCAAGAAAAAATAAAGAACCAAGATAGACAAACAAGAAAAAATTAAGGCGGGATAAGCTAAAACAAAAGGTTCAGCCGAATTGAAAATTAGCGCTGACAAATACTGGAAATAATATTCTATTGGCCCTAGACGCAAAAAAGTCCCCGCTGCACGCGGACCTAATAATGGCAAATAACCCGGTCCTTCTTCAAAGGCTTTTTTCACAATAATTGCATCGCGCGACTGATCAGCTTCAAAATAAAGCCAAGGCGCAAAATTCCAAAAACGTACAATGAAAGCACCTAGCAAAACCAAACTCAAAAAACAGATCACCCCTCCCTTTCTTTTTTCCCAAAAATTCTTCATCAATTAATCAATAAAAATAACTCTAATTATTTCCTATTTAAAACATTTTGCGAATTTTGGCTACCACTCTCTCAATCGCCTTCTGCGGAGTAGACGCTCCGGCAGTTAAACCAACCTTTTTAACCCCTTTCAACCAATCTTTTTTCAATTCCTTTTCTGTTTCAATGTGAAAAGTTTTTGTCCCAGTAGATCGGCTAAGTTGTGCCAATTTCGTAGTATTACTAGAATTTTTCCCTCCCACAACAATCATCAAATCCACTTTTTTCGCTAAATCAACTGCTTCCTGTTGTTTAGTGGAACTATCCAAACAAATTGTATTCTCAATCACTAAACTTTTGTTATTTTCCAATAATTTTTGGATTATTTCTTTTAATAAAGCAATTTTTTGAGTAGTTTGGCACAAAATCCCTATTCTTTTTCCGCTGATGTCTGACGGCACTTTGCTTGAATCATCAAAAATTAAAGCTGTGTTTTGAGTTTGGGCATTAATTCCAATCACTTCCGCATGTAAGGGATCTCCACAAATTACTACCTGCCAACCCTGAGAATAAAAATCTCTGGCAATTTTTTGAGCCTTTTTAACAAAAGGACAAGTTGCATCGACAATCCTGGCTTTCCTTTTCTTTATTTGTTTTACTAATTCCGGAGTTATCCCGTGACTACGAATAATAAATACCGCTCCGACTGGTATTTCTTGTGGATTTTCTACCACACAAAAACCTTTTTTTTTCAATTCTTCAATTACTTGAGGATTATGAATTAGCGGACCACAACTAAAAACCTGGCCGTTTTCTTTCAAAATTTTTTCTACCATTTCTACCGCTCTTTTTACTCCAAAACAAAAACCAGCGTGCTCAGCTACTTGTACTTGCAAAAAACTCTTTTTTTGTTTAGTTTTTTTCTTCATAGACTTGATAGACTTGCGAAAATAATTATCTGCTTTTAGAATAGCACAAGTTATTTTTTTTAAAAAATTTCTTACCTAAAAATGCGCTCTCTAAAATTTTTCTTTTTTTTAAAAAAATCCCTACTTTTTCCTCTAATCATCCTCTTTTTTAGTTTGCTGATTCATTTTAGCTGGCTGTCTTATCCCCAAGAAGTAGTTTTTGACGAAGTACATTTTGGCAAATTTGCCTCCGCTTATTTTACCGGCAAATACTTTTTTGATATTCATCCACCTTTAGGCAAATTAATTATCGCCGGTGGATCCTATTTAGGAGGTTATCACAACTATCTTAGCATTCATCCTCCTTTTGAATTTAAAGATATTGGAGAAAAATTTTCCGACCTACCTTTCTTAGGTTTTCGCTTTTTTCCAGCTTTAGCCGGCGCTCTATTACCACTAACAATCTATTGGCTGGTCCGTCTTTTAGGCGCTTCAACAAAAACCGCATTAATCGCCAGTTTTTTCATTTTAAGTGAAACAACTTTTCTCACTCAATCTCGCTTTATTTTATTAGATAGTTTTCTTTTACTTTTTGGCTTTCTAGGCTTATGCTTTTTTCTTTCCGCTCGGAAAAAAAATTACCCTCTTCTTCTTACTTTTTTGGCTGGACTATTCTTGGGTGCCAGTTTTTCTGTTAAATGGACTGGTTTAAGTTTTTTGGGTCTAGCTGGAATTTTTCTTTTTATTGATTGGTTAGAGACCAACGAAAAATTCTTTTTTTCTTTCTTTTCAAAAAAATTTTCTCCTCTAGCCACTTTTAAAGAAGAAAGTTTTTTCAAAAAATTATTTTCTTTTTTAAAACCGCTTATCATAATTTTAACTACTGCACTAGCCGTTTATCTTTTTGCTTTTGCTGTCCATTTCAATTTATTATCCTTGCCCGGCGATGGCGACGCTTTTATGGAAGAAAATTTTCGTCAACACCAAATTGGTTTTTGGGAAAAATTTCTTCAACTTAATCAAAAAATCAATTTTTATAATTCTAATCTCAAAGGCACCCACCCCGATGCTAGCCATTTTTGGCAATGGCCAATTTTAAAAAAACCAATCCATTATTGGAATGACGGCGAAGCTCGAATTATTTTTTTTGGCAATCCAATTCTTTGGCTAGGAGGATTCTTGGCAATTATTTTATTTATTATATTTTGGAAAAAAATCCCTCTTTCTTCTAAAAATAAGTTTTTTTTGCTAGTCGGTTTTTGGAGCAATTTTTTGCCTTTCCTCTCGGTTACTCGAGCACTTTTTCTCTATCACTATCTCTCCGCCTTAACTTTTTCTTTAATTATGTGGGCAATTGTTTTTGATAAATTGATTTGTTTTAAAAACCGCTGGGGAAAAATTTTTCAACTTAGCTTTTTCGGCTTAGTTTTGGTTGGTTTTTGTCTCTTTTCTTTTCTGGCTTATGGACTGAAACCATTAGGAGATTGGCATCAAAAAATTCTGGATATGATTTTGTATTATTAGACAAAAAATTTTCCCATTATTATTTAGATAATTAAATTATCCATAAATTTAAAAATTTTTTCTTAGAAAAAGCAAAAGGGAGCGAAATCGTTGATGACTTCACTCCCTTATTTTCATTTTGCCGGCGACAAATACTTTGCCGGCACAACCAAAACTTCAACTCCAAAAGAAACTCCCTCGTCTGGATTCCAAATCAAGTTTCCCCACTGAAAATCTGGAAAGTAAGAAGATAAAACTCCTTTAACATACTCCTCTTGACCAGGAACTAATCCTTCTAGACCAGTTATATTTCTAGCACAAGCAATATTCTTAACCAAACCAGTGCTATCCACTTGTAAAGCCACCCTTTCTATTTTCAGTTTAGCCTTACTAGATAAAAAATAACAATAACCCGGCAAGCCTCCAAACATCCGAACTTGCCAAGAAGAAGATTTTACCACCGACTCCTCACCACAAGAAGAATCGTTGACTAATCCAACATAAAGCGCCTCCATGATAGTATTAAGATGATATGCCAGAGTAAAATTATTAACTAATCGAAAGTCAGTAGTTACTTTTTCTCCCCCTTGTCCAAGTTTAACTAACGTGGGCAAAAACAACTTTAACACCGGATAGAGAAAATTATTCTCCATCTCAATAACATCAGCGACTAACTGGTCATCATACTGATCAAGATTATTTACATCCTTGGCTCGAACAAGTGACCAACCCAAACAAACCATAATCAAAGAAACCATTAAAAAAAGCCACCAAAACTTTTTCATACCTCACCTCCATTTTTTAGAAAAAAATAAAAAGATCATCCATCAGCCCCATGCTGAGGAACAGAAAAATCTATCACCAAAAGAAGGCATTGTCAATCAAAAAATTCCGTGTTAAAATTTCTATAAGTTAATAAAAAATATAAGAAAAATAAATGATTCGTTCTATTCAATACAAAAACTTAACCTGGTTAGATGTTAAAAAACCTCGTCCGACCGATATTGATTATTTAAAAAAAACTTTCCATCTCCATCCTTTGCTAGTACAAGAATTCACTTGTCCGTCTCAGCGACCACGCGCTGAAGAATTTGCCAATTGTCTCTATGTTGTTTTTCATACTCCTCTTTATGACAATCAGAAAAAATTCACTTATCCAGGAGAAATAGATATCGTTATTTTGGAAAATTTTCTCATCACCGTTCACCAAGATAACAACCTGCCTTTGAATAACATTTTTTCTGAAATTAAAAAAAGCGCTGCTCGAAAAGAAGAAGCTATGTCCAAAACCGCTGGTTTTTTGTTTTATTTTGTGATGGAAAAACTAATCGCTTCTTGTTTTCCAAAAATTGATCATATCAATGAAAAAATTGATTTCATTGAAAAAGAAATTTTCAATGAAAACGAAAAAGATATGGTGCGTTATCTTTCTTTTGTTAAAAGGGATATTCTTTCTTTCCGTCGCATTTTAAAACCGCAAAAAAATATTTTGGAATCTTTGCTTCAAAAAAAATACCGACTCTTGGAAGATGAACTCAATGATTATTTTCAAGATTTAATCGGCACAAATATCCGGGTCTGGAATGCGCTAGAAAACACTAAAGAAGTGGCTGAGTCTCTAGAAGAAACTAATAATTCTATTTTATCCCACAAAATCAATGAAACTATTCGATTTTTATCGGCTGTGTCATTAATCACCTTTGCTCTTTCAGTAACTACGGGTATTTTTGGAATGGTACCTATAGAATCTTTTCCCTTAGTTAAAGAAAAGGCATTTTTTTGGTTAGCCTTACTTTTTATGCTAATTATTGCGCTGACCATCGTCGCTATCTTTCGCAAAAAACGTTGGCTTTAAAACTTTAAAATGCTTTGGAGAAGATCCAATAATATAATAAAACTAGTTAAGCACTAAGTTTAAAATTCGATTAGGAACATAAATAGTTTTTTTAATTTTTTTACCCGTTAGATATTTCTGAATTTTTTCATTTTTTTGAATTTGTTGAAGAATAACTGTTTGGTCACTATTTCTTTCAATTTCTAACATAGCTCTTAATTTACCATTAATTTGCACCGCCAATTGAATTTTTTCTTCCAATAAATTGTTTTTTTCATATTTTGGCCATTTTTCCAAAAAAACAGATTTTTTATTTCCTAATCTACTCCAAAACTCTTCTGCTAAAAAAGGCGCTAAAGGAGCAATAATTAAAGCTAAATTTTTTTTGATTTTCTCCGCTTGTTTTTTATTAAAAACTGACTGATTCTCTTTAATCCAATTAACCAGTTCCATTATTTTCGCCACTGCCGTATTAAACGAAAGGCGCTCTAAATCTTCCCCCACTCCCTTAATTGTTTGATCTAGTTTATTCATTTTCACCTTACCTTCTCCTTGTCCGGAAAGTTCAAAAAAGGTTGTCCACAATCTTTTAATAAATCTTAACATTCCTTCCAATCCACTATCACGCCAATCGCCTCCTAGTGTAAAATCACCCAAAAAACGTAAATATAACCTAACTGCATCTACTCCGTATTTTTCCAACATTTCATCAGGATTAACTACATTGCCTTTAGATTTAGACATTTTTGCCCCGTCTTTAGTAATTAAACCGTGGCTAAAGAATTTACGATAAGGTTCTTCAAAGTCGCATAGTCCCAAATCTCGAAAAAACATTGTGACAAAACGAGAATAAAGCAAATGCAAAACAGTGTGTTCCTTTCCACCGATATACATATCTACCGGCATCCATTTTTTTATGCGACGAGGTTCAAAAATTATTTTTTTATTCTCAGTCGACAAATAACGAAAAAAGTACCAAGCACTATCAACAAAAGGATCGGAAACATCCGTTTCTCGTTCCGCTTCTTCACCACAAAAAGGACAAGTAGTTTTCATAAATTTTTCATTCTTAGCCAACGGTCCCTTCCCCTTGCCTTCCGGTAAAAAATCTTTCATTGCCGGTAATTTAACAGGTAAATCCTCTTCTTTTACCGGCACTGCTTTTTTTTCCAATTCTACTTCCCAAGCCAAGATTCCATTTTCCTTGATTTTACGAATATAACCATCCGAAGATAAGGCCGCATATTTATTTTCTAATTCTTCCAAATTTTTAATCTCTTGACCAGGGAAAGTTTTCTTTAACCAATCTTTTTCCCGAAATAATTCTTCCAATTTTCGAAAAAAACGTACTTTTACCACGCAAAAAACTCTTTCTTCTTGATTTTGTGTGTTACGAAAAATCAACCGATCACCCACCTGAATAGAACCAAAATAACGATCTTTTTCTTCTGGATTAAGCGCTCGAGTTTCTACAGTTTTTGTACCATCTAACAAACTTTTCCAAATTTTTTGATCACCAAAATTCAAAGAAATGTTTTTCGGATAGCGAATTTTATCCATTTTGCCGACGATAAAATGAAACAATTTTTGATTATAAGGTTGTTTAAAGTGACGTTGATAATTCCAAGTCTTCACTTCTAAATTAGAAAGTTTTGCTACTTGATAATTTTCTGCATCAATCAATGAGTCATCAGTAGAAATAATGATAAATTTTTCTTTAACCTTGCAATCAATTTTTTTCCAATCTAATTCTTCTTCCCAAAAACTTTTAAGCGCTGTAACATTGACATCTACTCCCTTTAACTTTGTACGAATCCAAGCCCAATCCTTTTTTGGATTACCAATCGCCGAAGCCACTAAAAAGATCTGTCCGATTTTTCGACCAGTCTTTAATTTTTCAATCGCGTGTAAAAGCGCTTTAGAGCCTAAACTATGAGCAATCACTACCCCATTTTCTCCAATTTTTTCTAAATACGGACTTAACACTTTCACCCATTTAGATAATTTGGGAGAGCGTTGATGTTTAATTGTTGGTACATAAACCTCGCAACCTAAATTTTCCAATTTTCTTTTCAACCAAGGAAACCAAAAACTTTCTCCATTTGCGCCTAAACCATGTACTAAAAGAACTTTGATTTTTTCCGTTTGTCCACTGGAATTTTTTTTCTTCAAAGCTTCTAAAGCGCACCGTCCACACCAAACCACTGGAATAGGCGGCCCCCAATAACGTTGCCGAGAAACACACCAATCTCGCAACTTATAGACAGTAGATCTTTTCCCAATTTTATTTTTTTCTAACCATTGAATAATTTTTTCTTTAGCTTCCTTAGTCTGTAAACCATTTAAGAAATCCGAATTGATCGCTACACCCTCTCCTGAAAAACATTCTCTCTCTGGCCCTATTTCCTTTTCGCCTTTATTAACAACTTTCACTATTGGTAAAACAAATTTTTTAGCAAATTGAAAATCTCTTTCATCATGTGCCGGCACTGCCATAATCGCCCCTGTGCCATAACCGGTTAAAACATAATCCGCCACAAAAATTGGCAATTTTTCTTTGGTTGCGGGATTAATCGCCCACAAACCCTCTACTCTCACTCCTGTTTTTTCTTTTCCCTCACTTAATCGTTCTTCTTCACTTTTTTTCAAGGCTTTAACAATATATTTTTCGATTTGAGAAAAATTAACAATTTCCCCTCTAATCTCATTAATCAAAGGATGTTCTGGAGCTAAAACCAAATAAGTCGCCCCAAAGAGTGTATCTGGTCGAGTAGTAAAAACTTCTAAGTAATTTAAATGCTTATTCAAATTTGACTGTTGATCGCTAAAAATTGGAAAACTAATTCTAGCACCCTCCGACTTACCAATCCAATTGCGCTGATTTTGTTTAACATCTTCTGGCCAATCAATCCAATCTAAATTTTTCAATAACCTTTCCGCATAGGCAGTAATCTTGAAAAACCACTGTTTTAATTCTTTCTTTTCTATCACACTGTCACAACGTTCACACTGACCACCAATAACCTGCTCATCGGAAAGTACCGTTTTACACCATGGACACCAATTAACTTTAGCTTTCTTTTGATAAGCTAAACCCTTATCCAACATTTTTAAAAAAATCCATTGTGTCCAACGATAATAATCAGGATGATAAGTTTCTAATCGTCGTGACCAATCGTATTGATTGCCAATTAAACTTAATTGCCGATAAAAATTTTTCTCAGTCCTGCGAGAAACATCGGCAATATGTTGCCCAATTTTCATCGCATAGTTTTCGCTATGAATTCCAAAACCATCTAAGCCAATCGGTTGAAAAACATCATAACCTTGCATTCTTTTATAGCGCCCAAAAGTATCCGCACCAGTAAAAGCATAAACTCCTCCTACATGCATTCCTTCGGCTGAAGGATAAGGAAACATCATTAAATTGTAAAATGGTTTTTTTGCTCTATCTAAATTTGGTTGATAAAGTCGTTTTTTTTCCCATAAATTTCGCCATTTTTTTTCAATTTTTTTAAAATCATATTCTGGAACAAATGGCTTTAATTGCTTTTTCATAAATTAATTTTAAAAAAATATTCAAAACAAGAGTAGTCTAGCCCAAAAAAAAGGTTTTTTCAAGAGCAATCTCTTAAACAATTTGAAACAATATTTTTTTGTTTGAAAATTGATTAAAAAACAAAAGGCGACTTTTGGCTAAACCAAAAGTCGCCTAAAAAAATCTCTGACTTTTTATTTGGTTACTTTAGCTTCCATTTCTTCACTAGCTTTAACCATTTCTAACTCTTCAGATTGAATTTCTGCTGCTGGAACTTTTAGAGGTTTTCTCTCTTTATGAATTTGAACAATTTGATTTTTTTCCAACCACCAAATCTTATATTCTAGTTTGAAAAGATTAAACAAACCACTAACAAAAAGAGCTAATAATGAAAAAATTGTTATTCCTCCACTTCCAGAAGAATCTTCCTTAAAACTCTCTAGAAAATTTTCTGCCAAACCCCTTGGTAAATTAAAAACCATCGCAACTCCAAAGAAAAAGGCTTTTAGGAGCAAAAAGATTCCCTCTAAAAACCAAGCAGTTAGCCATAAAGCTAACAAAAGCATTAAAACTAATTTGACAAACTCTTTAGTTTTGTTTTTTAAAATTAGAAAACTCATCTTAAGTGATTCTCTTGGATCTTTTTCCAGAATTACAACCAAAAAGTCCGCTAATGATTTACTTAAAGATAACAACAGTAAAAGAACAATAAAAAACAAACCTAGTAAAAAAAATATACTAAATAAAATTTTTTGCCCCAAAATATTTTTCAAAAAAAATAGCCAAACAGCAATCCCTCCTAAAAAAACAAAACCAAACACCGTCAACCCTAAAAAAAGAATAAAGAAAAATAAATCCAAAAAAACCAATCTTCGCAAGCTCTTTTTGCCAATCAAACAAACTTCTCGCCAATTTTCTTGCCAACTCTTCTTTTTTTTCTTTTGCGCCAAAAAAAGAATCAATCCTCCGCGCACCCAAGCCGATAAAACTAAAAAAAGAATAAAAACTGACAGTGCTAAGAAAAAAATTAAAAGCGCCAATGCCCAATTTTCTCCTAACCAAAAACTAATTTTTTGCAAAAAAAACCAAACTTTATCTTCTGACCAATCTTGCCAATTAATTCTTTCTGGCTGTTCATTTTTTTCTAAAGAAAAAAAATTTCCACTCAAAAATGCTAAAAGTATTCCCCAGAACCAAAGTGTTTTATATTCCCAAATCTTTTTCCAACTTTCCCAAAAAGCTAAAAAATATCCTTCCCTTTTTTTCTCTATCGATTGTTTTTCCATGATTGAAATTTTAATATTTAAAACTATTTTAAAAATTCCTCAACTAAACGATTTTGGCAACTTTCTTTAATTCCTTCATCCTTTATCTTATCACAATAAATTCCACTCTTTTCTTTAATTGCTAAATTTTTCCAACAAATATCCGCTGCTTGACCATCCAATTCCTTGCAATCCGACTCTTTGGAAAATTCATCTGCTAATGGATTTAGACCGCAAATTTCCAAACAATATTTTTTTTCTGCCACATCAGTTTTTCTACGACAATTTTGGCTACAATGATTATCTAAAATATCTTGAATAATCGCTTTTTCTTCCGTCATTTCAGAATTTTCCAAAAAAGAAGGGGTTGGCGTCACTAAAAAACTTGGGTTAATAGAAGATGTTGGTGTAACTTCTTCTTGAACATTTTCTAACTGATTACCTTGAAAAAAATAATCATAACGCTTTTGCCAAACCTGCCAAGCAAAATAACTCAACCCGCCTAAGAAAAAGACTAACACCAAAAAGAAAATAATTTTACTGGCTTTCATAGTTTTTAATCTTTAATTTATTAATTTATTCTCTTGCAAAAAATATCTTTTTGAAATTCATCAATTTTCCAACAATTAGTTTTATTCTCTAATAAACTACATTCAAACTAATGCCAGTATAATAATATTTCATAATTCGATCCCAATCCCAATTATGCTCATCAGCCAAGTTCAGAGCGCCATGAGCTGAAAGACCCACCATATGATTGCCTTCTGCCTCCAAAGTTACTGTTGATTTAGTAGGATGCTTGCCATAAGGATCAGCAACTGATTGACACCACGGATAGTTGGTTGAACCCCAACGCTCTTCCCAACTGCGTGTTCTTCCATCAGTCCAAGAACTATAAGGCGTAATGGCAATTCTTTCTCCATACATAGCAATCCGACCTCGTGTTTCAATAGCGGCATCCCGAATAGTTGAATGAGTTTTTTCCCAATCGTAACCATAATAGAGTTGGTTGCCGGGAGTAGCATCCACTTTAAAGCCTTCCACCGCATATTTAGTGCTAAACTTGATTTTCCAATAACCATAGGTGCGAAAAGAAGTAGTCATCACTCGATTATAATCGTTGTCGCCAGTTCCTGTAATCTCTCCCATACCCCAAACATAATGTTCCAAGGGCAAGAAATTAATCACCCAAATTTTATCTTTTTCATCTACATAACGTACTCGCAATTTCCCTCGATATTCATTGAAACTTAATTGAGGATTGGGTTCTACTTTAAAAATCATATCATCTGAATTACCATCCTGAGCTTCCAAATTAACATACTCTACCACTTGCACTTCCGTTCCGCTTGCATCAAAAATTTTTAAGTTGCCATTTCCAGCATAAGCTATTTTTGTTTCAGTAGCTGCTGTCACTTCCCTAATTACCACTCCATTTTTATCTTTAACAAGATAGTTTTTATTAGCAGAAAAAGTAAAAGGGTTTGATTTAGAATAAGATTTATCATAACTAACCAAACCTACAGAAATTTCCGGTCCCAAAGCGCTTCCCCCCAAATTAGCTTCATTTTTCATAATATTCTTATATCGCTCCCAACCAGCTTTGTAACTAGCCGAACCATAATTCTTATACTCTGATTTGCCATACTTAGGTTTATTGTATTTTTTATATTTAGCGTATTTTTTTAGAGGTATATATTTATTTTTGTAATTGCGATAACGTTTATAATCATCCCAAAGATTGGCATACTGCCGATAACGAACAGGATCTTTTTTGTATAAGCGGTATTTATCGTATTGGCTTTTATAGTAAGTCTTTTCTTGAATATTTTTAAAAGCATATTTTTCTTTAGCGACTTTATAATCTCGATAATCTTTGCGTTTTTTATATTTTAAATACTTCTCGTACTTCTCATAATTCTCATAATCAGCCGCTAGTTCCTCATTCACAGTGGTGTCTGCTAAAACAGGCTTTCTTTCAAAAAAGAAAAGCATTCCAAACCAAAAACCGCAAACTATAATCAGTCCAATCAAGAAAAAAATTTTCTTTTTATTATTTTTTTTCAACCTCGCCATTAATTTAGACAGTATAAATTTTTATTTTTTCACTATACCATAAACAACCGCTTTTTATCTAATCCTCCTTTTCTTTTTTGAAATTCTAAAGTCCCGCTTCTTGTAATTGTTCTAAAAGCTGTTTCTGCTTGCGATTCAAGTTGCGCGGAACTTTAATTAAAATTTCTACTAAGTGATCCCCTCTTTTTCCGCCTTCTTGAGGAAAATAAATTCCCCGTTGACGAATTTTTAGAAAATCTCCACTCCTGATTCCAGCAGGAACCTTGATAGTCACCTGGCCATCAATGGTTTTTACAGAAATCTCTCCTCCCAATACCGCCTGCGAAAAATTAATTTCCTCTTGGGAAAGAATATGAAAACCTTTTCTACGAAAATGCCGATGTTCTTTAATTCGGATATTTAAATACAAATCCCCTGCTGGCGCTCCGCGCCGACCAGCTTCACCATAACCAGACATTTGTAGAACTTGACCATTTTCCAAAGCAGAAGGAAATTGTACTTCAATTTCTTGATAATCTCGCACCGTACCATCTCCTCCGCAGTTCCGACATTTCCTCTCCGCAAGCCGACCAGTTCCTAAACACTTTTCACATTCAATAATTTGAGAAAAGGTTCCAAAAAAACTTCTTTGGGTTTTGCGAATTCTTCCCGTTCCTCCACAAGCCGTACAAGTTTTTGTTTGCCCACCTTCACCGCCAGTTCCTTGACAAGCTGAACAAGTCTTAGTTTTATACAATTTAATTTTCTTTTTTGTCCCCTTAGCCATTTCTTCAAAATCCAATTCTACATCCACAGTAATATCACTTCCCCGAGCACTATTAGAGCGCTCCGCTCGATCAGAACCAAAACCGTTACTAGAAAAAATATCAGCAAAAATATCCTCAAAACCTCCGCCTGAACGACTAAAATTAAAAGCTTCAGAAAAACTACTAAAGTCTTGATAACTTCCACCAGAACGATATTGATTGAATCCATTACCAAAATCCCCTTTACCGAAACGATCATAATTAGCTCTTTTTTGAGGATCGGAAAGTGTTTGATAAGCTTCGTTAACTTCTTTAAATTTTGCTTCATCACCACCTTTTTTATCCGGATGATAAAGATGAGCTAACCGTCGATAAGCTTTTTTAATTTCCTCTGCGGATGCATTTTTAGAAACACCTAAAATATCATAATAATCTTTCTCACTCATAAAAATCACACTTAATCATTTTTATACTCCCCTTTTTATACTCCCTGACACAAATCAATACAAACAATCGACTTAAAATAAAAATGACAAAAAGTAAAAATAATACTAAATATTAAAAAAGATCGAATTATTCACTTAAGCATTATATAAAATTTCCTGACTCTTGTCTAGATTTCCTTTCCATGCTAAAATGTAATTAAAGTGAAATTTAAATAATAAAAGACTAATTTTAATTTAAAAAAATGGAAAATAAATTTTGGGAAACCTTAAAAAAAATGGCTGGGGGGTTAGCAGTCACTTTTTCTGTTTTCTTTCTTTTGCTGACCATCAGTTTCTTTAAGGATAATCCTCATTTTGTTGCTACTAATTTAGAAAAAGTTACTACCAGATCTAACAACAATTCTTCTTCTCAAACTAAAAATGAAGAAAATCTCATTTTAGGAAAGTTTAATTTGGAAACCAACGGTAATGTAATCTATTCTTACGGAGATGGCAAACTTTATCACTATAAAACCATCAAAGATCCAACACTGATACAAACAGAAAAAACTCCCCGCTTAATGTTAGAAGTTAGGGATTCTCAAGGAAGAGCTGTTTGGAAAAAAACAGAAATCAGTTGGATAGATACCAAACAAGGCATTATTTTCTTCCATTTTAAAACTGTTCTGGAAGATGGAACCATTAAATTAGCTCAAGATTTCACTGGTAATTATCAAGTTTTTCTGGAATAAACTAGAAATGTCTTTAAGTTATTAGATGTTTATTTACTAAATTAATAGTAAAATCCTCAAAAACTTTACTCAGAAAAAAGGACTTTTTTGCTAATACTGTATTATGTGTTGCATATCCTATGTTTGTTGTTCCTTTTTCTTTAAATTAAGATTAGTCTAAAAAATTATTTTGTGTAATCTTTTTGAATTATAAACTTGTTTTCTTTAATCTTAAAAAGCCCCTGATTTTTTAAAATCCTCTTCCTCTTGACAAACTTTTCTAAAAAAGTTACTCTTTAGTTAGTTTTTAAAAAGTCCCAGGTTTCGCCGGCTTCTTTTTTAAAAGAGGAAGCATTGCCAAACCCAGTACCGCCTGATAGGCGGATTGTTATTTAGAAAAATTATTTTTAATCTTTTTAATCTAAACCTATGAATTATGAAATCAATTTTCTAATTTTACAATCCAAAACAGCTGATTTGCCTACCTTAAGACAAAAAGTCAAAGAAATTATTCAGGCAATAGGAGGCAAAATCAGTGAGGAAAAAGAATACGCTAAAAGAAAGTTGGCTTATAAAATTCAAAAAGAAAGTTATGGTTTCCACACCGTTTTGCGCTTTTCTCTAGAAAATCCAGAAAAATTAAGCGAATTGAAAAAAAATTTAAATCTAGAAGAAAAAATTGCTCGCTATTTGATCGTTAAAACCGATCAACTTTTGGCTCTTTCAGAACTAGAAGAAAAATTAAAAAAGGCCTCCGAAGAGAAAACTCATTTAAGCCAAGAAGAATTGGGTCAGCTTTTGAAAGAAAAAAATACTACTCCAATTGATAAGAATACTTCTAAAAAAACTTCCCTAACGCTCAATCAAACAATGGAACAAATAACAGAAAAGAGGGAAGAAATTTTATCAATTGAGGAAAAAAAGGAAGTTATTCAACCTGGAAATGTAAAAGAACTTACTCCCGCTGAAAAAAAAGCTGCTGAGGATAAAAAACTTTCTATGGATGAATTGGATAAAAAATTAGATGAGATTCTTAATATTTGAAATTTTTGCCTTTTTAGGTTAGATTGGAAAGACTAAAAGTTTTAAACATTAAAGCAAAAACATGGATCTTAACAAAGTAATGTTCATCGGCCGCTTAACTGCTGATCCGCAAACTCGAGCTTTAACTACAGGAAAAAATGTTTGCTCTTTTTCTTTGGCTACTAGCCGGAAATGGAAATCATCCACCGGCGAAATGAAAGAAGATACTCAATTTCACAACATTGTTGTCTGGGGAAAATTAGGAGAAATTTGCGCTCAATATATACGTAAAGGTATGCAAGTTTATGTTGAAGGTAGTTTAAGGAACCGTTCTTGGATAGGTAATGATGGACAAAAAAGATACCGCACCGAAGTTTTTGCTGATAATATCATTATGCTCGGTTCTAAAGGTAGTGGAAATGTGGCTCCAATTGCTTCAGCTAACACATCTTCCCAGACGACTAATTCCTCAAAAGCATCTGAACAAGATAATAATATCGCTATTCCATCTCCCGAACAACTGCCCACTATTGATATCAATGATGAACAGGAAGAAGTAAAAATTGAAGACATTCCTTTTTAATTTTAGTCTTTTCTTTTAATTTTAATTTTACTTTTCATTTATGTTAAAACCAGATTCCCCAAAAATGCCAAGTAATTGTTATTTTTGTGCTAATAATTTGGAAAAAATTGATTACAAGGACGTTTTACTCACCCGAAAATTCATTAACTCGGTAGGTAAAATTTTACCCCGCCGTCGCTCTGGCGTATGCGCTAAACACCAACGCGCTGTTGCACAAGCCGTTAAAAGAGCACGGATTATAGGGCTTTTACCTTTTGTTGCTAAGTAAAAATCATGTTATCACTAAGTGAAATTAAAACCGGAAAAAAAATTCTTTGGGAAGGTGATCCATACACAGTACTTTTTGATCAACACTCCAAAATGGGGCGCGCTGGAGCGGTCTTACGCACAAAACTAAAAAATTTAAAAACTGGTGCTATTGTAAACAAAACTTTCCAAGGATCAGAAAAAGTGGATTGGGCAGAAATTGATGAACAAACCGCTCAATTTCTCTATCAAGAAGATAAACTTTTCTATTTTATGAATAGTCAGACCTTTGAACAATTTAGCCTTTCAGAAGAAATTATTGGAGAAAATAGATTATTCCTCAAAGAAGGTGCCGAAATTAAAGTCTTTTATTTCGAAAACAACCCTATAAATATTCAACTGCCTATTAAAATTGAATTGAAGGTAATAGAAGCGCCTCCAGCTATTAAAGGAAACACTGTTGATGGTGGTTCTAAACAAGTTATTTTAGAAACTGGCGCTAAAGTTACTACACCACTTTTTATTAAAACCGGTGATATTCTTCGCATCAATACCGAGACTGGCACCTATGTAGAGCGAGTAAAATAACCGATTTTATTCTTCCGGTGATTTACCAAAAGTAAAAACAGATTGGAAAATTTTTATTTTTCAATCTGTTTTTTTGATCTTCAACAACAAATCCTTTCCTAAAAAAGTGTCCCAATAGAACACACGAACTACATCTTTCTGTTACTAATAATGCCAAGACTCCGCAATAATCACTTTTTTGACAATGAATCTTTTTGCTAATAACACTTTCTTCGATTACTTTTCTAGCCAAATCATCCCTTCTCTCCCCTATTAAGTTTTCTATTTCTTGATTCATCTTTTTCTTATTCCTCTGGTTTTCTTTATTAATTCTTATTGAAACAAAATAATTTAATTATTTTTCAGAATTCCAGCGAACAAATTTTAGCCAAATCGCATTTCTTTTTTGCCAATCCAAAAAACTCATTTCTTCCCAAGAAAGAGTTTTTTCTTTACCTAATTTGAAGAAAAGATATTCCCAAGAAAAGTTGTTAGATGTCCCTAAAACTGAAAGATTTTCTTTGTCATCTTTTGATAAAAAATCAGTTTCTTCTCTAGTTTTATTAGAAGTCCATTGCCATTGCTTATCTTCACCTAAGTAATATTCAATCCCTTCAAAAGATTGACCAGTTTCAATAGAAGAATAAATTAACTCCGTAGCCTTTTCTCCATCAGGATAAACTAGGGCTAAATAGCCTCCTTTATTGTTTAAAACAAAAGCACACTCTTTTTGAGTTATTCTTTTTTCTTCCTTTCCTTTTAGAAAAAAATCTTCACCAATTAAGTGAGCGACCGCTTTTTCCTCTAAAGAACCAGACATAATTTTCCAACCCTTTAAATTGATTTTTTTATCCTCTTCATTACGCAAACTAATCCATTCATTTCCTTTATCATTACCAATTGGATTAGGTAAAATTTTAGTAAAAATAATTTTCTTAGAAGGATACTTTTTTACATCCAAAGAGATCTTTTTCTTTGTTTCTTCTATTCCATCACTAAGACTTAACACTACTTCTTTTTTGCCCGTTTGAGTAAACGTATGTCTAACTTTCGCCAGATAACTTTTTCTTCCATCGCCAAAGTCCCAAATAAACTTTAACTTATCTCCATCTGCATCCACACTGGCTGAAGCATCGAAAAGAATGGACTGATTAAGAAAAGCTTCTTTAATTTCTTTTACTCGCGCTACAGGATAACTGTTAAAAATATTAGCTTCACCAAAAGTTAAATACCGGCTCCATCGCCAAAAACCTTCTTCTGTTCTGTTCAAGGACTGCCCACTAGGCGCAGATTTTTCCCAAAAAACTTCTTCTTTTTTAATGCCTTGACAGGAAAATAACTTCAAAAACTCTTTTTGATTTTTTAAAATAAAAGTTGTTGGAAAATTAATTTTCAAAAACTCTCCAGCAGGCATTATTCCTTCAAGAAAAAATTTTTTACCACTTGAACTTACCAACCACCAATTAGTCAAATTTACCTCAAAATCATTTTTATTAACTATTTCCAACCACTCGTTTCCTGTATCACTACCTTCCGGATTAGGTAAAATTTCATTTAAAAAAATACCCGAAGGATAATCAAGACAAAAACTAGCATCTTTTTCTTGTAACTCTTCTATTTGAGAATTCTTTTTTTTAGGAGTTCCGCCAGTAACAATTGATGTCTGCCAATTCTTTCCGTCAACGCTTCGCTCCATCGTCTTCTTCTGATTACTCTCCCCTTTCGGCCAACCCCTTAAAGCATCCAAAAAATCAATTACTAATTCCTTTTCATCTCTTAGTTCCAAATAACCACCTTCATTAACTAAAGTACCTTTATAAAAAAAATCTACTAGATCTTTAATGCCCTGATTATATTTCTCTTTAGCTACTAGAAAAAATCCCCGCGCCACAATAGTTGATCCTTCCGGAAAAGAAAAAGAAAAATAAGGTTGTCCATAGACTTTTTCGTCAAAAATTACCTCTTGACCAGCGCTATTTTTTAACGGTTTCCAAAAAGACAACCTCCAACCACTCAAATTAATTGCGAAATCATTAGGATTATATAATTCAATCCATTCATCATAGCTGGAATTCTCCGATCCCATCCAAGCCACTTCATTAAAAAAAACCGTTCCTGTTTTTTTCTCTTCTATTTCTGATTCTTCCCAACTAGTTGCATCTTCTTCATTTAAACTCTCTCCCGCTACTTCAACCAACAAACCACTTTCTTCAACCGAATCTTTCGGTAAAGAAAGCTCTACACTTTCAAAAGTTGATCTTGCTTGTTTAGATAGATTTTCTGAAAAACCTTCTTCCTCTTCCCCAAAAGACTCTTCTTTTAATTTTATTTCACTGTTTTCTTTCAACAAAGATCCTTCTCTATTTTTCTCGACATCGTCTTTGTCTTCGTTTTGCATTAACATTTCTTCAGTTGTTCCACTTAAAAAAATCTCCGTTGATTTTTGAGTTACTGATGGAAAAATTTCTTCCGCCCGGACCAAATTCAAAAATAACACGCCTAAAAAAATAAATACCCCTGTCACTCTTCTATAGAAACTTTTTCTTTTAAAGAAAAAAATGTTCATCTTTTCGCTATTTTTATTTTTTTATTCTCCGTTCTTAAATCCAAAAATCTCTACACTAAAAAAATATGGCCAAAAAATAAAAATACCAATAATTATTGCCACTAAACAAGACAAAAAAACCGCTGCTGCCAAAGAATCTTTCACCACTTTAGCCCACGGATGCACTCCTGGTTTCAAAATATTTACTACCCGCTCCAAAGCAGTATTTAAAATTTCCAAAATCAAAACTAAACCTACTGTTAAAACCAATACCACCGCTTCCCACCGGGTGACCCGCCACCAAATTGCTAAAATAAACACACCATAGGCCGCTAAAAGTTCAATTTGAAAATTCCGCTCATTTTTAACTACATAAACCAAACCCCTTCCAGCATAATAAAAACTGCGACTAATTTCTTTGATTTTTTTCAACATTTTTTTCTGCTAAAACTTTATTCTAAAAATCTTCCTCGCGACACTCACGTGTCGGCATTTCTTTGATTCTTTTACCTTCTCTCTGATTCTCTGCCCATTTACGCACGCCCTTTTCCCAATTTTTAAATTGAGGATCATCTTCTGGATTCTGAGGAGCATCACCTAAAGGATCATCCTTATTAATATAATACAAAATAGAATGACCGTTATAAAAAGTCTTTTCTTCTCTTTTGTTTTCTGGACAATGCTCATTAGCTAAACAATATTTCCCATCATCATATTTACAAACATCAATTTTGTTTTTAAAAGAAATTTCTCCATCTAAAATCGGTTTACCAGTTTTTCCTCTTTCCTCTGGTTTTTCAAATTCTTCTTTTTGTCGATTTTTTAAAACCTCTGACATAAACTGATTCCAAATCGGACCGGCTACATAAGAACCATCCGCGCCTCTAGCCATTGTAGTATTATCGTTATTACCTGCCCAAACACCAGCAACTAAAGATGGCGTTCCACCTACCAACCAACCATCTCTCCATTCATTAGTTGTCCCCGTTTTTCCAAAGACCTGTCGATCAGGAATTACTAAGGCATTCTTTTCCCCAAAAACTGGGGCACGTAATTTATTATCAGAAAGAATTTGACAGATTGTCAAAGCTGTATTTTTACTCAACACTTCTTCTCCTTTGGAATCTTCAAAATTTTTTATTAATTTGCCCTGCGCATTTTCTATTCGCAAAATAGACTTTTTTTCTTTTTTTATTCCCTTATTAGCAAATACACCAAAAGCGGCTGTATGATCTAAAAGCAATACTTCTCCTCCTCCCAAAACTAAAGATAAACCATAATTATCCGGATTATTTAAAGTAGTAATTCCCATTTTTTTAGCCAACTTAATAGAGTCTTTTAATCCAGCTAAATACAAAGTTTTTACTGCTGGAATATTAAGAGACATCGGCAGAGCTTCCTTCATTTTTACTGGACCACGAGTTGAACCATCATAATTATGCGGAATATACTCTTTTCCCTGTTCAGTGGAAAAATTAGTTTCCACATCATATAAAATCGTGTCCGGAGTAAAACCTTTTTCAAAAGCTTCAGCATAAACATAAGGCTTAAAAGAAGACCCCGGCTGGCGTGGCCGCAACGCTACATTTACTTTACCATCTATTTCGTCATCAAAATAATCCTTAGAGCCAACCATCGCCAAAATATGCCCACTAGTAGGATTAATTGCTACTAAAGAAGCATTAGAAAAACGATATTTAGGACCATTTTTCTCTACCCCTTCTCGTACCGCTTTTTCAGCTAATTGCTGTAAGTCCCAATCCAAAGTAGTATAAACTTTTAAGCCATTTTGCTCAATTTCTTTATCGCCAAAACTATCTGTTAATTGTTCTTTAATATACATCACAAAATGGGGAGCTTTAATATCCGATCGAAAAGGCTTAATTTGGGATAGAATATCTTCCTTTTTGGCTTCTTCCGCTTGATCAGTAGTAATATAACCCAGTTCCGCCATTTTGGTTAACACATATTGCCAACGCGCTAAAAGTTTATCTTTATGCGAACCAAATGGAGAATAATAACTAGGTGCATTAGGCAAACAAGCTAAAAGGGCCGATTGTGCTAAAGTTAGCTCGCGAGCATGTTTGCCAAAAAAAGTCATCGCCGCCGCCTCAATACCATAAGCATTGGAGCCATAAGGAATTTCATTCAAATACATCTGTAAGATTTCTTCTTTAGAAAATTTCTGTTCAATCTCAAGAGCTAAAATTATTTCCTTAATCTTGCGAGAAAATTTTTTTTCGGAAGTCAAAATAGAATTTTTTACAAATTGCTGAGTAATTGTAGAGCCGCCTTGTGCTAGACCACCCTTTAGGACATCTTTCAAAGCTGACCGAAGAATTCCTCGAAAATCTACTCCATGATGTTTCCAAAAAAGCTGGTCTTCTAAAGTAATTGTGGCTGTTTTAACTGTATCAGGAATTTCACTGGCCGCAATTACAGTTCTCTTCTCCTCGCCGTGAATTTCATAAAGCAAGTGTTCCCCGGTTCGGTCAAAAATTTTAGTTGACTCAAAAACAATTCTTTTGTTAATTTTGGAGGGATCAGGTAAATCTTTGGCATAATAAACAAAGAGTCCTGCTAAAGCAAAAATACCTGCCATTCCAAAAACCAATATTGTTTTCAATACTCTTCCTAACCATTTTTTAAATTTTGAACCTTCTTTATTGATTATTTTTTTCATCCAAAAATTTAACTTTAAAGAAAATTTTTTCTTTTTTGTGTTACATATTGTAATTCAAAGAAGCTTTTTTTTCAATTAATTTATTAATAATTTTTTCCGCAACATTAATTCCAGTCGTCGCTTCAAATCCTTGAAATTGCGCACTAGGATTCACCTCCACCGCCAACCAACCTCGTTTGGATTTTATAAAGTCTAAACCAGCATAAAACAATTTTCCTTTTTTCATTATTTTTCGGCAAATCTCCGCCAAATCCTCGGGAATATCAAATACTTCCGCCCTGCCACCTAAAGAAATATTAGCTCTAAAATCATTAGTTTGCGATATTCTTCTAATTCCTCCGATAATTTCATTTTCTAAACAAAGCACTCGGTAATCCACTCCTGCTGCTTCAGCAATAAATTCTTGGAGAATAAAAGAATAAAAATAAAAAGGGGAATTTACTGGCAACAATTCATTGCTGACTGTTTTTTTAATAAATTCCTCAATATCCTCCACATAATTTACTTTTCTTACTAATTGACCTAAAGAACCTTGATTATTTTTGATAATTAAAGGAAAGCCTCCTAGCATATCAACCATTTTTTTCAATTTGTTTTTTTCTAAATTATTAATTAGAAAAGTTTTAGGAGTTTTGATTTGATTTTGGGCAAAAAAGACATTCCCAAAATATTTATTAGAAAAATCAACACATTCTATATTATTCCAAAGCAAATTTTTATATTTCTTTAAAAATCTGATGATAAATTGGTTAACTAGGGCGCTAGAAGCAAGCCAAAAGACATCATCACTTTTAATCCTCAAAGGTTTATTATCCGCTAAGAAAAGCTGGGTTAGACCTATTTGACACTCGTAACTATTGATAATTAAATAATCAAAATTCTTTTTTCTTGCTTCCTCGACTAATCTCGCAACTCGCTTATTTTTATTGTTTTCCACAAAAAAAATTAATCTCATTTTCTAAGTAAATTATAATTCGCCATTAAAAACAAAACATTTCGATGTTCTGAAGAAAAAAAATCTTTTCGACTGTAATCCTTACTTTCTTCATTTTTAGTATCTATTAGAAAATTTCCAATTGGAGACCAAGATTGTTCTACTTCCCTTTGAATAGCTTCTTCTAAATCAGTTTTTTTATTTAATAACCGAGCGCCAACCAAAAATTCTAGTTTGTTGTCTAAAGAAATTTTTGAAAAATTATTTTGTAATAATTTTTCCATTTTTTCAAAAACTACTGCAAAAAAGTTCTCTTCGGGGAAAATTTTTTTGGAATAAAATTCCGATCCAGCCACGAGACAATGAGAAAGCAGATAAAAGCCATTTTTTAACGAACATTTTTCTTCTTTGAAGGTAGAACTTTTAATCAGGCAAATTAGTTTATCTTTAATTTCCCGCTCAAAATTTTTATTTTTTAAAAAAAACGCCAAAAGAAAAAGATAATTAACCGCAAAAGTAGAAAGCGTTTCTAAGTCTTTAAAATTATTCAGTAGTTTCTTGCTCTCAAGTAGAAAATCTTTTCTAGGAATGTGTTTAAAAACTCTTTCCTGCCAATCAACTTGAAAAATATTTTCGGCCATCAAACCCCGAAAAAGCAATTCATGATATAACCCCAATCGGGGATAGTTAGCTAAAACTTTCTCTCTAAAAATTTTATTATTGATAATCTTTTTTCTGTAAAAATCCTCTTGTTTAATTAGATCTTTTATTTTTCTATCCCAAGCTTTTCTATTTTTTCCACCAAGAAAATATTTCTCTAATTTCAACAAGCTATTATAATATTTCTTTTTCTTAGTCCATAAGTAAAGACGAGAATAAAAATGAAATTGTTTATCCTCTGATAAATAAGGAGCTTCGGAATAAAATTTTTCAATTTGAAAGGCTAATCTTTTTTTATTCCTCTCTCCAAGATCTTGACAATACTTCACTATCGCTTTTCCTATATTTATTTTATTAATTTTTTGAAAACCTTGCCATTGAGGAACAGTATTAATTTCCAAGAAATAACTTCTGGAAGTTTTTTTATCAACAATTAAATCAACACCGCAAAAACCTAAATCAAAAACCGCAGCTATTTTAGTCGCCTTTTCCATTAATTCATAGCGTAATCGTTTATCATTAACTTTCAATCCCACTCCTCCTTGAGAAAGATTGTTTAAAAAACCTCCTCTCTTCGCCACCCTTTTCATTATTCCCAAAGGGCGCCCACCCAAAACTAATACTCGATAATCTCCGTCATTTTCAATAAAATTTTGAAAGATGCTTTTAGAAATTTCTTCATCAGAAAATCTTTCTAGTTCTCCTAAATTTCTTATCTTGGATACTCCAATTCCTTGAAAACCAAGATCTGGCTTTTTAATAATAGGAAAATTTAATTCATTTCCTTTCTTAATATGATTAATTAACTCTTTTTTGCTTTTAAAAACAAATGTTTTAATTGACGAATTTTCTCCTAAAAAACTTGCTAAACGTTTCTGTTGAAAAGACTTATAGACTATTTTAGGCCATTTTGTCCAACCCTGATTAATCACTATTTTACCTTTTTTTTCTAGATTTTTTAAGGCTTTTAATCGCCAGTTACTTTGTCCTAATGAACTAGATCGCCAAAAAACCACCAGGGCTAGAGACCAATCAATTTTTAAAAATTCATCCCAATCTTGAAAATCAACTTTTAAAATAGAAGCGCTAGCTTTTTTAGCTTCAGTTAAAATTTGCTGATCATGCCAAGTATTTGTTTTAGTCACAAAAACAAAAACTTTTTTTTTCTGCATTAACTACTGATAAAAAAATTAATACTCTTTCCAAACGATTTGTTAAAAATCTTTTTTTAAAAAATTTTGATTAAAATTTTAGCTAAAAGACTAGATAATCTTAATTATATAATCTAAGATTTCTTTTACTACATCTCTAGTTTTTCCTTTAGTCGAAAAATAATGAATATAAAGATCTGGCCGACTATTAACTTCAATAAATTTGATCTCCTGTTTTTCAATCGGCAAGGATATGTCTTCACAAAAAAGATCTATTCCTGCCAAAGCCAATCCACAAGCCGAGGCTAATCTAATACATTCTTTGGCCAATCCATCGCTAATTTTGTCCGTTTCATCAATCATTTCTCCACCTTCTGCTAAACAAGAGCTGCTCCTTATAAAAACTTTTTTCTGTTTTTTAGGAATAGAATCTAACCCTTCTCCTTGACTTTTTAGAAGCCTGAATAAATCTTCATCTTGTGGAGTTTTCTTCTTGTTTTTTCTTTGTTTTTCTTCTATTAAAGCTTTCACTGTTTTTTTACCATCGCCTACTATATATGGTGGAATCATCCGTAAAGCTCCCAGAATTTTCTTATCCAAAACTAAAACTCGATATTCCTTTCCCGACACCATCTCTTGGATTAACATTTTTTTGTAATTCTTTAATTCTCGTTCCAAAATCTCCCGTGCTCGTTTTTTACTTTCAATGTTAGCAAAAACGCCCACACTTAAAGATCCAGCGGCGTCTTTTAAAATAAAAGGTGGCTTAACTTTATCTAAAAGCTCATTCAACTCCTTCTTTCCCTGCAGCTCACTGGCCACAAGAGTTTTGGGAAAAGAAAACTTTCCCGCTTTAAAAATTTCCCGTGTAAGATCTTTAAAAGCTGCTAAAAAACTCGTATCTAAAAAACTTCTGAAAATTTTAAAACTTCCTTTGATATAAAAAACTCTACCTTTATAACTAATTCGCCAGCACTCTCGTCTAGTTTCTAATAATTCAATCTTCCCCCCTGCCTTTTCCACACTATATTTTATCACTTTATAATTCTTTTTCATACACTCCTCCCAGAATACAAATTAAACCTGAATCAAAAACTTTCGTAGATCTTTGCGACCAATTAAAAGAGGATATTTTAAGTTTTTTCTTTCCACCACATTAACTAAGGAAGACACTTTTTCTCCATCCATCTCAAATTCCAATCTAATCACCGGACGCAAAGAAGAACCACTGGCTGAAAAAACTAGTGCTACTCCTTCAATATCTTCTAAATGGGCTTGATATTTTTGCGTAAAGTCTTCTTTAATTTTTTTCTCATTTTCTGGTTTAATTGAATATTCAGACAAATCCAACCGAAAAAATTGTTCCAATCCAGTCTCAAAACCTAATTTTTTAGCTAAATCAGTATCTATTGAAGTTGAATAAGCGCCAGTATCAATTTTCGCCTCTACTTCTACTTCCTGATTGTTTTTACCGATCAGTTTCACTTTTTCCACTGTGCTAATAATTTTTTTACCAGAAATTTCCTCAATTTCCTCTTCAATCTCTCCTCCGAAAAGATTTTTAGCAATTTTAATGCCGTGAGAAACTGATTTAACTCTTAGTCCCTCCACTCTCTTCAAACGCGCCAATAATCCATCTAGGTTGGCAATTTGAATAGAAAGTCCCGGTCGAGCATTAAGTTCCAAAAAAACTGGTCCCCGCTCTCTATCAATAGCAATATCCGCTCCTAAGAAACCTAAACCACTAGCTTTTTGAGCTAAAATAGCCATTTCTAAAATTCTTTCCCAATAGGGAATTTTAATTCCCCGCAAAGATAAACGTGATTGAGGAAGATAATCTATTATTTTCGATTTACCTTGCACCGAAGAAGTAGTTACTCCAGTAGCCATATCAATTCCACAACCAATTCCACCCAACTGCAAATTAGCCTTCCCTTCCGATTCTTTAGTCGCTAGGCGCAACATGGCCATTACTGGCACATTATTATAAACAATTACTCGCACATCCGGCATTCCTTTATAGGAATAGCTTTTAAAAATCTTGGAAATTTTAATTCTTTCTTCGAAAAAAGCCACGTCCGGTGTATTAGTGCGCGAAAAGGAACCATCTAGAATATTTTGAATATGATTTCTTAAATCCAATTCAGTCACTAGACTGCCATCGGCTTTAATCCAAATTAAATCACCACTTTTCTTTTTACCATAAACAACCAAAATTCCCTCTCCCCCAAAACCTAAATTGGGCTTCAAAACAAAACTAGCTGGTAAAAAATTAAAATCAAAATCGTCTAATTCCTGCCGACTAGAAATTTTAGCAATCAGTTCCGGTACTGGTAAATTATTTTTTTTTAATTTTTTTTTACAAAGTAACTTATCATCGGCCAAACGTTTGGCCGATTTTAAATTATTGGGACGAATATACAAAAGATTACGGGCATTCATCCCCAACAACCCATTATTTTTTCTGATTAAAAATTTCCACATTTTTCCAAACTTCTTTAAAACGAAAATACTCCGTCAAACGCAAACCAGTCCATTTACCCAAAAAAATGTTAATAGCAACAGTCAAAAAAACCACCCATGGATATTCTTGCACTAAACCTACTAATCCTTGCCAACTAATGAGAAAATATCCCGCTAAAGAAATTAGAAGAGTTTCTAAGGACAACAGAACTGCTTCCTTATCTCCTTTTTCAATTTGCACCGTTACAAATTTTTCTACTAGAGTGATCATTATTAGAATAGGAAAAATGGAAACACTCGCTAAACCAGTACGTTGATAACTACCCCCTAAAATTAAAATCAAGAGGGTCGATAAAGCCACAATAGATATTACTATTGCTACTCGAGGCAAATATAAAAGACGAAAACGTCGCAAAATAATTCGCGCTAAAGTCCCAATTAAAATAACCGCAATAAAAATGAAAATTCCATATTTCACTCCACCCCAAAAACTCTGCGATTCAGAACGAATAGCTAAAAAAGCAAAAATCATTAAAGCTGGGGTATAAATTCCAAAAGCCTTAATTCCTACCACCTGACGGAAAAAGGCGATCATCGTTACCACAATCGGCAACATTAAAATCAAAGTTACAGTTCCGATTGGTACACCCTGCTCAACCGCCCAACCAACAAAAGCGTCTGGCATATTTTTTTAGAAAACTAAAAAACCAAAAATCCAATTTATTTTATTTATTTTAGTTTAATTCTAACATTTTTTCCTTCTTCCTGTCAAACTAAAAGACCCCTTTTAAAAAGAATTTAACTCTTCTAAAAAAATTTCTAAATCTCTATCCCTTTATCTTTTTCAAAGCCACCCATACTCCTAAAGTAACTACCGCCGAAATGGAAAGCAATAAAGCAATGTTAGTAG
>Ga0101944_10000463_pt1 | contig 118067 bp, 104 predicted proteins | sample DewCreD2012metaG_FD_75245 | JGI IMG/M metagenome (GOLD analysis project Ga0101944, IMG submission 75245) | Hot spring sediment bacterial and archeal communities from British Columbia, Canada, to study Microbial Dark Matter (Phase II) - Dewar... ...
TGACGCGGCCACGGGCCTCGGGTTTGCTCCCGCGGCTCGAAGGCACCGCGCGCCGGGCGTCGCCCATGCTCCTCTTGCTCGACAATTACGACAGCTTCACCTGGAATCTCTACCATTATCTCGGGGAGCAGGGGGCCGAGATCGAGGTCGTCCGCAACGACGCGATCACCGTGCAGGAGGCGCTCGCCCGGACCCCCGAGGGGATCGTGATCTCGCCGGGGCCGTGCGACCCCGACCGCGCCGGGATCTCGCTCGCGCTGATCCGCGCCGCCGCCGGCCGCTGCCCGATCCTCGGCGTCTGCCTCGGCCACCAAGCGATCGGCCAGGCCTTCGGCGCCCGGATCGTCCGCGCACCCGTGCCGATGCACGGCAAGGTGAGCCGGATCGAGCACGACGGGACCGGCGTGCTCGAGGGCCTCCCCTCCCCTTTCGAAGCGACCCGCTACCATTCGCTTTGCGTCGATCCGGCCAGCGTCCCGGCCGACCTCCTGGTCAATGCCCGGAGCGAGGACGGCGTGATCATGGGGCTGCGCCACCGGACGCTGCCGATCCACGGTGTCCAGTTCCATCCCGAGAGCATCGAGACCCGGGTCGGCAAGCGCCTGCTGCGCAACTTTTTAGAGCTCTGCCGAACGGCGGTGCCGGCATGACCGCCGATCTCACCCGCTTCAAGGAAATCTTGGCGGTCGTCGCGGACGGCCGGCCGCTCTCCTTCGACCAGGCCCGCGAGGCCTTCGCCATCATGATGGCCGGTGATGCGACCCCGGCGCAGATGGCCGGCTTCCTCATGGGCCTCAGGGTGCGCGGCGAGACGGTCGAGGAGATCGCCGCCGGGGCCACCGTGCTGCGCGAGCGGATGGTCCGCGTGCGCGCCCCCGAAGGCGCGATCGACACCTGCGGCACGGGCGGGGACGGCGCCGGCACCTACAACATCTCGACCGCCGCCGCACTCGTCGTGGCGGCCTGCGGGGTGCCGGTCGCCAAGCACGGCAATCGCGGCCTGTCCTCCCGTTCGGGCTCCTCGGACGTGCTGCAAGCGCTCGGGGTCGACATCGACGCCCCGGTGCCGGTGATCGAGGAGGCGATCGCGACTGCCGGGATCGGCTTCATGATGGCGCCGCGCCACCACGGGGCCATGCGCCACGTCGCCGGACCGCGCCTCGAGCTCGGCACCCGCACGATCTTCAACCTCTTGGGCCCACTCGCCAACCCGGCCGGGGTCAAGCGCCAGCTCGTGGGCGTGTTCGCCGCCCACTGGGTCGAGCCCTTGGCCCGCGTGCTCGGCCGGCTCGGAGCCGAGCGCGCCTGGGTGGTGCACGGCTCGGACGGGCTCGACGAGCTCACCACCACCGGCCCCTCCCTGGTCGCCGAATGGGACGGGACGGCGGTGCGGACCTTCGAGGTCACGCCCGAGGCGGCCGGCCTGCCGCGGTCGCGGCCCGAGGATTTGAAAGGCGGTGATGCCGTGCACAATGCCGAGGCGATCCGCGCCGTCCTTTCCGGCGTGCGTGGGCCCTACCGCGACGCCGTGCTGTTGGCCGCCGCGGGAGCACTGGTGGTCGCCGGACGCGCCCGCGATCTCGCCGAAGGTGCCGCGGCCGCGGCCGAGGCCGTCGACAGCGGTCGGGCGGAGCGGACGCTCGCCCGTCTGGTCGCCGTCACCAACCGTCCGCGCGAGGCCCCGTGAGTGACGCGCTCGCCCGGATCTGCGCGGACAAGTGCGCCGAACTCGCCCGTCGCCGCGAGCGGCGCCCGCTCGCCGAGCTCGAGCGGGCTCTCGAGGGCGCCCCGCCGCTGCGTGGCTTCGCCCGAGCCATCGAGCACCGCGCGGCAGCGGGCGACCTCGCTCTGATCGCCGAAATCAAGAAGGCCTCGCCCTCGCGCGGGCTGATCCGCGCCGACTTCGACCCGCCGAGCCTCGCGCGGGCCTACGCCCGGGCCGGCGCCACCTGTCTCTCGGTACTGACCGACCGACCCTGGTTCCAGGGCGAGGACGCGCATCTCCTGGCCGCCCGGGCCGCGGTCGGTCTGCCGGTGCTGCGCAAGGACTTCACCCTCGACCCGTACCAGGTCGTCGAGAGCCGGGTCCTGGGCGCCGATTGTATCCTCTTGATCATGGCCGCGCTCGACGATCGCACCGCCGCCCGGCTCGTGAGCCTCGGACGCGAGCTCGGCCTCGACGTCCTGGTCGAGGTGCACGATGCCGAGGAGCTCGACCGCGCGCTCGCCCTCGAGACCCGGCTCGTCGGCATCAACAACCGGAACCTCAAGACGCTCGAGGTCGATCTTCGAACCACCCTCGAGCTCGCCCCGCGCGTCCCCGCCGATCGCCTGGTGGTCGCCGAGAGCGGCCTCGCGAGCCACGACGATCTCGTGCGCGCCCGGGCGGCGGGCGCGCGTGCCTTCCTGGTCGGCGAGTCTTTGATGCGCGAGCCGGACGTCGAAGCCGCCACCCGCCGCCTCTTGGGAGAGCCGGCGTGAGCGGGCTCACCCATTTCGACCCGGCCGGCAACGCCGTCATGGTCGACGTCGCCGACAAGGCCGTCACGGTCCGCACCGCCACGGCCAAGGGTCGTGTGCTCGTGGCACCCTCTACGCTCCGGCTGATCGCCGACCGCGGCTTCAAGAAGGGCGACGTGTTGGCGGTCGCCCAGCTCGCCGGGATCATGGGTGCCAAGCGCACCCCCGATCTCGTCCCCCTGTGCCATCCGCTGCCGCTCGAGAAGGTCGAGGTCGGCCTGGAGCTCGTCGACGACCCGCCCTCGGTCGAGATCACCGCGACCTGCAAGCTCACCGGCAAAACGGGGGTCGAGATGGAAGCCCTGACCGCGGTCGCGGTCGCCGCCTTGACCGTCTACGACATGTGCAAGGCGGTCGACCGGACCATGCGGATCTCCGACATTCGCCTCGTCCACAAGGCCGGCGGTCGCTCCGGCGAGTTTCGAGCCGCGTGATGCTGCCGCTCGAGGAGGCGCGGGCGCGGGTCCTGGGCGCGGTCCGACCGGTCGGCGTCGAGTGGCTGGCCCTGCCGGACGCCCTCGACCGCGTGCTCGCCTCCGATCTGCGCGCCCGCCACGACCAGCCGCCGGCCGCCGTCTCGGCGATGGACGGCTATGCCGTCCGGGCAGCCGACACCGACCCGCCCGGCCGCTGGCTGGAAATCGTGGGCGAGGCTCGGGCAGGCGGTCCCATTGGCCGACCACTTCGCCCGGGCGAGGCGGCGCGGATCTTCACGGGGGCACCCTTGCCCCCTGGTGCCGATGCGGTCGCCATCCAGGAAAACGCCGAGACCCGGGACGGCCGGGTCCGCTTCAGCCGGGCGAGCCGGCCCGGCGAGTTCGTCCGGCCGGCCGGGCTCGACTTCCGGGCGGGCGAGCTGCTCCTTTCGGCCGGGAGCGTGCTCGACCCGCGGCGGATCGGCATGGCCGCCGCGGCGGGCCACGCTTGGCTGCCGGTCCGCCGCCGGCCGCGCGTGGCGATCCTCGCCACCGGCGACGAACTGCTCTGGCCGGGCGAGCCCGTCGTGCCGGGTCGGGTGGCAGCCTCCAACAGCGTGGCGCTCGCGGGCCTCGTCCGGCGGCTCGGCGGCGAGCCGCTCGATCTCGGCATCGCCCCGGACACCGCCGAGGGCCTTGCCCGGGCGCTCGACCGGATGGCCACGGTCGATCTCTTGGTGACCTCGGGGGGCGCTTCGGTCGGCGAGTACGATCTGGTGCGCCGGGCGCTCGGCACGCGCGGGCTCGAGCTCGACTTCTGGCGGGTCGCCATGCGCCCCGGCAAGCCCTTGATCTTCGGTCGACTGGGCGAAGTGCCGGTGCTCGGGGTCCCGGGCAACCCGGTCTCGGCCTTGGTCTGCGGGATCGTCTTTCTGCGCGCCATGCTGCTCGCCATGCTGGGGCTCGGACCCGATCTGCCGGTCGAGCCGACGCCGCTGGCGCGGTCCGTCCCGGCCAACGACGAGCGCTTCGACCATCTCCGCGCGCGCTTCCTCGAGCGCGAGGGGCGGCGGCTCGTCGAGCCGGCCGAACGGCAGGACAGCTCGATGCTCGCCACCTTGGCCCGCGCCGACGCGCTGATCCTCCGCCCGCCCTTCGCCCCGCCGGTCGGCGCCGGTGCGGACGTCCCCTGCGTGCCGCTCGAGCGGGCCCTGCGGCTTTCTTGAGACACCCTGTCGCCCGCTTGCCGAATTGACCGGCCTCGGGAACGTCTTTAGAACATTTGCGGAAATTCTGGCAAACTGCCGTCGCCACCGCGTCGCCGGAGATCGGGCGTGCTCACCCAACGCCAGTTCCAGCTCCTGAAATTCATCCATCAATACATGCAGGAGCACGGCACGCCGCCCTCCTTCGAAGAGATGCGTGCAGCTTTGGGCCTACGCTCGAAGTCGGGTATCCACCGGCTGATTTCCGGCCTCGAGGAGCGCGGCTACATCCGCCGCCTCGCCTACCGCGCGCGCGCCCTCGAGGTCTTGAAGCCGCCCCTGCTACCCGGCGGGGGCAAACGCCTCGTGGCCCGTCCGGCTCCGCCGCCGGCCGTATCGCCCGTCACTTCCAACGTGGTGCGCCCCGAGTTCCGCCCGGCGCGCCGGCCCGGCTTGCTCGCCGGGGTCGCCGGCAACGTGGATCTGCCCGTCTACGGGCGGATCGCCGCGGGCACACCGATCGAGGCCCTTGCCGATCATGGCACGACCATGGACGTGCCGGCCGTGCTGCTGGGCGAGGGCGAGCACTACGTCCTCCAGGTCGTCGGCGATTCGATGATCGAGGCGGGTATCCAGGACGGCGACTGGGTGGTGATCCGGCGGGCCGAGACCGCCGAGAGCGGCGAGATCGTCGTGGCCTTGATCGACGATCGCGAGGTGACCTTGAAGCGGCTGCGCAAGCGCGGCGCCTCGATCGCCCTCGAGGCGGCCAACCCGGCCTACGAGACGCGCATCTTCGGCCCCAACCAAGTGAAGGTCCAGGGCAAGCTCGTGGGGCTCTTGCGCCGCTATTGAGGCCCCGCTGCGGCCAGCGGCTCAGCTCCAAGCGTGCGGCAGTGGCGGGGCGATTGGCAAGATCATGCCGGGTACGTCGCTGAACACCGCCCGGACACCGAGGTCGAACAGGCGCCGCGCCTCGGCGGGACCGTTGACCGTGTAGACGAGGAGCGGCACGGCTTCGCGGTGGAGCTCGCGGAGGGTCGGTTCGTCGAGGTGATGCGAGCCCAGATGGAGGGTGGTGCAGGCGAGCCGTTCCATGGCCTCGCGCCAGTCGGGTCCGGCGCGCTCGCGCAACAGCCCGCGCGGCAACTGCGGGGCTTCGCGGCGGGCGGCGGCGAGCGCTTCTTCCTCGAACGAAGAAATCAGCACGGGTGGCCCGTCGGCCGGCCAGACCCGCTCGATGAGCCGGGCGGCCTCGGCCCCGGTCCGCCGCTCCTCGCCCGGATCTGCCTTGAGCTCGACATTGACCGCGAGGCCGAGCCGGGCGAGCAGTGCCAGAGCCTCCTCGAGGGTCGGCACACGTTCGCCGCGGAACCGCGGATCGAACCAGGAGCCGGCATCGAGGCGCCGGATCTCGGCGCTGTCCGTCTCGATCACGCGCCCGTGGCCGTTGGTGGTTCGATCCAAGGTCGAGTCGTGGATCACCACGAGCACGCCGTCGCGGGCGAGCCGTGCGTCGAGCTCGACCATCGCCGCTCCCGCCTCCCGGGCCGACCGAAACGCAGCGAGCGTGTTCTCCGGCGCGCGCGACGAAGCCCCGCGATGGGCGATCACCCTCGGCAGACCGGGCAGAGGCAGTTTCAAGCCCGGGGCCCACGGCTCCCAACCCTTCCCGCGCATCGTCCTCCCTCCCTCGTCGCCACCCGCCGCCGGGAACGCTAGCATAGGGGCGTTAGCGATGCCGGTGGCGTCGCGCAAGCCGGCGCCGCGGGAAGGAGACGTCGCTGAGTCCCACGCCAGGCCCGAGCCAGCCCGCCTTCGCGGACTCCGCGGCGGAGAAGCGGGAGGCCGAGGTGGTCGGCACGATCGCCCGGGTGATCTTCCATCGGCCCGAGACCGGCTACAGCGTGCTGCGGCTCGACCGCGCCGGCGGGCCGCCGGTGACGCTCGTCGGGACCGTGCCCGAGCCGCGCGAGGGCGAGCGGTTGCGGGCCCGTGGGACCTGGCGCGACGATCCGTCCTGGGGCCGGCAGCTCGTGGCCACGAGCCTCGAGATCCTGCCGCCCGGCTCACCGGAAGCGCTCGCCGACTATCTGGCCTCGGGCATCGTCCCCGGCCTCGGCCCCAAGACCGCAGCCAAGCTCGTCGCCCGCTTCGGCGAGGCGCTGCCGGACATCCTGGAGCGCAGCCCCGAACGGCTCGCCGAGGTCAAAGGGCTGCCTCGCGGCCTGGCCGAACGTCTGGTCGCCGCCTGGCGGAGCCACCGTGCCGGGCGCGACCTCCTCCTCTTCCTCCACGCCCACGGCGTCGGCCTCGCCCGCGCCCGGGCGGTGCTCGAGGCCTGGGGCGAGGACGCCTTCGAGCGGGTGACCCGCGATCCCTACGCGCTCGCCCGCGAGGTCCCGGGTGTGGGCTTCCGCACCGCCGACATGCTGGCCCGCCGACTCGGCATCGAGGAGACGGCTCCGGTCCGCCTCGTGGGCGCGCTCGAAGAGGCGCTGCGCCGGGCCGCCGAGGACGGCCACACCACCCTCGACCGGTCGAGCCTGCTCGAGCGAGCCCGAGGCCTTTTGGCCGACGCGGCGCCCGATCTCGAGCCCGCCCTCGACCGGGTGATCGCCGAGGGGCTGCTGGTCGCCACCCCCGTGGAAGCTCGGTCGTGGATCCAACTCCCCGAGCTGGCCCGAGCCGAGGAGGCGATCGCCCGCGAGATCGCTCGGCTCGAGGCGGTGCCCCTCGGCTGGCGGTTCGCCGATCCGGAGGCCGCGCTCGAGCGGGCGGTCGCGACCCTCGGCCTCGAGCCGGTACCCGGCCAGCGCGCGGCGCTGCGTGCCGCGCTCTCGAGCAAGCTTTTGATCGTCACGGGCGGGCCCGGCACCGGCAAGACCACGCTCGTTCGCGCGATCCTCGCGGCCCTCGAGGAGCCGGGGCTGCGGGTGGCGCTCGCCGCCCCCACGGGCCGGGCCGCCAAGCGCCTTTCCGAGAGCACCGGCCGCGAAGCGCGCACCTTGCACCGGTTGCTCGAGGCCGAGCCGGGGCGCGGCTTCCGTCGGCGTCGCGGCCGGCCGCTCGAATGCGATCTGTTGATCGTCGACGAGGTCTCGATGGTCGACACGCTGTTGATGCGCGCGACCCTCGAGGCCCTGCCGGATGGCGCAGCCCTCCTGCTCGTGGGCGATGCCGACCAGCTCCCTTCCGTGGGCCCCGGCCAGGTGCTCGCCGATCTCCTGGAGAGCGGCCGTGTCCCCGCCGTTCATCTGGTCGAGATCTTCCGCCAAGCGGCCGAGAGCGGGATCGTCCGCAACGCCCACCGCATTGATCGCGGCGAGCTGCCGGAGTTCGCCCGCGGCGACGATCCTTCGGGCGACTTCTTCGGGATCAAGGCGGCGGACGCCGAGGAAGCGGCGGCCCGGATCGTCGACCTCGTGGCCGAGCGCATCCCGGAACGGTTCGGGCTCGACCCCTGGGTCGACATCCAGGTCCTCTCGCCGGTCAACCGCGGACCGGCCGGCGTACGCGAGCTCAATCGGCTCCTCCAGGCCCGGCTCAACCCCGCCCCGGCCGACGCGATCGAGCGGGCCGGCCAGCGGCTCGGCGTGGGCGACAAGGTCATGCAGCTCGCCAACGACTACGAGCGCGAGGTCTACAACGGTGATCTCGGCCGCATCACCGCCATCGACCGCGCCGGTCGCACGGTCGAGGTGGTCTTCGACGGCCGCACCGTGACTTACGGCTTCGACGAACTCGACGCCCTGGCCCCAGCCTTCGCCGCCACGGTGCACAAAGCCCAGGGCTCGGAATATCCGGCGGTCGTCCTGGTCCTCTGCCGGGCGCACGGGCGTATGCTCTCGCGGCGGTTGCTCTACACGGCCGTGACCCGGGCCCGCCGGCTCGTGGTCCTGGTGGTCGAGCCGGGGGCCCTTTCCCGCGCGGTCCGCGAGGGCGGCGGCGATGCGCGCCGTACGCTTCTCCGCTACCGCTTGGCCGTGCTCCAAGAGCACCCGACGAGCGACGGGAAGCGAGGACCATGAACGAGGCCGAGATCGAGGCGCGCCTGGCCGTGGCACGGGCCGTCGTGCGCGAGGCGGGCGCCGTGGCGCTGCGCCATTTCCGCACCCGCGATGCCCTCACCATCGAGCAGAAGGGACCGCAGGACCTGGTGAGCCGCGCGGATCGCGAGAGCGAGGCCACGATCCGCGCGCGTCTGTCCGCCGCCTTCCCGGGCGACGCCGTGCTCGGCGAGGAGGAGGGCGGGGTCGAGGCCGACCGTCTGTGGGTGGTCGACCCCATCGACGGCACCGCCAACTTCCTGAAGGGGCTGCCCTATTGGTGCGTGGCCCTGGCCTTCGTAGCGGACGGAGCGACCCGCTTCGCCTTGACCTACGACCCGGTCCACGACGAGCTGTTCGAAGCCCGCAAGGGCCACGGTGCCACCCGCGACGGCCGACCGGCGCGTCTCGCCGAACGGCCCTTTTCGAGCGCGTGTGTGGGTTTCTCGCACAATTTCAAGACGCCTGCCGAACCCTATGTCGAGGCCATGCGGCGGCTCCTCGAGGCCGGCGTCGACCACCGCCGGATGGGCTCCGCCGCCTTGACCTTCGCCCACGTCGCCGACGGCCGACTCGATGCGGCGATCGCCTTTCGCACGAACGCCTGGGACGTGCTCGGCGGGCTCCTTCTGGTCGAAGAGGCGGGTGGGTGCGCGACACCCTTCCTCGACGGCCGGCCGCTGCTCGAGCGGCGTACCGTGATGGCAGGCGCCCCCGACCTCGTGACTCTGCTCGCCGGCACCGACGGTCGGGTGGCCGGCGAAGCCAAGATTCGCGAGCCCTCGACCACTCGAGGTTGACAGGCCCGAGATCGTCTCGCCAAATGCGCATGGCACGCGTTCGGCGGGCGCATGGCAAGTGGTCGGCGCCGGCGGGCGCTCGGGAGGTCGGTTGGCCGGGGATTATCTGGACCATCTCCAGGCCGCTGCGGAAAAGGCGCTCGCCTCGCTGCGCCGTCACGCCGTGCCGCCCACCGCGTTGAACTATTCGGTCTGGTTCACCCACCACGCCGGTCAGAGCCCGGCGCTCAGCCGAGCGATCCGCGAGCTCGAGGAACGGGGCGAGCCCTTGGACGAGGTTCGCCACCTCGAGCTCGCCGAGCGCTTCTTGGGCCGCGCCGCCCAGCTCGAGCGGCTCGAGGAGCTGGTGGGCAAGGCGGACGGCGCGCTGGACGCGGTCGCCGGCGAGCTCGGCGGCTTCCGCGCCCACACCGCAGCCTACGGTGCCACTCTCGAGGGAGCCGCCACGACCCTCGAGGAAGGCGGCCGGCTCGACGGGATCTCCCGGCTCGTGGCCGAGCTGCGGGCCGCGACCCTGGCGATGCGCGCGCGGGCCGATTCGCTCGAGCGCGAGCTCGGCCGCCGGGACGCCGAGCTCGCCGCGCTCCGGGTCGATCTCGCCAAGGCCGAGGAGGCGATGAGCAGCGATCCCCTGACCGGGATCGGCAACCGCCGGCTCTTCGATCGGGCGCTCAAGAAGCTCGCCCGCGAAGCCGTCGAGCAGGGCGCGCCCCTTGCCCTCCTCATGGTCGACATCGACCACTTCAAGCGCTTCAACGACACCTACGGGCACCCGGTGGGTGACCTCGTCTTGAAGCTCGTGGCCGCCAAGCTCGCCGAACGGGCACAGCCGCCGCGGATCGCCGCCCGCTACGGCGGCGAGGAGTTCGCGCTGCTCTTGCCGTCGACCGACCTCGCCGCGGCCTCGGCACTCGCCGAGCGGATCCGCACCGAGGTCGCCGACCGCGAGCTCGTCCTCAAATCCGACGGCCGCCGGCTCGGTACCGTCACGCTCTCGATCGGCGTCGCCCGCTTCCGGCCCGGAGAACCGCTCGACGCCTTCCTCGCCCGCGCCGACGAGGCCCTCTACCGGGCCAAGGCCGCCGGCCGTAATCGGGTCGTCTGCGAGGCCGGCTGAAGCTTCAGGCCGGTGCGGCAGCCTCTGCGGGCGCGCCGGCGAAGGCCCGGGCCGCGGCTTGGATCCGCGCGATCATGCTGGCGAGCCCGTTCGATCGGCCGGGCGTCAAGAACAGGGTCAAGCCGATCTCGTCCAAAACCTTGGGCGGGTTGGCGAGGATCTCCTCGGGCAATCGGTCGTCGTAGAGTTGCAAGAGGAGCGCGATCAACCCCTTGACGATGAAGGCGTCGCTGTCGGCCTGGAAGCGGACCCGGCCGGTCGCGGGGTCGCGCCGGGCCACCAGCCACACCCGGCTCTGGCAGCCCGGGACGAGGTTCGCGTCGACCTTGAGCGCCTCGGGAAAGGGCGGCAGGTGCCGGCCCCGGTCCATGATGTACTCGATCTTGTCGGCGTACTCGTCGAACAGGGCGAAATCCTCGGCGATCGCCTTGGCGGCCTCTTCGATCGTCGCCGTTGCGGGCATCGGGTCCTCCGTCGCTCGGGAATTTGGCCCCTTCCCACCCGGCCTTCAACCGGCGGGGCCGGCGCGCGGGAGCCATGCGGCGGAGCCCCTCGACCGTCGGCCGGGCCCGGCCCACACTCGCGCCATGACCCCACGTGCCGATCTCGAGGCGGCGCTGGCCCGCCAAGGGCGGGTCTCGCTCGCCTGCCTGCCGACCCCGCTCCACCCCCTGCCGCGCCTCTCCGAGACCCTCGGCGGGCCGGAAATCTGGGTCAAGCGCGACGATCTGACCGGGCTCGCCTTCGGCGGCAACAAGACCCGCCAGCTCGAGTTCCTGTTCGCCGACATCCTCGCCTCGGGCTGCGACACGGTGGTCGCCGGCGCCTACACCCAATCCAACTGGTGCCGGCAGATGACCGCGGCCTGCGCCCGGCTCGGCCTTTCCATCCACCTGGTCCTGCTGCACGGGCAGAAGGGCCCGAAGCTCCAGGGCAACCTCCTGCTCGACCGGCTCATGGGCGCCGAGGTCGAGATCGTCGACCTCGACACGATGGAGAAGCTGCAGCCGCTCATCGACCGGCGCGCCGAGGAACTGCGCGCCCAGGGCCGCAAGGTCTACGTGGTCGAGCCCTTGGGCCTGCGCAGCAACGTCTTGGGCTCGCTCGGCTACGTCGCCGCCACGCTCGAGCTCGTCGACCAGATGGAGACGACCGGCCACGTCTTCCACGAGCTCTGGCAGTGCGGGGCGAACATGCAGCCGGCTGGCCTCGTGCTCGGCCTCAAAGCGCTCGGCTGCGCTACGGAGCTGCGGACCGTCACCTCGATCCGCTGGTCGAAGCCGCGCGACGTCGACATCGCCGAGATCGCCAACGCGACCGCCGAGCATCTGGGCATACCCACACGGGTGAGCCCGTCGGAGGTGAACGCGACGGACGACTGGATCGGCCCGGACTACGGGATCTTGACGCCCGAAGCGCGCGAGGCGCTGCTCTTGTGCGCACGCACCGAAGGGCTGATCCTCGACCCGGTCTACACCGCCAAAGCGATGGCCGGGCTGGTCGACGCGATCCGCCGGGGTCGGATCGGCCGCGACCGGCGTGTCATCTTCCTTCATTCGGGAGGCACCCCAGCGCTCTTCGCCTATGCCGAGGATCTGGGGCTCGATTGAACGGGGTCAGGCGCTCCCGGGCAGGATGACGCAGACGATCCGCTCGCCCAGCGTCGGATGCGGGCGGGTGCAGAGATGCGCCCGGCCGTCCGGCGAAGGGATCGGCACGAGCCGGTCGGGCGGGATCGGCACGCAGGTCCCGCGATGGACGATCCCTTCGCGGCCGCCGATGACACATTCGGCGACCGGGGCGCAGTCCCGCACCCCGCAGCAGAGCTCGCCCACCGGGTTGCGCAACCCCTGGTACCAGTCGTGGGCGAAACCGTCCTCGGCGGTGAGCCCGAGCACGAGGCACGCCGCGCCCGCTCGCCACATCGTTCGCCTCCCCGAAAGCGTGTGTTCGAAGGATAATCGCTTATACGCTCGGTTCGGGGGGCGAACCAAGCGGGTCCGCGATCAGCCGGCTCGGATCGCCTCGAACGCGGCGAGCGCCCGCTTGCGGGCCTGCGCATGATCGACGATCGGGCGCGGATAGGTCGCCCCGAGCCGCACACCCGCCTCCTCGAGCACGAGCGGCGGTGCCGCCCAGGGCTCGTGGATCCAGTCGTTCGGCAGCTTCGCGAGCTCCGGTACCCAGCGCCGCACATAGGCCCCGTCCGGGTCGAACTTCTTGGCCTGAAGGACGGGGTTGAAGATGCGGAAATAAGGCGCGGCGTCGATCCCGCAGCCGGCCACCCACTGCCAGCCCATGGCGTTGTTGGCGAGGTCGGCGTCGACGAGCGTGTCCCAGAACCAGCCCTCGCCCTCCTGCCAGGGGATCAGGAGATCCTTGGTCAGGAACGAGCCCACGATCATCCGCACGCGGTTGTGCATCCAGCCCGTGGTCCAGAGCTCCCGCATCCCGGCATCGACGATCGGGTAGCCCGTCCGTCCCTTGCGCCAAGCGCGCAAGGCAGCCGGATCCTCCTGCCAGGGAAACCGGGTGAACTCGGGCCGCAGCGGCCGGTCGGGCAGGTCCGGGAAGTGGAACAGGTTCGACCATGCGAACTCGCGCCAGACGAGCTGGCGGAGGAACGGCCAAGCGGCGCCGAAGTCCCGGCCCAGGGCCTCGGCCCGGGCGCGTGCCGCCCAATAGGTCCGCCGCGGCGAGATCGTGCCGATCGCGAGATGGGGGGACAGCCGCGAAACACCCGGCCGCCCGGGGAAGTCGCGAGCCCGGCCGTAGCTCCAGATGGGCCCGTCGAGGAACCGCTCGAGCGACACCTCCGCCCCTCGCTCGCAGGCGTCCCACGTCGCCCGCAGCCCCACCGCCCAATCGGGCGTCGTGGGCCGAAGCGCCAGCGACTCGATCGTCTCGGAGGCGATCCCGGGATCGAGGAAGCGGAGCCGCTCGGGGACCGGTAGAGGCCGCTCGGGCGGCTCGTGCTCGAGCCAGGCGCGCGAGAAGGGCGTGTAGACGCGGTAGGGCTCGCCGTCCCGCTGCCGCAGCGCTTCCGGCTCGTGGATCGTGAAGCCCGGGAAGGAGCGCGCGGCGATGCCGAGCTCGGCGAGCCGGCCGGTGAGCTGCTCCTCGACCCGGCGACTCGTGGCGTCGTAGCCGCGCGTCCAGTGCACCGCCTCGGCCTCCAGCGCGCGCGCGAGCTCGGCCACCGCTCGATCGGCCGGGCCGCGCCGCAGGAGCAGACGCCCGCCGCGTGCCGCGATCGCGCCGGCGAGCGACTCGAGAGCGCCCGCGAGGAACCAGCGGGACGCCGCCCCGCGCGCCCAGCTGCCGGGGGAAACGTCGTCGAGGACGAACACCGCCGCGATCGGCCGGCCGGTCCGCACAGCCGCCACGAGCGCCGGATGATCCGCGAGACGCAGGTCGCGGGTGAACCAGAGCAGGATGGGCCGAGCCATGAACGAGGGTCCCCGATCGATGCCGGTTTCTACGCATCGCTCGGCGGCGGGGATCGCTCGGCCGGCAAACGGTGACGGTGCGGGTCGAGGTCCGGCAAGAGCCGTCCGGCCGGGATCCGGAAGAGTCTTTCGGTGCCGAGGAGAAACGCCTCGAACCCGTTCGGGAAGAGCCCGGCGATCGCCGGGTCGAGGACGTTGAGGCCTCCCGCGAGCGAACCTGCCGCGGGCAACAGGAGCCGCACGCCGTCGCTCGCGAAGCAGCGCCGCCTCTGGACCCGGCCGGCTCGCGTGGCGATCCGGGCCACCGGATGGAGATGGCCCGCGACCTCGCCCGCGGCTCCCGAGGGCTGGTGCACGAAGGTGAGCCCGTCGAGGACGAGCCGGTCCAGCACGGCCCCGCCCAGGGCGAGGGGGACGGCCGGGTCGTGGTTGCCGGTGATCCAGAGCCAATGCTGCCGGCGGACAAGCGCGGCGAGCCGATCGAACGCCTCGCCCTCGAGCCCACGGGCGGCGCGGCCATCGTGGAAGCCGTCGCCGAGGCTCACGACGAGCCGTGGCCGGTGCCGCGCGACGAGCGCCTCGAGCCGGGCGAGCGTCGCAGCGAGCTCGTAGGGGGGTGCGAAGTGGCCACGCCGCGCCAGCGCTTCGGCCTTGCCGAGGTGGAGATCGGCCACGACCAGCATCGCCCGCTCGGGCCAAAGCACCGCGCCTACCGGGTCGAGCAGGAGCTCCCGGCCGACTAGGCGAAGGGGCTCCGACCTCATTCCATCGCCTCGGCGAGGAGCTCCGCGACCGCCGCCTCGAGCTCCTGGTCGAGCGCCTCGCCGCCCACGAACTCCTTGCCGATCCCGGCCACGATCGCGACCGCAAAAGGCGAGATCCGGGAGAGACGCACGTGGCGGATCCGTCCTCGCACGGCATTCAAGAGGTCGGAAAGCCGGCGGATATCGGTCATTCCCTGCGCCGCCTCGGCCCGCGCGGCGCGCAAGAGCACGTGGTCGGGCTCGTACTTGCGCAGGACGTCGTAGATCAGATCGGCGCTCATCGTGAGCTGCCGGCCGGTCTTTTGCCGGCCCGGATGGCGGCGTTCGACGAGCCCTGCCACGACCGCACAGTTGCGGAAGGTACGCTTGAGGAGCGAGCTCTCGGCCATCCATTCCTCGAGATCGTCGGCCAGGAGATCGACCGTGAAGAGCGTTTCGGGTCGCTCGACCGGTTTCCGTCCCCAGACCGCCAGGCAATAGTCGGAGGCGACGAAGCCGAGGGGTGCGAGCCCCAGGCGCTCCATCCGCCGGGTCAAGAGCATGCCGAGCGTCTGGTGGGCGTTGCGGCCGGCCATGGGATAGGCGACCAAGAACTGCCGGCCCCCACGCGGGAAGGTTTCGACCAGGAGCTCTTCGGGCTCGCCCGTGCTCGAGCGGCGGGCCTGCGCGTCGAGCCATTCGCGCACCGGCGCCGGCAGGGTCGGCCAGCGCCGGCGATCGGCGAGCATCGCCTTGACCCGCACGGCGAGGGCATTGGTGAGCGGCAGCTTGCCGCCGGCATAAGCCGGGACCTTGGGCTCGCCGCCACGGGATTTGCGGACGATCACCTCGTCCTCGAGGATGCCGACGAACTCCAAGAGCCGTCCAGCGAAGAGGAAGGTGTCGCCGGGCGCGAGCGTGCTCACGAAATATTCCTCGACCTCGCCCAGCCGGCGGCCGCGCGGGCCGAGCCGGACCTTCATCACCGGCGCCTCGACGATCGTACCCACGTTCATCCGGTACTGCCGGGCGAGGCGCGGGTCGGCGAGGCGCCAGAGACCGTCCGCCCCGCGCGCGAGGCGGCGGAAGCGCTCGTAGCGGCCGAGCGCGTAGCCGCCGGTGGCGACGAAGTCGAGCACCGCATCGAAATCGGCGCGGGAGAGCGTGGCATAGGGGGCGGCCGAGCGGACCTCGGCGAAAAGCCGGTCGGCGTCGAACGGCCCGGAGCAGGCGACCCCGACCAGATGTTGGGCCAAGACGTCGAGCCCGCCCGGGGCGATCGCCCCGCCGTCGAGGGCACCCTCCTCGACGGCCTCGCGCGCGGCGAGACATTCGAGGACCTCGAAGCGGTTGGCCGGCACGAGCACCGCCTTCGAGGGCTCTTCGAGCCGGTGGTTGGCGCGGCCGACCCGCTGCAGGAGACACGCCGCACCTTTGGGTGCGCCCACCTGCACGACGAGGTCGACGTCGCCCCAGTCGATCCCGAGGTCGAGCGAGGAAGTGGCGACCACCGCGCGCAACCTGCCGGAGGCCATCGTCGCCTCGACCTTGCGGCGTTGCTCGACCTCGAGCGAGCCGTGGTGGAGCGCGATCGGAAGATTGCGCTCGTTGAGCCGCCAGAGGAGGCCGAACAGGACCTCGGCCTGGGCGCGGGTGTTGACGAAGACGATGCTCGAGCGGTGGCGGCGCACGAGGTCGAGGATCGCTGCCGCAGCGTGGCTCGCATAATGCCCGGCCCAGGGCAACCGCTCGTCCGGGATCAAGACCTCGACCTCGGGCTTGGGGCCCGGTTCACCCTCGACCAGCGCCACCCGCTCGGGTTCGGGCGATAGCCAGCGGCGAAGTGCTCCGGGCTCGGCGACGGTCGCGGAAAGGCCGAGGAAGCGCGCCCCGGGGGCGAGGCTGCGCAGCCGGGCGAGGCCGAGGGCGAGGAGCACTCCGCGCTTGCTCTCGGCAAGCGCGTGCAGTTCGTCGAGTACGACCGCGCGCAGACCCGCGAAGCGCTCGGCGGCGTCCGGGTAGGAAAGCAGGAGTGCCAGCGATTCCGGGGTCGTGAGCAGGATGTCGGGCGGCCGCCTCCGCTGACGGGCGCGGGCAGTAGGCGAGGTGTCGCCGGTGCGGACGGCGATCGTCACCGGCAGACCCGTCTCGCGGATCGGAGCTTCGAGGTTGCGCGCGACGTCGGCCGAGAGCGCCTTCAAGGGCGAGACGTAGAGCGTGTGGATCCCGCCGCCCCCGCCGCGTTCGGCGAGCTCGACGAGACTCGGCAAGAAGCCCGCGAGCGTTTTGCCGCCGCCCGTGGGTGCCACGAGCAGAGCGTCGCGGCCCTCCCGCGCGAGCTCGAGCATGGCGAGCTGGTGCCGCCGCGGCCGCCAGCCGCGCCGGGTGAACCAGGAGGCGAAGGGTTCCGGCGCCCCGGCCGGCACGGCCGGCTCGCTCGGGCGCGGACGCTCGCGGAGGGCGCTCATCGCCGCCCATCTAGCGCGCGGAACCCCATCGGTCAGGATCCACGATCCAGGGGTCCCGCGCGTTCGTCCGATCCCCGGCTCGCCCGAACGACGCACCGAGCGGACCGGGTCCTTCCGCCTCGGGGCGGACCGCGTCCGCGAACCTTCGACTCGACCATCGAGGCCCTGGGTGCGACAAGGGTCGCGACGCTTCCGCGACGGCCGTTGGGTCGTACGACCCTCCCCACTCCGCGCGCCGGGGTCGCGAGCCGGCGTCGGGCGCGCCGGCTTGCGCCGGCGGCGCTTCGACCGGCATCGACCGCGAGCCGCGGTGGCAAGTTCTTCGGAGAAAGCTCCGTCGGGTCGTGCGGCGCGGGCACGGTTCCGCGGAGCCGCTGCCGGAGCCGACCTCGGAGCCGGACTCGCGCGACAGGTTCCACCCCGTGAGCGGCGAAGCGACGCCCGGCTCGACCACGCCCTGCGAGCCCCTTAAGCTCGTCCACGGGCGCAGTGGAGCGGCTCCGATGGCGGCACGGATCTTCATCGACGGCGAAGCGGGCACGACCGGCCTCGGTATCCGCGAGCGGCTCGCGCGCCTGCCGGAGGTCGAGCTCGTGTCGATCGACCCCGCGCGGCGCAAGGATCCCGGTGCCAAGCGGGAGATCCTGGCCTCGGTCGATGTCGTGATCCTCTGCCTGCCCGACGAGGCGGCGCGCGAGACGGTGGCGCTCGTCGACGACCTCGGTGCGCGCGGCCCGCGCATCCTCGACGCGAGCACCGCGCACCGAGTGGCGCCCGGCTGGGTGTACGGCTTACCCGAGCTCGGCCCGGAACAGCCCGCGGCGATCGCCGCCGCCCGTCGGGTCGCCAATCCCGGCTGCTATCCGACCGGGGCCGTCCTGCTCCTGCGGCCGCTCGTCGACGCCGGCCTCCTGCCCGCCGACTTCCCCGTCACGATCCACGCCGTCTCGGGCTATTCGGGCGGCGGGCGGAGCATGATCGAGGCCTACGAGCGCGGCAGCGCCCCGCCCTTCGAGTTCTACGCCCTCGGCCTCGAGCACAAGCACGTGCCCGAGATCCAGCTGCACGCCCGGCTCACCCGACGGCCGATCTTCCTGCCCTCGGTCGGCAATTTCCGCCAGGGGATGCTCGTCGCCGTACCCCTCCATCTCGACGAGTTGCCCACGCGCCCCAAGCCAGCCGACCTCCGCGCGGTACTGGCGGACCGGTACCGGACGACGCGGCTCGTGCGGCTCGTGCCGGCGCCGCCCGAAGGCAGGCTCGACGCCGCGGCGCTGGCCGGCCGCGACGATCTCGAGCTATTCGTCTTCGCCAACGAGGCGCGGCGCCAGGCGGTGCTCGTGGCGCGGCTCGACAACCTCGGCAAGGGTGCTTCGGGTGCCGCCGTGCAGAACCTGCGCGTGATGCTGGACCCGGCCGGGAAGGAGGACGCGGCGTGATCTATCGGTTGGGGGAGTACGAGCTCGAGACCGAGAGCGCCGCCTTCTGGGTCGCGCCCACGGCGGTGATCATCGGCCGCGTCAAGCTCGGCGACGAGGCGAGCGTGTGGTGGAACTGCGTGCTGCGCGGCGACGGCGAGCCGATCGAGATCGGCGCCCGCACCAACATCCAAGACGGCACGATCGGCCATACCGACCCGGGCTTCCCGCTGATCGTCGGGCCGGACGTGACGGTGGGTCACGCCGCCGTCCTGCACGGCTGCACGATCGGTGCCGGTTCGCTCGTGGGCATCGGCGCGATGGTGCTCACGGGCGCCAAGGTGGGTCGCAACTGCCTGATCGCCGCGAAGGCACTCGTCGGCGAGGGTAAGGAGATCCCCGACAACAGCCTCGTGATGGGCATCCCCGGCAAGGTCGTGGGCGAGGTCCGCCCCGATCAGCTCGAGCGGATGGCCCGCGGCACCCGGGCTTACGTGGCCAACTGGAAACGTTATCGTCGCGAGCTCGCTCGGATCGACTGAACGGGCCCGCATCCGGCCTCTGGTCGGCGGCCGGCAATCGGGTATGCTCGCCCCGGTCCGCTGCGATGCGTCGATGGGCACGCGGCTGCGACCCTGCGCTCTCGGCCCCGTGACGAGTCCCGAACCATGACCATCCCGCGCGAGCTGTTCGCCCGATCCCGAGCTTGGCCCGTGGTCGAGGCGCTGAAGGTCGTCGAGCGGGTCCGTCGCCGTCCGCCGGCAAAGGGTTACGTGCTGTTCGAGACCGGCTACGGGCCCTCGGGTTTGCCGCACATCGGCACCTTCGGCGAGGTGTTCCGCACCACGCTCGTGCGCCGTGCCTTCGCCCGCCTCAGCGATCTGCCGACCGAGCTCGTCGCTTTCTCCGACGACATGGACGGGCTCCGCAAGGTGCCCGACAACATCCCCAATCGGGAGATGGTCGCGGCTCATCTCGGGCGGCCGCTCACCGCGATCCCCGACCCGTTCGGCACGCACGAGTCCTTCGGCCACCACATGAACGCCCGGCTCAAGGCGTTCCTCGACGATTTCGGCTTTTCTTACACGTTCTTGAGTGCGACCGAGTGCTACAGGAGCGGTCGGTTCGATGCGACGCTCCTCAAGATCCTCGAGAACCACGAGGCCATCCGCCAAGTCGTCTTGCCGACCCTCGGCCCCGACCGGCGCGCGACCTACTCGCCGATTCTGCCGATCTCGCCCAAGACCGGCCGGGTGCTCCAGGTGCCGATCCTCGAAACCCGGCCCGAGGCCGGTACGGTGGTCTTCGAGGACGAGGATGGTACGCTCACGGAATTGCCGGTGACCGGCGGGCACTGCAAGATGCAGTGGAAATGCGACTGGGCGATGCGCTGGGCGGCCCTCGACGTCGACTACGAGATGTCCGGCAAAGATCTGATCGACTCGGTCAAGCTGGGCACACAAATCTGCCGCATTCTGGGCGGCGTGCCCCCCGAGGGCTTCACCTACGAACTGTTCCTCGACGAGCACGGCCAGAAGATCAGCAAGTCCAAAGGTAATGGGCTCACCATCGAAGAGTGGTTGCGCTACGGCACCCGCGAGAGCCTCGCCCTCTTCATGTACAAGGAGCCGAAGGCGGCCAAGCGTCTCTACTTCGACGTGATCCCCCGTCATGTCGACGAATATCAGCAGCTTCTGGAAGCTTTTCCCTCGCAGGACGACGAGAAGAAGATCGCCAATCCGGTATTCCACATCCACGACGGGAACCCGCCGGTCGAGAGACTGCCGCTCTCCTACGCGATGCTCTTGAACCTGGCCGCCGTCCTCAACGCCCAATCGGCCGAACTCTTGTGGGGTTTCATCACCCGCTACGCGCCGGAGGTGACCCCGGAGAGCCATCCGGCCCTCGCCCGGCTCGTCGAACACGCGCTCGCCTATTGTCGCGACTTCGTCTTGCCCTCTCGGTGCTTTCGCCCGCCGAATGCGCAGGAGCGTGCCGCGCTCGCCGACCTCGAGGCCCGGCTCGCTGTGGTCCCGCCGGATACGAGCGGCGGAGCGATCCAAGACCTCCTCTACGAAGTCGGCAAGGCCCACGGCTTCGGCAATCTGCGCGACTGGTTCAAAGCCCTCTACGAAACCCTGTTGGGCCGCTCGGAAGGGCCGCGCTTCGGGACCTTCGTCGCCCTGTACGGGGTGCGCGAGACGCGTGCCCTGATCACTGCCGCGCTGGCCCGCGAGAGTGAGGTAGGATGACGGTCTCGGCCACGGCGCCCCCGGGTCGGCACCGGGCTCCACTCCCGGATCGGGAGCAAAAGGTGGCACGGGAGCAGCCACGCCATCGGCCGCGGCCCGGCGCGGACCCGCCGAGCTCGGCTGCGCAAGTGAGGCAGCGTGAGGGGTCGTAGCGAAGAGCCACCCCGCCGCCGCAAGGGGCCGCCCGAGCCGCCGCCGCGTCGCGGCCCGGCCCATGGCGGGCCACCGGTGCTGGCACCTCGGCGGCCGCCGGCGAGCGCCCGCACGCTCGCCCTCGACGTGCTCGAGGCCGTCCTCGGACCCGAGCGGCGGCGACTCGAGGAGGCGTTCGCCGAGCATCCGGCCTTCGGGCAGCTCGCCCCGCGCGACCGCCAGCTCGCCCGCCTCTTGGTGGCCACGGTCCTGCGGCGGATGGGCGAGCTCGACGCGCTCGCAGCACCCTTCCTGCGGTTCACGCCGGAGCCGCCTCGCTTGCGGCACATCCTCCGGCTCGGCATCGCCCAGCTCGCGATCCTCGGTACTCCGCCGCACGCCGCCGTCCACACCACCGTCGAGCTCGCCCGGCACGGCCAGGAGAAGGCGGTACCGATGATCAACGCGGTCCTGCGCCGACTCGCCGGGCACGCGGCCGAGCGGCTGCCGGAGCTCGACGGGCCGCGGCTCGACACGCCCGACTGGCTCTGGCGGAGCTGGGTCGCCGCCTACGGCGAGGCGACCGCCCGGGCGATCGCCGAGGTCCACCGGCGCGAGCCGCCGCTCGACCTCGTCGTTCGCGACGATCCGAACGAGGCCGCGGCTCGGCTCGATGCCGAGCCGCTTTGGCGTGATGTCGTACGCCGGTCGGCCGGAGGAGCGATCGAGGAGCTTCCCGGCTACGACCGAGGGACCTTCTGGGTGCAGGACGTGGCGGCGAGCCTCCCCGCTCGGCTCTTGGGCGCGGTGCGGGACCGTCCGGTCCTCGACCTTTGCGCGGCACCGGGTGGCAAGACCTTGCAGCTCGCCGCGGCCGGCGCGCGGGTCACCGCCGTGGACCTTTCCGCTGCCCGTCTCGAACGGCTCCGCGCCAACCTCGCCCGCACGGGACTCGTCGCCGACATCGTCGAGGCCGACGCGACCACGTGGCGGCCCCCTCTCCCGGCGCCGCTCGTGCTGCTCGATGCGCCCTGCACCGGCACCGGGACGATCCGCCGCCATCCCGACATCGCCCACCACAAGCGACCACAGGACGTCGCCCGAATGGTGGAGCTGCAGGATCGCCTGCTCGACGCCGCTGCCGCGATGCTCGCGCCGGGAGGCCGTCTCGTCTACGCGGTCTGCTCGCTCCAGCCGGAAGAGGGTGAGCCACGAATCGAGGCCCTCCTCGCCCGAACCGCAGGCCTCCTGCGCGATCCGATCCGTCCCGAGGAGTTGGCCGGCCTGCCGCTCGCCCCGAACGCCTCGGGCAGTGTGCGCACCCTGCCCTGCCACTGGGCCGAGCGCGGCGGGATGGATGGATTCTTCATCGCCCGCCTCGCCCGCGCCCCCTGATCCGAACCGCGAGGGAGCCCACCCGTGACCGTTCGGCCGATCCGCCGCGCGCTTCTTTCGGTCTCCGACAAAACCGGCCTCGTCCAGCTCGCCCGAACACTCGCGGAGCACGGTGTCGAGCTCGTCTCGACCGGCGGCACCGCCCGCACCCTGCGCGAGGCCGGTCTGCGGGCGATCGAAGTCAGCGCGCTCACGGGCTTCCCCGAGATCCTCGACGGCCGCGTCAAGACGCTCCACCCGAAGATCCATGGCGGGCTCCTCGCCACGGACTCGGCCGAGCACCGGGCGACCCTCGCCGCATACGGCATCGCGCCGATCGATCTCGTGGTGGTCAACCTCTACCCGTTCGCCGCGGCCCGCGCCGCCGGGGCCGAATTCGCCGCCTGTATCGAGCAGATCGACGTGGGCGGCCCGGCCATGCTGCGGGCCGCCGCCAAGAACCACGAGCGGGTCGCGGTCCTCGTCGACCCCGCCGACTATCGCGGCTTCCTGGGCGAACTCGCGGCCAACGGGGGGACCTCGCTCGACACGCGCCGCCGGCTCGCCGCCAAGGCCTTCGCGCTCACCGCGGCCTACGATGCGGCGATCGCCGCGTTCCTCGAGGAGGCGCGCGGCGAGCTGTTCCCGGAGCGGCTGGTTCTCGCCGCCGAGCGGGTCGAGCGGCTGCGCTACGGGGAGAATCCGCACCAGGCGGCCGCCCTTTACCGCACGAGCGAGCTGCGCCCCGGGGTCGCCGCGGCTCGCCGGCTGCAAGGGAAGGAGCTCTCCTACAACAATCTCCTCGACTCCGACGCGGCGCTGGAGGCGGTGGCCGAGCACGCCGAGCCGGCGGTCGTCGTGGTCAAGCACGCGAACCCCTGCGGAGCGGCCATCGGGGCTTCGCTGTGCGCGGCCTGGGAAAAGGCCTTCGCCTGCGATCCGGTCTCCGCCTTCGGCGGCATCGTCGCGGTCAACCGGCCGCTCGACGCGGCAACCGTGGAAGCGATGGCGGCGACCTTCCTCGAGGTGATCGTAGCACCCGCTGTCGAGGCGGAGGCGGTGGCTCGGCTCGCGCGCAAGCCGAGCGTGCGGGTGCTGGTGACCGACCGGCTGCCCGATCCGGCCGGTCGGGGGCTCGCGATCCGCTCGCTCGCCGGTGGGCTGCTCGTCCAGACGTGGGACGCCGGGGGGGACGAGCCCGGCTCCTGGCGGATCGTGACCCGTCGGGCACCGACCGAGGCCGAGTGGGCCGATCTCGCCTTCGCCTGGAAGGTGGTCCGTCACACTCGCTCGAACGCGATCGTCCTGGCCCGCGCGGGTGCCACGGTGGGCATCGGGATGGGCGAGACGAGCCGGGTGGACGCGGCACGCCACGCGGTCGAGCGGATGGAGCGCGGCCCTGGCCGCGGCCCCTGCGTGGTCGCCTCGGATGCCTTCTTTCCTTTCCCGGACGGGCTCGAGGCGGCGATCGCCGGCGGCGCCACGGCCTGCATCCAGCCGGGTGGGTCGAAGCGCGACGCGGACGTCATCGCAACGGCTGACCGGGCGGGCCTGGCCATGGTGTTCACCGGCCGCCGCCACTTCCGCCATTGACCGGCGCGGCGGCGGGCGACCTGGGATCGGCTCCCGAGCTGCTCGCCGGCCGGCCGCCGTGCGGCCGAGCGCGAACCACCCGAGGCGACGGACCGCGGCCGCCGCAGCGAGCGCCGACACGAGCGTCAAGAGCAGGATGGCGATCTCGACCACGCGATCTTTTCCGTTCTCGTTAGGCGAGGATGGCCGAGAAAGGTTGAGGGATCGGTAACCGCAGCTGTCGCCACCAGGGAGCAGGGCGAGGTTCGCACGATGGCTTCGTCGTGACGGACCCCGCCTGCGTAGGATCATTCTCGCTGGCCGACCCGCAGGTGATCTTCCCAGCTCGATGTCGGCAAGGGCCATGACCGGCGAGGAGCCGGGTCGACGGACAGCCAGCCGCAAGCGTGAGCTCCCGTCGAGCCCATAAAAAGTCCTCGACCTCCGAAAAAATGGCGTCGCCGCTCGGCCCGTTCGCCTCGAGAAACTCGTGGCGTTCGTGCTGACGCTTCGGCCATTCTACGACGAGGTGGGCGAGCAGAAGTACATGTTCGAGCGGCTTCGCGCCGGTCGTGCCAATATAGGGTGAGCCACCTTTCCGCAGCTCGGACGGATCTTCTTGACAACCCGCCGATGAATTCTTCGTGAACACCCCTTACAGCTCGGCTGCGGTCGGCCACCGCTTGGGTACGCGCCCGGACATGTACAGAAGCGTGTTCGGGAAACGAACGCTTGTTGTGCTCTCTTCGAGAGAAAAAGCTTGATTCGGTTCGGCCCGGTCGGTGCATCCAAATTTTTTACTCGGCCGCGACAGCTGCATCGCACTCACTCGCCGATGAGCGCGTACGATCGATCCGCTGGGCGGTCGGCATCGCCGGCCGAGATCGAGACCACCGTCCTGAGGTATTTTCCCGTCTCGGTTCGAAGACCGCGATTTTGTCGCGCTCGGATCTGTCGAAATTCGCGTAGTTGGCAACGGCCCAGGACTGCCGTCAAACGACTCGTCCTGTCTCGAGGTGGTCACGGCCGCGGGGCGCTTGGTCGGCGGCTCGGGACGGCCAAGAGGTTCAAAATTGGGCGCTGCTTTCTTGATCACCTCCCGTTCTTTACCGCGTCGGCCGCGCGATCTCTTGCCCTGGCTGCGCTGGCGGATCGGCTGCGCGCTGCCCGGCCGGGTGTGCATCCAGGGCCGAGGGTAACGACCGCGGAACCCGGTCGACGGGCCCGTGCAGCGTCGACGTTTCTTCGTTAACCCTTCGTTGAGGATCCTGTGCCAGGATCCGGGCCGAACCCGGAGGGCGGCGCGGTGTTCTCCTTGTCCTCGTGGTGGAGCCCGTTCGGCGGCCGGTGCGTGGCCGCGTGGCGGCGCTTCCTGGCCCTGCTCGGCCGGCTCGTCGCCGCCGGGGACCTGGCGCCGCGGCCCCCTGCGCCGCGAGCGGTCCCGGCCTCGGCGCCGTGCCGCGGTGCGTCAGCCGCGGGCCGCCGGCGGTGGGCTCGGCTCGCGCCCCTCAGAGGGCCGGAGCGGGCTCGCCAACACCTTGTCGATCCGCCGGCCGTCCATGTCGACCACCTCGAAGCGCCAGCCCAGGGCTTCGCAGGCGTCGCCGGCCCTCGGCAACCGGCGCAACCGGTCGAGCACGAGGCCGGCCACCGTGTGGTAGTCGCGCTCGGCCGGCAGTTCGAGGCCCAGGAGTTCGGCGGCCGCATCGATCCCCTTGGCGCCGTCCAAGAGCCAGGAGCCGTCGGGTCGGCGGACCGCGTCCGGTTCGGCGGCGGCGCCCGGCGTCGGCAGTTCGCCGGCGATCGCGCCCAAGACGTCGGCGCTCGTCACCAGGCCCTCGCAGGTACCGTACTCGTCGACGACCAGGACCATGTCGAGGTCGGTGGTGCGCAGGGCCGCGAGGGCGGCGAGCACGTCCGCTCCCTCGTGGACCGCCGGAGGGGTGCGCGCGAGGCGCGCCGGATCGGGCGTCCGGCCGGCGGCGAGCTCGGCCATCACGTCTTTGGCGCGCAGCACGCCCGTGACCTCGTCGACCCGGCCGCGGCCGACCGGCAACCGGCTGTGCGGGCTCGTGGCCAAGCGGGCCAAGAGCTCGTCGAGAGGTCGGTCGAGGTCGAGCCAGTCGATCTCGTGTCGCGGCGTCATGATCGCCCGCACGGGCAGGTCGCCGAGCCGCAGCACCCGGCCGATCATCCGCTTCTCTTCGGGTTCGACCACTCCGGCACTCGCCGCCTCGGCGACCAATGCCCCGATCTCCAACTCGCTCGGCGCCTCGGCCGGCTCGGCCACCGGGCGCAACAGGCGGACCACGGTGCGCGAGGAGACCTCGAGCAGCGCCACGAGCGGCGCGGCCAACCGGGTGAACAGGAGCATGGGTCCGGCCACCCGCGCGGCGATCCGTTCCGGCCGGGCGAGCGCCAGTTGCTTGGGGACGAGCTCGCCCAGGATCAGCGTGGCGTAGCCGATCGCCACGACGACCACGCCCACCGAGAGGAACTCGGCGGCCTCGGGGCTGGCGCCGAGCTCGACGAGGCTCGCAGCCAACCGTCGCGCCAAGGTCGCCCCGCCGAACGCGCCGGCCAAGAGGCCCAACAAGGTGATACCCACCTGAACGGCCGACAAAAGACGGGCGGGGTTCTCGGCGAGAGCCGATGCGCGCGCCGCGCCGGGTTCGCCACTCTTGGCCATGGCCTCGAGACGAGCCCGGCGCGCGCGCACGATGGCGAGCTCCGACATCGCGAAGAAGCCGTTGAGCAGGACGATCAGGATCAGGACCAGGAACTCGAGCAGCACGCCGGCCTCCGACGATCAGCCGGCGGCGAGCGCCCCGACCGCCGCCTCAACGCCGCCTCGGCCGTGCGGCACATCCGTCTCGGCCAAGGCGAGCGCGAGCACGCCCAGAGCACCCAGGATCATCGCCTCGTCGAGGTCCCCCATGTGCCCGATGCGCAGCAGGCGACCGCGGAACGGGCCGATGCCGCCGCCGAACGCCACGCCGTAGCGCTCGCGGCAGCGCTCGCGCAGCCTTTCCGGCTCGACTTCGGGAGCGAAGGTGAGCGCGGTCACGGTGTCGGCACGGGCCTCCGGATCGAGGCAGTGGAAGGCGATCGCCCCCGCCTCCGCCCAACGGGCGACCGCCGCGCGCACCGCCCGGGCGAGCCGGGCGTGGCGGGCGTGGACCGCGGGCAGCCCCTCCTCGGCGAGCATGTCGAGGGCCTCGCGGAGCCCGAAGATCATCTGCACGGGCGGGGTGCCGTAGAAACGCTCGTAGGATTCGGCCCCGTCGCGGCCGCGCCAGTCCCAATATTTCCGGGGCAGGCCACCGGTCCGCGCGACCTTGAGAGCCCGGGGGCCGGCGGCCACGAAGGACAGGCCGGGCGGCAACATGAGCCCCTTCTGCGAGCCCGCGACCACCGCATCGACACCCCAGGCGTCCATCTCGAGCGGGATCGCAGCCAGGGACGCGATCGCGTCGACGACGAGGAGTGCGGGATGACCGGCGGCGTCGAGCGCCGCGCGGAGCGGGCGCGGATCGTGGCGGATGCCGGTCGAGGTCTCGACGTGGACGGCCAGCAGACAGCGGATGCGCCGCTCGCGATCGGCCCGGAGCGCGGCCTCCACCGCCTCGGGGTCGATCGATCGACGCATGTCGGTCGGGATCCGGACGACACGGATGCCGAGGGCCTCGGCCATCTCCGTCCAGCCCGTCGCGAAGCGGCCGGTCTCCGGGACGAGGACCGTCTCGCCGGGGCCGACCAGGTTGACGAGCGCCGCCTCCCAGGCGCCGTGCCCGAGCGCCGCATAGGCGTAAACGCGGCCCCGGGTCCCGCAGAGCCGGGCGAGGTCGTCGAGACAGCAAGCGACGAGCTCGGCGAAGGCGCGGGTGCCGAAATCGACGCTCGGCCGGTGCATGGCGCGCAGCACGCGCTCGGGGATGTTGGTCGGCCCGGGCAGCTGCACGAGCCCGCGTCCGCGGCGGATCAAGCGCACCTCGTTCGCCGGTTGGAAGACGTCTTCGACAGTGCCGGGGGCGGTCCGGGTGCGCAAGCGGAGGGAGCCGCCCGCCTCGCTCCGCGGGTCGCACCGGCCGGCCGATCCCGCCCGGGGCCTCCGCCGCGACCGCACGCGACTGCCCGTAGCGACGGGCAGGGCTTCCTCGCGGCACGATTGCCGAGTTGCCCGCGAGGGTCCCCGAGCGAGGCCCCGCGCCGCGCGATCGTCGCGAACCCTTCGCCGACCGCACCGGTCGCGCGGCGGAAGGGACCGGGCGCCGGGCTCGCCGCGGCGGGCCCGCCGGATTCGCCGGGCGGCGGCTGATCCGGGGACGGCTCGCGGCGTATCAGCTGGGGGAAAGCGCGACGGAGCGCTGCCGTGACCCCGCGTCCGACCGCCTTGCTGTGGCTCGTGCTGTTCGCCTTGGCGACGCCCCTGCGCGCCCAACCCGTCGGCCTCGATCCCACACTCGTCGCGCGGACCGGGCGCCCGAACGATCGTCTGCTCTGCCCGGAGGGCTTCTGCCGCGCGCCGGCCGACGCGCCAGCGCCGATCCTCGAGGCCGCCCCCGAGCGCGTGCTCGCGGCCTGGAAGGCGGTGATCGAGGCGGCGCCGCGGACCACCCTCCTCCATGTCGACACGCGCGAGCTGCGGCTCGTGGCCGAGCAGCGCTCCAGGCTCTTCGGCTTCGTCGACACGATCGCCGTCAAGGTGCTGCCCCTGCCGGACGGGCGCACGAGCTTCGCCGCCTACAGCCGCTCCGAGACGGGCTATTGGGATCTGGGTGTGAACGCCGCCCGGCTCGAGGAGTGGACGCGGGCGGTGGTCGAACGCTCGGCGGCGCCGCCCCCGCGATCCTGAGCTCGCTCCGCGACCAACAGGGCGGCGCGACGGAAAACGGGGACCGGCGGCCCCAGGAGCGCTTCGAACGCGGGTCGGGCCCGGTAACCTTTCGTCAACCTTTTCGGGCCAGAGACATCGGCGAGGGTGAGCTCGACCGATGCGGCTTGCGGCCACCGCTCGAGCACGGCACCTCGGGCCGGGTGTGAGGTGGAGATGGCGCGGAGGACCGGACGATGCGGCATGCGGGTGGTGAACTCCTGGTCCGGTTGCGCCGGCCGCTGGCCGCTGCGGCGGCTTTCGGTTCCTTCTTCCTGGCCTGGGAGATCTCGGTCCGGCTGCTCGCCGTGCCCGACTACCTCTTGCCGCCCCCTTCCCTGGTCGCGAGGGAGCTCGCCGGCCGCTGGCCGCGGGTGCTCGATGCGGCGCGCGTGACCGGCTCGGAGATCCTCGCGGGCTACGCCCTCGCGATCCTCGTGAGCGTGCCACTCGCCCTCCTGATCGCCGGATCGCGGCTGGTCGAGCGGACGATCTACCCGCTCGTCGTCTTGTTGCAGATCGTCCCCAAGATCGCGATCGCTCCGCTGTTCATCATCTGGTTCGGCTTCGGGTTCACACCCAAGCTCCTGCTCGTCTTCCTGCTCTGCTTCTTCCCGATCGTGGTGGGCGCGGTCGCCGGCTTCAAATCGGTCGACCCGGACGTGTTGGATCTCGGCCGCTCGACCGGGGCGAGTGCGTGGCGACTGTTCACGAAGATCCGCCTCCCCCAGGCGCTCCCCGAACTCTTCACCGGGCTCAAGGTTGGCGCCGCGCTCGCCGCCACCGCCGCCGTGGTGGCCGAGTTCGTCGCCTCCAACCGCGGCCTCGGCTACCTTCTGCTCGAATACAACGGTAACCTCGAGACCGCGATGGTCTTCGCCGTGATCATCGTTCTGTCGCTCATGGGCCTCGCCCTCTACGGCGTGGTCGAGCTCCTCGAGCGGCTCGCGATCCCCTGGCACGCCCGCCACAGGGGTGTGGGCGAGCCGCTGCCCGGCGCCTGAGTTTCCCCTCGGCCGCTCGCACTCCCGACGAATCGCAGCGGTGCCGCGGCGGGGAGGTTCGAGCCCTGCATCGCTCGCGGGTCGGGCCACGGGTCGCGCGCCTGGTCGAACGGGCCGCCCGCTCCTATGGTCGGCCAAAAGCAAGGCCCCACGAGGCCGATCGGGGAGGCGGAGATGCGGAAGCTCGCAGCTGGAGCGCTCGGCGCCCTACTGTTGGCGTTGCCGGCGGGCCCGGCCAGCGCGGCCGACAAAGCGTCCTTGATCTTGAATTGGTATCTGGGTGGGCTCCACGCGCCCTTCTATCTGGGCGTGGCCAAAGGCTGCTACGCGCGTCGGAACATCGAGCTCACGATCGAAGAGGGCCGCGGCTCGGTCCGCGCCGTGCAGGTGGTGGGAGCCAAGGGGACGACCTTCGGCATGTCGGATGCCGGCTCCTTGATGATCGGGGTGAGCCGCGGCACACCGTTGAAGGCCGTGATGTCCCTCCTCAACACCTCGGGCTTCGCGATCATCGCCCTCGAAAAGTCCGGCATCCGCACGGCCAAGGACCTCGAGGGCAAGAAGCTCGCGGTCTCGCCGGGCGACGCCTTGACCCAGCTCTTCCCCGCCGTGGTCAGGGCCAACGGGCTCGATGCGAGCAAGATCGAGCTCGTCTTCATGGACCCACCGGCCAAGGTGCCGGCCACCCTGGAGGGTCGGACGGACGCACTTTTGGGCGGGATCGACGATCAGTTCTTCCTGATCGAGGCGCAGGGTCACAAGGCCGTGGGCCTGCGCTTCGCCGACCTCGGCGTCAACACGGTCGGCATGACGATCCACACCCACGAGGACACCATCCGCGACCAGCCGGACCTCGTTCGCCGCTTCGTCGCGGGAACGGTGTGCGCGTGGGAGGCGGCCAAGGCCGATCCGGACGCGGCGGTGGCCGCTGCCGCCGCGGTCAAGCCGGACCTCAACCGCGAGTCCACGAAAAAGCAGCTCCTGGTCGACCTCGACCTGCTCGATTCGCCGGCGACCCGCGGCAAGGGCATCGGCTACGCCGCGGTCGAGGACTGGGAGCGGACCAAGGAGCTTCTCGTCCAGTACCGCGACCTGAAGACCGACCGGCCAGCCATGTCGTTCGTCACCAACGAGTTCCTGCCGCGGTGAGCGCGGCCCCGGCCCGCCGCGCGCCCGTGCGCGCCGCTGGGCCGGCGGCGGCCGCCCGAACGATGATCGGCCTTTCCGGTGTGGCCAAGACCTTCCGCCGCGACGGACTCGAGACCCGAGCCCTCGGCCCGGTCGACCTCGAGGTCGCGCCGCACGAGTTCTTGGCGATCGTGGGGCCTTCCGGCTGCGGCAAGAGCACCCTCTTGCGCCTGGTGGCCGGCCTCCTGGCCCCGAGCGAAGGCCGGGTGACGGTGGGCGGGCGGCCCGTCACGGGCCCGGTGACCGAGCTCGGGTTCGTCTTCCAGAAGCCCGTGCTCCTGCCCTGGCGGGACCTCCTGGGCAACGTCCTCGTCCAGGTCGAGCTGCGCGGCCTGCGCGGGCCCGGCTGGCGGGCCCGGGCGCAGGAGCTCTTGGCGGCCGTCGGGCTCGCGGGTTTCGAAAGCCGCTGGCCGCACGAGCTGTCGGGCGGCATGCAGCAACGCGCCGCCCTGGCCCGGGCGCTGATCCACGACCCGCCGCTCCTCCTCATGGACGAGCCGTTCGGCGCGCTCGACGCCTTGACCCGCGAGCAGCTGCGGATCGACCTCGAGGAGCTGTGGCTCACGACCGGGAAGACGGTCCTGTTCGTCACCCATTCGATCGACGAGGCGGTCCTGCTCGCCGACCGGGTCGTGGTGATGGGGCCGCGCCCCGGGCGGATCGAGCGGATCGTGCCTGTGCCCCTCGCCCGCCCGCGGGGGCTCGAGGCGCGGCGCGAGCCGAGCTTCGAGCGGATCGTCCGGACGATCACCGACGTCTTCTTGGCGCGGGGCGTGCTGCACAGCGGCCGGGTTTCGTTGACCGCGGCGGGGACGTCCGCAGCACGAGCTCGGACGAGATCGATCGCCGGCTCGGGCAGGGAGGAGCCATGACACTCTTCGGCGAGGGCTTCATCGCCATCTGGTCGAACATCCGGGAAGAAGGGCTCGAGACCTTCTACGCTTGGCACGACAACGAACACGTGGCCGAGCGGGTCGGCATCCCGGGCTTCCTGCGCGGTCGCCGCTACGTCGCGGTGGACGCCCCGGTCCGCTTCTTCATGTGCTACGAGACGGTGAGTCCCGAAGTCCAGGTCGGCACCGACTATTTGAACCGCTTGAACGCCCCGACCGAATGGACGCGCGCGGCACTTCCGCATTTCTTCGACACGACCCGGAGCCTCACCCGCAAGATCTTCAGCCAGGCGAAAGGCGACGGGGCCGAGCTCGTCGCAGCCGGGATCGACGCGCCGGGCGGAGCGCTCGTCGAGCTGCGCCGGCGCCTCCTCACGGGGCTCCTTCCCGAGCTCTACCTCGAGCCCGGGATCGCCGGCGTGCATTGGTGCGAGACCAACCGGGCCGGCTCGACGATCGAGACCGCCGAGAAGAAGGGTCGGGCGGTGGGCGTTTGCGACGCGGTGGTGCTGATCGAGAGCTCACGGCCCGGCCCTGCCCGCGCGGCCCGCGAGCGCCTCGCCCAGGCGTTGGCGGCCGTCCCCGGCGTGACGACCCCGGTGGCTCCCGGCCACTTCCGGCTCGAGTTCGAGAAGGTCAAGCTCGCCGTCTGAGTCCGATCGCCCGTCCGGGCGGGCCCGCGCGAGAGCGGCGGGATCGAGGCCGAGCGCCGCGGCGATCGCTGCGGACGCCGAACGGGGCCCGCGGTGCGGCGCGCCGAGCTCGGGGCGGATCGGTGAAGCGGTGGTCGGTGAAGACGGCGCGCGCGACCCGCCGCCGGGGTGGAGTCATGTTCCGCCACGACCCGCGTCAGTCGGGCCGGAAGCAGCACAGGAGCTTGATTTCGACCACCCGGCCCTCGCCCTGGCGTTGGTCCGGCGGCGCCATGCCGGCTTGGAAACGGCCGGCCAGCCGCTCCGCCGGCAGGCCCTGGCGGGCGAGTGTGTCGACCACCACCGCCATCCGCAGGAGCGCCTTCTCCCAGGCAGCCACCTCCACGCCGGTGGGCGAGGCGGCGGCGGCTGCGAAACTTTCGACCAGGATCAGCCAGTCGCGATCGGCGGGCACGTTGCGCAGCGCCTCGGCGAGACCCAGGACCGCGCGCTCGAGCTGGCGTTGCCCCTCCGGGTCGAGCTCGGTGCCGCCGGGCGGGAAGGCGACCTCGCCCGCGAACAGGAACCCACCCCCCGATCGGCCGGCCTGGAGCGCCTGGTCGAGGCCGGCCACGGTCGAGGCGCGGTAGCGGGTGCGGGTGTCGGCCTGCGCCGCGACCGCCTCGGAAAGACGCAGCGAGAGGTCCTGGATCTGCGCGTCGGCGAGCGCCAATTGCCGCTCGGCCGACCACCAGAGCGCGGTCGCGCCGAGGCTCACGAGGGCGAGCGCGATCACCGCGAGAACCGCGCCCGAGGGCCAGCTCGCGGAGCGCGGCGTGAGCCGCGGGCTTCGCCCTGCCGGCCGGGGCCGTGCCGAGGCCGCCGTGTGGCGTTCGGCCCGCTCGCGTGCGGAACGGAACCCGCTTTCGTCGTAGGCGCGGCGGCGCACCGGGTCGCGCAGCACTTCATAGGCTTCGACGAGGTGGCGGAAGCGGTCCTCGTCGGCCTCGGGCCCGCCCTGATCGGGATGCCAGAGCTTGGCACGCTCGCGGAACGCGGCCTTGAGCTCCTCGGCCGAGGCATCGCGACCGACGCCGAGTGCCCGGTAATAGCCCTTGGGGTCGTCGACCGGATCCATGCCATGCCCGTGCCAGGACCGGCGCTCTATAGGCGGCGGCGCGCCGGCTCGGCAACCGCACCCGGCCGCTTGCGGCCGCCCGCCGCGACCGTCATGTTCGGCCCCGGGAAGAGCGAGGCGAGGCGTGCCGACGCGGCTCCTGCGGATCCCGACCGGGTTCGTCGCCACGGTACCGCGCTCGTCGCCGCGCCGCCGCCGGCGGCCGGCGGACCGGCAGCGGGCTCGGGTCTATCGCTGGGAGCAGGCGGTGGTCTTTCCGGGCCGCGACGGGCTTCTCGACCTGGCGGCCTGCCGGTCCCTGGTCGAGGCGGTCTATCGCTGGGCGGAAGCCGACCGGGCCGGCACACCGGGGTGGGCGCCACCGCGGGTGACCGACGGGCGCGGGCGCCGCCACGCCTGCGGCTCGCGCGAGGTCGTCAAGCTGCCGCGCTGGGCCCGCACCGCACCGATCGTCCTGCACGAATGCGCGCACGGGCTCGCCGCCGACCAGCACGGCCCGTGCTTCGTGGCAGCCTACGTGGCGCTCCTCGAACGGTTCCTGGGCATGGACGGCGCGGCGTTGCGGGCTAGCCTGGCGGCCGCCGGGATCGCCTGCGGCGAGGCTCGCTACGGCCCGGCCGGCCGCCTCCAGCTGCGCGCCGCTCAGACCGGCCGCTCGCCCAGGAAGGTCATGAAGGGTTCCACCCGCCCACCCGCGCCGAAGGCCAGGACGTCGTAGCGCTCGGGCGTGGGTGAAGGCATGCCCGGCGAGCCCGCGGGCATGCCCGGCACCGCGAGCCCCCGCACCCACTGCGGGCGGTCCACCAAGAGGCGGCGGATGGCCAGCACCGGGACGTGGCCCTCGACGAGGAGATCCGCGAGCCGCGCCGAATGGCAGCCGGCGAGCTGCTCGGGGATGCCGAGCCGGGCGCGGATCGGGGCGAGGTCGGCGTGCTCGCTCGTCCGGGTCGAAAAGCCCTGGGCCTCGAGATGCCGGGCCCAGAGCGTGCAGCAACCGCAGCCGCGCAGCTTCCAGATCTCGACGAGCGGTACCGCGGCGGCGGCGCGCGGCGCGAGAGCGGCGGTGACGGCGAGCAGGAGCGCGCGGCGGGCGAGCGGCATGGGCGATCTCCCTCAGGCGACCTCGACCAGGGCCATCATGCCCGAGCCCTGGTGTTCGAGCACGTGGCAATGCAGCATCCAAAGGCCCGGATTGTCGGCCACGAACGCCACCTCGACCCGCTCGCCCGGGGCCACGAGCACGGTGTCGCGCCAGGGCCGGCCCGGTTCCTCGCGGCCGTCGCGGGCGAGGACGCGGAAGGCGTGGCCGTGCAAGTGGATCGGGTGCGGGAAGGCGGTCCGGTTGAGGATCGCGAGGCGGTGGCTGCGGCCGAGCGCCAGGCGCAACAGCGGCGGCTCGTGGCCGTGCCCGTGCTCGGCCATCGCGCGTCCGTTGATGGTCCAGAACAGACCTCGGGCGAAGAGCGCCCGAAGCTCGCGCGGGTCGGGAGGCAACCGTCGAGCGGCGGGCGCCCGGCCGCGCATCATCGTCGCCATCATGCCGCCATCGAGCACGAGCTCGTGCTCCTGCGCTGCGGCCAGGTCCGGCTCGGCCAGCGGGTTCGGCGGGAGCGCGGGCGGCGGCCCACGGTCCACAGCGGGCGACGGCGCCTCGTTGCGGGTCACCGCGAGCGACGTCACCCGGTAGGTCCCCTGCGGATCCCCCTCGTCGAGCAGATCGACCCGTGCGAGCCGCACCGCCGGGACGTCCAGTACCAGATCGGCGCGCTGGCCGGGTGCGAGAAGGAGCGGGCCCTCGATCCGTCGGGGCGCCAAGGGGTGGCCGTCGAGCGCCACGAGCCAGGGCTCGGCCCCCTTGAAGCGGAGCGCGAAGATCCGCGCGTTGGCGGCGTTCAAGAGCCTGAGCCGGAGCCGCTCGCCGGGCCGCACCTCGACCCGCTCGACCACCCTGCCGTTGACCGTGACGGTGTTGCCGTAGGCGCCCGCGTGCGCAGCGTCGTGCGGGCTCGGGCGAGCCTCGTTGACCGCGTCCGGCCCGAGCCGCCAATCGTCGAGCACGAGTGCGAGCTCGCGGTCGACCGGCCAGCGCTCGGGCTCCTCGACCACGAGGAGGCCGTAGAGGCCACGGCCGACCTGTTCGGCGCTGCGAACGTGTGGGTGGTACCAGAAGGTGCCTGCATCCGCGAGCGGCAGCTCGTAGCGGAACCGGCCACCCGGCGGGATCGGCGGCTGGCTGCTGCCCGGCACCCCGTCCATGCCGACCGGGACCCTGAGCCCGTGCCAGTGCACGGTCGTGGGCTCGGGCAGGCCGTTCTCGACCTCGACGACGAGCCGCTCACCCTGCCGCCCGCGCAGCGTCGGCCCCGGCACGGTGCCGTCGTAGGCCCACACCTCCGTCGAGGGCCAGCCCTCGCCGACGAGCGCCACCCGGGCGGGCGCGGCGCGCAGGCGCAGCGGCTGCGAACCTGCACCTGCCAGGCGGGCGAGCGGTGCGGTCGCCGCCGCGGCGAGCAGCGTTCGGCGGACGAGCCGCGGCCCGCTCATCCCGACCCGTCCCGTGCCGGCCGCCAGCGGCGCAGGCGCAGCGCATTGGCCACGACCGAGACGCTCGAGAGCGCCATGGCGGTGCCGGCGAGGGCCGGGGAAAGGAGCCCCAGCGCCGCGACGGGCAGGCCCAGGAGGTTGTAGAGGAAGGCCCAGGCGAGGTTCTGGCGAATGGTTCGGCGGGTCGCCGCGGCGATCTCGAGGGCAGCGGCCACGAGCCGGGGGTCCGGACGCAAGAGGGTCAGTCCGGCCGCGGCATGCGCCGCGTCGGCCCCGCCCCCCATCGCGACCCCGACATCGGCAGCGGCGAGCGCCGGGGCGTCGTTGACGCCGTCGCCGACCATCGCCACGACCCGCCCCTCGGCTCGGAAGCGCTCGATCGCCGCGACCTTCTCGGCGGGCAAAAGCGGCGCTTCGACGCGCGGGATGCCGACCGTGCGGGCGACCCGCTCGGCGGTCGCGCGCAGATCACCGGAAAGCAGCGCTGTGGTGAGCCCACGCCGGTGGAGCGCGGCGACCGCTTCGGCCGCCTCGGGCCGGAGCGCGTCTTCGAGCGCCAGGAGGCCGGCGAGCTCGCCGTCGATCGCCACCCAAGCGAGGCTGCGGCCGGCGGCCGCTTCGGACCGGGCGCGCTCGCCGAGCGGTGCGGTTGCGATCCCGACTTCTTGGAGGAGTTCCGCCCGACCGATCCGGATCACCCGCCCCTCCACCCGCGCGACGAGACCGAAGCCGGGCCGCGCCTCGAAGGTCTCGACCGGTGGCAACGCCAGGCCGCGCTCGGAGGCCGCGCGGAGGATCGCCCGGCCGAGCGGGTGCTCGCTGCCCTGCTGGGCGGCGGCCACGAGCCGCAGGAGCGACTCCTCCGACCTGCCCAGGGGATGCAGCGCGACCAGCTCGGGCCGGCCGATGGTGAGCGTGCCGGTCTTGTCGAAGGCCACGAGGTCGACCGCGTGCGCGCGCTCGAGGGTGGCGATGTCGCGGATCAAGATGCCGGCGCGCGCCGCCGCCCCGGTACCGGCCACGAGCGCCGCCGGGGTGGCCAGGCCCAACGCGCAGGGGCAGGCGATCACCAGCACCGCCACGGCAGCCGGCAGGGCCCGGTCGAGGCCACCCCCGGCGGCGAGCCACGCGAGGAAGACGAGCGCCGCGAACGCGACGACCGCCGGCACGAAGACCGCGCTCACCCGGTCGACCAGCCGCTGGATCGGTGCCTTGCCCGCTTGCGCCCGCTCGACGAGCTCGGTGATCCGGGCGAGCGTCGTGTCGCTGCCGACCCGCTCGGCCACGCAGCGCAACAGCCCGCTGCCGTTGATCGAACCGGCGATCACCCGATCGCCCGGCCCCTTGCGCACGGGCAGGCTCTCGCCGGTCAGGAGCGACTCGTCGAGCTCGCTCACGCCGTCGAGGATGCGGGCATCGACCGGCACGCGCTCGCCCGGGCGGATCACCAGCCGATCGCCGACCGCGACCTCCTCGACCGGTAGTTCGACCTCGCGGCCGGCGCGCAGGACCCGCGCGGTTTCGGGCGCGAGCGCCGTGAGCTCGCGCAAGGCCGCCGCGGCGCTCGCCTTGGCCCGGGCCTCGAGCCAGCGGCCGAGCCGGACCATGGTGATTACGACCGCCGCCCCCTCGAGGAAAAGTCGGCCGCGCGCCGCTTCGCCCTCGAGCAGCACGAGACCGAGCCCGTGCAGGTAGGCGGCACTCGTGCCGAGCGCCACGAGGAGGCTCATGTTGCCCGTGCCGGCCCGGAGCCCGGCCCAGGCGTCTCGGTAGAACCGCGCGCCGAGCAGGAACTGGACCGGGGTGGCGAGCGCGAGCTCGAGCCACGGGCTCGGATGCAAGTGGAGCCCCAGGAGAGCCGCGAGCATCGGCAGGACGAGGGGCACCGTGAGGAGCACGGCGAGGACGAGCGCCACCGCCTCGCGCCGGCGGGCGGCGCGTTCGGCGGCCGCCGCCCGTTCGGCCTCGAGGCCGCGCCCTCCCTCGAGCACCGCCCGGTAGCCCGCCTCCCGCACCGCGGCCACGAGCGCCGCCGGGATCGCCGGATCGGCCAGATGGCGGACCTCGGCCCGTTCGCTCGCGAGGTTGACGCTAGCCTCGAGCACGCCCGGCACGGCGGCGAGGGCCCGCTCGACCCGACCCACGCACGAGGCGCAGCTCATCCCGCCGATGACGAGGCGGCTCGTCCGCTCGCGCACCCCGTAACCGGCCGAGCGGACCGCCTCGACGAGCTCCGCCGGTGAGGCCGGCGGATCGGCCAGCAAGAGCTCGGCCCGCTCGGTGGCGAGGTTGACGCGGGCCGCGGCCACTCCCGGCAAACGTCCGAGCACGCGCTCGAGGCGGGCGGCGCAGGCGGCACAGGTCATGCCGGCGATCGGCAGGACGAGCCGGCGCACGCGCAGCGCGGTCGGCGCTGCGGCGGGCTCCGGCCTCGTCTCGGCGAGCGTTTCCATGGTCGAGCCGTCCTCCCGACCGCCGCGCGGCGAGGCCCGCCTCAACGCCCCGGCCGACCGGGCGGCGGTTCGCCACGCGCCAAGCCCAAGAGATACGCCTCGTCGAGGGGACCGACAACCAGCAGCCCCGTGAGCCCCAGCGCCCGGATCCGACCGGCCTCGCGCGGGTCGAGGCTGCGGACCTCGACGCGCAGCCCCTCCGGCACGGTCACCGTCGCGACCTTCCATCGGCGCGCCTCGGCGAGCCGCGCCGCGCGCTCCGGGAGAAGCCGTCGGATCGCCGCCACGCTCGCCGGATCCGGACCGGTCACGGTCAAGCCGACGCCACCCGGCAGCTCCTCGGCCCGCACCTCGGCGGCGAGGGTCACCCGCTCGAGATCGGCCAAGTGGCGGCGGACCGCCTCGAGGTCGACGCGCCGCCAGTCGGTCGTCGGATCGGCCTCGAGCCGGGCGACGAGCCCGGCCAGAACGGCGAGCGACGTCGGCGCTGCCGTCGGAGCCGGCGACGGGCGGTGGCTCGCGGTGGGTGCCCCCGCCTCCGCCGAAACGGCGGAGGGAGCTACGGCAGCGGCGAGCAGCAAGGCGAGGAGCACGGGGAAAAGGGCGGGGCGGCGCACGGTTCACCTGTCCGTCGAGAACGCGGCCCCGTTTTTGCCCCGTTCTGCGCGCGCCCGCATCCCCGTGCAGGCGGTCTGCGCTCACCACGCTTGACCGCGGCCTCGGGACGGCGGCCTATGTCCTCGGCCAGGGAAGGATCGAGCGATGGCGACCGCACGCATGGCCGTTCGCGCGGCCAATCTCGGGCTCGAAGAGGCGGTCGCCGACGCCGAGGCGCGCTACGTCGCGGCCCGACCGAAGAGCCGGGCGATCTTCGAGCAGAACCTCAAGGCCATGCCCGGCGGGAACACCCGTACGGTGCTGTTCTTCCGGCCTTTCCCGACGGTGATCGCCCGAGAGGCCAAGGGGCGAGGCTGGTCGACGTCGACGGCCACGACTATGTCGACTGGCTCGGCGAATATTCGGCCGGCCTCTACGGCCACAGCCACCCCGTGATCCTGCAAGCGATCCGCGAAGCTCTCGAGGACGGGATCGCGCTCGGCGGGCCGAACCGATTCGAGGGTCCGCTCGCGGCCGAGCTCTGCCGCCGGTTCCCCTCGCTCGAGCTCGTGCGCTTCTGCAACTCGGGCACCGAAGCCAACCTGTTCGCGATCTCGGCGGCGCGCGCCTTCACCGGTCGGCCGGCGGTCATGGTGTTCGAGCACGGCTATCACGGCGGGGTGTTCTATTTCACCCCCGGCGGCGACCGGATCAACGCGCCCTTCCCCTGGGTCGTGGCACCGTTCAACGAGCTGGACGACACGCTGGCGTTGCTCGAGGCGCACGCCCACGAGCTCGCGGCCGTGCTGATCGAGCCGATGCAGGGCAGTGCAGGCGCCCTGCCGGCCGAGCCCGGATTCCTTCGAGCGCTGCGCGAGGCCTGCAGCCGGTACGGCATCTGTCTGATCTTCGACGAAGTCATGACCTCGCGGATGAGCGCGGGCGGGCTCCAGGCGCGGCTCGGGATCACCCCCGACCTCACCTCACTCGGCAAATATCTGGGCGGCGGGCTCACCCTTTCGGCGTTCGGCGGCAAGGCCGCGATCATGGCCCAGTTCGACCCGCGCCGATCGCAGGCGATCCCGCACGCCGGGACTTTCAACAACAACGTGCTCGCGATGGCCGCAGGACTCGCGGGGCTGACCCGCGTCGCCACGCCCGAGGTCCTGGAGGCGCACTTCGCACGTGGCGAGAAACTCAAAGAAAAGATCAACGCGCTGGCCGCCCGGCACGGGGTGCCGTTCCAGTGCACCGGCTGCGGCACGATCCTGGGCCTGCACTGCCAGGCCGGTCCGCTGCGCTCGGGGCGCGATCTGGCCGCGCAGGATCCGCTCCGCCGCGAGCTGTTGCAGCGTCTGCTCCACTACGACCTCCTGGAGCGCGGGCACTATCTGGCCCGGCGCGGTTATCTCACGCTATCCTTGCCACTCACCGAGGCCGACGAGCGGAACTTCCTTTCCGCGATCGACGAGTTCCTCTCGGTTCGGCGCAACCTGCTCACGGCTTGAGCCGATGGCGGAGGGAGCCGGGATCGGCGCGGGTGCGACCTCGGCCGCGAGCCTGCGCGGCGACGAGCGGCCGCCCGCGCTGTGGGTCCCGCCCCTGGCCGATCCCCGGCCGCGGAGCCTCTGCACCGATTGCGGGCTCTCGCGGATGCGGATCGCCAAAGCCTGCGGGCGGGCCTGCCAGTTCATCGCGCCCGACTACCCGGCCGCGGAGGCGGCGGTCCACGGCCGGGCGCGCGATCCCGAGCGGCCCGACGAGCTGCATTTCGGGCCGTTCCGGCGGATGCTGCGCGCCCGTCTCCTGCCGCCCAGGGACGGCGCGCAGTGGACCGGGATCGCCACCCGGCTCGGCGAACGGCTGCTCGAGACGGGGCGCGCCGAGGCCGTGCTCACCGTCGCACCGACGCCCGGCGACCCCTGGCGGCCGCGGCCGGTGATCGTGACCCGGCCCGAGGGCATGGCCGCGTGCCGCGGCATGCGCATGGGCTTCGCACCCACGCTCGCCCTGCTCGAGCCTGCGCTGGCCGCCGGCTACCGGAGGCTCGCGCTGATCGGCATCCCGTGCCAAATCCACGCGCTGCGTAAGATCGAGGCCGAGCTCGGCCTCGAGCGTCTCTGGGTCGTGGGCACCCCCTGCTCGGACAACACGACGACCGAGCGTTTCCACGAGTTCCTGGCGCTGCTCGACCCCGAGCCCGGGCGTATCACTTACCTCGAGTTCCGTGCCGACTACCGGGTCGAGCTCCGCTACGCCGACGGCCGGGTGCGCTTCGTGCCGTTCCTCGAGCTGCCTATCGCCCGGCTGCCGCCCGACTTCTTCCCGCTCACCTGCCGGACCTGCGTCGATTACACGAACGTCTTGGCCGACCTCACGGTCGGCTACATGGGCGGCTCGGGAAGCCAGTGGTTGCTCGTCCGCAACCCGCGCGGCGAAGAGCTGTTGGGCCTGATCGAGCCGGAACTGCGTATCGAGCCGCTCGAGAGCCGCGGCCGCCGCGCGGGCCCCGTGCGCGCCTATGCCGAGAACGTCGCACGCGCCGCGGGCGGCCTGCCCCTGCGCCGGATGCCCGACTGGCTGCGGCCGATCGCCGGGCGCGTTCAGCGCTGGTTCGGCCCCAAGGGCCTCGAGTTCGCCCGCACCCGGGTCAAGATGAAGGCGATCGAGACCGTGCTCCACCTCCGCCACGCCGCCCGCGCGAAGATGAAGACCATGATCCCGGCGCACGTCTGGCGGCTCGTGGCGCCCTACGGTCTGGCACCGGAACCCGGGGAGCGGGCGACACCCCGCTCCCCGGACCGAACCACGGCTCAGGCGGCGACCGCGGCCGACCTCGCCCCGCCTTCGGGGGCGAAGGCGAGCCCACCCGCGTAGCGCCAGGCGACCGCACCGGACTCGTCCAGGACCAGGAGGTGCAGCCAGCGCTGGTCCAAGAGCGCCCGCAACCCCTCGTGCCGAGCGACGATGGCGCGGATCGCCTCGACCGGGGCTTCGACCACGACGGTGAGCCGCAGGGGCTCGTGGACGAAGCGCTCGCCGTCGTGCACCGACTGCCACGGCAGGCCCACCCGCAGATCGCCGCCGTTGCCCTCGAGGACTCCGATCCCGCCCACGACGTTGTGCAGGAGCTTGTTGCCGCCGCCGAAGAGCGCCGGTGCGACCACCGAGCCGTAATATTGGAGGGAAATCCACGAGGCGACGATCACGGGCGCGGTCAAGATCAGCTCGAGGGTGGCGAAGCCCGGATCGCGCCGGTGATCGTACTCGTGCAGGAAGGCCCGGCCATCGAGGGCGAGGCCACGGCTGCGCGCCCGGGGTGCGGCGATGAACGCGGCACAGCCCGCGAGCCCCCATTCGGGACGCACCTCCGACCAGTCCCGCCCACGCGCGAGGAGATCCTCGGGGGCCTTCGCCCGCGGCAAGGTGAGCACCCGCTCGGCCCGGGCGAGCGCACCCGCCCGCTCGAGCCACCCCTTCACCCGCGCCACGGCCTCGGCGGGTGCGGGATGGTCGAGGAACAGGGTGACCCGATCGCTCGTGGTGTCGTGCAGCCCGGCGAGGAACACCGTGTCCTCGGGAATACCCGCACCTTCGGCCGCGAGGCCCGCGCGGACCTCGGGATCCTGGAGGAGGGAGGCCAAGAGCCGGGCGCTCTCCGCACCGTGATGGCCACCGCACGCTCCGCAGGCGAGCGCGCTCGCGTGCGGGTTGTTGGTGACGTGGGCACCGTGGCCGATCAGGAGCACGATCGGGGCCAAGGGCTCGGGCAGCGACATCGCCTGAAGGACGCCCCGGGCCAGCGCCAGCTTCTCGGCCGCGGCGAGCGGCGGGTCGAAGACCGGAGCGGGATCCTCGGCCGGCGGGCGGCCGCGCCGCAGCGCGTCGCCGAAGAGCTTGCCGGCATAGAGCGGTCCCGCCGCCTCGACGAAGGCGAAGCAGGAGATCGCCGCACGCTGGAACCGGCCCCAGGCCCGCTTCGCCCGTGCCGCGATCCGCCGATCGGCCTCGTCCGCGGCCGGCGCCCGGCTCGACAGGGTGGGCGAGAGCAGGACCGGCAGATGGTGTTCGGTGACGTCCGAACCGCAGCGGCGGTGGGCGAGCGGCAGGCCGAAAAAGCCGGCGAAGCTCGCGGTCGCGATCCCCGGATCGAGCGATTCGAGCGCCCGCCGGAATGGCTCCGAACGGACGTCGATGCAGAACACCGCCTGCAGGGCCGGCCGGTTCGAGCCCGAGGCCGGCGCGGCTGCGGGAAGACGGGCCGAGAGCACGCGCTGGAACGCCCGCTCGGCCGCCTCTTGGAGGATCGAATCGACGATCTGCGCCGGCGTCGGCCGGAGCGGGGCGGCATGCGCCTCCCGGACCTCGAACCAGCGCTCGGCCATCTCCTCGCGATATTGCAGGTGGAGCGCCTCCTCGAACGCGGCCCGCACGGCGAGCAGCACGAGCGCGGTCTCGTCGAAGCCGCCCTGCCGCTCCGCTTCCCAGCCCGCCAGCCGGGCGAGCTGGGCCCATCCCGCGATGCGCGCGAGCAGGGCGTGGAACCAAGTCTCGAGCGCGGCATCGGGCATGCCGAGGGCATCGGCGGCCCGCAGGAGCGCCCGCTCCGGCCGGTCGGGGAGGCCGGCCACGAACGCGGCGAACCCCCGAAGGCCGATGATCTCGGGCACGAGATCGCGGCTCGCCCAGGCCCGCCAGGAGGCCCAAGCGTCCTGGCCGGGCGGCGACGACCAGAGCGCCTGACCCCGGTCGAAGAAGGCGGCGGCCCAGGCGCCGATCCGCTCGCGCACGAGCTCGGGCCAGTCGACCCGCGAGATTTCGAAGGCGAGCTCGGCCACCGTCGGAAGGGTCGGAGGCGGCGGGCTCGGGCTCCGCGCGGCCGCGAGCAAGGCCTCGAGCGAGCCCGGCCGGCCGGGCTCGGTGCAGGCCGCAAGCGCCGCATCCAGATCCTCCGGGGCGATCGCCCCGGAGTCGATCCGCTCGAGGTACCAGCTGCGCGGCATCGTCACCCGCACACCCGCGACCCGACCGAGCCGTCCTGCGACCTGGGCCAGCGTCTCGTCCGTCTGGCCGAGGAACGGGTTCACGGCGACCGTGGCGTCGAGCGGCCAAGCGGGCGGCAGGGCGCGGACCGCGGCCTCGGCGGCGCGCAGGACGGCACCGAGCCGGGGCGGGACGATCTCGGGCATGGTCATGATCGTTCTCCTCGGGATGGAGGGTCGGTCAGGCGGCCCGCGCCGCGCGCAGGTCACCGATCAGCCGGTCGACCAGGGCGTCGAGGTAGAGGCCGTTGGCGAGATGGACCCGCAGCCCGGTGGCGGCGGGATGGTGGGCCCAGCGGGGCAAGGTCGTCTGGGCCAGGGCCACGCCGGCGAACGACAGGATGACGAGTGCCATCAGCGCCCAATCCAGGGTCGTGGGCGGGGGCGGCGGGGGCAACAGCCCCGCCACGAGCCAGCTCGCGAGGCTCTGGAAGCCCAGATAGCCGAGCACCGCGAGGAGCGAGGCGAGCGCGGTGCGCCGGGCGAGGGCGGCCGGGGCCGCATCGGCCAGGCCCTGGGCGAGCAGGTAGGCGACACCGAGAACCAAGACCCCGCCCAGGACCAGGGCCTGCGGCGGCTTGTCGAGCCCCACGAGCAGCGGCACCGCCGCGAGGTAGACGAGGAGGGCCACCGCACCGGCGAGGAGGACGGCCCGGCCCCCGGGCACGGCGACCGGCCCCGGCCGACGCTGGGCCGCCACGACCTCGACCGCGGTACCGGCGGAGAGGAAGGCGTGCGCCTTGTAGAGCGAGTGGGCGAGCAGGTGGAGCAGGGCGAGCGGCCAGAGCCCGAGCCCGCATTCGAGGATCATGAAACCCATCTGGGCGACCGTCGACCAGGCGAGCGCGGTCTTGATCGCCGGCTGGGTGAGCATCACGAGGCTTGCGACGAGCGCGGTGAGCCCACCCAGGAGCACGAGGGCGGCGAGCGCCCCGGGCGCCAGGACGAGCAGGTCGGCGAAGCGCAGGAGGAGGAAGCCGCCGATGTTGACGATCCCGGCGTGGAGGAAGGCCGAGACCGGGGTCGGGGCTTCCATGACCCGCACGAGCCAGCCGTGGAACGGCAGTTGCGCGGTCCGCACGAGCGCCGCGGCGGCGAGCAGGCCGGCCGCCGCCAGCGCAGCGGGCGGCACTTCGCCGGTCCGCGCCGCGGCCGCGATCGCGTCGATCGCGCTCGTCTCGAAGCTCCAAACGACGAGCAGCAGCGCAGCCGCGAGGGCGCCGTCGGCGAGCCGGGCCACGAGCCGGGCCTGGCGGGCCGCCCGCCGAGCCTGCGGCCGTTCGGGGTAGAAGAGGAGGAGCCGACCGAGCCCCGCGCCGACCGCCACCCAGGCCGCGAACAGCACGGGCAGGCTGCCGGCCTGCACGAGCAGCAGGACCGCCGCGAGGGTGAGCGACATCCAGCCGGCGAACGCACCCTCGCGCGGCTCGCCGTCGAGCTGGACCCGCGCGTAGCGGATCACGACCCAGCCGACGAAGCTCACGAGCAGCAGCATGGGCACCGAGAGCGCGTCGCGGGTGAGGGCCAGGAGCGCCGAGCCCTCGCCGATGCCCACGGTCGCGGGCCCGCGGGCCAGGAGGAGCCCCGCAGTGGCGATCGCCACGAGGAACGACGCCGAGGCGGCGGCTTCGGCGAGACGGGGGATCGGCTGCGGTCGGGGGCCGGGTCGGAGAAGGCCGGCGAGGCCGGCCGAGGCGGGCAGGATCGGGGCCAGGAGAGGCAGCAGATCGAGGCTCATCGGCAGGCTCCCGTGAGGGTCACGTGCGGCGAGCCTTATCCGCCGGGAAGATCCTCTTGACTATTACAATGTTTTGTCCGATCCGTTCGATCGGATCGAACGATGAGCCTCAACTACCACCATCTCCGCCTGTTCCGCGCGGTCGCCCTCGAGGGCAATTTGACCCGGGCGGCGCAGCGGCTCGGCCTCTCGCCCTCCGCCCTCTCGGCCCAGCTCAAGGCGCTCGAGGAGCGCCTCGGCCACGCGCTCTTCGAGCGCCGCGGCCGCGGCCTCGTGCTGAGCGAGGCCGGCCGGATCGCCCTCGAGCATGCCGAAGTCATCTTCCGGACCGGCGAAGACCTCGTGGCCACGCTGCGCGGCCACGGCCGAGCGCGGGAATTGCTGCGCGTCGGTGCGCTCGCCACCCTCTCGCGCAATTTCCTGATCGGCTTCCTGCGGCCGGTGATCGGCCGGAGCGAGGTCGAGGTGGTGATCCGGATCGGCAGCCAGGCGGAGCTCCTGCGCGGGCTCGAGAGCCTCGCCTTCGACCTGGTCCTGACCACCGTGGCACCGCCTCGCGAGCGGGGCTCGCGGCTCGTGGTCCACCGCCTCGCCGAGATGCGGGCGAGCCTGGTCGGGACGCCCGAGCGGCTCGGCTCAGCCGTCCCGCCTTTGGAGACGCTCCTGAGCCGGGAACCGCTCGTCCTGCCGACACCCGAGACGGCGCTGCGGACCGCGTTCGACGCGCTCCTCGCCCGGCTCGCGATCCGCCCGGCGATCGCCGCGGAGGTCGAGGACATGGCGACGATGCGCCTGCTCGCGCGGGCGGATGTCGGTTTGGCCCTTCTCCCGCCCGTGGTGGTGCGCGACGAGCTCGCCCGCGGCGAGCTCGTCGAAGCCCGGGCGCTGCCCGAGATCGTCGAGACCTTCTGGGCGGTCGAGCTCGGCCGACGCTTCGCGAGCCCCCTCGTGCGCGAGCTCCTGGCGGGTGCCGGGGGTGCGGTGGCGGCGCCGGCTCAGCCGGCGAGGCTCTGACCCGCGGCGTTGAAGGTGTAGCCCAAGAAGTCGCGCAGCGCCCGGGCGGCCGGGCCGGGCTCGGCACCACGCCGCCAGGCGAGGCCCACGTCCATGGTCGGGACCGGCTCGGCGACGTCGCGGGTCTCGAGCCTGAGCCCCTCGAGCGACCAGGGGCGGTAGACCATGTCGGAGAGGATCGTCACCCCCATGCCGGTGGCGACCATGCTGCGCACCGCCTCGACCGAACTCGTGCGGAACACGACCTTGGGCATCCAGGGCGTACGCGCCCAATAGCGCCGCGCGGTGAGCTCGGCCTCGTCGACCGTGAGCATGACGTAGCGCTCCTGGGCGACCTCCTCGAGCGGCACGGTCGCGAGGGCCGCGAGGCGGTGGCCGGTGGGCAGCCAGAGGCGCCGGCGCGAGCGGATCAGGGTTTCGTGCTGGAGCCGCGCCCGGTCGACCAGGTTCGAGGTCAAGAGGACCGCGAGCTCGAGCTCGCCCTCGGCGAGCCGGCGCTCGATCTCGGGCCGCGGGGCCTCGACGAGCTCGACCTCGATTTTCGGGAACAGCCGAGCGAAGCGGGCGAGGTGCGCGGGCAGGAAATAGCCCGCCACCGTGTAGGTGACGCCGACCCGTACCCGGCCCTCGACCTCGTCCTTGGGGGCGAGGCGGGCGCGCAGGGCACCGTCGACCGCGGCCACGACGTTGCGCGCGTGCTCGACGAAGCGCGCGCCTTCCGGGGTGAGGCGCATGCCGCGCGTCGTCCGCTCGAACAGCCGGTGGCCCAACAGCTCCTCGAGCTCGCCCACGGCCTCGCTCACCGCCGAGGGCGAAAGGGCGAGCTCGGAGGCCGCACGTGAGACGCGGCCGGCCGCGGCGACGGCGAGGAAGGCACGGACCTGGCGCAGCGTGAGGCTCGGGGCGGCCATCTTCGGAAAAAGCGAAAGGAAGCGTCGGCACTTCCTGTTTCACAAACGCGCCGCGCTCGGCAAGAGTGGCGGCACGGCGATCGGCCGTGACCAGCCACGGCCCCAGGAGGGAGGAAAAGGATGCGGCGCAACGCTCTGGCCGCGGGCGCGGCAGCGCTCGCCCTGTTGACGTTCGGCCCGTCGGTGCCGAGCGACGCGGCCGACTGGTTCCCCTACAAGGTCGAGGTCTGGGACCCGCCCTTCGACATGGCGAGCCCCAGGAAGACGGTCGACTACGTGCCGCTACCCAAGGCCTCGAGGCCGTGGAACCTGTGCGTCTCCTTCCCGCACATGAAGGACGCCTACTGGCTCGCGGTCGATTACGGCGTGGTCGAGGAGGCGCGCCGGCAGGGCGTCAACCTCCAGCTCGTCGAGGCCGGTGGCTACACCGAGCTCGCCAAGCAGATCGCGCAGATCGAGAACTGCGTCGCGGGTGGCGCCAATGCCGTGATCATCGGCGCGATCTCCTACGACGGGCTCAACAACCTCGTGGCCGAGATCCGCAAGAAGAACGTGCCGGTGATCGACGTGATCAACGGGATGAGCTCGCCCGAGCTCTCGGCCAAGTCGCTGGTCTCGTTCGGCGAGATGGGGGCCAAGGCGGGCGAGTTCCTGGCCAAGCGGCACCCCGCCGGCAGCCCCAAGGTCAAGGTCGGCTGGTTCCCGGGCCCGGCCGGTGCCGGCTGGGTCGAGGCCGGCAACAAGGGCTTCCTCGACGCGATCAAGGGCTCGGCGATCGAGGTGGTCGAGACCAAGTACGGCGACACCGGCAAGGAGGTCCAATCGAAGCTCGTCGAGGACACGCTCGAAGCGCACCCCGACATCGCCTACATGGTCGGCACCGCGGTCACCGCCGAGGCGGCGATCCCGATCGTCCGCACCCGCGGCCTGCAGGACAAGGTCAAGATCGTCTCCTACTACTACACACCGGGCGTCGATCAGGGCATCCGTCGGGGTCAGATCCTCGCCGCCCCGACCGATTCGCCGGTGATCCAGGGGCGGATCGCGGTCGACCAGGCCATCCGCATCCTCGAGGGCAAGGACTACCTCAAGCACGTGGGTCCCGCCCTCTTCGTCGTGACCCAGGACAACATCAAGGAGTTCGACACCGCCTCGACGCTCGCCCCGCCGACCTTCAAGCCGACCTTCAAGGTGCCCTGAGGCCGGCGCGCGGCCGCGAGCGGCGCGAGGGTCGGGTGGCTGCCGTTCCGCTCCTCGAGCTGCGCGGGGTCTCGAAGGCCTATCCGGGCGTGCTCGCGCTCGACCGGGTCGACCTCGAGCTCCGCGCCGGTGAGGTGCACGTCCTCTTCGGCGAAAACGGCGCCGGCAAATCCACGCTGATCTCGCTCGTGGCCGGTGTGCAGGCGCCGGATGCGGGCGAGATCCGGCTCGCCGGGACGGCGGTCCGCTTCGCTTCCGTGCACGAGGCGCGCCGGGCCGGGGTCTCGGCGGTGTTCCAGGAGTTCTCGCTGGTCCCGCAGCTCACCGTGGCCGAGAACATCGTGCTCGGCGACGAACCCCGGCGCGGCCTCCTGCTCGACGTGGCCGCGGCGCGGCGGATCGCCCGGGAGCTCCTCGACCGGCTGGGCTTTCCGCTCGAGCCGGACGCCCGGGTCGAGGGCCTCACCCGCGCCGAACAGCAGATGGTCGAGATCGCCAAGGCGTTCCGCAGCGAGCCCAGGGTCCTCGTGCTCGACGAGCCGACCGCGTCCTTGACCGAGCGGGAGGCCCGGCGCCTGCTCGCGCTCGTCGAACAGCTCGAGGCCCAGGGGGTGGGGATCCTCTACATCACCCACCGGATGGGCGAGATCCGGCGGATCGGCGACCGGGTCACGGTCCTGCGCGACGGGCGGAAGATCGCGACCGTGCCGGCCACGACGAGCGAGGACGAGCTCGTCCGGCTGATGACCGGGCGGACGATCGAGCAGATCTTCCCGCCCTTGCCGCCCGTGCCCGCGGGCGCGCCGGTCCTGCGGGTCGAGGACCTCACGACCCGCTCGGGAAGCGTCGTGGGCGCGAGCTTCGCGCTCCGCGCGGGCGAGATCCTGGGCTTCGCGGGCCTCGTGGGCTCGGGCAAGTCGGAGGCGGCCCGCGCCGTCTTCGGCCTCGAGCCGATCGCTTCGGGCCGGCTGCTGCTCGACGGGGCGCCGGTCGAGACCCCGACGCCGGCTGCGATGCTCGCCCGGGGCGTGCTCTACCTGCCGCCCGACCGGCGCGAGGAAGGGCTCGCGATGGTCAGGCCCGCGCGCGAGAACATGACGATGGCCGCGCTCGACCGGCCCGAGCTCGGTCCCGGCCCCTGGCTCGGCCCGTTCCGCGAAGCCCGGCTCGCCCACGAGCTCGCGCGGCGGATCGAGCTCCGGCCCGCCGCCCCCGAGCGCACGGTCGAGCTGTTCTCCGGCGGCAACCAGCAGAAGATCCTGTTCGCCCGGGCGCTGGCCCGGCCGGTCCGGCTCTTGATGCTCGACGAGCCCACCGTGGGCGTCGACATGGCCACCCGGGCGGCGATCTACCGGCTGGTCGTGGAGCTCGCCGAGCGGGGCACGGCGATCCTCCTCGTCTCCTCCGATCTGCCCGAGATCCTCCACCTTTCCCATCGAGTGCTCGTCTTCCATCGCGGCCGGGTGCGCGCCGAGCTCGTCGGCGCCGAGATCGGCGAGGAGGCGGTGCTGCAGCACTTCTTCGAGCGCGAGGCGGCATGATCGAGACCGAACGCGCCGCCACACTCGCCGCACCGGGGCCGGCCGAACGGCTGCGGCTCTGGCTCGTCCGCCTGTTCGTCCGGCTGGGCGTTCTGCCGTTCCTGTTGCTCGTGGCGGTGATCGTCTTCGCCTCCTTGTCCGAGAATTTCTTGACGGTCCGCAACCTCACCAACGTCGTCCGCCAGGCGGTCTATCTGTTGATCGTCTCGCTCGGCCAGATGCTGGCACTCTTGACCGGCGGCTTCGACCTCTCGGTCGGCACGATCCTGGCACTGACCTCGGTGGTGAGCGCCTCGGCCATGGCCGCGGCGCACGCGGCCTTTCCCGAACTGCCCTGGCTCTCGATCGCGCTCGGCTCGATGGCCGGCCTCGCGGCCGGGACCGCGATCGGGGTCGCGAACGGGCTCGGCGTGGCGCTCTTCGGCGTCTCGCCCTTCATCATGACCCTCGGCATGGCCTCGGTCGGCTTCGGCATCGCGCTCTATTTGACCGGGGGCGTTCCCGTTTACGGGATGCCGGTCCTGTTCGGCGAGGTCTTCGGCTTCGGCACGCTCTTGGGCGTGCCGGTTCCGATCCTGATCGCGGCCCTCCTCGTCCTCGTCATGCTCGTGCTCGTCTACCGGACGCGGCTCGGCCGCTCGTTCTACGCAGTCGGCGGCAACATCAAGGCGGCCCGGCTCTCGGGCATCGACACCCGCCGCGTGCTGTTCACGACCTACGTGCTGTGCGCGCTCGCCACCTCGATCGGCGGGCTGTTGCTGACCGCCCGTCTGGACACCGGCGAGGCCAACATCGGCGCCTCGATGCCGCTCGAATCGATCGCTGCCTGCGTGATCGCCGGTGTGTCGCTGCGCGGCGGGGTCGGTCGGGTCGAGAACGTGGTCTTGGGCGCCCTCTTCATCGTGCTCGTCCAGAACGGCATGAACCTCGCCCGGATCGAGTCCTACCTCCAGACGGTCGTCCTCGGCCTCCTGTTGATCCTCGCCGTCATCGCCGACCAGCTCCGGCTGCGGGCGATGGCGAGCCTGCGCGCGTGAGGGCAGCTCCCATGGTGCCGATCAACTGCGACATGGGCGAGAGCTTCGGCCTCTGGCGGATGGGCGACGATGCCGGGCTCATGCCGCTCGTCGACCTCGCCAACGTCGCCTGCGGCTTCCACGCCTCCGATTTCGAGCACATGCACGCGACCGTGCGGCTCGCCCAACACCACGGCGTGAAGGTGGGAGCGCACCCCTCCCTGCCCGATCGCCAGGGTTTCGGCCGTCGTGCGATGGTGATGCGCCGCGACGAGCTCGCCGACTGCATCCTCTACCAGGTGGGCGCCCTCACCGCCTTCCTGCGCGCCGAGGGCATGGAGCTCCACCACATCAAGCCGCACGGCGCGCTCTACGGCATGTCCGCGCGCGATCCCGAGGTGGCGCACGCGGTGTGCGACGCCGCTTCGGTGTTCGGCGTGCCGATCCTGGGCATGGCCGGCACCGAGCACGAGCGGATCTACCCGGCCCGCGGCCTGCGGCTCGTGCGCGAGTTCTACGCCGATCTCGACTACGACGAGGCGGGCCGGCTCGTGATCACCCGCGAGCACCACGCCGTCGACCCGGCCGAGGCGGCGGCCCGGGTGGTGCGTGCCGTGAAGGAGGGGGTGGTCCGTTCGACCGGCGGCACGGACGTTCCGGTCGTGGTCGAGACGGTCTGCGTCCATTCCGATACACCGAACGCGGTCGCGATCGCGAAGGCCGTGCGCGCGGCGCTCGCCGCCCTCGGCGGCGCGGCCAACCAGGAGAGCTGAGAACGTGGCCAAGAAAGAGATCCTCTCGCCCTTGCCCGGGACCTTCTACCGCCGGCCGGCACCCGACCAGCCGCCCTACAAGAGCGAGGGCGATCCGGTGGCGGTGGGCGACGTCGTGGGCCTCGTCGAGGTCATGAAGTCGTTCAACGAGGTGAAGAGCGAGGTCGAAGGCAAGCTCGTGCGCTTCTTGGTCGAGAACGAGGATGCGGTGATGGCCGGCCAGCCGCTGGCCGAGCTCGAGGGCTGAGCGCGTTGGCGATCCGCACCCTCCTCGTCGCCAACCGCGGCGAGATCGCGCTCCGCATCCAGCGGGCCGCGCGCGAGCTCGGCATCCGCGTGGTCCAGGCCCATTCCGCGGCGGATCGCGACTCCCTGCCCGTGCGGCTCGCCGATGCGGCGGTGGAGATCGGCCCGCCGCCGGCCAAGAAGTCCTATCTCTCGATCCCGGCGATCGTCGAAGCGGCCTTGAGGGTCGGCGCGGATGCCGTCCATCCGGGCTACGGGTTCTTGGCCGAGAACGGCGAGTTCGCCGATGCCTGCGAGGTGGCCGGGCTCGTCTTCGTCGGGCCCACGGGCGACACGATCCGGGCGATGGGCGACAAGGTCGAGGCGCGCCGGCTCGCCGCCGAAGCGGGCGTGCCCACCGTGCCCGGCAGTGCGAGGCGGATCCACGAGCTCGAGGAGGCCCGCGAGGTCCTCGCACGCACCGGGCTCCCGGTGATGATCAAGGCCGCGGCCGGCGGCGGCGGGCGCGGAATCCGCATCGCGCGCGACGCGGAGGAGCTCGCCCGGCTCTGGCCGCAGGCACGCGCGGAGGCCCTGGCCGCCTTCGGTGACGGCGGGCTCTACCTCGAGAAGCGGATCGAGCGCGCCCGCCATCTCGAGGTCCAGGTCCTGGGCGACGGCCGGCAAGTCGTCCACCTCTTCGAGCGCGACTGCTCGCTGCAGCGCCGTCGGCAGAAGCTCTGGGAGGAGGCCCCGGCCGTCCGGCTCGACCCAGTGGTGCGCGAGCGGTTGTGCGCCGCTGCCGTCCGCCTCGCCGAACGGGTCCACTATCGCGGGGCGGGGACGGTCGAGTTCCTGTTCGACGAAGACAGCGGCGAATTCTACTTCCTCGAGATGAACACCCGGATCCAGGTCGAACATCCGGTGAGCGAGGAGATCACCGGCATCGACCTGGTCAAGGCGATGCTCGAGATCGCGGGCGGTGCCCCCCTGCCCTTCCGCCAGGAGGGCGTGGTCCCGCGCGGGCACGCGATCGAGGTGCGGATCAACGCCGAGGACCCGGGACGCGATTTCGCCCCGCATCCCGGGCGGATCGCGAGCCTCGAGCTCCCGGGCGGGCCCGGGGTACGGATCGACACGGCACTCTACCCCGGCTACGAGGTCCCGCCCTTCTACGACTCCCTGCTCATGAAGCTGATCGCCCGCGGCCGCGACCGCGCGGAGGCACTTGCCCGGCTCGAGCGGGCCCTGGGCGAGCTCGCGATCGGCGGGATCCCGACCACGGCGGGGCTGCACCGGCTCCTGGTCCGTACACCCGAAGTCCGGAGCTGGGACGTGCACACGGCCTGGCTCGAGCCCTGGCTCGAATCGAACCGAGAAAAGCTCGCGTGAAGGAGGTGGCGGTGGCGAGAACGGAATCGCGATATTCCTTCGGCGGTGACGAGCATCTCTTCGTCGAGATCGACGAGGAAATGTCGCTCGAGGCCTTCTTCAAGAGCCTTTCGGTCTGCACCGCGATCAAAGAGGCCGGGATCAAGGGTGTGACCGAGATCTGTCCGGCCAACGCCTCCTTCCAGGTGAAGTTCGACCCCGACGTGATCGCGCCTGCCGACATCGAGGCCGAGGTGCGCCGGATCGAGGCGCAGGCCCAGGCCTCGCACCGCATCGCCACCCGCATCCTCGAGGTCCCGGCCTTTTTCCGCGATCCCTGGACGACCGAGACTTTGATGCGCTTCCGCGACCGCCACCAGGATCCGAACGCCACCGACATCGAGTTCGCCGCGCGGATCAACGATTATCCGAGCGTCGAGGCGTTCCTCGCGGCGTTCACGGGTTCGCCCTGGTTCGTGTCCATGGTGGGCTTCGTCGCGGGGCTGCCGTTCCTCTACCAGATGGTCGAGCGAAAACGGCAGATCCAGGTCCCGAAATATCTCCGGCCGCGGACCGACACCCCGGCGCTCACGATCGGCTTCGGCGGCTGCTTCGGCTGCATCTATTCGGTGCGCGGTGCCGGCGGCTACCAAATGTTCGGCATCACGCCGATGCCGATCTACGATCCGCAGCAGAAGATCTCCTATCTGCAGGATTTCATGTGCCTGTTCCGGCCGGGCGACATCCTGGTCTGGAAGCCGATCGACCGCGAGGGCTACGATTCGATCAAGGCCGACGTCGAGGCCGGCCGGTTCACACCGAGTATGGCAGAGGTCACCTTCGACCTCGACGCCTTCGAGCGGGACGTCGACGGCACCAACCGCAAGCTCCTGGAGGCGCTCCATGCTTGAGGTCGTCCGCGCCGGGCTCGCCACCACCGTCCAGGACCTCGGCCGGCCCGGCTACTATCATGTCGGCATTCCGATCTCCGGCGCCATGGACCGGCTCGCGGCCCGCGCCGCCAACCTCCTGGTCGGCAATCCCGAGGACGCGGCCCTGCTCGAGAGCCCCTTCATGGGCCCCGAACTGCGCTTCGCGGACGCCCGCACCGTGGCGGTGACCGGCGCCGAGATCGCGCCCAAGGTGAACGGCCAGATCCGGCCGCTCTGGACCTCGTTCCGGGTCGACAAGGGCGACCTGCTCTCCTTCGATTTCTTGAAGAGGGGGGCACGCATCTACATCGCGATCTCCGGCGGGATCGACGTCCCGGTCGTGCTCGGCTCCCGTTCGACCTACGCGCTGGGCGCCCTCGGCGGCTTCGCGGGCCGCAAGCTCGAAGCCGGCGACGTTTTGCCGCTCGGCCCGGGTGCAGGGGCAGCCGAGGGACGCACCGTGCCCGACCATTTGCGGCGGATGCCCGAGATGCCGGCCCGGCTGCGCGTCATGCCCGGGCTCTATTGGCACCGGCTCACCGAGGAAGCCAAGCAGAGCTTCTTCGAGGACACCTGGAAAGTGGCGCCCGAGGCCGATCGGATCGGCTACCGCTTCCGCGGCGGCCGACCCTTGACCTTCGTGCCGCGCGAGCAGCCCTTCGGTGCCGGCTCCGATCCCTCGAACATCGTCGATGCCGCCTACCCCTACGGCTCGATCCAGGTGCCGGGCGGCACCGAGCCGATCGCGCTCCATCGCGACGCGGTCTCGGGCGGCGGCTACATGATGCTCGGCACGGTGATCTCGGCGGACATGGACCTGATCGGCCAGCTCCAGCCGCACACCCCGACCCGTTTCGTGCCGTGCGACATGGCCGAGGCATTGCGGGCGCGGGCCGACCGCCGCAAGCTCCTGGACGCGATCCGCGCGCACTTGGCCGCGTGAGCCGGGGTCGCGTCGTGAGCCCGCCCCTTGGGCACCGAGAAGGATCGAAGAGGAAAGGACGATGACAGGAACGCTCGCCGCCCGTCTCTGGCCCGTCGAAGCCGGCAACGCCGTCACCCGCGCGATCGTGCTGATCGTCGCGGGCTCGCTCTTGTTGACCCTTTCGGCCAAGGTCCAGGTGCCGTTCTGGCCGGTGCCGATGACCATGCAGACCTTCGCGGTCCTGTTGATCGGCGCCGCCTACGGCTCGACCCTCGGGGCCGCGACCGTGCTCGCCTATCTGGCGCAAGGTGCCGTGGGCCTGCCGGTGTTCGCCAAGGGCGGCGGGCTCGCCTACATGATGGGCCCGACGGGCGGCTATCTTTTGGGCTTCCTGGTCGCCGCTTGGCTCGTCGGCAAGCTCGCCGAGCGGGGCCTCGATCGCCGCGTCCCGACCGCCCTCGCCGTGTTCTTGCTGGGCGATCTCGTGATCTTCGCCTTCGGGGTGAGCTGGCTCGCCTCGCTGATCGGCCTCGAGAAGGCCTGGGCCGCGGGTGTCGTGCCGTTCCTGCCGGCCGAGGCGCTCAAGATCGCGCTCGCCATGGCGGTGCTGCCGCTCGCCTGGCGGCTCGGCGAGCGGCGCAGCGGCTGACCCGCGCGGGGGCGGCCCGCTCCGCCGCCCCGACACGCGCCGCGAAAACGAGCCAGGGAGGAACGTGCCATGTCCGATCGGCTTCTCGGCGTCGCGGTTCCGCGCAAAGAAGACCGTCGGTTCCTCACCGGCACCGGCCGCTACACGGACGACATCACGCTCCCGCGCCAAGCCCATGCAGTGATCGTCCGTTCCCCGCACGCCCATGCGCGGATCCGCGCCGTCGACCTCGAGGCGGCGCGGGCGATGCCGGGCGTGCTTCTCCTGCTCACCGGCGCCGAGATCGCCGAGCTCGGCGTGGGCGGCCTGCCCTGCGGCTGGCAGGTGACGGGCTCGGACGGCAAGCCGATGGCCGAGCCGCCGCACCCCGTCCTGGCCCAGGGGGTCGTGCGGCATTCGGGCGAGCCCGTGGTGTTCGTGGTCGCCGAGAGCCTCGCCCAGGCGGCGGACGCGGCCGAGGCGGTGCGGGTCGAGTACGAACCTTTGCCGGCGGTCACCGATGCCGTGGCCGCTCTCGCCCCGGACGCCCCGCTCGTTCACGCCGAGTTCGGCCACAATCGCTGCTACGATTGGACGATCGGCGACCGTGCCGCGGTCGAGGCGGCCTTCCGGAAGGCCGCGGCCGTCGCCGAGGTCGAGCTCGTCAACAACCGGATCGTGCCGAACGCGCTCGAGACCCGTGCCTGCAACGCCGCCTACGATCCGGCCTCCGACTCCTGGACGGTCTACCTCACCACCCAGAACCCGCACGTCATCCGGCTCTTGATGGGCGCCTTCGTGCTCAAGATCCCCGAGCACAAGCTGCGGATCGTCGCTCCCGACGTGGGCGGCGGCTTCGGCTCGAAGATCTACCATTATCCCGAGGAAGCGCTCTGCACGCTGGCGAGCAAACTCGTCGGGCGACCGGTCAAGTGGACGGCCGAACGCTCCGAGGCGTTCCTCTGCGACGCGCATGCCCGCGATCACGTGACCAAGGCGCGGCTCGCGCTCGACGCCGACGGCCGGTTCCTCGCCCTCGAGGTCGACACGGTCGCCAACATGGGGGCCTATCTTTCGACCTTCGCGCCGTCGATCCCGACCTATTTCTACGCGCTCATGTTCTCGGGCCAGTACCGCACCCCGGCGATCTTCGTGCGGGTCCGGGCGGCCTTCACCCACACCCCACCGGTCGACGCCTATCGCGGTGCCGGGCGGGCGGAGTGCATGTACGCGCTCGAGCGGGTGGTCGACCGTGCCGCCAGGATCACCGGGCTCGACCCGGCGGAAATCCGCCGCCGCAATCTGATCCCCGAAGATGCCTTCCCCTTCGCGAGCCCGGTCGGTGTGGTCTACGACAGCGGCGCCTTCGCCCGCGGGCTCGAGCTGGCCTTGCAGGCGGCCGACTGGGACGGTTTCCCGGCGCGCAAGGCGGACTCCGAACGGCGCGGCCGACTGCGCGGACGCGGGCTCGCCTGTTGGATCGAATCCTCGGGCGCCGCACCGTCGAAGGCGGTGACCGCGCTCGGCTGCCGCGCCGGACTGTTCGAGGCGGCCAAGATCCGCGTCCATCCGACGGGCTCGGTGACGGTCTACACGGGCGCCCACAGCCACGGCCAAGGCCACGAAACGACCTTCGCCCAGGTCGTGGCCGACAAATTCGGCCTCTCCCTCGACCAGGTCGAGGTGGTCCACGGCGACACGGCTTCCGTACCGTTCGGCATGGGAACCTACGGCTCGCGGTCGATGGCGGTGGGCGGCGGCGCGCTCGCCCTCGCCGCCGACAAAGTCGTCGAGAAGGGCAAGAAGATCGCCGCGCACATCCTCGAGGCGGCCGAGGAGGACATCGTCTTCGAGCGCGGCAGCTTCAAGGTGAAGGGCACCGACCGCGCGCTGGGCTGGGTGCAGATGGCGCTCGCCGCCCACGTCCCGGCCAACTACCCCCTGGACAAGCTCGAACCCTGCATCGAGGAGAACGCGTTCTACGACCCGCCCAACTTCACCTTCCCGAACGGCGTGTTCGTCTGCGAGGTCGAGGTCGACCCGGAGACCGGCGTGGTCACGGTCGAGCGACTGACCGGCGCGCACGATGTCGGCACCCCGATCAACCCGCTCGTCGTCGAGGGGCAGGTGCAAGGTGGCGTCGCCCAGGCGATCGGCCAGGCGCTCATGGAGCGGGTGGTGTTCGACGAGCGGGGTCAGCTCCTGACCGGCTCGCTCCTCGACTATCGGCTGCCGCGGGCGGCCGACCTGCCGCCGATCGGCACCGTCTTCAACACCGTACCCTGCAAGCACAACCCCTTGGGCGTGAAAGGTGCGGGTGAATCGGGTGCGACGGGCGCCACCGCCGCGGTGATCAACGCCCTCTTGGACGCGCTCGCCCCGCTCGGGATCGAGCGGATCGACATGCCGGCAACGCCGGAGCGGGTCTGGCGGGCGATCGCCGAGGCTCGGGCCGCCCAGGCGGCCTGAGGGTGGACGGCGGAGGCGCGTGACCTCGCGGCTCCGCCTCTTCGACCTTTTCTGGCTCGCGGCGACACTCGCCGCCGTCGCGCTCGCGCTTGTCCGACTGGACGCCACGGCACGCGGGGTCGAGCGCGAGCGCCTGGTGATCGACGGTGTGATCCCGGCCGAGCTCTTCCGCCTGGAAGGCGCACCGCGCGGCCCGGTCGTGGTCGTCGCCCACGGCTTCTCGGGCTCCAGCGTGTTGATGCGCTCGCTCGCCCTGGAGCTCGCGCGGAACGGCCTCGGCGCACTCACCTTCGACTTCCCGGGCCACGGCCGCCACCCGGAGCCGCTGGATGGCGACCTCTTCCGCGTCGAAGGGGCCTCGGCCCGGCTCGTGGCAGCGACCCGCGCGGTGCTCGCCGAGGCGCGCCGGCTGGGCGACGGGAGGGTCGCCCTCGTGGGCCACTCGATGGCGGGCGATGTCATCGTGCGGACCGCGGCGCTCGAGCCCGACGTCGCCGCGGTCGTCGCGATCTCGCTCTTCTCCCCGGCCGTCACGGCCAGCGCGCCGCGCAACCTCCTCGTGATCGCGGGCCAGTGGGAAGGGCGGCTCGCCGAGGAGGCGCTGCGCGTGGCCGGCCTCGCGAGCGCGCCCGCGCCGGCAGCCTACGGTGTGACCTACGGCCGGTTCGCCGACGGCACGGCGCGCCGAGCGGTCGTGGCGCCGATGGTCGAACATGTGGGCGTGCTCTTCGCGCCGACCACCCTCGTCGAGGCGCAGGCTTGGCTCGATTCGGCGTTCGGCCGGCCGGCCCGCGGCGAGCCGGCAGCGGTCAAGCGCGGTCCGTGGGTGCTGCTCCTCGTCGTGGCGTGCGTCCTCCTCGCCCGGCCGCTCCTCGCCTTCCTTCCCCGCCTCGCCGCCGACGGCCCGTCCGGGTCGCGCTGGCGCACGCTCCTGCTGCCCCTCGCCGCCGCGACGTTCGTGTCGCCGATCCTCTTGCGCCTCCTCCCGCCGGATCTGCTGCCGCTCGCGCTCTTGGACCATTTCGCGGCCCACTTGGCGCTCTTCGGGCTCCTGCTCGCGGGCCTCGCGCGGGTGGCCCGGGGACCCGACCCGGCTCCCGTGCGGCCCGGACGCGCGAGGATCCTGCTCGCGAGCCTCGCCGCCGCCCTCCTGACGACCGTGCCGGTCGCTCTCGCGGTCGATGCGGAGGTGACGGCCCTTCCCTGGACCGATCCCCGCATCACGCTGCGGCTGGTCCTCTTCGCGGGCGCGCTCGGCTTCTTCCTCGGAGTCGAACGGGCAACCCGCGTCCCCTTCGGCGCGCCCGTCGCCCTCTTCGCCTTCCTCCTTTCCATCGCCGGCTCGATCCTCCTCGACCGGCGGCTGTTGTTCTTGGGCGCGCTCGCGATCGTGATCGTGCCCGTCCTGGCCACCGCGCTGCTCGTCGCCCGCTGGACGCGCCGTGCGACGGGTCGGCCGCTCCCGGCGGCGACCGCCGCGGCCGCCTTCACGGCCGAGCTCTTGGGCGGTTCCTTGCCCCTGATCGCCGACGCGGCCCTGCCCTGAGGCTCAGGAAAGACCGGGCCAGGGCGGCAAATGCAGGATCGCCCGCGCCTCGGCCACGGTCGCCGGCCGTCGGCCATATTCCGGACAGAGCTCGACCACTCGGCGCACCAACGCCGCGTTCGAGGGCGCGAGCGTGTGCTTGTCGAGCCGGACATTGTCCTCGAGGCCGGTTCGGCAATGGCCGCCGAGCTCGAGCGACCAGCGGTTCAAGGTGATCTGGTCCTTGCCGATCCCGGCCCCTGTCCAGGTCGCATCCGGAGCGAGGCGCTTCAGCGTGCGGATGTAGAACTCGAAGACCTCGCGGTCGACCGGCATCGCGTTCTTGACACCCATCACGAACTGGACGTGCAAGGGTCCATCGATCTTCCCTTCTTTCTGCATTTCGACCGCTTTGAAGAGCATCGAGAGATCGAACACCTCGATCTCGGGCTTGATCCCGTAAGTTTTCATCTCGGCGGCGAGCCAGTCGACGAGTTCGGGGCTGTTCTCGTAGACCCGGGTCGGGAAGTTGCAGGAGCCGGTGGTGAGCGAAGCCATGTCGGGCCGCAAGGGCAGCATCCCTCCCCGCTCGCGCCCCACCCCCGACCGGCCGCCGGTCGAGAACTGGACGATCATCCCCGGGCAATGTGTGCGGATCCCCTCGAGGAGGCGAGCGAACTTCTCGGGGTCCGAGGTCGGCGTCTCGTCGTCGTTGCGGACGTGACAGTGGACGAGCGTGGCCCCGGCCTCGAACGCCTCGTGGGTCGATTCGATCTGCTCCGCGACCGTGATCGGGACGGCCGGATTGTCCTTCTTGCGCGGCAAGGAGCCGGTGATCGCGACCGTGACGATGCAGGGTGTGGGCTCAGACATCGAAGAACACCGTCTCCTCGGGCCCTTGGAGCCTGACGTCGAAGCGGTAGACGACCCGCCCCTCCCGCAGCTCGCGCCGTGCCAGGAGCGTGCGCCGCCGCGCCTCCTGCTCGATCAATGCCAGGACCGGATCCTCGGCGTTGGCGGTCGCCTCGTCGTCGAAATAGATGCGCGTGTGCAAGTGGATGTTGATGCCGCGGGCGAAGATCAACAGGGTCGCGTGCGGCGCCTGCAGCCGGCCGTCCGCGGTCGGGACCCGGCCGGGCTTGACCGTCTCGAAGGCGAACAGCCCGCTCGCGAAATCGGCCGCCGCCCGGCCGAAGCCCGCGAAGGCCGGATCGGCGCCGAGATCGTGGCCGGGAAACCGGCCGGCCGCGTCCGGCTGCCAGAGTTCGAGCACGGCATCCCTGACCGGCGCACCCACGCCGTCGAACACGATCCCCTCGATACGGATCCGCTCGCCCCGCACGCCCGCACGCACGAGCACCGACCAATCGCGGTCCGGCTCGAACGGGATGCCGGCGACGGCGGGCAGAAGACCGATGTGGACGTAGGGGCCGGCCGTCTGCGAGGGGAGCTCGCGCAGCATTTCAAGCACCCTCCGGGCGGTTCTCGAAGAAGGTCTGGCGCGGGCCGCGCAGCACGATGTCGAAGCGCCAAGCCAAGAGATCGTGCGGCGGGCTCTCGCCCATGTCGAGCTTGGCCACGAGCCGTTCGCGGGCGGCCGGATCGGGGATGCTGTTGTAGATCGGGCAGAGCGGCAGCAAGGGATCGCCCTCGAAATAGATCTGGGTGACGAGACGCTGGCAGAGCGACGCTCCCCAGAGCGAGATGTGGATGTGCGCGGGCCGCCAATCGTTGACCCGGTTGCGCCAGGGATAGGGCCCGGGCCGGATCGTCCGGAAACGATAGGAGCCGTCCGGCTCGCTGAGCGTCCGCCCGACACCCCAGAAGTTCGGGTCGAGCGGGGCGAGGTAGGAGTCGTTGACATGCCGATATCGGCCGGCGGCGTTCGCCTGCCAGAGCTCGATCAAGACGTTCGGGACCGGCCGGCCCTCCTCGTCGATCACCCGACCGAAGAGGATCATCCGCGGCCCGATCGGCTCGCCGTCGACCCGGCCGTTGACCAGGAGGTCGTTGTCCGTGGCGCGGATCAGGTCGTGACCGAACAAGGGTGCCGTGAGCTCGCTGCGGGTCGCCCCGAGCGAAACGAGCGGCAAGCGTGGCGCCCGGTAGACGGAGGTCTTGTAATCCGGGAACAGGGCCGGCGGATGCCAGGCCCGATCGCGCGGGCGGTAGGCCCGGGGCGCATTCTCCATGCTCGTCGCTCCCCCCTCCGAACGGTGGCGGGTCGAGCCCCCGCCCCGCTGCGGACGCTAGCCCAGTCCCTCCGCGCGATGAAGGGTCCGCCGCTTCGCCCCCAGGCATCGGGCCGGCCGAAACGCTCTTTCGCGGCGCCGACGGACGGTTTAGCAGGAGCCGCCGACGGCGAACGCGACGGGAGGCGGAGAACGGATGCGCGCCGAGGCCCCGCTCGCCCGCGGTGCACGGGTGGAGCGTCTCACCGCACGCCTCGACGGGTAGCGCAGCCGGCAGCCGATCGGCAGCGCCGTACCGTTCGGTTCCGATCCCGTCCGTCGACACTCGTCCGCCCAGCTGGAGATGATCCATGATCCTGAACCGACGCACCCTCCTGACCGGCGCCGCCGCGCTCGGTACGCTGCCGCTCGCCCGGGCGGCCACCGCCCAGGACTTCCCGGCCCGGCCGATCCAGGGAACGATCCAGTGGGGTGCGGGCGGCTCGACGGATGCCGTGACCCGTGCGGTGGCACCGATCGTCGAAGAAAAGCTCGGCCAGAAGCTCGTTTTGACCAACCGGCCGGGTGGCACCGGCGTGATCGGCATGCAATATGTCCACAGCCAGCGGCCGGATGGCTACAATATCCTGTTCGGCGCCGAGAACCCGCAGCTCTACGGCGTCCTCGGGCTCTCCGAACTGTCCTACAAGGATTTCTACCCGCTCGTGCTCTTGGCGCGCGGCACGCCCGTCCTCGTGGCCCGCAAGGACGCCCCCTGGCCCGATACCAAGGCCTTGATCGAGCACGTGAAGGCCAACCCCGACACGGTCAAGATGGGGGCCACGGGCGTGGGCGGCCTGCCGTTCGTTGTGCACGCCATGCTCGCCTCGCTCGTCCCGGGCTTCAAGGTGACCCAGGTCCCGTTCGACGGCGACGGGCCGGCGCTCACCGCCCTCGAGGGTGGCCACGTCGATTTCATGGCGGCGGTCTGGGGCGCGGCGCGCGAACGGATCCGCGCCGGTCGTATCAAAGCGCTGGCGGTGATCGCGAGCGAGCGCCTCGACGGCCTCGACGCCCCACCGGTCACCGAGACCCTGCCCGGGTTCGCCAAGTACCTGCCCTGGGGTCCGTTCTTCGGCGCCTTCGTCAAGAAGGAGACGCCCGAGCCGATCGTCGCCAAGCTCGAGAAGGCCTTCGTCGAGGCGGCCAACGACCCCCGCTTCAAGGAGTTCTGCGCCAATTTCGGGGTCGTGCCGATGGGCATCGGCGGCAAGGAGGCCATGGACTTCCTCTACCGCTGGCAATCGGTCACGGCCTGGCTTCTGGCCGATGCCGGAGCGGCCAAGGTCGATCCGGCCGCCCTCGGCATCAAGCGGCTCTGAGCGACCGGCCGGCACGGGTCCGGGCCCGGGCCGGCCCCACCCGAACAGCCGAGGATGCCCGCACACCCCCGCCGTCCGGGTGAGCTCGGACTCACCCTGCTTTTGATCGCGGGTGCGCTCCTCGTCGGCCGCGAGGCCCTTCGGATCTCCGGCCTCTCCGGCCCGTCTTCGCCCGGCTTCGGTCCCGTGGCGATGGTCGCGGTCGTGCTCGCCGGCCTCGCGATCGAGCTCGCCCGGACGTGCCTCGACCGGCGGGGCGAGCCCGAGCCGTTCGCGGTCCGGCTCCACCGGCTCGCCGCCGCCGTGCTGCCGCCGCCCGTTGCGGGGGCGATCCCGCTCCTCCTCCTCTATCTCGTCGGCCTCGAGCTCGTGGGCTTCGTCCCGGCCTCCTTCCTCTTCCTCGCGATCGCCATGGCCCTCTTGCTGCACGGCCGCTCGCTCCGCCCCCGGCTCCTCCTCGCCGGCGCGGTCGCGACCGGCACGGTCGCCGTCGTCCGCCTCCTCTTCCAGGACCTCTTCCAGGTCCTCTTGCCCTGAGGGATCCGGCCATGGAAACCGCCCTCGGCTATTTCCTCATGAGTTGGCTCGACCCGTACCTCCTCGCACTGGTCGCTGCCGGAACCTTGGCCGGGATTTACGTCGGCGCGATCCCGGGGCTCTCGGTGACCATGGCGGTCTCGATCCTGATCTCCTTCACCTACGCCTGGGACACGAACGAAGCGCTGGCCTTGATGGTCGGGATCTACATGGGCGGGGTCTACGGCGGCTCGCGCACGGCGATCCTGCTCAATATCCCAGGCGCACCCGCGGCGATCGCCACCGCGCTCGACGGCTATCCCTTGGCCAAGCTCGGCGAGGCCGGCAGGGCGATCGGCGTGACGACCGTGGTCTCCTTCGTCGGCGGCCTCGTCGGCATCGTGGCCCTCGCCTTCTTCGCCCCGCTCGTGGCCGAGATCGCGCTCCTGTTCGCGCCGCGCGACTACATGCTCCTTGGGATCATGGGCCTCCTCCTGGTGGCCTCGCTTTCCGGCGAATCGCTCACCAAAGGCATCGTCGCCGGGGCGATCGGCATCCTGATCTCGATGATCGGGCTCGACACGATGAGCGCCCAGCCGCGGCTCACCTTCGGCTCGAGTGCCCTTCTGGGTGGGGTCTCTTACGTCGCCGTGATGATCGGCATGTTCGGGATCGCCGAGGCGCTGGTCCAGCTGCACGGCTACACCGCCCCCGCGGTGAAGCAACGGGTCGACCGGATCGTCCCCTCGCTCTCGACCGTGCTCCGCCATCTGCCCTTGGCCCTCAGGGCCTCGCTGATCGGTGTGTGGGTCGGCGCACTCCCGGGAACGGGCGGCGACATCGCCGCGCTCATGGCCTACGACCACGCCAAGAAGAGCGTGAAGAAGCCCTCTCGGCCCTTCGGGCGGGGCGCCTGGGAGGGGCTCGTGGCACCCGAGGCGGCCAACAACGCCGCGGTGGGCGGTGCCTTCATCCCGATGCTCACCCTCGGCATCCCGGGCGATGCCGTAACCGCGGTGATCATCGCCGCCCTCTTCATCCATGGGCTGCGGCCGGGCCCCAATCTCATGGTCGACACGCCGCATCTCTTCTGGTTCACGGTCGGCAACCTGACGCTCGCCAACCTGTTCATGCTGCTCTTCGGTCTGGTCGGGATCCGCCTGTTCGCCAAGATCGTCGAAGTGCCGAAGGCGATTCTCTTGCCGATCGTCGTCGTGCTCTCGGTGGTCGGCGCCTACGCCATCAACAACAATCCGGCCGACGTCCGGTGGGCGGTCGGGTTCGGGATCCTCGGCTATTTCCTCAGGATCTACGGCTATCAGCTCGGCCCCGTGGTGCTGGGGGTGATCTTGGGCCCGATCGTCGAATCGAACTTCCGACGGACCATGATCACGGTGCACGAGAGCTGGGCGGGCCTCGCGCTGGAGCTCGTCTCCCACCCGATCACGCTCGTCCTCACCCTCGGGGTTCTCGTAAGCCTGCTCCGCGGCACCCCCTTCTGGCCGCGGCTCGTCGCCCGACTGCGACGGAGGAGCGGAGCGGCCGCGGGCTGAGCCGAGCGGCCGCGTGGCGCGGCCCACCGCCCGGCTCTTGTCCGCACGGCCCGGATCCGGCAACCGATCGAGGCCCCGGCCGAGCCGCCCCGGCTCGCCGGCACGGAGGGATCGGACCTGCGCACGACGCCACCCGTCTCGGTGGTCCGCAGGGGGGCCGCCTTCGGTCTCGCCGACGCGCTCGCGGCCTTGCTCGTGCTGGGTGCGCTCGCGCTCCTCGCCGAGTTCGCGCGCGAGCTCGTCGGCCCCGCGCCCACGGCCGCTCCGATCGCGCTCGACCCTTCGCACCTGCCGCTGCTCGCCTTGCGCACGACCTCACGCATGCTCGCGGCCATGGCGCTGTCGCTTCTCTTCACCTTCACCGTCGCGACCTGGGCGGCGAAGAGCCGGCGGGCCGAGCGGGTGTTGTTGCCTTTGCTCGACATCCTGCAATCTGTGCCGATCCTGGGCTTCCTTTCGGTCACCGCGACCGCGTTCCTGGCGATCGCCCCGGGTCGCGCGGCGGGTGCCGAGCTCGCCGCGATCTTCGCGATCTTCACGAGCCAGGCCTGGAACATGGCCTTCAGCTTCTATCAGTCGCTACGGACGGTGCCCCGCGAGCTCGAGGAGGCCGCTCGATCGTTCCGGCTGAACGGATGGATGCGCTTTTGGCGGCTCGAGGTCCCTTTCGCGCTGCCGGCGCTCGTCTGGAACATGATGATGTCGATGTCCGGCGGCTGGTTCTTCGTCGTCGCCGCCGAGGCGATCACCGTCGGTGAGACGACGGTCGTCCTGCCGGGCATCGGCTCTTGGATCGCCCGGGCGATCGACGAGCGCGACCTCGCCGCGGTCGGCTGGGCGCTCGCCGCCATGGCGATCGTCATCCTGCTCTACGATCGCCTTTTGTTCCGCCCGCTCGTGGCCTGGTCCGAGCGGTTCCGCTACGAAGGGGAAGCCGGAGCCACTTCCGAGCGATCGGCAGTGCTCGAGATCCTGCGCCGCTCGCACCTCCTCGGGCTCGTCGGCGCACCTCTCGGCCACCTCTGGCGCGCCGGCTACCGCCTCTCGGCCCGGCTCGGCCGGGCGGGCGTCACGGGCGGCAACCGGACGAGCCCGCTCGTCTGGCTCGATCGGGCCGGGGTGGTCCTTCTCCTCGTGATCGGCGCCCTGGCGGCTCACCGAGCGGTCGAGTTCGCCCTTCTCGGCGTGCGCCCGGACGAGCTCGCCCGGGTCGTGGCCCTGGGAGGGCTCACCGCGGTCCGGGTGGTCGTTCTCCTCCTGCTCGCGAGCGTCCTTTGGGTGCCGATCGGGGTCCGGCTCGGGCTGCGACCCGAGCTCGCGCGGATTGCCCAGCCGATCGCCCAGATGCTCGCGGCCTTCCCGACCAACCTCCTGTTCCCGGTCGCGGTCTCGGCGATCGTCGCCTGGCGGCTCGATCCGGACGTGTGGTTGAGCCCGCTCATGATTCTCGGCACGCAGTGGTACGTTCTCTTCAACGTGATCGCCGGGGCGGCGGCGATCCCGCGGGAGCTGCACGACGTCGCGGCGAGCTTGCGCGTGCGCGGCTGGCTGTGGTGGCGCAAGGTGGCGCTGCCGGCGATCGTGCCTTTCTGGCTGACCGGCGCCATCACCGCTTCGGGCGGGGCCTGGAACGCGAGCATCGTCGCCGAGCTCGCGCGTTGGGGCGGGGTGCGGCTCGAGGCGCACGGCCTCGGAGCCTACATCGCGCTCACCACCGAGGCGGGTGATTTCCACCGAATCGTGCTTGGCATCGCGGTGATGAGCGCCTTCGTCGTCGGCATCAACCGTCTGGTGTGGCGCCCTTTGTACCGCTGGGCCGAGCGTGCCTTCCGCCTCGATTGAGGAGCCGCGCATGGATCCCGCCCCGCTCCTCGAGCTCCGCGGTGTGAAAAAGAGCTTCCCGAAGCCGGACGGTGGCGAGCTCCTGGTCCTCGACGGGATCGATCTCGAGTTGCGCGAGGGCGAGATCCTCGGACTCCTCGGACGCTCGGGCTCCGGCAAGTCGACGCTCCTGCGACTCGTGGCCGGCCTCGCCCCCGCGAGCGGGGGGACGATCCGCTGCCTCGGGCGGCCGGTGAACGGGCCGCCCGAGGGTGTCGCCATGGTGTTCCAGAGCCCGGCCCTCTTCCCCTGGCTCACCGTGCTCGAGAACGTCGAGCTCGGGCTCGAGGCGGCCGGCCTGCCCCCCGCCGAGGCTCGTCGCCGGGCGCTCGCGGCGATCGACACGATCGGCCTCGACGGCTTCGAAAGTGCCTATCCGCGCGAGCTCTCGGGTGGCATGCGTCAGCGCGTCGGCTTCGCCCGCGCGATCGTCGTCCATCCCGCGATCCTGCTCTTGGACGAGCCATTCTCGGCGCTCGACGTGCTCACGGCCGAGACGCTGCGCTCCGACTTCCTCGACCTCTGGTCGGACGGGCGGCTGCCGATCCAGGGGATGATCCTCGTCACCCACAACATCGAGGAGGCGGTCGCGATGTGCGACCGGATCGTCCTGTTCGCGAGCGATCCCGGCCGGATCGCCACGACGTTCCCGGTCGAGCTGCCGCAGCCGCGCGCTCGGCTCGACCCGAGCTTTCGCGACCTCGTCGAGCGAATCTATGTGGAGCTCACCGCCCGTGCGCCGAAGGCCCGGCCGGCGACGGCCGAGGGGCTCCCCGGCCTCGGCATCGGAACCATCCTGCCGCCGGTCTCGACCAATCTGCTCGCCGGCTTCTTGGAAGCGCTCGCGGCCCCGCCTTTTTCCGGTCGCGCCGATCTGCCCGTGCTGGCCGAGCGGCTGGCGATGGGGATCGACGAGCTGTTCCCGGTGGCCGAGACGCTCCAGATTCTGCGTCTGGTCGAGCTCGAGGGCGGCGACATCCATCTCACCGCCGATGGACGCCGCTTCGTCGAGGCCGACACGGACGACCGCAAGGCGCTGTTCGCCAAACAGCTCACGGCTTTCGTGCCGCTCGCCGGGCACATTCGTCGGGTGCTCGACGAGCGGCCGGGCCATCGCGCGCCCTGGAGCCGGTTCGCCGAGGAGCTCGAGGACCACATGACTCCGGCCGCCGCCGAGCGCACCCTGCGCGCGGTGATCGGCTGGGCCCGCTGGGCCGAGCTCTTCGCCTACGACGATTCGCGGCGGATCTTCAGCTTCGAGAATCCCTGAGAGGGTCGGCGGAGACGCGCCCGGGTCCGGGCGACCGACAGATCCGGCTGCCCCCGACCTGCCGCGCCGGCCGTCGCTCCGCTCCCTCGAGCCGCGGCGAGTTCGCGGGCGAGGTCGCCGATCGGCCGGCGACATACCATCGGATGAGGGGTTGCTTCGTGCTCGAGTTCGGCGCAGTCGCCGCGCCCGTTCACCCGGCCGCACGCGCGCGGTGACCCGGTCGGCCACGAGCTCGGCGTGGACCGCATCGTGGGTGATCGAGACGGCCACCGGGGCAGCCGGGCGACGGACGCCCACGATCGGGTTCGAGACCTCCATCCGTTGCGGCTGGCCGCCGGCCGAGGCCGGCTCGTCGAGGATCAGGACCTTGGCGCCGAAATGGATCGCCCGGGCGATCGCGAGGGTCTGCCGCTGGCCGCCGGAGAGCGTGCCGACGGCCTGGCTCGGATCGGCGATGTCGATGCCGATCTTGTGCATCTCCCCGCGGGTGATCGCGTCCATGGTTTTCATGTCCAAGAGCCCGAGGACCGGCGGACCGCGATGGATCTCGCGCCCGAGGGAGAAGGGGCGGGTCGCGCTCGTGAGCGGGTTCGATGGCGGGTCCTGGTCGACCGTGCCGCTGCCGGCGGTCGACGCCCGGGTGCTGCGCGTCGCGAAAGGCGATCGGCCGGCGTGAGGGGCGGTCCCGAGGGACCGCGCCGGCGAGGGCGCGCATCGGGCCGCGCCGCGCGGGCCACCCGCCGCCGAGGGCCGCCGCCGGCCGGCCGCGGGGCCGGGCGAGGCGCACCGCGAGGGCGGCCGGAAGGAGCAGGCTCGTGAGGAACCCGAGGAGAGCGAACACGCGACCTCCGCACGTCTCGCCGCGCGTTCTAGCGGGAGAGGGTTGAGGAAAGGTTAACCGCGCCGCGCTGCCGGCATGCCGTCCGGTGGCGAGCAGCGCCTCGATCGACGGATCGGCCCGCAGCGCGGCGGCCGTCCGCGTGTGGGTCCGGCCTACGCGCCGCAAGATGCGGGTTCCGCGCACATGGCCGGGGCGGCAGCGTCCCGGTCCGGCCGCCCGCCGAGCCGGGCGGGGTCGCCACGTGCCCTTCGGCTGCGCGTTCCTCGAAGGCCCGGCGTCGAAGGGCTGGCGGCCGTCGCTCGTGAGATCGTTCCTCCGGGAGGAACCCGGTCGGGCGTCGGACCGGCACACTCCGCGCCCCGATCGGCGGTGCCCCGAACGGCCTCGTCAGGAAATGCGGGCGCGACGCCGCGCGGTCGCCTCCGGCCGGGCAGCGGATCGCGGCCCACGGCCGGATCCGCGCCGGCCACCCCGGCCTGCCCGCGGCGGGCGATGCGGCCGGGCTCCGCGCGATCCGCGATGCCGCGCCGACCACACTCGATGTTCTCGCCTTCCGCGCACGCACCGCGCAACTCCCGAACTTCCGGCCGGCGTTCGGCTGCGGGCCGGCGGGAGCGACGCGCTGCCCGACGAGGCCCGCGGGATCGAGCCGTGCGGGTCGGCGGCCCGCTCCGAATTCGGCGGCACGGATCGATGGGCGAGGTGCACTGGCGGAGGGGAAGGGATTCGAACCCTCGATAGGGCTTTGAGGCCCTATAACGGTTTAGCAAACCGCCGCCTTCAGCCACTCGGCCACCCCTCCGCGGCGGCCGCTATATGGGGGGCGCCGCGCGCGGCTGTCAACGCGAGCGCCCCGTCTCGGCGGTAGCGCGTCGACGGTACCGCAGCCCACGGCCCGAAGACCGGCGGCTTGGCCGGCCGTTCGGGACGGCGATCATGGCGCGCGGGCGAGCCGGCCCGCTCGGCCGCCGCGCGAGGGAGTCGACCATGACCGCTAGCGAACGCGATCTCCTGGAGGAGCTCGGCGCCGACGCCGCCGAGGGCGAGGCGGAGCTGTTCGCCGCCGAGGAGGAGTTCGAGGCCGAGGACATGCTCGAAGGCGAGGATGCCCTCGAAACCGAAGACGGGCTCGAAGCCGAGGATCCGCTCGACGCGCTCCAAGAGGAGGACGCCCTCGAGATGGAAGACGGCCTCGAGGCCGAGGACGGTGCGGCGGGCGAAGAGGCCATGCTCCAGGCGATCGGCGAGGCGCTGGGTGCGGAGAGCGAGGACGCGTTCTTCGGCAAGCTCGTCCGCGGCATCGCCAAGGTCGCCAAACGGGTGGCCCCGGTCGTCGGGCAGGTCGCCCGGGCCGCCGCCCCGGTTCTGTCCCTGATCCCCCACCCGGCGGCCAAGATCGCCGCCAAAGTCGCGGGCCTGGCGAGCCAGCTCCGCGCCGAGGCCGAGGCCGCGGGCACCGGCCCCGCGGCGGTCGTCCAGCAGGCGACCGAGGCGGCCGCCGAGCTCGCCGCGCGCGACATCCGGGCGCGCCCGGTGGTGGTCGGCCTGGTGGCGCGGCAGCTCTTGCAGAGCCGCGGCGCGAGGTTGAGCCCGACCCAGCGACTGCGCGCGGTCCGTCACGTGGCGGCGGCGGCGCGGGCGGTGACCCGCGCGGTCGGCCCGCGTGGCCTGCGCGCGCTGCCCAAAATCGCCGCGAGCGTCAACCGGACCGCCATGGCCAAGGGCACGCCGGTGGCGGCCAGGCCCAAGGTCCTGCTCCGCACCGCCCAGCGAGTCGCGGCCCGGCCGACGCTCGCCGCCCGGCTGGCACGGCCGAGCCCGCGGGCGCTCGACCTCGCCCGGCGGCTCGGCGTCGGCGCCGGCAACCGGACGTTCCGGATGCGCGGGCCCGTCGAGATCACGATCCGGACGCTCTGAGCGGGGTGCGGGCGGGAGCGCGAGCCGTGGCGATTCCCTCGAGCGAGCGGTTTCTCGAGCTCAAGCGGCGGGCGCTCGTCGCCCGCGCGCGACGGCTCGTGCGGCTCACCCCGGAAGCCGTCGGGCTGCGCCCCCGCGACCTGCGCTACGCGCCCTCGCCCGCCCATTTCGCCGCCGCCCAGGCTCGCCTCGCCGCGATCGACCGGGCGATCCGGCTTCGGCTCGATCGCCTGGACCGCACGGCCCGGTCGCCGGATCCGCCCTCGACCGAAGACCTCTTGCTCGCCATGGCGATGGTCGAGCGCGAGGTCGACCGGGCGCGTCGAGCCTTCGGCATGTTCTTCGAGATCTTCGCCCAGCGCGGCACCGCGTTCGCCCCCGCGCTCGCCGCCCACGATGCGATCGCCGCCGACTGCTACCGGGCGGTGCGCGAAGGCCTGCCGGGCGTGTTCGAGGGGCCGGTCCTGAAGCCGCTCACCTACCTCGAGCACGGCTACAGCCCGGCCACGATGCGGCGCGGGGTGAGCCTCGCCCGGCTCTTGGGCGAGCCCAACCCGTTCCCGCTGATCCGCATCCCCTACGACCGCGACCAGCCCTGGCAGGCCGTCTTCCTCCACGAGGTCGCGCACAACCTGATGGCCGATCTCGGGATCTGGCACGAGACCCGGGAAGCGGTGATCGTTCGGCTGCACGAGGCACGGCTGCCGCTCAGGGTCGTGGCGATCTACGGGCGCTGGCACAAGGAGATCTTCGCCGATCTGGCGGCCCTGCTGCTCGGCGGGCCGGCTGCCGCCTACGGCATGGCCGAGTTCCTCGCCCACCCCGCGGACCGGGTGATGACCTACCGGCCGGGTGGTCCGCATCCGGTCGGCTGTCTGCGGATCCTGCTGCTCGCCGAGATGCTGCGGCGGATGCGCTTCGGCCGCGAAGCCGAGGATTTGGCCGGGATCTGGCGAACCCTCTACGATCCGCGCCGCGGGCACCGCATCCCGGCCGAACTCTTGGCCACGAGCGGACGCGCGATCCCGGCGGTGGTCGACGAGATCGTCTTCCAGCCGCGCCGCAACCTCGCCCAGCGGGCGCTCGTGAGCGTGATCCGCTTCACCGCCCACCATCAGCGCGCGATCCGCCGCGCCGCCTTCGACCTCGCCGCCGGCCTTCCGGCCACCGACGTCCCGCCACGCCACCTCCCGGCCGCTTGCCGCTACGCCTTGAACGCCGGCGCCGACAGCCGCCGGCTCGGGCTGCTCGTGACCGAGCTCCTGGCCCGGGGTGGCACCGGCTGGTCGGGCGAGCGGCTCGCGGCGGCCGCGCGCCCGCCGCGCGGCGGCCACCGCACCGTTCACTCCGAGCCCTTGGCCCTGGCCGCATGAGGTGATCGATGATGCCCGCGACCGACAGCACGCCGCGTGACCGCTCGCCGCTCGTGGTCCAGCTCGACAATTTGATCCGCCGCAGTCTGCGGATCAGCGATCCGGCGAACCCGGTCGAGGTGGCGGGCGGCCTGCGCCGCCTCTACCGCGCCGAGGACGCGGCGATCGAGCGCGAGGAGCGCGGCCTGCCCCTCCTCCCTCCGACCCCGCTCGAGCGGCCGGCCGTCGCCGCCGGGCCGTCCGGCGCCGAGGTCGAGCAGGCGCAGGCCGACGTCGAGAGCGATCTCCGCTTCCTCACGACCTCGGCCCAGCTCAAGGACATCGAGGCCGAGCTCCAGGGCTGGGGCCAGGCGATCCGCGGCCACGTCGCCGACGGTCTCGCCAATGCCCGCCAGGCGCTCGACCCGCGCGCCCGGGACCGGGCCTTGGCCGCCCGCCGGGCGCTCGGCGACTATGCCCGCATGGCCCGCTTCGTGGGCGCGCTCACCCCCGGCTTCTCGCTGCCCTATCGGCGGCTCGCCCAGAGCCTCGACCAGGTGGCGGCCCTCGTGCTCGTGCTCGCGGGCGAGAGCCTCGCCCAGCTCGGCAGCGTCGGCGGCCGGTTCCTGTTGGCGGCACCGGCGAGCGAGCTCGTGGCCCGGCGCGATGCCGCCCTCGTGGCGCTCCGCAACCTCGTGGGCTCGGCGCAGGAGAGTCTCGACCAGGCGACTTGGCCCTGGGGGCTCCGAGGCTACCGCGACGTGATGGCCCGGCTCGGCCAAGGGGCGATGGCCGACGTGCGGGCGCTGTTCGACGAGAACACGATCGCCCGGACGATGGACGAGCTGATCGACCGGGCGAGCAGCACCACCGGCCGCGGCCTGCGCGCGCTCGCCGCCACGAGCCGCCTGGCGCTGTTGCGGCTCGAACGGCTCGTCCAGGTCGCCGCGGCGATCAACCTGCAGCCGGGCTCGCCGCCCGTGACCACCTTCCTCGAGGCTGTCCAACTCTTCATCGACGCCTTCCAGGGCGGTGGTGCCGCCCGCCTCGTGGCGATCGCCCGACCGCCGATCGTCGCCTACGGCCTCTATGCCTTCGGCGGCCCCGACGAGCCGACCCGGCGCCTCCAGACGCTGGTCGTCGAGCGCGGCGTGCTGGCCCAGCTGCTCGACTGCTACCTCGCCTGCGACTGCTGTTCGAGCGAGGTCACCTGCCAGGTGTTGCTCGACAAGTTGCTCGCCGACATCGACCGGGCGATCGATTTCTACGTCCAAGGCGACGGTGCGGACGGCGAGCCCGAGGTGCGGGCAGCCGCGTTCGGCTACCTGATGGGCACTTTCCTGGCTAATTCGGAAATTGTCGCGGTGAACGGCCGAACCATCAATTGCCAACGAAACTGCGGTCCCGCGTGGGCTAGGGTCGAGGCAACGCTCCGCACGATCAAGGACACGTTATTGGCTCCATTGGCTCCGGCCGGGCAGCCTTCGGACGAGCAAAAGAACCCGATGCGCGAGGAGCTCTGTCTGCAGCGGCGAGCCGACGAGCGCTTGTTCGAAACCGTGGCCGCGCTGACCCCGGGCTGCGCCGACCTCGAGAGTATCATGGATTGCTTGGGCTGGCTCGTCGACACCACCTTGGGCACCGCGCCCTTCAAGAGTGCGGGTGCGACGAACGAAGAACAAGCCAAGACGGCACCCTGCCCCGAGATCCGTCCGGTCGTACCGCAAACCATCCACCAGTCATTTTCGCGCTTTGAAAAGTCCTTTGCAGAATTTTGTACCTCTATTGACAACATTGGAACAAAGGAATGGCCGTTCGTCGTCAAGTCATTGGACGAGAAACGGTCTCAAGGCGCGAGCGGGACGTCCGAGAGCTCAGCTGCCCGAACGGACATCAGCCAAACGGGAACGCCGAAGGGCCCGGCCAAGCCGACGGACAAGAGCTGAGCGCGACCGCCCATCGATCCTGCAACCCACGCTCGAGGCCCGGCGATGAGCTACACCACCCACGAGACGATCCAGCGCCTCTGGCAGCAGTTCGCACAAGACCAGCTCGCGGGCCTTTCGCCCGAGGAGCGCGCCAAGCTGCAAGCCGCCTTCGAGGCCCGCTTCGCCGAGCTGCTCGAGAAGGCCGCGGGCGAGGACGGGGCCGCCTTCATCGACCTCGTCGGTTTCGGTAAGGACGGACTCAAGCCCTTCGGGGAAGTCCCCTGGCCGTTCCTCGCCGCCGATTTCGACGAGGCGGTGATCGCCAGCCAACTGCACGCCGCCGCCGAGCTCTACTTCATCTACCAGCACGAGCGGATGGGGGTGTTCCGGGTCGCCGCCGTGCTCCGCCAGCTGTTCCGCGAGGGGCGGATGCGCATCCAGCGCGGCCCGGGCGCCCGGCTCCTCTACCTGATCGAGAAGTGGCAGCCACTGCGCTACGGCCCCAAGGACCGCATGGCCGCCTACAAGCGGGTGTTCAACTACGGTCGCCTGCCGGCACCGGCGGGCGGCATCGTCAACCAGAACTTCCACTATCAGCTCGTGGCGCTGATGAGCGGGCTCGCCCAGTACTACCGCGATCTCACGATCGGCGAGGTGATCCGCGGCGCCGCCCAGATCGACCAGCGGCCCTACGGCAACATCGCCACCGTCCAGCGCCTCGGCATCGACCTGCGCTACGCCCTCGATCGGGCGAGCTACGGCAACGTCGTCGCCCTCGCCTTCGAGGTCGGGATGTATTTGAAGCAGCTCCTCAAGCTGTTCGACACGCCCGACATCAAGAAGGCCTTCGATGCCAACACCAAGTGGGACGTGCTCGAGCAGGTGCTGAACCGGTTCCTCGGCGGCGCCCGCGAGCTCAGCCAACGCGCCAAGATGGCCGAGGCCGGCCGCCGCGTGCTGCTCTGGGTCGCCGGCAACGCGTTCGACAGCGGGATCGACCCGCAGCTCTTCCAGACCGAGGCGCGGCCGGCCGGTGCCGCCGCCGAGGCCTGGATCGCCGCCTATCGCTTGACCGAGGAAGGCCGCCGCTTCCCGGGTGTGGCCGACAGCCTGCGCTGGGCGGTGGGCCTGCCGCCGCGTGCGGCCGACGCCCCGGTCATGGGCTGAGCCGGGAGCCGGCCCGTGACGACCGACCTCGCGCTCGGGATCGAACGGCGCGGGCGAGCCGCGGCGGCGTCGCCGCTGGTCCTCGACGTACCGCTCCTCCTGGGGCCGTTCGGGCCGTGGCTCGTGCAGCGGCTCGCCGGCACGGGCGAGGTCTGGCTGCCGCGAGCGCTGTTGCGCTGGATCGAGGAGGGCGAAACCGAGTTCGGCGGCGCGGCGCTCTTGGCTGTCGGCCTCGGTTTGCGCGGCGAGGAGGATCTTTCGGCGGCCCTCGGCCTCTGGCGCGCCGCGTGGCCGGACCTCGCCCAGGAACCGCGGGTGTTCTGGCTCGCGGACGCGCCCGATCTCTCGCGCCCGCGCAAGGGCCTGCCGGCGGCCCTCCTGGACCGGATGGACGAATTCCACGAGGGCCTCGAGCGGGCCGGCGGCGAAGGTCCGCCCGACCCGCTCTTGGACGCCGAACGCGATTGTCTGGCGCTCACCGCCACGCTCTCGCGCGAGCGACCGGTCCTGCTCTCGGCCCTGCTCGGCGGACGGACCGTTCCGGCCGCGGTCGACGCCCTCGAACGATTCGGGGTCGCCGCCCACCACCTCGAAGAGGGCGAGCAGCGTCGGCATCTGGTCGAGCCGCTCCTCGACCGGCTCGCCGCCGCCCGGGTCCTCGGCCTGGTGGCTTGTGGGCTGGTGCGGATCGGCTTCGTCGAGCTGTGCTTGCCGCAGGCGCCGCGACCTTTGCCGGCGGCCAGGGCTTGGCCGGCCGCGCCGCTCGACGAGCCGGACGAGCTCCTCCTCGGCGACGGCTCAACGACCGACGGGCGCGAGCTGTGGCGCGAGGCGGTGGCGATCTGGGACGAACTCCGGTGACCGCGGGCGACGCACACGTCTCGCCTTGTGGCTGCCCCGCCTGCCGACAGGCGCGGCGGACGGTCGACCGGCTCGCCCGCACGGCGCTGCGCCGACTCGAGGCCGAGGCGGCGATCCGAACCGAGAGCCCGCGCGAAGCCGCCGCTGCGCCGCGCCCGCTGCGCCCCGGTCCGTTCTCGCTTCCCGGGATCAGGGTGCTCTGGGGCCCGGCGGTCGCCATCCCGACGGCGAACGCGGATGCGTTCCTGGCCGGCCGTGCCGGACCCTTGCCCCCGGACTTGCGCCGAACCTTCTGCCTCTACGCGATCGAGCTCGCCGGCCGCCCCGTCTATGTCGGCATGGCCGCGGGCTCGACCGTCGCGAGCCGCTTGAGGGCGCATTGGGCGCTCGCCCGTCGCCCGGCCGGGCGGCGGCCGGCGCGCGGCGACCTCGCGCGCCTGCAGCCGATCCTCGCCCGAGCGGTGCAGGCCGGGGGGTCGATCGCGGCCCGGGTCGGCGCCGTGCCGTCCTTGGGACCCTATCGGCCCGACCGGAAGGTCCTCCACGCGGTCGAGGCGCTCGCCGCCAACCTGCTGCTCGCGCGGGCGGGGCCGGCCACGGCCTACGACCCCACGACCTGGACCTTCGAGACGCCGCCGACCGATCCGCGGAGCCGCCGGTGACGAGCCTGGCCGACCTCCTGCGCCTCGAGGCAGCGGCCGAGGCGGCCGATCGCGCGATCGTCGGCCCGCGCGACGGTCGGGTCCAGGAAATCGACACGAGGCGGTTCCCGTGGTCCACGATCTGCCATCTCTGCCGGGACTTCGGTGGCGGTGGCTGCGCCGGTTGCAGCGGCGTGCTGATCGGGCCGCGCAGGGTGCTCACGGCCGCCCACTGCCTCTGGAGCGTGGCGCGGAACCGGGCGCCACGTGCGGTCACCGTCTTCCCGGGCCGCTCCGATCGCGACACGATCCCGTTCGGCAGTTTCCCGGCGAAGCGCTTCTGGGTCCCGCAGGGATTCGTCGCCGGACCGGACCGGGGGATCTGGGACTTCGGCGTGATCGAGCTCGAACGCCCCGCGCGGCATTCGCGCCGTTTTCCACCCCTGGTGGCGCTCGACGATGCGGAGCTCGCACGCATCGCCGTGACGCGCCGGCTCGTGATCGCGGGCTACCCGGCGGACCGACCGATCGGGACCTTGTGGCGCCACGCCGAGCGGCTGAAGAAAGTGACGGCGCGGCGCCTCTTCTACTCCGTCGACACCTGCCCGGGCCACAGTGGCAGCCCGGTGTTCGTCGATCGCGGTCGCGGGCCCGAGGTGATCGCCGTGCACACGAGCGGCATCCTCGACGCCGAGGGCCGATCCTATGGCTGCGATCGACGGACCGTGCTCGCACCACCGGGTCTGCTCAACAGCGGAGTCCGGCTGACCCCCGAGGTCGTCGCGGCGATCCGCCGGCCGGATGGTTCCCGTAGCGGTCCGTGGCGGATGGTCGAGCTCCCGCACGGTCGCCTGTGATCGAGGTCACACGGCGCCCGGGGGTTGCGTCGTATGGATACATGGCCAGAATGAAAGTTGAAGCCGGCGTGGATCATGGGACGGCTGTCGTGCCGCCCCCGGGAGGAGATGCCATGACCGAGAGGGCACGAGGCACCTCGTCCGGCTCTCCCTCGCACCCGGCTCCCGGACCGGCGGACGGACCCCGGGCGTGTTTCGTGCTCGACGGCTGTCTTTGCCACGTGCTGCGGGCCCAGAAGGGTGTCCGCACCGAACGGGTGATCGGTCAGCTTCAGCTCGACGGGCGCCGCTACGTGGTGGTGCCCGCGGAAGCCGGACGGGCGCGCTCGGCCGAGCGCCTCACGCGCCGCGAGCGGGAAATCGCCCTGCTCGTCGCCGAAGGGTTTTTGACCAAGCAGATCGCCCATCGTCTGGGCCTGAGCCCGCACACCGTGGGCGCCTACGTCAACCGCATCTACGCCCGCTTGGGCTGCCACAACCGCGCCGAAATGGTCGCCCTCCTGCTCGGCCTCGCCCCCGCCGAGGCGCCGGGCGGGCCGCCCTAGAGCCCCAGATACGCCGCCTGCACGGCCGGGTCCTCGAGCAGCGCCCGGCCCGTCCCGGCATGCGCGATGCGGCCGGTCTCGAGCACCCAGGCGCGGTCGGAGAGGGAGAGGGCGGCCACCGCGTTCTGCTCGACGAGCAGGATCGTCACCCCCTCCGCCCTGAGCCGCGCCACGGTCTCAAGGATCTGCTCGACGAGCGTGGGGGCGAGGCCCATCGACGGTTCATCCAAAAGCAAGAGCCGCGGCTCGGCCATGAGCGCACGGCCGATCGCGCACATCTGCTGCTGGCCGCCGGAAAGGGCGCCCGTCGGGGTGTCGCGGCGCTCGGCGAGCTGCGGGAAAAGGGCGAAGACCCGCTCGAGGTTGGCGCGCACCCGCTCCCGCGCCCGGCGGAAGGCACCCAGGCGCAGATTGTCCTCCACCGAAAGCGGCGCGAAGAGCTGGCGGCCCTCGGGCACCTGGACGATGCCGCGCGCCACCCGCTCGTGCGGCCGGAGCCCCTCGATCGCCTCGCCCGCGAAGCGGATCGTCCCGCCGCGGATCGGCAGGACGCCCGAGATCGCCCGCAACAGCGTCGTCTTGCCGGCCCCGTTGGCGCCCACGAGGGCCGCGATCTCGCCCGGGGCGACCTCGAGGTCGACGCCCTTGACGGCCTCGATCCGGCCGTAGCCGCAGCGCAAACCCCGGACCTCGAGCAGCGGTTCAGGCGGCATGCGCGGGCTCGAGCCCGTGGCGGCCGAGATAGGCCTCGATCACCCGCGGGTCGCTGCGGACCTGTTGCGGCGTTCCCTCGGCGAGCACCCGGCCCTGGTCGAGAACCAGCACCCGATCCGAGATCCGCATGACGAGCTTCATGTCGTGCTCGACGAGCACGACGGCCATGCCCGCGCGGGCGATCCCCACGATCAGCCGGTCGATCTCCTCGGTCTCGACCGGGTTGCAGCCCGCAGCCGGCTCGTCGAGCATCAAGACCTTGGGCTCGCAGGCGAGGGCCCGGGCGATCTCGAGCCGCTTCAAGGCACCGTAGGGCAAGGCCGCGGCCGGCTCCTCGGCCCGCTCGGCGAGGCCCACGAAGGCCAAGAGTTCGCGGGCCCGCTCGCGGCTCTCGCGGTTTTCGCGCAGCACCGAAGGCAGCCCCAAGAGCTCTGCCCAGAGCCGCCGCCGTTCTTTCAAGTGGCGCCCGACCATCACGTTCTCGAGCGCGCTCATCCGGAAGAAGATCTGCAGGTTCTGGAAGGTGCGCGCCAAGCCGCGGGCGGCGAGCGCGTGCGGCGGCAGTCCCGTCACCTCGCGGCCATCGAGCCGGACCTCGCCCGATTGCCCGCGGTAGAGGCCCGTGACGATGTTGAAGAGCGTGGTCTTGCCGGCCCCGTTGGGGCCGATGATCGCGAGCACCTCGCCCGGATCGACCGCGAAGCCGACCGAGTCGAGGGCCCTGAGCCCCCCGAAGGCGATCGAGATGCCGCGGGCCTCGAGCAGGCTCAAGCCGCCCTCCGCCGGGCGAAGAGAGCGGCGAGCCCGGGAACGATCCCCTGCCGCAGGAAGACCATGAAGAGGATGATCAGGAGACCGAGCAGGGCGTGCTCGTACTCGTGGAACAGGGTCAAGGCTTGCGGCAGGACCGTGAGCAGCGCGGCTCCCACGACCGCGCCCAGGATCGAGCCCATCCCGCCGATCACGACCATCGTGACGAGCTCGATCGAGCGCAGGAAGCCCGCCACGTCCGGGGTCACGAACCGGTTGAACAGGGCGAAGAGCCCGCCCGCGAGCGCGGCATAGACGGCGGCGATCACGAACACGACGAGCTTGTGTCGCGCGACGTCGACGCCCACGACCGAGGCCGCGACCTCGCTGTCGTGCAGGGCACGGAGCGCGCGACCGGTCGAGCTGTCCTCGAGGTTGAGGGCGAGCCAGGCCGCGAGCAGGAGCACGATCCCGGTGATCCAATACCAGGTCGCGGGACCGGCCACACGCCAGCCCAGGAGCTCGAGGCGCGGCACCTGGATCCCGTCCGGGCCGCCCGTGATCGGCACTTCGCTCACGAGCACGAGATGGACGAGGATGCCGAGCCCGAGCGTGGCGACCGCCAGATAGTGGCCCTTGAGGCGGAGGATCGGCCGGCCGAGGAGGAAGGCCAGGAGCCCGGCGGCGAGGAGGCCCACGCCCATCGAGGCGAGCGGGTCGAGGCCGAGATGCTTGGGCCCGAGGGCGGTGGCGTAGGCGCCGATGCCCATGAAGCCCGCGTGACCCAGGCTCACCTGCCCCGCGAGTCCCATGAGCAAGGCGAGCCCGAGCGCCGCGGTGGCGTTGATCCAGACGAGCGCTGCGACCCGCAGATGGAACGGCGAAGGGAACAGGAGCGGGACGAGCAGGACGACGAGGAGGAGCGAGCCCAGGACGAGGAGCTTGGTGTGGGTCCCCGGAGCCACGGCGCTCAAACCCGTTCGACCGCGCGGCGGCCGAGCAGCCCCTGCGGCATGACCAAGAGCACGAGGAGGATGACGAGGAACGCCACCCCGTCCTTGTAGGTCGAGGAGATCCGACCCGCCGCGAACGCCTCGAGGAGACCTAGGACGAGACCGCCCAACACGGCCCCGACCGGATTGCCGATCCCACCGAGCATCGCGGCCGCGAACCCCTTCAAGGCGAGGATCGTGCCGACGGCGTAGGACGTGAGGGTGATCGGGGTCACGAGGATGCCACCCACCGCGCCGATCGCGGCCGAGACGGCAAAAGCGAGGGCGAGCACGATCCGGGTGTCGATCCCGACGAGCTCGGCCGCGAGGCGATTGGCGGCCGTGGCGCGCACCGCCTTGCCCAGGAGCGTGCGCTCCATGAAGAGCCAGAGCCCGAAGACGATCGCCGCGGCGCCCCCCAGGACCCAGAGCGACTGCGGCAGGATCGCGGCACCCAGGAGACGGAGGGGCTCGTCGCCGGTGAAGGCCGGCAAGGCGTGGAACTGCTTGTCGAAGACGATCTGCGCGATCCCCCGGATCAGGATCGAGGCGCCGATCGTCACGATGATCAAGGTCACGACCGTCGCTCCCTTGGCGGGCTCGATCGCCAGACGATGCAGCAACAGCCCCGTCGTGACCGCGACCGCGATCGCGAGGGCTGCGGCGAGCGGCAGCGGCAGTCCGGCCTTGAAGGCGAAGACGGTGACCATGCCGCCCAGCATGACGAATTCGCCCTGGGCGAAGTTGACGACCTCGGAGGCCTGGAAAATGAGCGTGAAGCCGAGCGCCACGAGGGCGTAGACCGCGCCCGTGGTTAGACCCGCGAAGAGGAGCTGAACGAGTTCGGCCATGGAACCGCGGGGCCGGCCGCGGAGCCGGCCCCTTCCCTCACCTCGGGCTCAGTAGAGCAGCTGCCAGGTGCCGTTGCGGATCTCGAGCATCCGGAAGGCCGAAAGATCGAGCCCCATGTGGTCGGTCGGGCTCATGTTGACGACCCCGCCGGTGCCGATGAAGCCCTTGGTGGCGCGCAGCGCGTCGCGGACCTTGACCCCGTCGGTCGTGCCCGCGCGCTGGATCGCCTGGACGAGCAGCATGAGGCCGTCGTAGGCGTGGCCGCCGAAAGTGCTCACCGGCTGCTTCTGCGTGCTCTCGTAGGTGGTCTTGTAGTCGAGCACGACCTTCTTCTGCGGATCGCCCTCGGGGAGCTGCTCGGCCACGAGCATCGCCGCGGCCGGCAGCCGAACACCCTCGGCCGCGGGGCCGGCCAGGTCGATGAAGCTCTTCGAGGCCACACCGTGGCTCTGGTAGAGTGGGAGTTCGAGCCCGAGCTGCCGCACGTTGCGTGTGACGATCGCCGGCCCCTGGCCGAAGTCGGCGTTGACGATGACCTCGGCTCCCGAGGCCTTGATCTTGTTGAGCTGCGGGGTCGTGTCGGTGTCGCCCGGGGCGTAGCGCTCGTCCGCAACGATCTGGATGCCGCGCTCCGGCGCCACTTTGAGGCACTGGTTGCGCATCGAGGCGCCGAAGCCCGCGGTCGAGCTGATCATCCCGACCCTCGAGAAGCCGCGCTTTTTGACGTCCTCGAAGATCTTCTCGCACGCCATCTTGTCGGTGTGCGGCGTCTTGAAGGTGAAGGGCTTGACCGGCTCGACGATCTCGATGCCGCCCGCGAGGCTGATGAACGGGATCTGCGCGTCCTCGAAGACCGGGATCGCGGCCATCGTCGTGGCCGTGGTCGTGCCACCCACCACCGCCACGACCTTGTCGCTCTCGACGAGCCGCGTGGCGAAGGTGCGGGCGTTGTTGGCGTCGCCACCGTCGTCGTAGATCACGAGCGCGATCTTGCGGCCGAGCACCCCGCCCGCGGCGTTGATCTTCTCGACGTAGAGCTCGAGCGTGCGCTTTTCGGGATCGCCCAGGAACGAGGCCGGCCCCGTGACCGAGAGGAACGAGCCGATCTTGATCGGCTCGGCCGCCGAAAGTGGACCGGTGGCCAACAGGATCGCGCTCGCGATCCCGAGGACGAGACGACGTCGGTTCATGGCTGCTCTCCCCGATCGAAGGTGGCGCTCAGCCCGCGGGCCGGCGGATGCCGCAGCGGCGGAACCGGCCGGCCACGAAGGCCGTGTCGACGAAGGTGGCGTTGCCGGCGGGATTGGCACCGCTCACGTGGAGGTCGCTGAAGGCCGCGGCTTGGTTCACGTAGATCCCGCCCTCGAGATTGATCGAAAGCGGCGCGCCCGCTTCCGCGAAGGCCTCGACCGCGCGCTCGACGAACCCCGGATCGGTCGCCCAGAGTGCGGCCGTGATGGCACCCTTGCTGCGCGCCGCCCGTACCGCCCGCTCGAGCGCCTCCTCGGGGTCGCGGCAGCGGATCAGGAAGGAAATCGGCCCGAACCACTCCGAACACCAAGCGGCCTCGGCCGGCAGCTCGACCAGGAGCGGTGTGGCGGTGCGCGCCGGGCCGGCACCGGAAAGTGGCGTGCTGTCGCGCAGCATCCGGCCGAGGCCGCGCGCCCGGGCGATCCGCTCGAGCGTGGCCGGATTCTGGATCGTGCCGAGTACCGCCGAAGCGCGCGCCGGATCGGAAAGAAGTTCGTCGATCGCCGCCACGAGCGCGCGCGCGAAGCCATCGAAGTCGATCGTCCCGTCACCGACCCGAATTCCCCGCTCGGGGACGAAGATGTTCTGCGGTGCCGTGCACATCTGTCCCGAATAAAGGGACAGCGAAAAAGCGAGGTTCGCACAGACCGCCGAAAGATCATGGCAACCCTGGATCACGACCGGGTTGACCCCGGCCTCCTCGGTGAAGAGGAGCTTGTCACGCAAATTCTCGCGGAGCCAGGCACCGAAGGTGGGTGAGCCCGTGAAATCCACGATCCCGATCGCCGGATGGAGCGCGAGCTCCTTCGTGATCGGCGCGGCGCTCGTGTCGACCGCGAGCTGGAGGATGTCGGGAGCGAAACCTTCCTCCCGCAACACTTGGCGCGCGGTTTTCACGGTGAGCGCCAGGGGCAGGACGGCCCTGGGGTGCGGCTTCACGATCACCGCGTTGCCGGTGACGAGCGAAGCGAACAGGCCCGGATAGCCGTTCCAGGTGGGGAAGGTCGAGCAGCCGATCACGAGCCCGATGCCGCGCGGCACGAGCCGCCATTCCTTGGCGAGCCGGATCGGCGGGGCCTTGCCCTGCGGCTTTTCCCAGAGCGCCCGGGCCGGGAAGCGGGTCATCTCCTCGAAGGCCACGGCCACGGCCTCGAGCCCGCGGTCCTGGGCGTGCGGCCCGCCCGCCTGGAAGGCCATGACGAAGCTCTGGCCCGTGGTGTGCTGGACGGCGTTCGCGATCAGGAAGGAGTCGCGATTGAGCCGGGCCAGGATCTCGAGGGCAATGCCGACCCGGGTTTCGACCGACGCCCGCGCCCAGGGTCCGCGGGCGCGCTCGGCCGCCGCCACGAGCGCCTCGACCTCGGCCCGCGGATAGCGGATGCCCAAGGGCTCGCCGGTCCAGGGCGAAACCTCTTCGCCCACCGGCTCGCCGCGGCTTTCCTGGTCGAGCGGGAACGGCGCTCCCGCGAGCGCGGCGAAGGCGGCCTCCGCGTCGGCCTTGGCGGTCTCGCCGTAGATCTTGCCCGAAGGCAGCTCGGGATACGGGCTCCAGAACCCCCGGCTGCGGCTCGCGGCCACGGCCGCTTCGAGCGTCGCGCGGTGCCGGGCGAACAGCTCCGCCATCTCGCCTCCCCTTGCCGGCTCCCTTCGCGTTCGATATCTGAACGTCCGGTCAGCGAATGGCAAGAGGGGTGCGTCGAGCTTTTCGCATGGCTCGCTACACCCGGGGAGGCGGTTCATGAGCGAGCCCGTTCGGGTCGAGCCGCGCGAGGGCTTTTGGCGGATCGTCCTCGACCGCCCCGATCGGTTGAACGCCTTCGACCGGCCGATGCACACGGCGCTCGCGGCGGCACTCGACCGGGCCGCCGCCGACAAGGACTGTCGTGCCGTCCTGCTGACCGGCGCCGGCCGCGGTTTCTGCGCCGGGCAGGACCTGGCCGCGGTCGAGGGCGAGCGCGACCTCGGCCGGCTCTTGGCCGAGACCTGGAACCCGCTCGTCAGGAGCTTGCGCGAACTCCCGGTCCCGACCGTGGCCGCGGTCAACGGGATCGCCGCGGGTGCCGGCGTCGCGCTCGCACTCGCCTGCGATCTCGTGCTCGCCGCCAAGAGCGCCCGCTTCTTCATGGCCTTTTCGAAGCTCGCGCTGGTCCCGGACAGCGGCGCCTCCTGGCACCTGCCGCGGCTTCTGGGTCCCGCCCGCGCCCGCGCGCTCGCACTCCTCGGCGATCCGCTCACGGCCGAGGAGGCCGAGCGCTTCGGCCTCGTCTGGCGCGTGGTCGAGGACGAACGGCTCCGAGGCGAGGCCGAAGCGGTCGCGGGCCGGCTGGCCCAGGGGCCGACCGCGGCCCTCGTCGCCACCCGCCACCTGCTCGAGGGCGCATGGGACCGCTCCTTCGCCGAACAGCTCGGCGAAGAGGAGCGGTTGCAGCGCGCGCTCGGTGACGCGCCCGATTACGCGGAGGGCGTGCGCGCCTTCCTCGAGAAGCGCCCGCCCCGGTTCGGAGCCCGGTCATGAGCGAAGCGGAACGTCCCCCGGTCGAAGCCGTCGCGGCCGCCATGTGGGCCGAGGACCGGGCGAGCCGAGGCCTCGGGATGGAGCTCCTCGAGGTCGGTCCCGGCCGTGCCACGCTCGCCATGCGGATCGCCGAAACCATGGTCAACGGCCACGGCATCGCCCACGGGGGCTTCATCTTCACCCTGGCCGACAGCGCCTTCGCCTTCGCCTGCAACTGGACGGGCGAGCGGACCGTGGCGGCGCATTGCCAGATCACCTATCTGCGGCCGGCGAAGCTCGGCCAGCGTCTTTTGGCCGACGCGGTCGAGACCTTCCGCGAGGGCCGCAACGGCATCACGGACGTGCGCGTGCGCACCGAAGAAGGCGAGACGATCGCCATGTTCCGCGGCCATTCCCGCACGATCGGCGGCAGCATCTTGTCCGGGGAGGCGAAGTCGTGAGCAGGACGCCCAAGTTCGGGCCGGCGCCCGATCCGGCCCTTCTCGACCCCATGGAGCGGGCGAGCCTCGACGAGCTGCGGGCGGTGCAGCTCGAGCGACTGAAGGCGACGCTCCGGCGGGTTTGGGACAACGTTCCCTACTATCGATCGAAGTTCGAAGCTCACGGCGTCCACCCCGACGATCTGAAATCGCTCGCCGATCTCGCCAAGTTCCCCTTCACGACCAAAGAGGATCTGCGCGCGACCTACCCCTTCGGCCTGTTCGCCGTGCCGCGCGAGCAGGTGATCCGACTGCACGCCTCTTCGGGAACGACCGGCAAGCCGACGGTCGTGGGCTACACCCGGGCCGACATCGACACCTGGTCGGAGGTCGTGGCCCGCTCGATCCGCGCCTCGGGCGGCCGTCCCGGCATGATCGTCCACGTGGCCTACGGTTACGGGCTCTTCACGGGCGGGCTCGGCGCCCATTACGGGGCGGAGCGGCTCGGGTGCACCGTCGTGCCGGTCTCGGGCGGGATGACCGAACGGCAGGTCCTGTTGATCGAGGATCTGAGGCCCGACGTCATCATGGTCACCCCCTCCTACATGCTCGCGATCCTCGACGAGTTCCGCCGTCAGGGCAAAGATCCGCGCGCCTGCTCCTTGAAGATCGGCATCTTCGGTGCGGAACCCTGGACCGATGCGATGCGCTTCGAGATCGAGGACAATTTCGACATGCACGCGGTCGACATCTACGGCCTTTCCGAGGTGATCGGGCCGGGTGTCGCCAACGAGTGCGTCGAGACCAAGGACGGGCTGCACGTCTGGGAGGATCATTTCTACCCCGAGATCGTCGACCCGCAGACGGGCGAAGTGTTGCCCGAGGGCTCGTTCGGCGAGCTCGTCTTCACCACGCTCACCAAGGAAGCCTTGCCGGTGGTCCGCTACCGGACCCGCGACCTCACCCGGCTCTTGCCCGGCACCGCCCGCCCCTCGATGCGGCGGATCCAGAAGATCACCGGCCGCAGCGACGACATGCTGATCATCCGCGGCGTCAACCTGTTCCCCTCGCAGATCGAGGAGCAGATCCTGGCGACCGACGGGCTCGCGCCACATTACGAGCTCCGGGTGACGCGCGAGGGCCGGCTCGACCAGCTCACCGTGCGGGTCGAGGCCGCCCCCGAGGCCGCCGCGCACGAGGCGCGGATGATCTTGGCCGAGCGGCTGCAGCACCACATCAAGAGCGTGATCGGGGTCAGCTGCACGGTCGAGGTCGTGGAACCGGGCGCCATCGAGCGGTCGATCGGCAAAGCCAAGCGGATCGTCGATCTGCGCCCCAAGGGCTGAGCCCGGTGGGACGACCCCGTTCGGCCGACTACGAGGCCAAGCGCCGGCGCATCCTCGAGGTCGCGGCCCCGCTCTTCGCCCGCCACGGCTACGACCGCACCTCGCTCGCCATGATCGGTCAGGCAGCAGGTGTGGCGAAATCGCTCGTCTACCACTATTACCGCGACAAGGACGCGGTCCTGGCCGATCTGTTGCGCCGCCACCTCGAGGAGCTCGTGGCGGCGGTCGAGGCGGCGGCCGTGCTCGACGATCGTCCACCCGAGCGCCGGCTCGCCGACATGGCGATCGCACTCCTCGAGCATTACCGGAACGCCGATGCCGAGCACGAGGTGCAGATCGCCCACCTCAAGCTCCTGCCCGAGCCCGTGCGCGAAGAGCTCTACGAGCTCGAGCGGCGGCTCGTGCGGCTCTTCACCGACGCGCTTTTGGCCGTCGAGCCGGGGCTCGCCGGCGACCGGCGCCACCTCAAGCCCTTGGTCATGAGCCTGTTCGGGATGCTCAATTGGGCGTTCTTGTGGTTCCGCGAGGACGGGCCCATGGACCGCCGCGGCTACGCCGAGCTCGCGACGCGACTCGTGCTGGGAGGTGCTCGGGCGATCGCCGCCGAGCGTGCGGCGCGCGGGGGATCGCTCCCTCGCCCCTTGGCTCAAGCGGCGTCGTAGTCGACCGCGAGCTCGGCGCTTCTGGGCCGGCTCTGGCAGGTCAAGACGTAGCCCGCGGCGAGCTCCCAGTCGCGCAAGGAATAGTTCGCGTCCATCGCGACCTCGCCGCGGGTGAGCCGCGCCCGGCAGGTGCAGCACATGCCGGCCCGACACGACCAGGGCGCATCCACGCCCGCGCGCAAAACGGCCTCGAGGACCGTCTCGCCCTCGTGCATCGCGAGCTCGGACGTGACCCCGTCGAGCGTCACCCTGAGCCGCGCCACGGCCGGCGCGGTCTCGGCTGCGACCTCGGGCCGCCGCGCCGCAGGCTTCGCCCCGCCGGCCGGGGTGAAGCGCTCGACGAGGACCCGCTCGGCCGGGACGCCCATCCCGGCGAGCGCCGCCGAGCATTCCTCGGGCAGCCCCGGCGGGCCGCAAATGTAGGCGAGGTCGATCGTCTCGGGTGGCAAAAGCCGCGGCAGAAGGGTCTCGAGATGCGCCCGGTCGATCCGCCCGTGCAGCACGGGGAGCTCGCACGCCTCGCGGGAGAGGAGGTGGACGAGGGCGAACCGCTCGAGGTGGCGGTCCTTGAGATCCTCGAGCTCGCCCTTGAACATGACGTCGGCACGCGTCCGGTTGCCGTAGAGCAGCACCAGGCGCGAGCGCGGCTCGCCGCGCAACAGCGCCTGGGCGATCGAGAGGATCGGGGTGATGCCGGAGCCCGCGGCGATCGCGAGCACGGCGCGCTCGCGCGAGGGATCCGGCTCGAAGGTGAAGCGGCCCTCGGGGGGCATGGCCTCGAGGACCTCGCCCGGAGCGAGCTTCTCGTTGGCCCAGGTCGAGAAGAGCCCGCCCGGCACGCGCTTGATGCCGACCCGGAGCACCCCTTCGGCCGGATCGGCGCAGATCGAATAGCTGCGCCGGATCTCCTCGCCGTCGAAGACCCGCCGGAAGGTCAGGTATTGGCCGGCGGTGAACCGGAAGAGCGGGGCCGCCTCGGGTGGCGGGCTCAAGGTCACCGCCACCGCCTCGGGCGTCGTCCGCTCGATCCGCGTGACGAGCAGCGGCCAGAAACGGTGCCTCGGGTCGCTCACCGGATCCTCCTCGCCCGGGCGGGGCGGCTCACAGGCACTTGAAACGGTCGAACGGCTCGCGGCAGGTCCGGCAGCGCCAGAGCGCCTTGCACGGCGTCGAGCCGAAGCGGGAGATCTCCTCGGTCTCGGTACTCCCGCAGCGTGGGCAGGGGACCGGCGCGTCGGGGTCGCCGCGGCGCGGCGGCGGGGCGATGCCGTAGCGTCGGAGTGCGGCGCGGCCCTCGGGGGTGATCCAATCGGTCGTCCAAGCCGGGCTCAAGACGAGGTTGACGCGCGCCTCGCCGAGGCCCGCGGCGGCGAGGGCCGCGCGCACCTCCTCGGCGATCAGCCTCGTCGCCGGGCAACCCGTGTAGGTGGGCGTGAGGTCGACCTCGACGGCGCCGTCGGCGGCGAGCCGCACCGCCCGGACCATGCCGAGATCGGCGATCGTGACGACCGGGATCTCCGGGTCGGGGACGGCCGAAACGGCCTCGATCGCCCGATCGAGCCGGTCGAGGGCGACCGTGCTCACCAGCGCGCTCCCGGGTAGGCCCGCGGCAGGTGCTGCATGACCGCGAGCATGTGGCCCAGATGTTCGGTGTGGACACCCCTGAGCCCGCCCGTCTGCATCCAGGTGGGCGCGGGGCGCGGCAGATCGGCCTCGGCGAAAAGCCGATCGAGCGTGTCTTCGAAAACCGGTCGGATACTCGCGGGGTCGGGGCCGATCCCGGCTTCGATCATCGCCTCGCCGACTTCGTCGACCTCGAACAGCTCCCCGGTATAGGGCCAGAGCGTGTCGAGGGCCTCGAGTGTCCGCCGTCGGCTCTCCTCGGTCCCGTCGCCCAGCCGCACGAGCCAGGCCCCGGCGTGCCGCAGATGATAGGCGACCTCCTTCTCCGCCTTCTCGGCGATCGCCACGAGCGTGCGATCGGTGGAGCTGCGGGCGAGCTGCCAAAAGGGGTGGAAGAACGCGGAAACGAGCGTCTGGCGGACGACCGTGAAGGCGAAATCGCCCCGCGGCAGTTCGCAGATCAACAGGTTCTTGAACTGCGGCGCGTCGCGCAAATAGGCGAGATCGTCCTCGCTCCGCCCGTGCCCCTCGAGCGCGGCCGCGTGCTCGTAAAGGAGCCGTGCTTGGCCCAACAGGTCGAGGGCGATGTTCGTGAGCGCCAGATCTTCTTCGAGCATCGGTGCGTGCCCGCACCATTCCGAGAGCCGGTGCGAGAGCACGAGCGCGCTGTCGGCGAGCCGCAGGACGTAGGTGAGGTGCGGTGTCTCCTCGAGGTGGATGGTCGTCATGCGCGCCCTCCCGCCCCTCACATGTGCCCGACTTCCTCGGGGATCTCGTAGAAGCTCGGATGGCGGTAGATCTTGGACGCCGTGGGCTCGAAGAGCGGCCCCTTTTCGGCCGGGTCGGAAGCGGTGATCGCAGCCGAAGGCACGACCCAGATCGACAACCCCTCACCGCGCCGGGTGTAGGTGTCACGTGCAGCTTGGAGCGCCATCTCCGCATCCGCGGCGTGCACCGAGCCCACGTGACGATGGGCGAGCCCGGTGCGCGAGCGGATGAACACTTCCCAAAGCGGCATCTTTGCTTCGGCCATGGCGGTCACTCCGCGGCGATCCGCTGCGCCCGTTCGCGCGCCCGCTTCTTGGCGGCATGGGCGAGCGCCGCCTCGCGAACCCAGGCTCCCTCCTCGTGCGCCTTGCGCCGCGCGGCCAGGCGCTCGCGGTTGCACGGTCCGTGCCCCGCCAGCACCCGCTTGAACTCCTCCCAGTCGATCTTCCCGAACCGCCAATGGCCCGTGGCCTCGTCGAAGCGCAGCTCCGGATCGGGGAACGTCAAGCCGAGATAGAGCCCCTGCGGGACGGTGGCGTCGACGAACTTCTGGCGCAGCTCGTCGTTGGTGAAGCGCTTGATCTTCCAGCGCATCGATTGTTCGGTGTGCTGGCTCTCGGAATCCGGCGGGCCGAACATCATGAGCGACGGCCACCACCACCGGTTCAAGGCGTCCTGCGCCATGGCCTTCTGCTCGGGCGTGCCGCGGCAGAGCGTGAGCATGATCTCGTAGCCCTGGCGCTGGTGGAAGCTCTCCTCCTTGCAGATGCGGATCATCGCCCGGGCGTAGGGGCCGTAGGAGGTCCGGCAGAGCGGGATCTGGTTCATGATCGCCGCCCCGTCGACGAGCCAGCCGATGCAGCCGATGTCGGCCCAGGTGAGGGTGGGATAGTTGAAGATCGAGCTGTATTTGGCCTTGCCCGCGAGCAGCTGCTCGTAAAGCTCCTCGCGCGACACGCCCAAGGTCTCGGCCGCGGCATAGAGATAGAGCCCGTGGCCCCCTTCGTCTTGGACCTTGGCCAAGAGCGCCGCCTTCCGGCGCAGGGACGGGGCCCGCGTGATCCAGTTGCCCTCGGGCAGCATGCCCACGACCTCGGAATGGGCGTGCTGGCTGATCTGGCGGATCAGCGTCCGGCGATAGGCCTCGGGCATCCAATCGTTCGGCTCGATCCGCTCCTCGGCGTCGATACGCGCTTGGAACGCCGCGAGCTTCCCCGGATCCTCGACGATCCGGGGGCCCTCGATCCGCTCGTTGAGCGCCTGGCTGTACAAGGCCCGACCTCCCTGCACGACACCGATACCTTACGAAAAATCGGCCATGGGTTCAAGCCGTGTAAGATGTGGCCGGGCCCTCCACTTTCGCCAAGAGATCGCCGAAGCGTGCCCGAAGCTCGGGCCCGGGCGGCGGCAACGGTCCCGCTTCGGTCGTGGCATGGGCGTCGAGCCAGGCCTCGGAAGGTTCGAGCAGTCGGTGCCAGAGCCGGCCGCAGAGCGCCCAGGCGGCGGGCTTCGGCCAATCGGCCGGCAAGAGCGGGGCGGGCAGGAGCGGGTCTTTCAAGACCACGCGGCGATAGTCGTGGATCAGGAGGAGGCGGGCCACGAGGGCGGCGAGCGGCTCGACCGGTCGATCGTCGGCGAGCGCCGGCTCCCATTGCTCGAGGAACCGCCGGTAGCGGGCGGCGATCGCTCCGAGCGGCCAAGCGAGCGCCGCCAGCGCCGGTCCTTGGCCCGGCGCCGGCTCGGCTGCGAGCCGCAAGACTCCCCGCAGATCGGGCACCGCCCGCCCGTAGGGCGCCACGAACACCCCGGGTGCGATTGCGGCGAAGCCCGCCGCCTCGAGAGCGTCGCGCGCCCGCTCGCGATCGGCTTCCGGCCCCAGGACGACGAGCGCGAGCCGGCCCTCTTCGTCGGCCGGTGGCGGCCCGTAGATCCGCCGGGTCGCCTCGGCGAAGACCGCCTCACCGGCCCGCGCGAGACGGTAGAACGCCCGCCGGCCCACGCGCCGCCTTTCGAGCCAACCCTCGGCCGAAAGCCGGGAGGCCGCGGTCCGCACGACACCCTCGCCGATCCCCATGGCCGCCATGATCTCGATCAACGAGACGACCGAGAGCTCGCCACCGCGCGGTACGATCGCGTCACCGAAGAGCGTGACGATCAGCGAGCCCGTGCGATGCGGGCCGTCGTGCAGGGCGGCGAGGCGCGGGGCGAGCCAAGATGGCGGGTCGATCACGCCCGCGGCCCATGGCACGATCGACGCCTCTCGGGAAGATCGGCGGTCGTGGCGTGGCATGCCGCCCGGCTTCCCCATATGAGGGGCGTACGGTCTGCCGCGGCGCTACCGACGGGCGCCGATCCCGACCTTTCGAGGAGTCATGGAGCACGACGTTTTCCCCGCCGGGACCGGCGACATTCTCCTTTACCTCGCCGCCGCAGGGGTCGTCGTGCCCCTCCTCCACCGGCTCGGCACGGGGCAGGTCACCGCCTTCCTCCTGGTCGGTATGCTGCTCGGCCCGCACGTCGCGGGCCGGCTCGCCGAGCACGCGCCGTGGCTCGCCTTCGCCACCTTCGAGGACCCGGAGATGCTCGAGCGGCTCGGCGGGCTCGGCGTCGTCTTCCTCCTGTTCGTGCTCGGCCTCGAGCTCTCGCTCGACCGGCTCGCCGCACTCCGCCGCTGGATCCTGGGGCTCGGTAGCCTCCAGGTGGCGGTGACCGGTGCGGTGATCGCGGCGATCGCCGCGGCCTTCGGCAACCCGCTCTCGGCCTCCGTCCTTTTGGGCCTGAGCCTCGCCCTCTCCTCGACGGCGGTCGTCATGCAGCTCTTGATCGAACAGCGGCGGCAGACCACCGAGGCCGGGCGGATCGCCTTCGCCGTCCTGTTGGCGCAGGACATCGCGGTCGTTCCGATCCTCCTGCTCGTGGGCCTGTTGACCGGGCTCGCCGCGGCCGACCCCTGGGGTGCTCTCGGCGAGACGCTCGCCTTGACGGCCTTGGCGTTCGGCTCGCTGCTGCTGCTCGGGCCGCGGGTGATCCGCCCGCTCCTGCGCTTGGCGAGCCGCGCCGGCGGTCGCGAGGTCCTGGTCGCCGCGGCCCTCCTGCTCGTGATCGGCAGTGCCGGGATCACCGCCGGAGCCGGCGCCTCGCCGGCCCTGGGCGCCTTCATCGCGGGCGTGCTGTTGGCCGAGAGCGAGTTCCGCCACACGATCGAGGCCGACATCGAGCCCTTCAAGGGCCTCCTCCTCGGGCTCTTCTTCGTCACGGTCGGGACCGGCGTCGATCCGCTCGCGATCTTGCCGGAGCTGCCGCTCGTGCTCCTCTCGGTCCTCGGTCTCGCGGCGATCAAGGCCACCCTCGTGGTGGCACTCGGCGCCGGGTTGGGCTTGGCCCTGCCGGTCGCCCTCGAGGTCGGGATCCTCTTGGGCCAGGGCGGCGAGTTCGCCCTCGTGGTCGTAGCCTTGGCCCAGCGCGGTGGGCTCGTCCCGGCCGAAACCGCCCGCTTCATGGTCGCGGTCGTGTTGGTCTCGATGCTCGCTTCGCCGCTGCTCGCCCGGCTCGGCCCGGCGCTCGCCGAGCGGCTCCGGGCGCGGCAGCGGGCCGCCCCGGCCGCCACGCCCGAGTTGCCGCCGGTCGCCCAGGAGGTCGGCCACGTGGTGATCGCCGGATTCGGCCGGGTCGGCCGCACCGTGGCGCAGATCCTGGACCAAGCCGCGATCCCCTGGCTCGCCCTCGACCTCGATGCCGCCCGCGTCGCCGAGGAGCGGGCCCGCGGCCGGCCGGTCTACGTGGGTGATGCCGGTCGGCCGGAGATCCTCGCGCGGGTCCGGCTCGAGGAAGCCCAGGCGCTGATCGTCACCCTCGATCAGCCGGCGACGGCCGAGCGGACGGTGACCGCCGCTCGACGGATCGCGAGCCGCTTGCCGATCGTCGCCCGTGCCCGCGACGCCACGCACGCGCGGCGGCTGCTCGAGCTCGGCGCCGATGCGGTCGTGCCGGAGACCGTCGAGGCGAGCCTGCAGCTCGCGGGCCGCGCCTTCGAGATGATCGGCCTACCGGCCGAGGAGGTTTCTGCCCGGCTGGCCCGCGAGCGCGATCTGTTGTTGGCGCCGGAGCCACTTTGAGCCCACCGCGCTCAGGCGAGCGGCAGGCCGAGCCGGCCGGCCAGGTCCTGGACGAACTGGAAGGCGACCCGCCCGGAGCGGGCGCCGCGGGTGGTCGCCCATTCGAGCGCCTCGCGCCGCAGCCGCTCGGGCTCGACCGGCAGGGCGAAGCGGTCGGCGTAGCGCTGGACCATCTCGAGGTAGACCTCTTGCGAGCAGGGGTGGAAGCCGAGCCAGAGGCCGAACCGGTCGGAAAGCGAAACCTTCTCCTCGACCGCCTCGGAGGGGTTGATCGCGGTCGAGCGCTCGTTCTCGATCATCTGCCGCGGCATCAGGTGCCGACGGTTCGAGGTCGCGTAGAACAGGACGTTGGCCGGCCGCCCCTCGATCCCGCCCTCGAGCACCGCCTTCAACGACTTGTAGGAGGTGTCGTCCTGGTCGAAGGACAGATCGTCGCAGAAGATCACGCAGCGCCGCGCCGTGGCCGCCAGGATCTGCAAAAGGCGCGGCAGGGCTTCGATGTCTTCGCGGTGGATCTCGATCAGCTTCAAGGGCCCGAGCCCCTCGGCGTTGACCCGGGCGTGGACCGCCTTGACGAGCGAGCTCTTGCCCATCCCGCGCGCCCCCCAGAGGAGCGCGTTGTTGGCCGGGAGGCCACGGGCGAAGCGGCGGGTGTTGTCGAGCAGGATCTGCGCCACCCGCTCGATCCCGCACAGAAGATCGAGCTCGACCCGGTGCACTTTGGCGACCGGCCGCAGCCGCTCCCCGCCCTCGAAGACGAACGCCTCGGCCAGGTCGAGATCGACCGGCTCGGGCGGCGGCGGGGCGAGCCGTTCGAGCGCCGCGGCGATGCGGCCGAGGAGGGGGAGGAGCTCGGGATCGCTCATCGGGACTTCCTGGCGGGGCGGCGGGGCGCCGGGCTGCGGCGCGGGCGCGGAGGCTAGCAGCGCAAGGAGCGGCGGCAAGGCCCGGCCCGTCGCCGGCCGTGGTTGCATCCCGCCCTCCCCCCGCTATAGTCCACGACCGATCGGCCTCACCACCCTCCGAGGACCCCATGCTGGTTTCTCCGGCCTACGCCCAGGCCTCGGGCGCCGGGGGCGGCGACGTGTTCGTCTCGCTCATGCCGCTCGTCCTGATCTTCATCGTCTTCTACTTCTTGCTGATCCGCCCGCAGCAGCAGAAGATGAAGCAGCACAAGGCGATGCTCGAAGCGCTCAAGAAGGGCGACCAGGTGCTGACCGGCGGCGGCATCCTCGGCAAGGTCACCCGCATCGACCCCGACGGCATGGTCATGGTCGAGATCGCCCAGGGCGTGCAGGTCAAGGTCGTCAAGGGCACGATCTCCGACGTGCTGACCAAGCCCGCCCCGGCGGCCAACGAGAACGCCGGCGCCCCGAGCGGCAGCGCCGGGCCGGGCGCGGGCGGCTTCTTGAGCCGGTTCTTCAAGCGCTGAGCCCTCGGCCGTGCGCATCCCCGCCTGGAAGCGCTGGCTCGTGGCCGTCGTCTGCGTCGTGGCCGTCCTCGCCCTCGTGCCGAACTTCCTTTCGCGTGAGACGGTGGACCGTCTGCCCGATTTCTTGCCCAAGAACCACGTCGTGCTCGGGCTCGACCTGCAGGGCGGCTCGCAGCTCCTGCTCGAGGTCGACGCGAAGGCCGTCGTGCGGGACCGGCTCGAGCAGCTCGTGGGCGAGGTGCGCGCGGCACTACGGCCCGCGCAGATCGGCTATCGCGGCCTCGGTGTGCAGGGCGAGGCGGTGGTCCTCACCCTCACCGATCCGAGCAAACTCGACCAAGCCCTGGCCGAGCTCGCCAAGATCAACCCGCTCCTGCCGGCGGCCGGCTTCGGCGCCGGGTCGATCCGCGAGCTCGTGATCGAGGGCCAGAGCGACGGCCGCATCCGGCTCGCCTTGTCCGAGCGTGCCCGCGACGACCGGGTGAGCGCTGCCGTCACGCAATCGCTCGAAGTGGTCCGCCGGCGGATCGACGAGCTCGGCACGCGCGAAGCTTCGATCCAGCGGCAAGGCGTGGACCGGATCCTCGTCCAGGTGCCGGGCGAGCGGAATCCCGAAGCGATCAAGCGGCTGTTGGGCAAGACCGCCCGGCTGACCTTCCACATGGTGGCCATGGAGGTCGACCCGGCCGAAGTCCGCGCCGGCCGCGGCCCGGCCGGTGTCATGCTGGTCGAATCGGCCGAGCGGTCGGGGCCGCGCGAGTGGGTCCTCTACCGACAGGTCGAGCTCTCGGGCGAGAACCTCGTCGACGCCCAAGCGACCTTCCAGAACAACGAGCCCGTGGTGAGCTTCCGCTTCGACAGCCAAGGGGCGCGCAAGTTCGCCCGCATCACCCAGGAGAACGTCGGCAAGCTGTTCGCCATCGTGCTCGACGACAAGGTGATCTCCGCACCGCGGATCCGCGAGCCGATCCTGGGCGGCTCGGGCATCATCTCCGGCAGCTTCACCACCGAGACCGCCAACGAGCTCGCCGTGCTCTTGCGGGCGGGAGCACTGCCCGCGCCCTTGACGGTCATCGAGGAGCGCACGGTCGGACCCGACCTCGGCGCCGATTCGATCCGCGCCGGGGTGATCGCCTCGATCGTGGCGCTCGTCGCGGTGATCGTCTTCATGGTCCTCTATTACGGCCTGTTCGGCGTGATCGCCGATTTGGCCCTGCTCTTGAACCTCGTGCTGATCGTCGCGGTGATGTCGCTCCTCGGCGCCACGCTCACGCTCCCGGGGATCGCCGGCATCGTCTTGACGATGGGCATGGCGGTCGATTCGAACGTCTTGATCTTCGAGCGGATCCACGAAGAGGTGCGGACCGGCAGGACGCCCCTTTCGGCGCTCGAGACCGGCTTCGACGAGGCGCTGCGCACCATCGTCGACGCCAATCTCACGACGCTCATCGCCGGGGCCGTGCTGTTCCAGTTCGGCACCGGGCCGATCAAGGGCTTCGCGGTCACCCTCGTGATCGGCGTGATCACCACCATGTTCACCGCGGTGACCGTGACCCGGATCATGGTCGCCGCTTGGTACTGGCGCGCCCGTCCGGCGCAGCTCGCCGTCTGAGGCCCCGATGCGCGTCCTGCCCCGGATCGTCCCCGACGGTACGAACTTCCCGTTCTTCCGCTACCGTCACTGGGCGTTCGCCGCTTCGGTGGTGGTGATCGTCGCGGCGATCGTCATGATGCTCGTGCGCGGCTTCAATCTCGGCATCGACTTCGCGGGCGGCATCCTGCTCGAGGTCAAGACCCCGGGCCCGGCGCGGCTCGCCGAGATGCGCACCATGCTCGGCGGGCTCGGCCTCGGCGAGGTCGCGTTGCAAGAGGCGGGCTCGAGCGACCTCGTGCTGATCCGCGTGGTCCGCCAGCCCGGCGACGAGAGCGCCCAGCAGGCCGCCATCGAGAAGATCAAGCAGGCGCTCGAGCAGGGCTTCGGTCCTGGCCTCGACTATCGCCGGGCCGAGTTCGTCGGCCCCAAGGTCGGCGAGGAGCTGCGGCGGGCCGGCACGCTCGCGGTGGTGATCGCGCTCGTCCTGGTCCTCGTCTATCTCTGGTTCCGCTTCGAGTGGCAGTTCGGCGTCGGCGCGATCCTGGCCTGTGTCCACGACGTCTTCGCGGTCCTCCTCGTTTTCACGGTGAGCGACCTCGAGTTCAACCTGTCGTCCATCGCGGCGATCTTGACCGTCGTCGGCTATTCCTTGAACGACACGGTCGTCGTCTTCGATCGGGTGCGCGAGAACCTCCGACGCTACAAGAGCCTGCCGATCGACCAGCTGATCGACAAGAGCGTCAACGAGACGCTGGCCCGCACGGTGATGACCACCGCCACCACGTTCCTGGCGCTCTTGGCGCTCTACCTGTTCGGCGGGCCGGTGATCCAGGGCTTCACCTTCGCCATGCTGTTCGGGATCCTGGTCGGCACCTACTCGACCACCTACATCGCCGCCCCCGTTCTCTACTATCTGAAGCTCCGCCCCGCGGCCCTGACGGCCGGCGAGTCGGCGCCGCGGCCCGGCTGAGCGCCCGTGGAGCTGCGGTCCGTCCCGACCGGCGATCGCCCGTTCGTCCGTGCCTACGGGCCGGGCGGCTTCACGATCGGGGCGACCCGCTGGACGGGCTCGGTGCTGCTGTTGCCCGACCGGATCGAGCGTTGGGCCCCCGGCGATCCCGACGCCCTGCGCGCCGAAGACCTGGACGCCCTGCGCCCGCTCGCGGGCGGGGCCGTGAGCCTGCTCGTGCTGGGCCTGGGTGCCGCGGGCCGGCGCTTGCCGCCGGCGCTTTTGGCCGAGCTCCGCAGCTGGGGTCTCGCGATCGAGGCGGTCGCCACCCCGGCCGCCTGCCGCACCTGGAACCTTCTGCTGGCCGAAGGGCGGCCCGCCGCGGCCGCGCTCGTCGCCCTTCCGTCGACCGAGTGACGGCAGCCGCCCTCGGCTCCATGGTCCGTGGTCCGGCCCGGCGACCGGCGAGGGGGGGCCGGGACGGTATCGGCCGGACCCGTGCCGCCGTGGGCCGGCAGTGGAGCGGTCGGACGACGTGGGCGGTGCTGCCGGAGCGGACCGTGCCGGGAGAACCGCGCGGACGGGCCGAGGCGTCGATGCGCGCGACCCCGGCTCGGATCGCGCGGGTCGTGCGGGGCGTCGAGCCGGGCCCGCCGAGCGGGGCCGGCCGATGGCCTCGCGCCTCGTCGTCGGCTGGCGCGACGTCGCAACGCCGACCGTGCCCGCGAGCCGGCCCCCGCCCGGGTCTCGAACGGCCGAGCCGACGGTCGCTCGCCGCCGTTGCACGGACAGAGTCGTCGGCGGGGCGGGGTCCGCGGGTCGTCTGCGACCGCGGTGGAAAGAGGCGACGAGGCATTCGGGCACGGCCTCGTGCGCCCGCGGAGGCAGGAGTCTTCGAACGAAAGCCGCATCGGTCGAGTTTCCCGGCCCAGGGGGACGCGCGGCTGCCGCCCGGCAGACCGGGGCAAGCGAAGCGGTGAGGGTCGAAGCGGGACTCGTGTTCGGGGTCGAAGCCGGGGAGCGGCAAGGACCGCCGAGGCGCGCGGCGAGCCGGTGCCGCCGCGGCTGAGGGGCTCGGATGCCGGCGCCGAGCTTCGTGGATCGCCGTGGCCATCGGCGGCGGCCGGTGATCTTGCCGCCCGTGCGTAGGCGGACGCTGCCGCCGACGGCCTCCCCTCGGTCGGGTCGGCCGGCAGCCGATCGGCCGATGTGACGAGCTCTGCGAACCCGTCGGTTCACCGGGCCGCCGCGCTCCGCGGGTGCGTGCGACACCCTGCGCTTCTCGGAGCCGGGCGAGGCGCTGCCGTCGCGCCGTGTCCTCGCGGGTCTCGTGTCGCCATCCTCGGGCCCGCCGCCGGTCCCGGCGCTTCGGGTGCTCGCGCGCGTCGCGACGGGCGGCGGACGGATCGGCGGCGAGCCCTCGGCCGGGCCGGCCGAAGAATCCCCGCGGCCGCGACGGTGCGCGGCGTTCGAACGCGCCGGCAGGCGACGACGAACGGCCCGGACGAGCACTCCATCTCGAGCGGCCGACGAGGCGAGCGCTCACCCTCCAAGGGGGCCCGCTCGTGATCCGGACCTGCACGATCTGCCGGTCGACACCGAGGCGAGCCACGGGCGTCGCCGCCCGCTCGGCGGCCGCGGGACGCCATCGCCTCGGGGGCCCACCGCCGGCGGCGAGGGACCCACGGCAGGCGCGGGCTCGTCAGCGAGGGTCGAGCGACGAAGCCGCTTCCACCCCTTGCCCGGGGCCGGACCGAACCGATCCTCGGCACGCAGCCGACGCCGCTCGGACGCCCGGCAACCGAGCCGGACCCCGTGCGAGGGCGTCGTTCGCCCACCCGTGCGCAGCGGGGAGGCTGGCGTCCCCCTCCCCCACCCAACGCCCTCGCCGACCTCACTCCCGGCCGGACCGTGCCCGCTCCCGATCCGATCGCCCGGGTGCGTGCCGCGGTGGACAGGATCGGACGAGCCGCCCGGCCGAGCTCCTCCGCCCGCAGCCGATCGGCCCCACGATCCCCGAGGAACTCGCAGGCGCCCGGCCACGCCGTCGGACGGCCGCCGCTCCCGGCCCCCTGCCACCGGAACCGAGCGGTTCGGTCAAAAGATGCCGGCGACCACCCGGGTGAGGCCGTCGACGAGCTGCGGTGCGGCCTCGGCCCATTCGAGATTGACTTTGTTGGCCATCGACATGACCCGCGTGGTGTGGCGCCGCATGTCGGTGGTCCGGCTCGAGGTCTGGGCGATCTCGCCGGAGCGCCCCTGCCTCACGGTACCCCTTCGGGTCTCGCTCACGACCTCGCCGGGTGCCCGTTCCTGGATCTGGATGTCGGTGATGATGCTGTAGGTGACGTCCTGGACCGCCGCCCCGGCCACCGTCTCGGCGAGGCCGCCCACGACCGCGCCCCCCAATCCCCAGACCGCGGCGTTGCCGGGTGCCGCCTTGCCGATCACGTAGCCGGCCGTCCCGCCCACCGCGGCCCCGGTGATCGGCGCGCCGTAGCCGCGGCCGTACATCTGCTCGGCCGCGGTCTCGCTGGTCCGCCCGGCCTGCAGGACGTTCGCTTGCAGGATGTAACGGGCGCGGCGGGGGTCGTCGACCACCTGGTAACCCCGGCTCGCGATCCGCTCGCGGATCGGCCCCGCGAGGTCCAGGTCGGGCTTGTCGGAGGTGTTCTTCACTTCGACGAAGACGGTCCGCTCCGCGGGCGCGACCGGGTCGAGGAAGATCGTGTCGGTCATCTTGGTCTGCACGTCGAGCTGGCGCTTGGCGACCGCGGTGTAGGTCGCGGCACACCCCGTCAAGGCGAACAGAGCCAACACCAGTAAGGCCTTCGAGCGCACGAGCGAGCCGAGCATGACCCCTCCCCGATGAGCGCGCGCAGCGGGATGCCGGCCGACCGCCGGCATCCCGGCTTCTACCATCACGCGAGCGCCTTGTGCAGCTCTTCCTCGACCGCTTCCCAGTTCACGAGGTGGTTCAAGAAGGCCGCCACGTAATCCGGCCGGCGGTTGCGGTAGTCCAGGTAGTAGGCGTGCTCCCACACGTCGATGCCGAGGATCGGCCGCATGCCGTGCACCAGCGGGTTCTCGCCGTTGGGGGTCTTGCTGACCTTGAGCCGGTCGCCGTCGAGCGACAGCCACGCCCAGCCCGAGCCGAACTGGGTCACGGCCGCGGTCTTGAATTGCTCGACGAACGCTTCGAACGAGCCGAAATCGTGCTCGATGCGCTTCAACAGCTCGCCGCCCGGCTTGCCGCCGCCGCCGCGCTTCATCACCTTCCAGAACAGGATGTGGTTCCAGTGCTGGCCGGCGTTGTTGAAAATCCCGACCTTCGAGGGATCGTTGAACGAGATCCGGCAAATCTCCTCGAGGCTCTTGTTCTCGAGATCGGTGCCGGCGATCAGGTTGTTGAGGTTGGTGACGTAGGCTTGATGGTGCTTGCCGTGATGCAGCTCGAGCGTCTCCTTGCCCATGTAGGGAACGAGCGCATCGTGCGGATAGGGCAGATCGGGCAGGGTGAAGGCCATGGTCCGGGTGCCTCTCCGTTGTCGGCTGGTCGTCGCTGCCGTCGGACAGGCCGCTAGATAGGGCGTCGAGCCGGTCGATGAAAGGCCGTCCCGTGGAAACCCCGTGAATCCGGAGCCTGGTGCGCCGGCGCCGGCCCTGCTCGCCGAGGCCCGCCGGTACGACCCCGAGCGCACCCTTTGCCTCTTGTTCGCTCCGGCCGAGCGGCGCAGCGAACTCGCCGCCCTCGTGCTCTTGAACCACGAGCTCGCACGGGTGGCCGAGATCGTCCGCCAGCCGCTCACCCGTGCGATCCGCCTCCGCTTCTGGCGCGACCAGCTCGCCCTCGCCGCAGGCGGCGGACGCCCGGATCTGCCGATCGCCCGGGCGCTCGCCCCGGCCCTGCGCGACGGCCGGCTGACCCTGGCCGAGCTCGAGGCGCTGATCGAGGCCCGCGAGCGGGAGCTCGACGCTCTGCTCGATCCCGCCGCCGACCCGGGCGGGTCGCCACCCACGGTCGAGACGATCGAAGCCTGGGTGCGGGCGACCGCAGGCGGCCTCGCCCGGGCGATGGGCCGCCTGCTCGAGGCCCCGGACCGAGAGCTCGCCGCGGCCGAAGAGGCCGGCACCGCGCACGGGCTCGTCGGGATCGTCCGCGCGACGTTCGCCGAGGCCGGCCGGTCGCGGCGGCCCGTCACGCGCTCGCTCCTCGAGCTCGCCGAGCTCCGCTCCGGGCAGGAGTGGGACGAGGCGAGCCGCGTCCGGTTGCGGGCGCTCGCCGAGCCGTTCCTGGCTCGCGCGGCCGTCTCGATCGCCGCCGCACGGCGCGCCGGCCGATCGGCGGACCGTGCTCGGCTCGCCCCCTTGCTCCTCGCGACCATCGCCGAGACCCGGCTGCGCCGGTTGCGGCGGCTCGGCCGCGATCCGCTGCGCGCGGCCGAGGCTCCGCGCTCGCCGCTCTTGCCGATCCGGCTCCTCCTCGCCTGGGCCGCAGGACGACCCTGACGGAGCCGGGCGCACCGCCCGAACGGGCGAGAGCCGCTTGCCGTCGAGCCAGCGTTCCAGGGCCGAGGCGGCCCGCGTCAGCAACCCGAGGAGGAAGAAGGCCAGCTGTTCCATCGTGCCCCGCGACCCGGCGGCCGGCGAGCGCGTGTCGGCCCCGGTCGATCGAGAGCCTGCCACGGAAAGGTTGACGAAGCGTGAACGCGCGACGGCCGCTGGCCCGCGATTTGCCTCTTGCCGAGCGGGTCCCGGGCGGATTTGCTCGGCACCGGCGGCAGGGGAAAGCGGAGGCGGCGATGCGCGTGCGGCTCGTGGCGGCGGCGGTGGTGGCGGGGCTCGTGGCCCGCGAGGCCGTGGCCCTCGACATCAAGTTCACCCTCGACTGGGCGTTCCAGGGCCCCACTTCGGTGTTCATCGCGGCCAAGGAGCTCGGTTATTACAAGGAGGCCGGGCTCGACGTCACGATCGACCGCGGCTCGGGTTCCGCGGCCGCGATCCAACGGATCGCCACCGGTGCCTATCAAATGGGCATCGGCGACATCAACGCCCTCGTCGAGTTCAACGCCGCCAATCCCGGTCGAGCGGTCAAGGCGGTCATGGTGGTCTACGACGCACCGCCTTTCGGCCTCTACGCGCTCCAGAAGAGCGGTATCAAGGAACCCAAGGATCTCGTCGGCCGCAAGCTCGGGGCGCCCGTCTTCGACGCCTCCTACAAGCTCTTCCCGGCCTTCGCCTCGAGGGTCGGCATCGACCCGGCCGCCGTGCCACGGGTCAACATGGACCCGCCCTTGCGCGAGGCCATGCTGATCCGCGGCGAGGTCGACGTGATCTCCGGCCACTATTTCTCCTCGATGCTCGACCTACAGTCGAAAGGCGTCAAGGCCGACGACATCGTCGTGATGCTCTACAAAGATTACGGGATGGACTTCTACGGCAATTCCGTGCTCGCCTCGAGCAAGTTCCTGGCGGAACAGCCGGAGGCCGTGCGCAAGTTCAACGCCGCGACCGTCCGGGCGATGCGTTGGGTGATGGGCAACCGTGACCGCGCGGTCGACATGGTCGCCAAGGTCGATCCGCTGATCGACAAGAAGCTCGAGCGGACCCGGCTCGACATGGCGCTCGAGATGAACGTCTTGACCCCTTATGTGCGCGAGCACGGTATGGGCGCTGTGGTCCCCGAGCGGCTCGCCCGTTCGATCGAGCAGATCGCGCAAGCCGTGAAGCTGCCGACCGTGCCCGAGGTCGAGGACATCTGGACCGCCGACTTCCTGCCGCCACCCGCCGAGCGCAAGCTCGTGAATTGACGCGCGGATGGCGTTGATCGAGGCCGAGCGGGTCGCGCTCCGCTACGGCGGGCCCGCGGGTACGCTCGCCCTCGAGGACTTCTCGATCGCGATCGAGCCCGGCGAATTCACCGCCCTGGTGGGGCCCTCGGGTTGCGGTAAATCTTCGTTCCTCAAGATCGTCTCGGGGCTCCATCCGGTCTCGGCCGGTGTCGCGCGCCTGCACGGCCGGCCGATCGACGGGCCGCAGCACGGGATCGGCATGGCGTTCCAGAACGCCACGCTCTTGCCCTGGCGTACGACGCTCGAAAACGTGCTCTTGCCGCTCGAGGTGAGCCGCGATCACCGCGCCACCTTCCGGCAAAGGCGGCGCGAGCACGAGGCTCGGGCGATGGAACTGCTGCGCACCGTGGGGCTCGCCGAGTTCCGCGACCACGCACCGTTCCAGCTGTCGGGTGGCATGCAGCAGCGCGCCAATCTGTGCCGAGCGCTCGTCCACGAGCCCGAGATCCTGCTCCTGGACGAGCCGTTCGCCGCCCTCGACGCCTTCACCCGCGAGGAGCTTTGGGGTGTGCTCCAAGACCTCTGGCTCGCACGTCGGTTCACCGTCGTCCTGGTCACCCACGATCTGCGCGAGGCCGCCTTTCTCGCCGACACGATCCACGTCGTGAGTCGCCGGCCCGGGCGGATCGTCGCGACGCGCAGGGTCGATCTGCCGCGGCCGCGCACGCTGGCTACGACCTTCGAGCCCGCCTTCGTCGACCTCGTCCACGAGCTCCGCGACGAGATCAGCCGGGTCCGCCAGGCATGAGCGAGCAGGCCCGTCTCGCCCTCGCACCGTGGGTCGCCACCGCGCTCCTCCTCCTTCTCTGGGAGCTCGGCTGCCGGATCTTCGCGGTCGAGGAGTTCTTGTTGCCGACGCCGAGTGCCGCGGTCGCCGCCCTCGTCCAATATGCGGATGCGATCTGGCACAACGCCGTCTTCACGCTCTGGGTGACCCTGCTGGGCTTCGCGCTCGCCGTCCTGTTCGGCCTCGTGCTCGGGGTCGCGACCGGGGCGAGCCGGCTCGCCTACGCCGCCCTCTACCCGATGTTGATCGGCTTCAACTCGATCCCGAAGGTGGCGATCGTGCCCATCCTCGTCATCTGGTTCGGGATCGGCGCGGTGCCGGCGGTGCTCACCGCCTTCTTGATCAGCTTTTTCCCGATCGTCGTCAACGTCGCGACCGGGATCGCCACGCTCGAGCCCGAGCTCGAGGACGTGCTCCGCTCGCTCGGCGCCCGGCGCAGCGACATCCTGCTGAAAGTGGGTCTGCCGCGGGCCATGCCCTACTTCTTCGCGAGCCTCAAGGTCGCGATCACGCTCGCCTTCGTGGACTCGGTCATTTCCGAGACGATCGCCGGCAACCAGGGCATCGGCTATTTGATGCTCCAAGCCTCGTCGAGCTTCCGCGTGCCGCTCGTCTTCGCCGGTCTGATCGTGGTGGCGGTCATGGGCATCGGCATGTACGCGCTGTTCGCCTGGCTCGAGCAGCGTATGACCGGCTGGGCTTTCCGCGGGCAGCGGCCGGTCGTCGGCTGAGCCATCCGCCCGCTCTTCCGTTCAGTTCACGTAATATTTGTGATACTTGCTGTAGTAATGATCGACGCCGCCATAGCCGTAGCGCGCGTGCTTTTTCACGTTCACCTGAGTGATGACGCAGCCAGCGAGCGGAACCCGGTGCTCGAGGAGCTGCTTCAGCGCATCCTCGGCCACGTCCTTGGTGGTCTTTTCCCAGCGCACCACGAAAAGCACCACGTCGACGAGCTCGGCGGTGAGCTTCGAATCGGTGACGCCGAGTACGGGCGTGCTGTCCACCAAAATGTAATCGTAGCGCTCGCGCAGGCTCGCGAACAGCTCCTTCATCCGCTGGGAGGCGATGATCGCGCCCGGGTTGGCCGACTGGCGATCCACCGAGATGACCTCGATCCCGAGCTCCGGGACCGGATAGATCAGCTCCTCGGCCGCGGCGTCGCCGGCCATGTACTCGACGAGCCGGCCGAGCGCCCTGGTGCCGAGCTCGCGGCCGACCGAGGGGTGCCGGATGTCGAGGTCGACGAGCACCACCTTGTGCCCGGCCTGGGCGAGCGCGGTAGCGAGCGAGATCGTGAGCGTCGTCTTGCCCTCGGCCGGCACCGAGGAGGTCACCTGGATCACCCGCGGCGGCCGGTCGACGTTGGAGAGCCGGAGCGCCGTGAAGATCTGGCGGATCGTCTCGGCGTAGATCGACAGCGGCTTGGCGACGAGATAGCCGGCCAGGCCCCCGTGCTTCTTGGTCAGGGACGGCGCGACATAAGGCACGAGCGCGTAGCAAGGCAGGCCGAACAGCCGTTCGATCTCCTTGCCGCTGCGGATCGTGTTGTCGAGCCGCTCGACCGCCCAGGCGAGCCCGGTGCCGGCCATCGACGAGACCAAGAGCCCGGCCAGGACCCAGAAGAGCGGCGGCCGAGAGGAGGGCGCCTCGGGTGGCTTGGCGCGCGCCACGACCTTCGCATCGGCCGCGGCGAGCTGCTGCTGCTCGCGCGTCTCCTTGAGCCGCTGCAGGAACTGCTCGTAGAGCGCGCGGTTGACGGCGACCTGCCGTTCGAGCTCGCGTAGCTTGATCTCGGCCTGGCCCGCTTTGTCGGTCTCGTTCATGAGCCGGGCGATATCCTGCTCGATCGACCGCTCGCGGGCTTGCAGCACCTTGATCTCGTTGGCGATGTTGTCGACGATCCGCTGCATCTCGGCGCGGATCTTCTCGACCACCTTGGCCTGCTCGGCCTTGAGGAGCTGGACGCGCGGATGCTTCTCGCCGAAGGTGCTCAAGAGTTCGGCCTCGGCCTTCTGCAGCTCGCGCTCCTGCTCCCAGAGCCGGGTCATGTACGGTGAGTTCATGACCTCGGAGAGCGTGTTGAGGCTCTCGCGGCGGTTCTGCAGGTCGCGGATGTAGCGCAGCCGGGATTCCTTCTCGCTCCGCTCGGCGCGCGCTTGGACCAGCATCTGGGTCAGGTTCATGATCTGCTGGCCCTGCAGCGTGAACCCGCCCTTGGCCTCGTAAAGGCCGTGCTTGGCCCGGTATTGCTCGATCTCCGCCTCACCCGCGACGACCTGTTCCTGGAGCTCGGCCACGCGGATCTCGAGCCATTCCGTGGCCCGCTGGGTGATCCCCGCCTTCTCTTGCACCTGTGCCGCGATGTAGAGGTCGGCGAGGCCGTTGGCGATCCGCGCCGCCTCGGCCGGGCTCGGCGCCGTGAAATTGATCGACAGGACGAGGGACCGCCCCTCCTGCTTGACCTTGAGATTGTCGAGCAGCTTGTCGATTCGTTGCTCTTTCGCCACCTCGTAGGCGAGTTCCGGTTCGACTTCCGGCTGCTCCTGGGCGAGGCCGGTGGCGAACAGCCAGTCCTGCGGCAGCCAGGAGCCGACCGTCTCGGCGAGCCAGGCGACCACCGGGTTCTCGGGCTCGGGTGGCGGCAGCGGGGCCGTACGATCGACCAGGTCGAGCCGCTCGACGAGCTGGTCGAGCATCGACCGAGACTGGATCAGCCGGATCTGGGTCTCGACGGTGGCGGCATCGGCGGAGAGGCCCGCGGCGACCGCCTGGATGTCGATGATCTTGGCTTCCTTGGGCTCGATCTTGACGAGCGCTTGGGCGGTGTAGACCGGTTTGCGCGAAAAGCCCCAATAACCGGCTGCGAGGGTCCCGATCAGCGTGACGCCGAGGATGAGGTTGCGGCGGCGGCCGAGGAAAGCGAGCACGCCGCGCAGGTCCATCCCTTCCTCGGCCGGCTCCTGAGGAGCCGGATAATAGGGAGCACCCTTCGCAGCCGATCCGTTGGGATCGTGTGTCACCATGCACCGACTCCTCGAAACCATTCAGCGATACGTCGAGAACGGACGGGCGGCGGCACGATGATGACAAGCCGCCGCCTACCTGTAAAGCTGCGAGGCACGCGAACCTGCCGCGACGATCGACGCGGCCCGCGCGTCACACTGCCCGCCCCGTTGGCCATTCGATCAGCGGTGCTCCCTCTCTTCTGCCTCCTCCAGCGCCCCCACGGCACGCGCGAGCAACCGAGAAACTTCGGCACGCATTGCGAAACGCTGCCGCACCCGATCGAGCACGCCTTGGTCCCGCAAAAGTTGCGCCGTCGGCACCGGAAATGCCTGGAGTGCCGTCACGAGATCACGCTCGAACGCCTCCTCCAGAACGCCCTCTAGCGGTCGCCGCGATCCGACCAGGACGGCGAGCCGATGCGGCGCATATTCCGGAGCGTAAGGCACGACCCGAATTCCGGCCCGCAACCACTCCAAAGCCCTCTCTCCGTCCCCCTGCCAGAGCGCTGCGTGGGGGATCATCGACCAAGCCACCGGATCGGCCGGCGCGAGCGTCAAAGCTTCCGCGAAGCGCGCCTCGGCCTCCTGGGCGAGTTCTCCAGAACCGGCCCTCTCGGCCGCTGCCAAGAGCACCATCGCGAGATCGCGTTGCGCCCGTGGCCTGCCCGCGTGACGCGAGGCCGCCTCTCGACTCTCGACCAGTCGCCGCAACCCCTCGCCAACCGGCATGGAACCGGCGTAGACCAAATCGGCTGCTGCGTTACCGGGTGCCTCGAGCAGAATAGCCGTTCCTACACCACCCCCGATCGCAGCCGACGCGAATCCGGCCGCGACGACCACGATAGCCCATGCGCGCGTCCTGGAGGGCGACAAGATACCCCACCGTCAGAAGCTCAGTTCGGGTTCGTCGGAGAGGGCATCAGAAAGAAGACGCGCCGCCCGATACTGAAGCGCAACATTCTCGCGAACTTGAAGAGGTTCCGAACGGACTGCGCTGCCGACGACAGGAACATCGCGGTCGGCGCCCTCAACGCACCCGAAAACCGACGCCCGCTGCCGCGATCACCGCCACGGCGACCGCAACAGCCACCGTTCGACGCATAAAACATCTCCCCATATTCCACCGAGAGGTTTACAGGGTCGATGGACCGGTTGCAAGAGCGTCGGGGACGAAGCCGAGTGCACGGAGCGTCGTGGGCGATGGCGCGCGACAGTACAATATTTGACAGGAAACTCGCGCACGGCGCGCACGCCGGCGGCGCCCCTGCCCCATCGGGAGCCGTCGGGGACCAGGCGCGGGCGTTCACCGCGGCTTTGAGCGTGGGCCTGGTTGCGATTCTCGCCGTCGCTCCCTGGCCACTCGGAGCCAATCGCCCCTGGGCATCCACGCTTTTGTTCTTCGCGACCGCCCTTTTTTTGACGGCCGCCGGCGCCGCCCTCTTGCTCGGCCGCCTGCGTGTCCCGCCGGTGCCGCTCGCCGCCGCTTCGGCCCTTGTTCTCGCCGCTTCCGTCGTGGCTTGGGTCCTCGTGCAAAGTGGACCGGCCCCCGCCCCGCACCTCGCCCACCCGATCTGGTCGCTGGTTCCCGAAGCACTGCCCGCGGTCCCGGCGATCGCCGTCGACCCGCCCGCCGCCCGCGAGCGGCTGTTGCGTCTGTTGATGCCGATCGGCCTCGTGATCCTCGGCTTCCTTCTCGGCGCCGATCGCGAGCGGGCGGATCGGCTCGTGTCGGTCGTCTTGGTGTTGAGCGCCCTGCAAGCGGGTTACGGGCTGCTGCGCGCCGTTGCGGGATGGGGGGAGATCTTCGGAGCGGGCTCGAGCCCCGATCGCATCACGGGTAGCTTCGTCAACCCGAACCACTTCGCTGCTTATGTCAACATCGGCGCGATCCTGGGCCTCGTCTTGCTGCTCGAACGAGTCCGTCGGTCCGCCGATTCACCGCGCCTCGGTCCCGCGCTGGCTCGTCTGCTGGGCTTGGCCATTCAAGAGCGACCGCTCTTGTCCGCGGCCTTTTTCGTTTGCCTCCTCGCGGTGGCGGCGAGCGCCTCGCGCGGCGGCTCGCTCGCCCTCGTCGTCAGCCTTTTCGTGCTTCTCGCGATCGGATTGAGGGGCGCACGCCGACCCCTTCTGTGGGCCGGTATCGCGCTGCTCGCGAGCACGGCCGCTTGGGCGATCATATCGGGCGGCGAAATCCTTCGGGAACGTCTGACGGCGTTCGATCCCGCCAGCGAGCTCAGCCCCGGCTTTCAGGGCCGGCTCCTCGCCTTCGCCTTCACCCTCGAGCAGATCGCCGCTCGTCCCTGGCTCGGCCACGGCTACGGCGGCTTTCTTTCTCTCTTCAACCACGCCCGCGACGAACGGTTCGCGCCGGGCCTTTTGTGGGACTACGTCCACAACACCTATCTCGAACTCGCTGTCGAATTGGGTATTCCCGCGACCGTCGTTTTGGTGCTCGCGGTGGTCCTCTGTCACCTGCCGGTGATCGCAGCCCTGCGCTACGGCACCCGGAGCCCCCTGCCTCTCGCGGCCATCGGCGTCACGCTCGTTCAGGCCCTCCACGCGCTCGTCGATTTCGGCTGGCAGATCCCTGCGGTCACCGCGACTTGGGCGGTCCTGTTGGGCGCGGCTGCCGGCCGCTCGGCTTCGAGCCTGGCACGGGTCCGGCAAGGAGTGGCGCGAGAGGAAAGAACGGGTGCCGGCTCCGTGGCTCTTTGAGTGCGGTTCGCGTTGAACGCAGCTGCTGGACCACGGAACGGGCGGTCGCCTTCGGTAGAGGGCGGAAGTCGACGGAGGAACCGCGCTTCTGTGCTCGCGACGTTCGTGCGCCGCCGGTTGCCGGAGACCGACGCGAGGCCACGCCGGGCGCCGAACGGGACGTCGGGTTTCGCAGCCCGACGCGTGCGATCGTAGGCTATCCGATCCCGCCTCCGGGACCAGGACCACGGGTTTCCGTCCCACCTTCGAGGTTCGGCGCCGTTCAGGCCCCGGCACCTCCGAGGCCCGACACGCCCGAACGGATCCTCCCCGGCCCGAACGGGTCCGGCTCGGCCCCGAGCCGGAGAAGCGCGACCCGCGCCGCGGGGGGCAATCCCCTCGACCCGACCGCGTCTCTCGGGCAATCTCCCGGGCAATTTCGAACGAGAACCGATGGGTCCGCGAGCTCGTCCGAGAGAGCGACGGCGGGGGAGGAATTCGAGTGCGATACCGGGTCGAGTTCCATTCGGCACTTGTTTATCTCGATCGGCCTCCCGACAGAAGATACCGACGACAACACGAACAACCGTAAGCGACCGCTCCGCACCTGCAGCGTTGCTGGCGGCTCTTCTTTTCTCGACATCCTGCGCGCCGAACGGCCACAAGAAGGAGATGACCGGCGCGGCGATCGGCGCCGTCGCGGGTGCGGTGTTCGGTGCCGCCCTCGGTGAGGGCAAAGGCCGCGTCCTCGGGGCGGCGCTCGGCGCGCTGGCGGGTGGCATCATCGGCGGTGCAATCGGACGCCAGCTCGACGCGGCCGACCGGGAGCGGATCGCGCAGGCGACCCGCACGGCCGTGCTCACCGGGCGTGACCAGGCCTGGGAAGGGGAACGGAGCGGTAACCGTGGCACGGTCAAGGTCGCGAGCAGCGAGCAGCGTCCCACCAAGGTCCGCGTCGCGGCGAACAAGGCGCGGATCGAAAGCATGCCGCCGCTCGACCTGATCGGCGACACGTTCGAGGCCACCGCGCGCGCGAACGTCCGCAGCGGACCGGGTCGCGAGTACAAGGTCGTCGAGGCGCTGGCCCCGGGCGAGCGCGTCCAGGTGATCGGCAGGGTCCAGGACGCCGACTGGTACGTGATCGCGCGGGACGGTGTAGCGAGCGGCTTCGTCGCCAGCTCGCTCCTGCGACCGGCGAGCGAACCCCTGGGCGCGGTGGTCGCGAGCGCGCCGCCCCCCGGCGCGGAGCTGGTCGAAGTGGAGGCCGTCCGGACGTGCCGGCGATTGGCACAGCAGGTCCGCCCGGCCGACAGCCGTGAGGTCGAAGAGCAGGTCGAGGTCTGTCCGGGGCCGAACGGTTGGGAGGTCCGCCAGCTCTGAGCCCCGGGCCCCAGCCGAGAGTCGGGAGGAAAGCCATGAGACGGATCGCGCTCGGGTCGGTGGCGGCGTGCGCAGCCCGGTCCTGGTCGCCATCGGCTCGGCACTCGCCGCCGAGCGGGTCCTCATGCGCCATGCCGGCCTCATGGCGCGTGCACCCGACGGCTGGTGCGCCGCGCAAGCCAAGCTGTTCGTCGACGCCGCCGACGCTGCGGCCTTCTCCGGGGATCGGGTCGAGCTGCAAAGGCTGCTCGCGGGCCTGCGCGCCGTCCTGCCGCTCGAATGTCCGCAGCTGCGAGGCCTGCGTATCGTCGGCCGGGCCGCCCCTCGCAGGCACACCCGGGCCTGCCGTGCCGGGCGCCGGTACTTCGGTCCCCTTGGGCCCCAGCCGAACCGGGCCGGTGCCTCCTCCCACCCCGCCTCAGCCGCTCGCCGCGGCCGGAGCGCAGCTCGTGGTTCCGCCGTCGCGGCCCCGTTTGCCGAACGAGCCGGATGCTTGCGATCTTCTTGCGGCCGACCCGTGGGATCCCGGGCGTGTCGCAGAGGGCGTCGAGCTCGACGAGATCGACGGAGGCCTCGCGGTCGAAGCCTGCACCAGAGCGTTGGAACAGCTCCGGCTGCCGCGGTTCGCCTATCAGCGGGCCCGAGCGCTCCTGCGGCTCGAGCGGTTCTCCGAAGCCGAGCGAGCTCTCGACGAGCTCCACAAGGCCGGGCATCTGCCCGCCAGTTTCGAACTCGCCCGGCTGCGCCTGGTCCAGTACGGCGATTACGAGCGCTCTTACCAGGACAGGGAGAAGTTCCAGGAGAGCGCCGTACAGCCTCTCCTTCAGGCGGTGGAACGGGGTCAGCCGCCGGCCCAAGTCTTCCTCGCGCGCATCCGCTCGAGTGGCGCGTACCAGAAGCGCGAAGAAGAAAAGCACTACGGGATCCGCTGGAAAACGGACGTCGCGGAGGCCGCCCGGCTCGCCCAGGCGGCCGCAACCGCCGGCCATCGCGAGGGGGCGTTCCTGCTCGGTAGGTTTTACGAAGAAGGGATCGGCGTTCCCCTCGTCACGCGCGAAGCGTTGCGTTGGTACCGGGTCGCAGCGGAGAAGGGTCACGAAGAAGCCCTGCGCCAGTACGCCCGCTACGATCCGACAGGAGCCGAGGCCGTCCGCTCGCAGGCGGAGACGGCTCGAAAGGCGAACGCGTCGCGGCTCGCGCGAGACCGCGAGCGTGCGCTCGCCCTTCTCGAGGAAGAGCGGCCGCGGATCGTGCTGACAACGCGCTGGCCGGACGACGTCGTCGCCGCGATCGACGAGCTCCGTTGGGCGATCGCCGACAAAATTCGGTCGGATGTCGAGACCGTGGCGAAGGCTTGGGCGGACCTCGTCGACCCGGTCGAGGACCCGAAGAGCACGGAGCTCGCCCAATTCTGGTGGTCGCTCGCCGGTGCGGCTTTCGCCGAACCCGACGGGGCCGGTCGGATCGCCGAAGTTGGCTCCGGGGTGCGGCTGGTGCGCCACCTTGTGGGGCTCTACGAGACGGAAGAGGAGCGCCGGCAGGCACTCGAACTCCTCCTCTGGGGCATCGGCGAGCTCCGCGCACCGGTGGCGCCCCCGACTTGGGCGACCCCGGAGGCGGCCGGGACGGGGGCGGCGACGCCGGCCGAGCTCGTCGAAGACCGCTTCGCGCAGCTCGTGGACCGGCTCCATTCCGCCGGATCCGAGGCCGCCCAGCGCGCCGAAGAGGTGGTGAAGCTGGTCGAGCGCTTCCGCGAGTTGGTCGTCCGCTCGACCACCGATCACGTCGAGCCCGGTGCAGACGCGCGCACACCCCCGATGGGGGCCGTCGCAGCCTTCACCCGGATCCGCGAAGCGGCGGCTGTCGCCGTCGGAACCAACGGCCCGGTGCGGATCGCATCGGAGACGACGGAGGGACGGCCCGACGGCGTGCCCGTAGCATTCGTCGCGCAAAGCTACTTCGCCGATTCGGAAAAGCTTGTCGGGCGGATCCGGACGAGCGTGCCGCTCGCGCCCGGCTCGGCGCCGCCCGCCGGAAGGGTCGAAGCGATCCCGACCCACGATTTCGCGGCGGCCAGCGCCCGTGCCTTCCCCGCTTTGCTCGCCCTCGAGCTCGCCAACCTGCGATGGTTCACCGAGTTGGTCGCCGTCGAGGTCGAACGTGCGGCCGGCCTGCCCGGCGCTCGGCCCTGGCGCCCCGAGCCGACGGCGCGCACGGCGGTGCTCTTACCGGGTCGGCCGGCTGCCGAAAGCCGACCGGGTTCGGCTGCGCCCCAGCGCGCTGCGGGCACCGCCCAGCCGGAGCCGCCCGCCGGGTCGCAAGGGTCGCCGCTCGCCCCTGCGACCACTCCGACGGCCGATCGGGCTCTCGCCACCGAAGGTACCTCCTCCATCGCGTCCACGACCCGCGAGGGGGCCGCCGTGGCGTCGAAAGTGCGCCTGCAGCTCGAGGACGGCAGCAGCGTCGTCGCGACCCTCCTGAGTGGTCAGGTTCGTTTCCGTTCGCTTTTCGGAGAAGTGGAGCTGCCTTTCGACGATATCGCGAACTTCCGGGACGGGCTTCTCACCTTGGGCGACGGAACCCAGGTCAGAGGAGGGTTCACGGCCGGCTCGTTCCGTATCCGGACAACCTGGGGCGAAGTGTCCATCGAAGCGACGAAGGTCAAAGGCCTGGAGCGCGTGTCGGGTTGAAGGAGGAACGGCATGAGGAGGCTCGCCACCATCACGGGGCTCGTGCTGCTCTCGTCGACGGCCGACCTCGCCCCGCGGGCCCCGGCGTACGGCCAACCGGTCGCGACCCCGGCGCCGGTCGCTCAGTCGGAACGAGCCGAGCCCGATCGGTCCTCCGCGGCCAGCACGCCCACCGCGCCGGCGCAGCTTCCAGCCGCGACCGCCGCGGAGGCCACGGCGCCCACGACCCCGGAGCTGCTGGGTCGACATTTCGCCCTGCAGCTCCCGGCCCACGTGGCGCTCGCCGCATTCGAGGTTACGGCACTCGTCAACCAGGGAACGCCCGCGGATCCGCTCTACAAGGCGCGCTTTAAAGCGACTGCGGAGCTGCTGACGCCGACCTTCGAGGAAGTCGGCCGAATCGGGCCGGTCACCTGGCTCCAGCTCGTTCGAGGTCCGGGGGACAGGGCGCGACTTCACGGAACGGCCACGGCGACGCGGGCGGTCAACGAGCCTTGGCAGGTCGAACTCGCCCTCGAGCTCAATCCCCTGCCTCGTCTCGGCCAGCCCCGCGAAGCCCTCCCCGGCGTCACGGCCGTGCGTGGAAGCGAGGAAGAAAAGGAGTTCTTCGGGCGCCTCACCGCGTTGGCCAGAGACCGGCTCGCGCTCGAGCTGCCCGGTCATTGGAGGCTCGGCCGCTTCGAGCTCGGCGAAAGCGCGCTCGCTGGAGACCGTATCGCGCTGCGCTTCATCGCCGATCTTTCGCTGTTGGAGCCGACCTACCTCGAGACGGAAACGATCCCCGAAACCGTCCTCCTCACCCGGGTCGCCGAAGCCGGTACCGAGCGTCGCCTGACGGGCCGGGCCGAGTTCCGTCACGAGGGGGGTCGCTGGCTGGTCGACTTGCAGGTCGATCGCCCACAGGGAAACGCCCCGGACCTCGGCCGGCCCTTGGGGGCGTTCGAGGGGCGGGTGCTGGTCGAGGGTTCGGCCGAGGAGAAGGCCTGGCGCGAGGCTGCGCGACGGCAGCGCGAGGCCGAGCGGCGTCAGCGCGAGATCGCGGCCCTGCGCGCGGCGCTCGAGGGCCAGGACGGCGCCACGCGGGCCTCGGCATTCACCACCGCTGTCGCGTCGAACGACCCCACGCTACGCCAGATGGCGCTCTCCCAGTGGCTCAAGACCACGAGCCGGGTCGCCCTTCAAATCGAACAGGCGGACCCGGCCGGCCAACAATCAATCCGTTCCGGGCTCAATACGTTCGCTCTGGATTTCGCCGCGTACGACGAAGCGAGCGGCACCTTCACCGGTCGAGTCGTGGCCCCGATCGAGAACCCCTCCCAGGAGCTGGCGTTCTCGGGAAAGCTCGCGGGGGAAGCCCTGTCCTTCGCGAGCCCGAGATGCCAGGGCACGCTTCGGCTCGCCGAAGGGGGGTTCCTCGAAGGTGAGCTCCGCTGCGGCGGGCTACGTACTCCGAGCCTTTGGGGGGGGACGCTAGAAGGGGTCTTCCGAGTGGCGGTGCCGCTGCGCTGACGAGCGGCGCGGGTCCGTCGTGTTCCGAAGGGCCGCATCTCGCACGGCACGACGGGGCGTCGCGAGCCCCTGGTCGAACGCGGGGCCGGCGGCCACAGGGCGAGCGAGGCGGCGAAGCGGAGGGCGACCGTTCCGGCGGGGGCAGCCCTAGCGTCGCGGTCCGGCGAGCCGAGAACGCGTTCGGTGCAGTCCCGCTTCGGAGATGGAGGAGCATGAGAGGCGCATCTCCCAGACGATCCTGGCGCGCATGCGGGCGGGGCCGGGGCGCGGGTTGCTGCTCGCCCTGTGGCTCTTCCTCCCGCTCCTCGCCGCCTGCACGGGGCCCCTCCAGCTCCGGATCGCGGCGACCCAGACGCTCGGCCTACGCGCGGACGGCAGTGGTGTTTTCGGGCTCGAGATCACCATGCCGCCCAATTACCTCGCGAGCCCCGAATTGCGACGCGTGCTCGACGAGCAGCCCATTGCGCGGGTCGCGGGCGAGCCCCTGCGCTTTCGCGAGGTGGTGCGGGGGCGCGACCTGCATCTGCGAGCCGAAGCTGCGTTCCGCCGCCTGGGTGACCTCGAGATCCCGTTCGCGGTGGTCGAGCGCGCCCGCCGCGGCCTCGTCGAAGCCCGCGCCCGCGGTGGCGGCCGGGTCGGGGTGGGCTGGTCCCAAGGCCGAGCCCGAGCATCCGACCTTCGCCCGCCCGCTCGGACGGTCCCGTCCGGCGGGCGCGCAGCGAGGGCGCCGCGGCGGCTCCGGGGGTCGTCCGGCTCCGTTGACCGGAACCGGCCGCCAGCTCTAAGGCACGGCTGCCGGGGGGTGCCGGAGCGGTTCAACGGACTGGTCTTGAAAACCAGCGAGGGTTCGCCCGCCGTGGGTTCGAATCCCAACCCCCTCCGCCACGACCCGTTGTGGAAGTCGCGATCGGTGAGGCAAACCGGCTGGCCGGGCATCGGCCGTCCCCGTCCGCCTCCCCGCCGGCCGTTGGGGCGCGTGCCGATCGCGTGGGGGCGACCCGCCCGCGTCACGCGGCGAGGCGGCGGTCCGGCTGTTCGAGGCGCTGCTCGATGCCGCAGCGCACAGCGAGCTGCGCCGGCTGCCCGAGCTCTTCTGCGGCTTTCGCCGCCGGCCCGGCGCCGGGCCCACGCCCTAT
>Ga0101944_10000464_pt1 | contig 118004 bp, 90 predicted proteins | sample DewCreD2012metaG_FD_75245 | JGI IMG/M metagenome (GOLD analysis project Ga0101944, IMG submission 75245) | Hot spring sediment bacterial and archeal communities from British Columbia, Canada, to study Microbial Dark Matter (Phase II) - Dewar... ...
TTCCGTCGCCCCATCGTTTTTGCACCTGCCAGGTGAGCCGCCTCCCGCACACGCGTAGCCACAAGTGCATACTATAACAGGGCTTCACAAAAGGTCCAACTTTTCTGCTGAACGATCAGGGTCAACATACCGTACGCCATCGAGCCCGAACCATGGTGCTGGGGTCACCAGGAGCGTTACCTCAGAAGTGGCACGGCTGGCTTGCCCAGCCGCGTTCTTGCGCCCGGAGAGAAGACACGGCGGACACTAGCACGACAACGCTACATTCTCTTGCTCCAAAGGAGATAACTAATTGTCAACATAGGAGATACGCCACACCCACATGTCATTCTGAGCGGAGCCCGCCCCCCGGCGGGCGGAGCGAAGAACCTCTGTGCGCGCGGAGCCCGTGGTTGTTGGCTACACTTCGTAACCGGACACAAGCCAAAGAGAGGTTCTTCGACTTCGGCCGCCCAGAGGCGGCCTACGCTCAGAATGACAACTCCTTGGGGCTTGCGCCGGGGAAAGTAGCATTGTCGTGCTAGCCCTTGGGCTGATCCAGCCAGCCGTGCCACTCTTGGGGCGCTTGAACCGAGAGCCCCGAACATGGGGGCCTGACTCAACGCTGTCCCCCGCGGCGGGTTGGGCGGCGGGCGAAGTGCTTGAGCAGGGTCTTCAGCTCGAACAGCTTCAGTTCGGGGTAAGCGCCGACGAGGAGGGCGCACAGCCCTGTGACCGCCGGCGTGGCGAAGCTCGTGCCGGTTCTGCGCGTGGTGCCGCCGCCGGGGGCGAGGACGCGGACATTCTCGCCGCGCGCGGCGAACTCGATGGGCGGCGGGTCGAGGAAGGCCAGGGTGTAGGGCGACGGGAACGCCGCCAGGTCCACGCTGATGCAGGACGAGAATTCGGCGGGGAAGCCGTTGTCGGCGAGCGGCATGTTGCGCCTGGCGGCGATGACGATCTGGTTCCTCCGATAGGCCCGCTCGCACAGCTCGTGGAGTTGCGGGGCATATTCGGCGACGCAGGCGAGGCTGAGGTTGATGAGCCGGGAGCCCGCGGCGATGGCCTGCTCGAAGCCCGCCAAGAGCGCCTGCCCGCCGCCCTGGCAGCGCTCGTCCAGCACCCGGATGTCGAGCAGCCGGGCATTCGGCGCGAGGGCCGTGATGATCCCCGCCACCGCCGTGCCGTGGCCGTAGGCGTCGTTGTTCCGCGCGCGCGAGACCCTGGCCAGGCGGGCCGGGTCCGCGCCCGGGGCTACCTGCCAGGCCGCCCCGACGCGTCCGTGCAAGGCGGGGTGCGTGGCGTCAATGCCGCTGTCCACGACCGCGACCAGAACGGGCTCGAGACGGGAACGGCGCAGCCGGCGGAACGAGGAGCGCAGGGCCTTCGCGACGCGATTCATGGCTGCTGCCTTTGACCGAGGGCCTCGACGGCGGCCAGGAGCGCCTCGACGCGTGCCAGGCGCTCGGGCCGCCCGGCCGTGAGGCGCACGACGCGGGCGATGATCTCGGCCTGCAACCGCTGCTCCCTCGTGCGCGAGGCGGGCAGCCGTCCGCCCTTGCCGAGCTGCTCGACGGCGGCGAGACGCTGCTGCTGGTCCACGACGAGGCCCGCCACCGCCGCGATCTTGCCGTAGAACGCGGCGTGGGCGCGGGTGAAGTGGCGGCCGGGGCGGAAGGATGCTGCGGTGAGGACGCCGACGGCCTCGTCGCGCACGAGCATGGGCGCGGCCAGGACGGCGGTGGGCTGGCCACCGGCGGCGCCCCTGCGCTTCCGCTGGTGGAGGTCGCGGAAGGTTGGAGCGCCGGCCTGCACCTCGCGCGTGGCAACCGCCAGGCCCACCAGCCCGCGGCCCACGGGCACCCGCTGGCCGAGGAGGGTTTTCTCTGACTGACGGTCGCCGGAAGTCATGGCGAAGACCAGCTCGTTGGCCCTGCGGTCGAGCACGAGCAGCGAGCCCTCCTCGGCGTCGGCGTATTGGAGGCCGAGGTCAACCAGCAGCCGCAGCGCCGCCTCCTCGCTCGTGCGCGGCGCGATGCCCAGATAGGTATGCAGGATTCGGCTGCGCGCGTCCATTCGGCTCGTCCTCCTGGGGCCGGGGGTGCCTGCCTACGCCACGTTGGGCGCCGACACTGGCTCATTGTACACGGCGTCGGCGGTGCGCGCGAGGTGGTTCGACACAGTGCCGAGCAGCTCGATGGCGATGCTCGGCTCGGCGTGGAGGAGCTTGAGGAGAGCGTCGCGCCCCAGGATGCCGAGCGTGGCCTGGGCCGCCGCCCGGGCGCCCACGGTGCGCCGCCCCTCGCCAAACATCGCCAGCTCGCCGAACACGCCGCCAGGCCCGGCCCGGTTCACGACCGCGGCCGTCTTCTCGACACCCCGCTCGACGAAGAACTCGACTTGGCCGTCGAGAATCACGTAGAGCTCGCGGCCCGTGTCGCCGCGGCGGAACAGCACGTCGTCCTTCGGGCACCGGACGATGCGCATCTCGCGCGCGAGTAAGGCCAACTGGCCGCTCTTGAGCCCGCGGAAGAGGCCGCAGAAGGCGAGCTTGTGGAGCAGCTCGCCGCGCAGCTCCTCGGCACCCGCCGCCGCGGCGGCCGGATAGGAGGAAACCGAGGCCGGCTCGCCCCGCTCCTGCTGCACCAGCCCGCGGAACACGCCGTCCTGGCGGGCCAGCTCGTCGTAGCTCCCCTGCTGGACCACCTGCCCGCGGTCCATCACCACGACGCGGTCGCTCTCGCGGGCGGCGCTGAGGCGGTGGGTGATCGAGATCACGGTCTTTCGGCTGAGGCGCGTTCGGATCAGGTCCAGGACTCGCGCCTGGGAGGCTTCATCGAGGCTAGCCGTCGCTTCGTCCAGCAGCAGCAGGCTGGGGTTCTTGAGCACCGTTCGTGCGATGGCCACCTTCTGGCGCTGCCCACCCGAGAGGAGCTTGCCGCCCTCGCCGACCACGAATTCCATGCCGAGGAGGACGACAGCGTCCAGCAGCCCCTCTTCGCGCAATGCCTCGACGATCAGCCGGTCTACCCTTTCCAACGCTCCGAGCAAGAGCGAGTTCGGCCGGCCCCGCAAGAGGTTCTCGCGCAGGGGCAGGGCGTCCACATAGGACCCGCTTTCCAGGCTGCCCGCAAAGGATTCGGAGCTGTCGAAGCGGACGACCGAGTCGCGTGGGCCGCTTTCCACTGCCCGAGCCACCCGCGACCTGAGCTCCCCGATCCGCGACCGGATGTCATTGGATGCCGGCGCTAGGGGCAACGGGCTATCCAGGCACTTGCAGATCAGGTCCGCTTCCAGCCCCACGAGCCTCACCACCGCGAGCAGCTCCCGGTCGAGTTGTTCGGGGCTCTGGATATGGTCGAGGCGTTGGAGGTCTATGGAGCCGGCCTCATCCTCGATGCAGCGGGTCGCGGGCCGCCGGAGCGACAGCAGCAAGTTCTGGCGGATGCTGGTGTTGAACAGCACCGGGGTCTGGGGCACGAAGCCGACCCCGCGTGCGAGCGAGAGCAGGTCGTACCGCTCCAGGGGCACTGGCCCCAGCAGGCAGCGGCCACCGCTCGGCTCGACGCCCCGCACCAGCGCCTGAAGCAGCGTCGTCTTGCCGCAGCCGGACGGCCCGCACAACGCGATATGCTGGCCGGCCTCGACCCCGAGCGTAACGTCCCGCAGGATGCTCTGGCCCGTCTCCGCGGTCACGCTCACCCGTTCGTACGTGATGGGCAGGGCCTCCTGGGGGAGCGGCTCGCCGGGGCCGGCCGCCGCGAACACGCACCGGCGCCCGAGATACTCCTCGACCCTCCGCGCGCTCTCCCGAGTCATCCGCCACTGGAGCAGGTAGGACGACAGCTGGGTGATCGAGTTCTGGAACACCTGTGCCAGCAGCATGAACTTGATGACGCGCGCCCAGGTCATCGGGCCGGACAGGTGCGCCAGGCGGGAACTGGCGATGCAGAGGGCCGCGCCGACCGCGAACAGCACCCCCTTCTGCACCGTCGCCACCAGCGGGTCCATCGCCCGGAACATCGCCACCAGGCGTCCGACGCGCTCGGTGACGCCCTGGTAGCTCCGGAAGGCCCTGCCGAGATCCCCCAGAGCGTATTCGAAAGCGCCGTGGTTGCGGATTTCGGAGACGCCGGCCACCATCTCACTGGCGCGGGCGCGGATCGCCTCCCACGCCTCGCGAACCTCGCGGTTGCCCGCCTGAATCTGCCGGTCGAAGAGGACGAAATACCCCGACAGGGCCGAGAGCACGATCATGCACAGACCCAGCAGCCAACTGTCCAGCACCATCACGGCGCCCAGGACGCCGATGCTCGCCGCGGCCAGGGGAGCCTCCACCAACGCCCCGGCCCAGAACGTGCCCACCCGGTTCGTGTCCTCGATGGCCCGCGCGTTGATCCGCTCCACCTCCTGGGTGCGGAAGAAGTCGGCTCCGAACCGGATGATCCTGCCGTAGAGGCGCAGGGTGAGTCTGCCGATCGCCGATTCGCGCAGGGAAATCTCTGAGCGTGCCCGGACATAGCTGATCGCCGACAGCCCAAGCTGTGCCCCCACCAGGTAGAGGATCATCCGCAGCACCGGCGGCCAAGCCACCTGTTGTTCGCCGGCGAACAGTTGGGTCAGCCGCCCCACCTGGCTGGGCAGCACCAGCGACAGGCTGATCCCCACCAACCCCAGCGCCCACAGCCCGGCGATCGTGAGGCGACGGTCGGCAAATGCCCACAGGATTGCAGATGCCCGCCGGGTCCAGGCCCCGCCGGCCGAGGAGTCTCGGGTCATGTCTCCCTCCATTGCCCTATGGAATGCCTCCCACCGCGCAGGTTAAGCCCCTCAGCGGTCATCGCCCCGTGGCGGCCGCTGCCACTTCGGAGGCCAGGTCAGTGCTCCGAAGCCAGCGGACCTCTCCGCCCCATGCCGTGGCAATGCGGCGGCCTACCTCGTCCAGCACGCGCAGGCCCGTGCCACGGCCGTTCGAGCAGCCCTCGATGCAATCGAGCCAGTGCGCGATGCTGGCGCCCTTCGAGGCGAAGCCCCAGTAGCCGCGATCGCGTTGCTCCTCGGGCACCTGGGACCAGGAGTTGTCGTCGGGCACAGCGTCGGCGAACGTGGCAGGAGCAGCCATGTCGCAGGTCTTCCAGGTGAGGCCGCCGCCGAGCTTCGCGGGGCCGTTCTTGCATGCTACGCCCTCGCCGCCGCCGCCGTCTTCGGCCGCCCAGCTCTTGATGAGCAGGCCCGTGGCGCTGCTCTTGAACTTCACGACGACCGTGGCGTTGTTCGCAACCGCCTTGCTCTTCTCGGGATAGGTGCCGCCGACGGTGAGCAGGGCCTTCCAGTCATCGCAGAGCGCCGCGCCGAAGCGCTTGGCCTCCTGCCGCGCGTTTTCGCGCCTCGCGTCGGCCACCGCGACGACGGGGGCGTGGTCAGCCTGCCACTGGAGATAGGGCACGTGTGCGCCCCGGAAGATGCCGCCGCAGCCGATCACGCCGATGCGAATCGTCCCCACGGCCGGGTCTCGTCATTGAGTGGGTGGTCCCAAGCGCGTGCAACCATTCAACGCCGCGGCGAGGCCCCTGTCAAGGCGCGAATGGCGGGGGGTGAAGCAACGGCGCACTATCCGAACATTCTTCTGCGATTTGTAAGGTTGTATCTCTGCTGGAGTTATGCCATCGTCCGCGCCGGGGACTATCGGGGGGCATCTCGGAGGAGATCACATGGCGCAGGACGGCCCCCGGCGGTTCAATTGGGCGGGACTCCCACTGGTCGCGACGGTGGCGCGGGTGTTGTGTCGGGAGCTGACGCTCCAGAACGAGTACCTGCAGGCGGGGGAATCGCATCCTGAAGTCGAAGGTCAAGCGTCGGCTCCGCTTCGCGCGAACGTATGCGGCGCTGCGCTCGCGCTGCCCCGGTGGCACTGAGCTTGCCGAGCTGCTGATCGAGGAGGACCCCGAGATCGACCTTGAGGCGACGGGACGAAGGCCAGGGCCGACCGACCGTGTGCTCCTCGACCCCGAGGGGAACGTCTGCTATGCGGCAGCGGAGGTCAAGGTCGTTTGCGACCGCGCCGGCGTCGAGATGGAACGCCGCCTGCCGGCGGACACGCCGGCCAATTTGGATGGCGAGTCGCCCCTCGGGCGGCGACCGAACTGACTCGGCTGGTGGAACGTGTGAGCGTCGCCGATGCGCGTCATGCGCCGCGCCCTGCGGGGGATGGGACTCTTCCCGAAGCCTCGAATCAGGCCGTTCCGCCCACCGGCGTTGGGTCGCCGGCTCGCGTTGAACCTGTTCGCAACGCGTGAGCAAGCCCCTCGCCTCTCTCCTCCAGGCTTGTGCATCGCTCTTGCCCCGTATTGCGCTAAAGCGCAGTAGGCGCGGCTCTCCCTGCGTGCTATCCTGCTGTTGCTAAGGAAGCGCCGCTCTGGGCGCATGGTTGCATGTGTGAGAGGCCGCGGCGCTCGGGACAGAATGCCCCTGGTGGCTCACGCTCATAGAGTGTTCGAATGCAGACCCCCTCGACGGTGCGGCACTATGTCATCGCGTTGGTGGATGACGACAGTTCTGTGCGCACCGCGCTTTCGCGGCTGTGCCGAAGTGCAGGGTACGATGCGAGGGCATTCGGCTCCCCCAGGGGGTTCCTGGCCTCAATGGAGAGCCAAGCCTACGATTGTGTGATCGCAGACATCCGGATGCCCGAGATGGATGGCTTCGCCTTGCAGCGGGAACTCCTGAGGGTGCGCCCGGCCCTTCCGGTCATCTTCATCACGGCGCATGACGAGCCCACGGGCAGGGCGCGAGCCCTCGCCGCTGGCGCCGTCGCGTATCTCCGAAAGCCGTTCTCGAATGAGGAACTGCTTGGCGCGGTCTGCCGGGCTCTCCGAGGGTGTGCTCTCACCGGTGGCAGCGCTCAGTGACCCGGAGCGTGGCGAGATGTCGGTGAAGTGCCAGCACTGCGCGGCTGAGAACCCGCGAGTGAAGCAAGCGTCGCGCATTCAGCGGTTGCTGCAAAGGAGATCGCATGAATGAGTGTGGGGGCCGAAGGGCTGCTTCGCCCGGGGGCCCCCGGAGGCCGTGGCGTGGTTCTTGAGGCCCTTTCCTGTGGTCGTCGTACCCTGGCCAAGGTGCCAGGGGGAAGGAGTGGGAACATGGCTCGCCCGAGAAGCGTTGCGAAGTCCCTGTGCGTGGCTGGATTGGCCCTGACGCTGGTCAGCATGCAGGCCTGCATGCTGCTGATCCCTGTTATGATCATTAAGTACATGCGAAGCAGCGATCACTACACCGCCACGGCGAAAATCCCCGTTGCGGCGGAGAATGTCTATGCTGCGGCCCTCGCGTTGGCCAACGAGAAGGGCATCCAGATTCTTACGAAGGACGACGCCGGCCTGAGGCTGGAGGTAACCGATGGTGTACAGAAGGCTTCGCTCAAGGCAGAGCGCCGAGCCAGCCGCTCCAGCGAGGTCACGGTCACGGCCGACATCCCAAAGGGCAAAGATGAGAAGGCCATCGAGAAGGAACTGGCGCTGCGCATCCTCAGTCGCATATGCGACCGCTTGGGTGTGAGCTACAAGGTCAAGTGATGGACGAACGGGCGGGCGGGGGTGTGAGCCAGCCGCCTGTCACGGGCGGCTCCACCTCCGGCCACCGCCCAGCCCTAAGGCCCGGCCAGCGTTGTCGCAACTGCCTGTGCCCATCGTTCGCCGCAGACTGCGCCCCCAGCACTTGAGGGGGCCAGTTGCGGCAGACGGTGGGCGGTCCGATGCTCAGGCTCTATCCGCCATCCTGCTCGGTCGCCGCGGGGCGGTGCGCCGCCATGGGTGCGATCAGGTGGTCCTCGGACCCTTTGCGTCACCCTCGGGCTTGCGCAGGAAGAACTTGATCCAGGCGACCAGCCCCTTCTCGCCTTGCGTGTCGTACTTGAAGGGTTTCACGCACTCCTCCTTGGCGATCGTCACGAGGGGGCTGTATCTGCACTTGTCCCCATGCACCGACTTGCCGAAGAGGATCCCCTTCGTTCCTGATGACCCTGAGAGGACGATCACGGGGACGCCATAGTCGCGTCCCTGTTGCTGGCACTGCTTCCAGAGCTGGTCAATGAACGCCCAGCCGTCCATCACGGGCATCTGGAGGTCGGTCACGATCAACACGGGATCGAAGCCCTCCTTCGCCCGAATCGCCGCCAGCTTCTCGAGCGCCTCCTGGCCGTTCTCGGCCTCGACGACCCTCAGATCCTTGTCAAGGCCCTTCATCGAGCGGCCGACCATCCGGCGCACCGAGGGCTCGTCATCCACGACCAGCACCGATCGATCCCCGGGCTTCCCTTCGCTCTCCTTGAGCGCGCGCAGCATCTGCTGCAGTTCGGACGGTGCGGCATCGTCTTCCAGCTTCAGTTTGTCTGTCACCTCTCTCGCTCCTTTTCTGGGTCTCGCCCCGGATGGCGCGTCCGCTTCCCTACCTGGCGGACGGCCCCTGGGCGAGCGGTGAACTCCCCTGGACCGGCAGTGTGATCCAGAATGTGCTTCCCTTGCCCACTTCGCTGTCCACTCCGATCGTGCCCCCATGGGCTTCCGCCGCAAGCTTGCAGAACGTCAATCCCAGCCCCGTGGAATGCTTCCTGCCTTCCTCGCGGCCTTTGACTTGGCCGAACTTCTCGAAGATGCGCTCGCGGTCCTCCTCGGGAATGCCTGGCCCGGTATCCGCAACTGTAATCTTTGCCCGCTCTTCAGTCAAGGAGGCGGCCACCCGCACCTCGCCGCTGGCCGGTGTGAACTTCAGCGCGTTGCCCACAAGATTGGCCACAATGCGGCCCGTGACCTCGGCGTCGCAGCAAACTGTGATCGGTGTGTCGGACGGGGTGAACACGACGCGGCGGCCCCGTGTCAGCCCACCTAGCGACGCGATGGCTCCGGCAATCACGGCCCGCAGGTCACAGTCCTCTTTGTGCAGCGGCATCTGGCCCGCCTCGAGGCGGCTGACGTCCAACAGCGAAGTGACCATCTCACTGAGCCGCTGCGCAGCGGTCAGGGCGGACTCGAGGTCCTCGGCCTGTTCGGGTTCAAGCTTCTCGGCGAGATCCGCCTGGAGCAGTTGCAGGCAGCCTGAAAGCCCGAGCAGTGGCGAGCGAAGGTCGTGGACGACCATGTGGACGAGGCTGTCGCGCAGGCGCTCGAGTTCGCTCAGCCGCCGGTAGTTCTCCTGAAGTTGCCGTTGCTGGCGGCGGAGGGCTAGGTGGGTGCTGACCCGGGCCAGCAGCTCGTGCGGGTTGAATGGCTTGGCGACATAATCCACCGCGCCAAGCTCAAAGCCCTGGATGATGTCGGCAGTCTCGGTCTTCGCCGTGAGGAAGATGACGGGAATCTCGCGCCATTCCTCGGCCGCCTTCAGTCGCCGGCAGGCCTCAAAGCCGTCCATCTCCGGCATCATCACGTCGAGCAGGATCAGGGCGGGCCGAACGCGGGCGACCACGTCGAGCGCTTGCTTGCCGTTCGTGGCGACGCTGATCGGGTAGCCCTTCTCCTTCAGGGTCGCTGCCAAGGTCTGGATGTTGGCGGGCGTGTCATCCACGATGAGAATGCGCTCATCCGCGGCAGGAAGTACGGAACTCATGAGGGGAGCACTCCTTTCTCCTTGGCGGCCCCTTGAAGCCGGATGAGGGCCTCGGCAAAGGCGAATCCGCCCACCTCTTGCTCCAAGCCGGCAAGACCCTCGCTGCCCAACAATGCCTGGAAGATTCCCCGGTTGGCTTCGAGACAGTCGCCGGCCGCGGGATCGAAGTTGTTCAGGTGGCCGCTCATCTCCTGCAACACCTGCTTCGCCTTCTCCGGCTCGAATGGCGCAACTGCCGCTGAGGGCGCGGGCTCAGCCGTCAACGGCGGCAGGGCGGCGCTGAGCCTGCCGATGGCGTCCTCCAGGACCCGGCCGAACTGCTCCAGGGCCGGCGTCAACTCGGCAGCAGGGACCCTTGCCGCAATCGCCTTCTCCAGAGCGGCGCCCGCCTGCTGCACGCTGCGAAGGCCCAGGCTGCCCCCCAGCCCCTTGGCCGTGTGGGCCAACCGCTCCGCCACGGGCGCTTCGTTGCGGGCGAGAGCCGCGGCGATGCGGGCAGGCATGTCGCCCTGTTCCGCCACGAACTGGCGCAGGAGCTTCAGGTAGAGCTTCCTGTTCCCAGCCACCCGACTCAGGCCGTCCCGTGTGTCAAGGCCGTCCACCGACGGGATGTCAATGGTGGCGGGGGTGGGGGCGTCAGTCGGCTTTGGCTCAGCGGTGGGGCGGGCCGCCGTGGCTTCTGTCCGTTTGTGGTAGCGCCCCAGCGTCTCATAGAGCAGCTCTGGGTCAATCGGTTTCGACACGTGGTCGTTCATGCCCGAAGCGAGGCAGCGCTCGCGTTCTTCCATCGTAGCGTGAGCGGTCATCGCGATGATGGGCAGCCGCGCGAATCGAGCGTCCGATCGAATGATCCTCGTGGCCTCATGGCCGTCCATTTCGGGCATCTGCACATCCATGAGCACGACGTCGTACGGCGGAGGGAACGGGCCGCGCAGCAGCTTGTCCACGGCCTGGCGTCCGTTGTTGGCCACCTCGACCCTCGCGCCGACACCTTCGAGGAGTTCGGTCGCGATCTGCTGATTCGTGTCGTTGTCTTCAGCCAACAGGACGCGCAGCCCAAGCAGGCGAGACTTCTCTTCGGCCGCGGAGGCGACGGCGGCACGCGCTTCACCCGCGGAGGGCGCAAAGACGCTCACCAGCGAGTCCACCAGGATGGACGGCGTGACCGGTCTCACGAGGAAGCCGTCCACCTGGAGCCTCTCGGCTTCCTCGCGCACCTCTTCGCGGCCAAACGCCGTGACGATGATGATGGCGGGCTGTGTCCGGAGCGAGCCATCGCCCTTGATGAGCCGCGTAGCCTCCAGGCCGTCCATGCCCGGCATGCGCCAGTCCATGAAGACGACGCTATACGGGTCGGTAGCGTCGCACTGTTGAATTGCAGCTATCGCCTCGCGGCCCGAGGCCACAGCCTCGACGGACCGCGTCACGCTGCTGAGCGCATCCACGAGGATGTCCCGCGCGGCCGCGTTGTCGTCCACCACCAGCACACGGAGCGACCGCAGCGCCTCGGGGACAGCGCGGGCGCCCTTGTCGTCCGTGCCCACGCCCAGCCAGACCGTAAAGAAGAACGTGGTGCCCACGCCGGGCTGGCTCTCGAGCCAGATTCGGCCCCCCATCAGTTCCACCAGGCGGCGGCAGATGGTCAGGCCGAGCCCTGTGCCCCCGTGCTTGCGCGTGGTGGATGCGTCGGCCTGGGTGAACGGCTGGAACAGCTTTGCGGCTTGCTCGCGCGTCATGCCGAGCCCTGTGTCCCGAACCGTGAACTTCAAGTGGACCTTCTCGCCAGTCTTTTCCAGCATCTCGGCCTGGACCCGAATCTCACCTCGCTCGGTGAATTTGATGGCGTTGTTGACCAGGTTCGTGATGATCTGCCCCATCCGCAGGGAATCCCCGACCAGGGTCGGAGGGACGTCGTGCGATACGGCGACCAGGAACTCGAGCCCCTTCTCGTGCGCCTTCTGTCCAGTTACGGTCGTGACCGACGCGATGACGTCGTCGAGGCGGAAGTCGGTGGACTCGATGTCCAGCTTCCCGGCCTCGATCTTGGAGAAGTCGAGGATGTCGTTGATGATCCCGAGCAGGGATATGCCGGCATTGTGGACCTTGCTCACGTAATCCCGCTGCTTGGGCGTGAGTTCAGTCTTGAGCGCCAGATGGGCCAGGCCGATCACCGCATTCATGGGCGTGCGGATCTCGTGGCTCATGTTGGCGAGGAAGGCCGACTTGGCTTTCGTGGCCTCTTCCGCCGCCTCCTTGGCTTTCTGGAGTTCGGCGGCTTGCTGCTGGATCTTCGCGAAGGCGTCGCGTAGCTGCTGTGTCATTGCGTTGAAGGCTTCGGAGAAATCGCCGATGAAGTCCACGCGCTGCGTGAAGTCGCCCCGCGCGATCTCCTGCGTCTTCCAGGTCAGATGCCGCAGATTGGCGTGCAGGTTCTTCAGGGACTGCAGCACGAGCATCTGCCCTTTTGGCATGTCGAGGTCCAGGCTGCCCCTGGAAAGGGCGTCGGTCACCCCGGCCAGCCCGTTGTACTCGGTGACCAGGCGGTTGACATAGGTCACCACCTGGCGTACCTCGTCGTCGGGATGATCCACCGGCAATGCGACGGGAGCCGGCTTCTTGCCGGTGAGTATCCGGTGGAGAGCTTCCGTAATCTTGTCCAGCAGCGCGGGATCGACGCTCAGCATGGCGCGCCACCGTCAGGCAGGGGTCACCGAGAATCGGCACACGCGGTCGCCTGAGCACCAACAATCCACCTCCTTGACCTTGAACTCCTTGCCCGTGTGCGCCAGGAGGAGGCCGCTGATGAAGCCTTCGTCGTACGTGCAGATCGTCTCATTGCACACGGGCAGCCCCGAGCAGTCCAGGTCTTCGGCCACCGTGAGCGTGAAGCTCAGGCTAGCCAGGTCGGCCTTCTCGACGCGAAGGATCCCGATTCGCAACTCCTTGAGCACCTCCTGCAGGTCGGCCACGAAGTCGTTGAAGCTGTCCTTCTTCGTGATGACATTCGCATAGAAGTGCCGGCCCGCTGTCCGCCCCGCCTCATAGAAGACGCGGTCTGCGGCTTCCACACCGAGTTCCTTGATCAGAACATCTCGGAGCGTGAACTGCATCAGGCGGTACACCGAGACGTCGGTTGTGGAACCCAGGTTCGGGCGGCCCTCCAGGACCTTCCCCAGCATGGTCCACTCGAATGCCTCTTCCTGCCGTTCCTCTTTGAACATGCTCAGCTCCTAGCCCCATGGCGTTGCCACACGCATTCCCTCAGAATCAGGGAACCCAATGCATCCAAGTCTAGATGAGCGGGGAACCGGCGCCTATTGCGCTTTGGCGCAGGGTGAACTGAATGGGCGCGGCCCGAGCGCACCCAGTGCCGGGAGCTCCCGGTGAGGGATGGTACGCAGAGCGGTATACTAATGGTAGTCGTCTGGGTACGCGGCTCATATGTGGAGTGACGGACCATGAGATTCATGTCGATCCGGGACTTTCGGAGCCGGCCGATCCGGAAGGACCTGGCCTCAGACCGTGAGATCGTCCTGACGGCGAACGGGCAGCCGGTCGCCGGGGTGTCTGCGGTGGATCCAGACACCGTGGAGGACGAACTCGTGGCGTTGCGGCGCGCTCGCGCCCGCGTCGCCATTGACCGCATGCGCGCCCAGACCAAGGCGCACGGCCTGGACAAGATGACCATGGGAGAGATCGACGCGATCATCGCCGACGTGCGGCGGAAGAGGCGCGCAGCGAAGTGAAGCTCGTCGCGGATACCAACGTGCTCGTCTCCGCCCTCCTGACGCCCGCCGGCGCCATCCTCGTCACCGGCAACACCCGGTACTTCCCGGCCCGCGCCCGAGCAGGCGTGAAGGTCCTCACCCCTGCGGAGTTCCTGGACCTCCTGCGGCGACGGTCGTAGCGTCTCTCTTCGCAGGGTCAGCGGCATCCCACACACTCCTCCGCCGGCTTGGGCTTGCCCGTGGCGTCCGCCGCCGGCGTGGTCACGGTGCTCTCCGTAGCCTCGAAGTAGCGGCAGGCGTTGCTATCGAACCGTGCCTCCGTCTCGCGGATGGCACACCAGTTCTCTTCGGCGTCGAAGTACTCGCCGTCGTCGCAGATGCCCTCGGGGATGTCGCCCTGCGCCCCGAAGCGTCTCGTGCGGGACCTGGGGAAGGCTTCGCCCTTGCCCTTCCGGCGGATGGAGTGTGCGCCGGGCGAGGAGGCCACGGCGACTTCCGTATGGTGTCCCGCTGCTGTGAATGGTGTCCCGCTGCTGTGAGCAGGAGGGCTACCAGAACCCGCTTCCGGCTGCAACGTGACCGTAACTTGGCAGGGGAAGTAAGCCAGTGCGAACGGGTGCTGGGGAAAAGTAGACAGTAAAGACCTGGCACCTACCCGAACCGTGTCTCATTCAGTATTCCGCTGGAAGCGCTTTGAGTTCCTCGCGGGTGAACACCGGGCCGTCCTTGCAGACATACCGGCTGCCGATGTTGCACCGGCCGCACTTGCCGATCCCGCATTTCATCCGCATCTCCAGGGAGAGGATGACGGCATCATCGAGGAAGCCGAGCTTGCCAAGGGAGAGCAGCGTGAACTTGATCATGATGGGCGGGCCGCAGGCGATGGCAAGTGTGCCGGCCGCGCTGGGGTTCAGCTCGTCGAGCACCCTCGTGACCACGCCTACATGCTGGGTCCAGGGCTTGTCGGCCACGTCCACCGTGAGGTGCACCTGGATGTCGCCGCGCGCCTGCCATTCGGCCAGCTCGTTCTTGTACATCAGTTCGTCGGGCGTGCGGGCGCCGTAGATGACGAGGAGTGAGCCGAAGCGGGCGCGGTTGGCGGGGTCGAGGATGTACTTGATGGCTGCGCGAAGGGTGGTGAAGGCGAATCCGCCGCCGATGATGAGGAGGTTCTTGCCCTCCATGCGCTCCCAGGGGAATGGCTTGCCCATTGGCCCGCGGGCGCCGATGGGCGCGCCCGGCTCTAGGCTGTGAAGCTCATTGGTGAAGAGGCCCGTGCGCTTGACGCTGAAGAGGAGGTAGCCTGTCTCGGTGGGCGACGAGGCGATGCCGAAGGGCGCCTCGCCGACGCCTGGGATGGAGAGCTCGGCGAACTGGCCTGGGAGGTGGCGGAACTCCGCGGCGTGGGCCGGGTCCTCGAAGGCGAGGCGGAAGGTCTTGATGTCGCGCGCCCCGTTCTCGACGGTCACTTCCTCGATGCGGGTTGGGTAGGGGAGATAGGGGTTTCTGGCCATCGCCTAGCCTCCAATCTCCTTGAGCACCGTTCGGAGGTCCATGCTGGCGGGGCAGCTTCGGATGCAGCGGCCGCAGCCTACGCAGAAGAAGCGGTCGTGGTTCTCAAGGGCGTATCGGAACTTGTGCATGAGGCGCTGGCGCCAGCGCTCCTTGGGGGTGGGCCGGGGGTTGTGGCCGGAGGCGTGCAGCGTGAAAAGCGGATAGGCGCAACAGTCCCACGTCCTGACGCGGCGGCCGGTGCCGTTCCGCAGCTCATCCGTGATGTCGAAGCAGTGGCAGGTGGGGCACAGGAAGCTGCACGTGCCGCAGCCCAGGCATTTCTGGCTGGCGGCGGCCCAGAGGGGGGAGTCGTAGGCATCGCGGAGGCGTTGCGCGCTGTCGGCCGTCCACACCGGGGCGATCTGGTCTTCCGCGGCGCGGATGCGCTCTTCTGCCGCCTGGGCGTCCTGGGGGGTTGGCTCAGCGAGCAGGTCGGCCACTGAGGCGAGCAGTTCCTCGCCTTTGGGGGTCTGCGCCCTCATCAAGAGGTCCGCCTCAAGGCACATGGCAAGCACGTCCGCGCCCGCTGCATCGCCCGGCCCGCCGCCGACGGAGGTGCAGAAGCAGCTCGGCATCGGCTGGGTGCAGGCGAGGGCGATGACGGTGGTCCTGGCGCGGGAGTGCGCGTAGTAGGGGTCGGGCGGCTCGGAATCGAGGAAGACCTTGTCAAGCGCTCGGAGCGCTGCGGCGTCGCAGGGCCGGACCCCAAAGAGGAAGGCGGCCTGTTCAGGCAGGGGAGGCTCCTGGGCCTTGCCGTCCCTGAAGCACAGCAGCGTTTGGGTCTGGGGCAGGAAGAATGCCTTGGGTGAGAGGGTGAAGTTCCCGTAGTCAAGGAGGACCGGCTCGCCGAGCGGCATCGCCATCAGCGCCAAGTCCCCCGATGCATCCTTGCCCGGCGCGTAGACCGTGCCGCGCTCCGCGAGGCGCGCGAGGAACTTGTCGAGGCTGGCGATGGGGATCTTCTTCTCGGTCATTGTCATGGCTCTGTTATGAAGTCCTGCGAATCGTCGAGTGAGAAGGCGGAGAGGACCGGCGTGGCGTCGGCCGCCTCGCCGGGCCGGTAGCCGTAGAGGTCCTCGACCTCCTGGGACATCTTGCGTGAGAGGAGGCGCACGTCGAGCCCCATGGGGCAGGCCCGCGCGCAGGCCCCGCACTCGGTGCAGCGGCCTGCCAGGTGGAACGCCCTGAGCAAGTGGTAGGTCGCCACGTCGGAGATGTCGGTGCCCGCGCCGATCCACCTGGGGCGAGTCTGGTCGAGGAGGCAGGTCTTGCATCCGGCGCACAGCGGGCAGGCCTGGCGGCAGGCGTTGCAGCGGATGCAGGCAGAAAACGTCTCCTGAAGCCGCGCCCATCGGGCATCCAGGGGCTTGGACTCGAACTCGGCGACCCGGCGCCGGGCGGCGTCCGCCTGCTTCCCCTCCACGGGAGCGCCGATGAGCACATCGTGGAGCAATGGCGTGGGTGCGCGGCACTCCAGGCACGCATCGGCCACAATTCGTTCCCTGTGCAGCGTGACCTCGGTGCCGTCGTCCACCACAGCGCGGACGTTTCCTTTGGCATCCTCGCCGGCGCCCAGGGCCGCGTGGTCGCCAAGGGCACGCTCCGCCTTTCGGCGGTCCACTATCCCCGGGCAGGCGATTCCCACGAGGACCAGGTTCTCACGCGGGACCTGGCGTTCCTGGATGAGAGCAACGACGGAGCGCGCGTCGCAGCCCTTGACCACGAGCCCCACCTTGGGAGGCGGGGGCGCCGTCTTGGCCTCTCTGGCATCGGCAGGGGCCTTGAAGAGCCGCGGCAGGTAGACGGCGAGGTTGGCGGTGCAGAAGGGGTTCCAGACGAGCCGCCCGGCCTCTTTCGGCGCGGTGAGGAAGAGGGGGGCTGTGCGGAACGGCAGGGACGCCTTCTCGTAGCCGATGAAGAGGTTGACCTTCTTTTCGCGGAGAAGGCTCTCTGCGGCTTGGCGGAGACGCGACTCGATCTCGTGGCTGTCGGTCATAGGGTCTTCACCAGCTTCTTGTTGGGGCCGAGCTTTCGGACCTGCTCGACGACCTTTTCCACGATGGCGGCAAAGCGGCCCCCCTCGGAGGCGGACACCCAGGTGAACTGCACGCGCTCGGGCTCGATCCCTGCGTATTGGAGCAGCTCCTTGAAGAGTGCGAACTTGCGCCGCGCCGCCAGGTTGCCGCTGATGTAATGGCAGTCGCCCGGATGGCACCCCGACACCAACACGCCGTCAGCGCCGTTCTGGAGCGCTCGGAGGAGGAACGCGGGGTTGATGCGGCCCGAGCAGGGCACGCGGATGATGCGGATGTTGTGGGGGTACTGGATGCGGCTTACGCCCGCCAGGTCGGCGCCGGCGTAAGAACACCAGTTGCACAGAAACGCCACCACGGTGGGCTCCCAGGCTCTCGCGGCTGCCGCGTCGGATGTGCTTGATACTTGGGTCTGGCTCATGGTTGCCTCAGATCGCATTCACGGCATCGAGGATCTGCTCGTTTCGGAAGCCCTTGAGGTCAATCGCCCCCGCGCGGCAGGTTGCGGCACAGGTGCCGCAGCCCTTGCAGGTGGCCTCGTTGACCAGAGCCACGCGGAACACGGGGTCGAGGTCGAGCGCCTTGTAGGCGCACACGGCAACGCAGGCGCCGCAGCCGCTACAGCGGGTGACGTCCACCGCGGCCACCTTGCCCTCGGCCTCGATCTCGGACTTGTTCAGGACGGTTGCGGCGCGAGAGGCGGCGGCGTGGGCCTGCGCGATGCTCTCGGCAATGTCCTTTGGGTAGTGCGCGAGGCCGCATACGAACACGCCCTCGGTCGCAAAGTCCACAGGGCGCAGCTTCACGTGCGCCTCCAGGAAGAAGCCGTCCGCGTCGAGCGGCACCTTGAGGTGCTGCGAGAGCGCGCGGTTGTCCTCGTGCGGCTCGATGCCGGCGCTCAGCACCAGCAGGTCCGCATCAAGCGCCAGCGTGCGGCCCAGGATGTCGTCCTTCGCCCGCACCAGCAGTCGCCCGTTCTCCGCCGAGACGTGGGGCTTCGTCGCCTCATCGTACCGCAGGAAGACCACGCCCTTCTCGCGTGCCTGGCGATACCAGCGCTCGTTGAGGCCGTAGACCCGCACGTCGCGGCAGAGGACGTAGACCCGCGCCTTGGAGTTGAGTGCCTTGAGGTGCAGGGCATTCTTGATTGCCGTGCCGCAGCAGATGCGGGAGCAGTAAGGGTGGTCGGGCTCGCGCGAGCCGACGCACTGGATCATCACCACGGCCTTGAGCTTCGCGATCTCGCGGGCATGGCCGTCGGCCAGGAACGCCTCGAAATCCGTCTGGGTCATCACGCGGCGGTCGTGGCCGTAGAGATACTCGTGCGGGGCGCGTTCCTTGGCGCCGGTGGCGACGATGACGACGCCGTGCTCGATCGGCGTGGCGTCGCCCGTGAGCTGCGTCTTGAAGTTGCCGACGTAGCCTGTCACAGACTCGACGGTCTTGCCGAGGTGAACGGTGATGCGGTCGTTGCACTGGACCTGCGCAATGAGGTTCTTGAGGAATTCGTCGGTGCACTCCCCGCTGAGTGTGCGGCGTACCTTTCGGAGGTGGCCGCCGAGCTCGGCGTCGCCCTCGACAAGGTGGACGGGGTAGCCCTGCGCCGCGAGGTCGAGTGTGGCGGTCAGCCCGGCGACCCCGCCGCCGATGACGAGGGCGGAGTGGTTGACGGGCAGCTTGCTCCTCTCGAGGGGCTCGAGCCGTGCGGCCTTCGCCACCGCCGCGCGGACCAGCTCCCGCGCCTTCTGGGTTGCTTTCTCCGGCGCGCGCTGGTGGACCCAGGAGCAGTGCTCGCGGATGTTGGCGAACTCGAAGAGGTAACGGTTGAGCCCGCATGCCTCGAGCGTGCCCTGGAAGAGCGGCTCGTGCGTGCGCGGCGTGCAGGCTGCGACCACCACCCGCGTGAGCCGCTTTTCTTTGATCGCTTCGGCAATGGTCTTCTGCGAGTCTTTCGCGCAGGCGAACAGGAACTCCTGCGCGTGGACGACCTTGGGCAGCGTGGAGGCGTACTCGACGACCGCCGGCACGTCCACCGTCGAGGCGATGTTGATTCCGCAGCGGCACACGAAGACCCCGATGCGCGTGGGCTCGCCCCGCAGGTCGATGGGGGTTGCGCGCTCGACGCTGACACGCCGCGGCTCGAAGCCGCCCAGGAGGGCGAGCACGGCCGAGCTGGCGCCGCTCGCCTGGATGACCGACTCCGGGATGTCCTTCGGGCCGGAAGCCGTGCCGCACACGAACACCCCGCGCCGCGAGCTCTCGAGGGGGTGGAAGGCCGAGGTGGTGACAAAGCCGCAATCGTCCGTCTTGAGGCGGAGCCGCCGAACGGTCTGGCGCACTGCATCCGATGCGCACATGCCCACGGAGAGCACCAGGAGGTCGAAGGACTCCTCCGTGAGGCTGCCGTCCTCGCGGTTGTAGCGCACCACGAGGTCCTCGGTCTCGGGCTCCGCCTCAACCGAGGAGACGCGGGCGCGGAGGAAGCGCACGTCGTGCTCGGCCTTGGCCCGCTCGACGAAGCGGTCGAAGCCCTTGCCATAGGCCCGCACGTCCATGCAGAAGACCGTGCTTTCGACGCCGTGGAGGTGCTCGGTGAGGATGATGGCGTCCTTGGCGGCCTGCATGCAGCAGATGGCCGAGCAATAGTCGTTGCCCACCTGCATGTCGCGTGAGCCGACGCACTGGATGAAGGCGACACGTGACGGCTCCTTGTTGTCCGAGGGGCGCACCACGTGGCCTTGAGTGGGGCCGGACGCGCTCAGGAGGCGCTCGAGCTCGATGCTCGTCACCACGTTGGGGAACGTGCGATAGCCGTACTCGTCCTTGAGCGTGGCCTCGAACTCCTCGGAGCCGAGCGCGAGGACGACGGCGCCAACCTGGAGGGCCAGGTCCTCCGGCTTCTGCTCGTAGTCAATCGCGTCGGCCTGGCAGAGCTTCTTGCACACGCCGCACTTGCCGCGCGTGAGGTAGAGGCAGTGGCTCGCCTCGATGATGGGCACCGCCGGGACGGCCTGGGGGAATGGGATGCGGATGCAGCGGGTCTTGCTCAGCCCCTTATTGTGGGGGTCGGGGAGGCGGACGGGGCACTTTGTGGTGCAGACCCCGCAGCCAGTGCACTTGGCCTCGTTGACGTAGCGCGGGTGCTTGCGGATGCGGGCGGTGAAGTTCGGGGCCTCGCCCTCGAGGTCGAGCAGCTCGGCGTGGGTGAGGAGGTGGATGTTCGGGTGCTTGCTGACCTCGACGAGCTTGGGGGAGAGGATGCACATCGCGCAGTCGTTGGTGGGGAAGGTCTTGTCGAGCTGGGCCATGCGGCCGCCGATGCTGGGCCGCCGCTCGACGAGGAAGACCTCGGTGCCCGCCTCGGCCAGGTCGAGCGAGGCCTGGATGCCGGCGATACCGCCCCCGATGACGAGCGCGCGCTTCAGCACGTTGCTCCCCTCATTCTGTCGGCGGCGCGGGCCTGCTTGCAGCGGGTGGCCGCGACGATTTTCGCCATCGTCTCCGTGGTGGCGTTGCGGCGCTGGTCAGCGCTCCGGAAGCGGAGTTCTTCGATGGCCCCGTCCTCTTTCGCACGGTTGTAAAGCGTTTCGCCCGTCGTGGTGCGCAGGAGGGTCGTTGTGTAGCCGTCGGGCGAGCCGACCCCGCCGCACGAGATGTCGGCGTACTCATTCGAGAAGTCGGTGCAGGCGAAGCAGGCGGGCCGGGCAAACTCTTCCACCACCTCGAAGGGGAGGTGAACCGCCTCCTTCTTCGCCGTGGTGACGATCACATCGTCCTTGATGTTGAGCTTGCGTATCTGGCCGAGATTGACCGAGAGCTTTTTTTCGAGAGCCCGCCTGGCCTTGGCTCCGAACGAGAAGCTCTGCATGCAGAACAGGCCGATGGTGAGCACGATGCTGTCGGCTGGGAGGACGTGGAGTAGGCGCATCTTGCGGATGGTGAAAATCTGGCAGGGGGTGCCCACCAGGGCCACCTTGTGGAGGTCCCGCGTGCCGAGGGCCTTGACCTCCCGCACGCTGGGGGAGAAGGTGGTGTAGCGCTCGCCCAGGGCGTGCACGGGGAGCGACTCGTCGAAGTGCGAGCCTGCGGCCTCGATCAACTCCTCGGGGCGGGTGGCCAGCATTGGCTCGCGGGAGAACGGCCCGACCCGCCGCGAGACGATCGCGGCCTGGATCAGGTGCTTTCGCAGGGCATAGGTGAGGAGCGCGGTGACAACCCCACCATCGGTGGCGACCCTTCGGACCTTGGGGGAGCCTGCCCGGGCAGAGACCAGCTCGCGCTGCGGGCCGATGGGGGCCTTCCAGCCGCTCTTCTCCCGAAGCTCCTGGTCGAGCGCCTTGGTCTGCGGGCAGATCAGATAGCATATCCCGCAATGGAGGCACCTCGATTCGTCCACCATCACGGGCGTGCCGTCAGGCCCGGCGGCCAGGGCGTTGAACTCCCCGGCCGAGCAGAAGGCCAGGCAGCCGCCGCACTTGCCGCAGATGCCCCGCTCCTGCACCTCGGCCACCAGGTCTGGGAAGCCCTTGACGTCGGTCTTCATGCTTGCATGCTCCCCAGCCGCTCCTCGATCTTATGTCGGAATGCTTCAAGGAGGTCGGCTCGCTTTGTGAAGCCGTGCCCGACGAGGTCGTGGCGGAGCTCTTGCGCGAAGCGGTCAATCTCCTCGACGCGCTTCGGCGTGTCGCTGGGCGCGTAGCGCCCCTTGATCGCCAGGTAGCGCAGCGCCCGCATCACGTCGGTGAAATTCACCTTCTGCGGGCAGCGCGCGTAGCAGCGGTAGCAGACCAGGCAGTACCAGATTCGCGGGGACGAGAGGACCTCCTTGCGCATCCCGAAGAGAATCTGGCGGACGATCTTCCGGGGGTTATAGTCGGGGTCCACCTCGGTGATCGGGCAGCCGGCGGCGCAGGTGCCGCAGGCGAAGCAGCGGCGGATATGCTCGCCGCCCGGCTGTGAGGCCACCTCGTCGCAGAACGACAGGTCGAGTTCGCTCACGTTGAGAACCTGTTCCTCATCGGCCACGGTTGTGCTCCTCAGCGGGCAATTGCAGGATGAGTTCCACCGCGCGGCCCACCGCGCGCTCGACAGGCTGGGATAGGCCGGGCCGCACCTCGGACGGCAAGCCGTCCACTTGGCCCACAACGCAGGTCACGCTCACTCCCCCCAGCTCGCTGAGTTCGCGCAAGAGGTTCGAGGTCGGCAACTGATGCATCGAGAAGTCGTCCCGCTTGATCTCAGGCAGGTCGCGGGCCTCGATGGCCCACACCTCGCCCGGCAGGCGGCCCATGTCCACGGCGTCCACAACCACGACCCGCCGGGGCCTCACGGGACTGAGGACGATGTTGAAGAGGACCTCGCGGACGCTCGTGCCGACGTCCAGCGCAAGCAACGAGGTCGGCAGCGCCGGGCTGTGGCGGAGGCGCCGCGCGACGGCCGGGCCGAAGCCGTCGTCGCCGAACAGCTCGTTGCCGCAGCCCAGCACGAGCGTCTCGCACGCGCAGTAGTCCGGCGTGGCGTCCACAGTAACCTCCCGCAGGTTTGGAACCTGCGGGAGGTTAGCGGGGCTAGTTGGCGAAGGTGTCGCGCAGTTGGCCCTTGTGGTCATAGATTTCCACCTTCACGGCCAGGGTGCCGTCGAACGTGTGGGTGGCGCACGACAGGCAGGGGTCGTAGGCGCGGATGGCCATTTCGACCCGGTTCAGGATGCCCTGGTCGTACTGGCCCCCCTTGATGAGGCTTTGCGCCGTCTGCTTGACGGACATGTTGATGGGGGCGTTGTTGTGGGTGGTGCCGACGATGAGATTGACGTTCGTGACCATGCCCTGGGCGTCGGTCTCGTAGTCGTGGATGAGGGTGCCGCGCGGCGCCTCGACGCAGCCCACGCCTCGGGCGGCCCGAGGCGTCACCGGGGCCCTCGTTTCCTTGCTCGTGATCTCCGGGTCGTTGAGAAGCTGGACGGCCAGCTCGGCGTTGTAGAGGAGCTCGATGAGGCGCGCGTAGTGGTAGAGCAGGGTCTGCTGGGCGGGACGCCCGAACGCCTTGCGGAATGCCTCGAACTCTGCCTGGGCTAGGGGGGTGGCGATGCGGTCGCACGCGTTGAGCCGGGCCAGGGTGTTCGTGCGGTAGATGCCCTTTGGTGCCGAAGGGCTCATGTCGAATCCTTCGCCCCAGGCCTTGGCGTAGGGGAACTTGAGGTACGACCAGGGGAGCACCTTCTCGCCGATGTGGTCCGCGTACTGCGCAGCGGGGAAGTCGGTGTAGCTTCCGTCGGGCTTCATCAGGCGCAGCTTGCCGTCGTAGAGGTTGAGCGTGCCGTCGTCGGTGACGGTGCCCAGGAAGCCTGTCTTGATGACGCCGAGGGTCTTGATGGCCTCGAGGTACTTGGGGAAGATGTTCTCCTTGGCGAAGGCGATGGCGAACTTTGCGAATTCGAGCACCTCGTTGGCCATCGGGAGCACCTGCTGGCGCTCCTCCTCGGCGAGGGGCTTGCTGAAGCCGCCTGGGACGGCGGTGACGGGATGGATGGACTTGCCGGAGATGATGCTGAGCATCTTGGCGCCAAGGTGTCGGTTGCGGACGACCTGTTTGGCGATGGCAGGCTGCGCCCCCGCGATGCCGATGACGTTCCGCACCCCGTAGTCGGCATCAGGCCCCATCACGAAGTCGGCGCCTGCCAGGAAGAAGAAGTGCAGGATGTGCTCCTCGGTGTAGGCGACGGCGTTACACAACTCGCGCAGCTTGCGGCCCGCCGGGGGCGGGGTGACGCCGAAGACGGCATCGTTGGCCTTGGCCGAGGCAAGGTGGTGCGACCAGGGGCAAACGCCGCAGATGCTGGTCACGATGCGGGGCAGTTCCTCGACGGGACGGCCGATGCAGAACTTCTCGAAGCCGCGCAGCTCCACGACGTTCATGCGGGCGTCGGCCACGTCGCCCGCGTCGTCGAGCTGGATGGTGACCTTCGCGTGGCCTTCGATGCGGCTGACCGGGGCAATGGTGATTGTCTTTGACATGGTTTGCTACCTCGCTGCAACGGGTTTGGTGGGGAGGGGACGCAGCCGGTTTTGCGCGCCGATATAGCGGTTGAGGAGCGCTCGGCGGTCGAGCACCTCTTTGGCGTCGAGGCCGATGGAGGTCAGCGCGCCCATCATGTCGACCAGCGGGTTTGCGCCCTTGCGGATGGGGCCGAAGCAGCCGCGGCAGGGCATGTGACCTTTGATGCAGCGCGGCACCTTCGCGCGTCCCTCGGCCTCCGTGCCCGCGGCGCAACCGGCTCTCGTGACCGGCCCCAGGCAGAGAAAGCCCTGCTCCATGTAGCAGCGGGTGGCCTCCCAGGGTTCACCCTGCTTGACCTCAATGTCCACCAGAGGCCGCTTGAGCGTGCCGCCGGATGCCTTCTTCTCGCGCTTGACGGGGCATTCGTCGCACACCGAGCGCTCGGGCAGGGTGAAGGGCTTGCCTGTGAGCTGCGCTGTGAGCGCCTCCACGATGAGCTCGGGCGCCGTCGGGCAGCCGGGGATGTAGGCGTCCACCTTCACCACCTCGTCCACCGCCTTCACGGACTCGAGCAGGGGCGGGAGGTCCTCGGCCGGGGTCGGCGCCGACTCGGTGGTTTTCGACTCACGGTAGACTTTCTGGTAGAGCTCGGGAAGGGTCCACATGTTTGCCAGGGCAGGGATTCCGCCGAAGCAGGCGCAGGAGCCGAGGGCGATGAGGGTCTTGCAGGACTTGCGCATCGCCTCGGCAACGTGCTTCTCCTTTTCGTTTCGGACCCCGCCACTGATGATCCCGATGTCCGCCGCCGGGATTTCCATCTCCTTCCCCTCGCCCGTCTGACCGAAGTACTTGTGGTCCATGAGCACGGGCATGTGGACGAACTGGAGCTGCGGGAGCAGGTCCAGGAGCGGCTCGCCGATGTCCAGGATGCTCACCTCGCACCCGCCGCAGATGTTGAGCCATTCTTCCGCCACTCTTGGCATCTCCGGTCTCCTTTTTCCCTGGGCGTTGCCGCCGGCGCGTAGCCGCAAGCGTCCCGCTTGCGGTGGTTTTCGACAACCGGGACGGTTGTCGCTACATTGGCGGCGGCTCCCCGGCGACTACGACCTCTTTGACCACCCTCCGCGTGTAGAGGAACATCTGGCCTTCCTCCTCCACCAGTTGGGTCTCGAAGCCCTGGGCCTCGTATTCGGCCTTCTTCGCCTCGGCGGCCGAGGCATCCGCGTAGGCCTCGCCGTCCCAGAGAAACTTCCGCCGGTCGAAGAAGCGCACGCTTTGCGGCACGGTGCCGTCCTCCTATGCCGTGCGGTACGGGCTCGGGCCGAGGCCGCGGACGGACTCGACCATGTCCGTCATGACCTGTGCGAAGCGCGGGCCTTCGGAGGCGGAGACCCATTCGAGGCGGAAGCGCTCCCGCTCCAGGCCGAAGTCTTCGAGCATCAGGCCGATGGCCTCGGCGCGTTTCTGCGCCCGCAGGTTGCCCTCAAGGTAATGGCAGTCGCCCGGGTGGCACCCGCAGATGAGCACGCCGTCGGCGCCCTTGCTCAAGGCATCCATCACCAGCTTGGGGTGCACCATGCCGGAGCACATGACGCGGACGATTCGCACGTTGGGCGGATACTGAAGGCGCGACGTGCCCGCAAGGTCGGCCCCGGCGTAGGAGCACCAGTTGCAGCAGAAGGCCACGATGATCGGCTCGAATTGTTCTTCTGCCATGCTCTTCTCTTACGGCACGAGCGCCGCCTCCACGACCGCGGCGATCTGGCTCAGGCGGTAGTGCCGGATGAAGATGCCGTCCTTCGGGCAGGTGGCCTGGCACACGCCGCAGCCCTTGCAGAGCGCCTCGTTGGTCTCCACGGTCTTCTTGATCGCGCCGTTGCGCACGTACTCGATGAGCGTCAGCGCGTGGTACGGGCAGGGGTCTATGCAGTAGGCGCAGCCGTCGCAGTTCGCGTCCACCACCTCCGAGATGGCTGATTCGGGCGTGAGCTTGTCCTTGGCGAGGATGGTGGCGGCGCGGGCGGCGGCGGCGGTGGCCTGGGCGATGGTCTCGGCGAGCTGCTTGGGGCTGTGGGCCAGGCCGGCCAGGAACACTCCCTCGGTGGCGAACTCCACGGGGCGGAGCTTGAGGTGGGCCTCCAGGAAGAAGCGGTCCTGGTTCAGCGGTACCTTGAGCATCTGCGCCAGCTCCTGGCCGTCCGGCTTCGGCACCACCGCTGTCGAGAGGACCAGCAGGTCGGCGTCAATCGCTAGCGTCCGCTCAAGAATGGGGTCCCAGGCCTCGACGCGCAGCGCGCTCTCCCCGGCGCAGACGGCCGGCTTGCGCTCCGGCTCATAACGGATAAGACGCACACCCTTCTCGCGTGCGAGCCGATAGTACTGCTCGGCGAAGCCGTATGTCCGAATGTCGCGATAGAGGACGAAGACATTGGCCTGTGACCGAAGCTCTTTGAGCTTCAGCGCGTTGCGGACCGCGTGGGCGCAGCAGATGCGGCTACAGTATGGGCGTTCCGCGTCGCGCGAGCCGACGCACTGGATCATGACTACCGTATCCGCAGTGACCTCGCCGGCCGCGAGCTTCTGCTCCAGCTCCACTTGGGTCACGACCCGTTCATCCTGGCCGTAGAGGTACTCGGTCGGCTTGTGGACGTCGGCCCCCGTGGCGACGACGACGGCCCCGTGCTCGACCTCCTCGGTCGCGCCGTCCCTGCTGAGCTTTGTCTTGAAGTTGCCCAGGAAGCCCTCGACCCCCGCGACCGAGGTGCGCAGGTGGGTGGTGACCCGCGGGTGGGCGAGGGTCCGCTCGACAGTCTGCGCGAGGAACCCCTGCGGGTCCTCGCCGTCGAAGAGGTAGCGCACGTGTCGGGCGTGGCCGCCGAGTTCGGCCTCGCGCTCGACGAGGTGGACGTTGAAGCCCTCGTCGGCGAGAGCGAGCGCGGCGGTCATCCCGGCCACGCCGCCGCCCACGACGAGCGCGGCGTGGTTCAGGGGCAGCGTGCGCTCGGGAAGCGGCTCGATCAGGCGTGCCTTGGCGACGGCCATGCGCACCAGGGCGATGGACTTCGCCGTGGCCTTCTCGGGCTCGTGCATGTGCACCCAGGAGCACTGGTCGCGGATGTTGGCCATCTCGAACAGATAAGGGTTCAGGCCCGCCTCGCGCAGCGTGTCGCGGAAGAGCGGCTCGTGGGTCCGCGGCGTGCAGGAGGCCACGATCACGCGGTTGAGCCGATGTTCCTCGATGGCCTTGCGAATCTTCGCCTGGCTGTCCGTCGAGCACGAGTAGAGGTTATCCTCGGCGTACACGACGTTGGGCAGGGTGCGGGCGTACTCGACGACCTGCGGGACGTTGACCACTCCGCCGATGTTGCGCCCGCAGTGGCACACGAAGACGCCGATGCGCGGCTCCTCGCCCGCCACGTCGCGCTCTGGGGGATACTCCTTCGGCTTGACGAGCGTGCCGCGCGCGTCCGCCAGCAGGCCCATCGCGCGGGCGGCCGCGCCGCTCGCCTGCATCACCGTTTCGGGGATGTCCTTCGGCTCAGAGAAGGCGCCGGAGACGAAGACCCCAGGGCGGCTGGTCTCCAGCGGGGCGAGAGTGTGCGTGAGGCAGTAGCCCTCGTGCCCCCGCTCCAGGCCCAAGCGCTGGGCCACCTCGACTGCCCGCTTCGCCGGGCGGATGCCGCACGAGAGGACGACGAGGTCGAACTCCTCGTCCTTGAACTCGCCCCGCTCGTTGAGGTACTTGATGCGGAGGTTGCGCTCGTCGCCAGCCTCCTGAACGGTCGCGGGGCGTGCCCGCACGAAGCGGACTCCCTCGTCCTGGGCGCGCTGGTAATAGGCGTCGAAGCCCTTGCCGTAGGCCCGCAGGTCCATGAAGAAGATCGTGTACTCGAGGCCCGGCAGGTGCTCCTTGGCCATGAGGGCGTGCTTGACGGCGTACATGCAGCACACGGACGAGCAGTAGGCGGCGTCCTCCTCGCGCGAGCCGACGCATTGGATGGAGGCGATGCGCTTCGGCTCCCGGCCGTCGGAGGGGCGCTGGATGTGGCCCTGGTAGGGGCCGCTCGCGGAGAGGACGCGCTCGAACTGGAGACTGCTGATGACGTTCGGGAACTGGCCGAAGCCGTATTCGGCGCGCAGCGTGTGGTCGCAGAGCTGGAAGCCGGGGGCTATGACCACGGCCCCGACGTCCAGGTCAACCACTTCCTCCTGCTGGCTGTAGTCAATGGCCTTGGCCCCGCAGACCTTCTCGCAGGCGCGGCAGGCATCGAGTTCGGGGGCCTTGCGGAAGTGCATGCAGGTCTCGCGGTCAATCACCGCCATCTTCGGGATGGCCTGGGGGTAAGGGATGTAGATGGAGGGGCGCCCGCCAAGCTCGGCGTTGAACTCGGAGAGGATGGGCCGCGGCGGCCGCGGCGAGATCTCCTCAAGATGCACTGCTGCGGTCGGGCAGACCACCTGGCAGGCCCCGCAGGCCATGCAGGTGGGCGACTGCTTGTCGTAGGCCGGGGCGATCTTTCGCCGGTTCCCGCGGGCACGGAAGTCCACCGCCCCCGTCTTCATCAGCTCCTCGCAGACCCGCACGCACAAGCCGCAGAGGATGCAGTCTTCGTCCTTTTTTGGGAAGCGTGTCTCAGTGACGCCGAGCTCGGCAGCCAGGGCCTTCACCCGCTCGGAGTTCGGGCAGCGTGCCAGGAGCAGCTCGGCCATGATCCTCCGCGTCTTGACGACCTGCTCGGTGTTGGTACGGACGATCAGGCCCTCGCGCGCAGGGAAGAGGCAGGAGGCCGTGATCCGCTTCCGCCCGCGCTCCTCGACCTCCACGAGGCAGAGGCGGCAGGCCCCGTAGTCGGGCAGTGCCGGGTGGTGGCAGAGCGTGGGGACCTTGATCCCGGCCTGCTGGCAGGCATCCAGCACGCTCTTGCCCGCCGGCACGCTGACCTTGAGGTCGTCAACCGTGAGGTTCACCAGGCCTGAGCTGGGCGCTTCGTGGCTCATTGGACCTCTACCGCCTCGAACTTGCAGACGTCCCGACAGGCGCCGCACTTGATGCACTTGGCCTGGTCAATGGCCTGGGGCTTCTTCTTCCCGCCCGAGACGGCTCCCGTGGGGCAGTTCCTGTTGCAGAGCAGGCAGGCCTTGCACCGCTCGGGGATGATGCGGAAGGTGATGAGCGCCTTGCACACGCGGGCCGGGCAGCGGTGGTCGCGGATGTGGGCCTCGTACTCATCCCGGAAATACCGCACTGTGCTCAGCACCGGGTTGGCCGACGTCGTGCCCAGCGCGCACATCGAGGCATCCTTCACGGCCTGCCCCAGCTCCTCAAGCCACGCGATGTGCTCTTGCCTGCCACGCCCCGCGCAGATCTCGGTGACGATCTGGTACATGGCCTCGGTGCCCTCGCGGCAGGCGGTGCACTTGCCGCACGACTCGTCGCGGAGGAAGTTGAGGAAGTACTTGGCGACGTCCACCATGCAGGTGTCTTCGTCCATGACGATCATGCCGCCCGAGCCCATCATGGCGCCGGCCTCGGCGAGGGTGTCGAAGTCTACGGGCAGATCGAGCGCCGATTCGGGCAGGCAGCCGCCCGACGGGCCGCCAGTCTGAACGGCCTTGAAGCGCTTGCCGCCGGGGATGCCGCCGCCCATCTCGAAGATCATGTCGCGGAGCGTGACGCCCATCGGCACTTCGACAAGGCCCGTGTTGTTGATCTTGCCGACGATGGAGAAGACCTTGGTGCCCGTGCTCCGCTTCGTGCCGATGCTGGCGTACCAATCGGCTCCGCGCTCGATGATGAGCGGGACGTTTCCCCAGGTTTCGACGTTGTTGAGGCAGGTGGGTCGTTCCCACAGGCCGCTTTCGGCCATGTGGGTATGCTTGGCGCGCGGCTCGCCCGGCTTGCCCTCGATGGAGGCGATGAGGGCGCTCGACTCGCCGCAGACGAATGCCCCTCCGCCGCGGCTGATGCGGATGTCGAAGCCGAAGCCCGAGCCCAGGATGTTCTGGCCGAGGAAGCCGTACTCGCGGGCCTGCTGGAGCGCGATGGTGAGGTTCTTGACGGCGAGTGGGTACTCCTGGCGGACGTAGACGACGCCGTGTGCAGCGCCGATCGCGTAGGCGCCGATGATCATGCCCTCCACCACGCAATGGGGGTCGCCCTCCAGGAGGCTGCGGTCCATGAACGCCCCGGGGTCGCCCTCGTCGGCGTTGCAGATGACGTACTTGGGCTCGCGGCGGGATTCGCGGGTGGAGCGCCACTTGCGCCCCGTGGGGAACCCTCCGCCGCCGCGGCCGCGCAGGCCCGACTTTTCGACCTCTGCGATGACCTGCTCGGGGGTCATCTCGCTGAGCGCCTTGGCCAGCGCGCTGTAGCCGCCGAGGGCCAGGTAGTCCCGGATGTCCGTCGGGTCCACCAGCCCGCTGTGGCGGAACACCAGCCGCTGCTGCCGCTTGTAGAAGGGGATGTCGTTGGTGTGGACGATCCTCTCTTCCGTGACGGGGTGCGTGTAGAGCAGCCGCTCGACCGGCTTGTCGGCGAGGATTCCGTCCAGTACCTCGGCGGCATCCTCGGGCTTCACCCGCACGTGGAAGACCTCCTGGGGCCGGACCTCGACGACGGGGCCGCACTCGCAGAAGCCGCGGCAGCCTGTCATGCGGAAGGCGATCCGGTCCTCGATGCCGCGCCGCGCGATCTCATCGCGGAACGCCTGGTTCACCTTCACGCTCTCCGCGGCCAGGCAGCCGGTTCCGCCGCACAACCCGATAGTCACGCGCTGGCCCTGGCGTTCGGCGGCGATGGCCCTCTGAAGCACTTCCAGCTCGGCGACGGTGTTGACTCGTGGCATGGCGTCTCGAACCTATCCTGGTCCCTGCCCAAGCGGAGCGCTCGTGGCCTCCGCTGGCTTGCTCTCGCGGCAGCCATCGAGGAGCCGGCACAGGCGGTCGGGCGTGACCTTGCCGTGGGTCACGCCGTCAATGACCACAACGGGGGCTAGCGCGCAGGCCCCCAGGCAGTTCACGCACTCGAGCGTGAAGAGCAGGTCAGAGGTCGTCTGGCCGTTGCGGATGCCCAGCTCGCGCTCCACGGTGGCCGCGAGCCGCTCGGAGCCGCGCACGTGGCAGGCCGTGCCCGTGCACACCGTGATGACGTGCTGTCCGCGAGGCTCGAAGCTGAACATGTTGTAGAAAGAGGCGATGCGGAGGACTCGCGCCAGGCGGAGGCCAATGACCTCGGCCACGTGCTGCACAGCGCCAGGCGGCAGCCAGTGGTAGACCGCATTGATGTCCTGCAACACAGGGAGGATCGAGCTTTGCTCGGCCCCGTACTGCGCGATGATGCGGTCCACCTCCGCGAGCTGGCCGGGCTCGAGCACCAGCGGCTCGGCTTCGGCGGGCTCGAGGTAGGCGCGGTTGCGCACCAGGCAGGCCGCCGAGCAGTCCCCACAGCCCGTGCACTTGGCGGGGTCCACCGAGCGCGGCTTCTTCTTCACCCTGGCTCGGAAGCGGCCCGGCTCACCCTCGAGGGCCAGAAGCTCCGAGTAGGTGAGCTTCTCGACGTTCGGGTGCCGGCCGCAGTCAACCAGGCGAGGGGCGAGGGTGCACATCGCGCAGTCGTTTGTCGGGAAGGTTTTGTCGAGCTGGGCCATCGCGCCGCCGATGGCGGGGCCTTCCTCGACGAGGTAGACCTTGTAGCCGGACTCCGCAAGGTCGAGGGAAGCCTGCATGCCGGCGATGCCGCCGCCGACGACGAGGACGGCGCCGACCTGGGGAGTTTCGGGCTTCGGGTTTCGGGTTTCGAGTTCCACGTTCTTCGGCCCTCATCTAACCTCCCGAAGGTCTGGAACCTTCGGGAGGTCACTGGGGAGGTTCGTGCGTGGGAGAAGGACACGGAAGGCGGAGCCCTGGCCGAGGGCGGTTTGGACCTCGATTCTGCCGCCGTGGATGTCGAGGATCCTCTTCACGATGGGCAGCCCGAGGCCTGTGCCTGGGATGCTCTTCTGGGCCTGCCCCCTATAGAAGGGGTCGAAGATGTGGCCGAGGTCTTCCGGCGAGATGCCGGGGCCTGTGTCGCGCACGGTGACGGCGGCCCAGGCCTCGGCGCCGTTGACCTCAGCGGTCACGGTGCCGCCGGCCGGGGTGTAGCGGACGGCGTTGTCGAGGAGGTTGGCGAACACCTCGTCGAGGGCGCTCGGGTCGGCTCGGACGGTTCCCGGATCGGTCTTCAGGGCGAAGGAGACAGACAGCTTCTCCGCCTGCGGCTCCTGCTTCACCCGCTCCACCGCGGCCTTGACGACTTCGGCGATGGCGACCTCTTTGGCCTCCTGTAGCCCCTTGCCCTGCTCCAGGCGCGCGAGGGTGAGCCAGTCGCTCACGAAGCGCATCATCTGGTCGGCCCTCTGGGCGATGAGTTCGAGCATGCCTCGCGCGCGGGGGGTGATGTCCCCGGCGTAGCCGTGGAGGACGACGCCCAGGCACTGGCGGAGTGCGGCGAGGGGCGCCTTGAAGCGGTGGGCGAGCATGGCAAGCTGGAGCTCCGCAGCGGGCGCCTTGCCGTGGAGGAGCGCCGAGGCCCGCAACGCGGCTGCGCGATGCTCGACGCCACGCCGAACCACGGAGCGCAGGTCCGCGGGCTTGAAGGGCTTTGCCAGGAAGTCGTACGCCCCGGCCTTCATCGCCTCGACCGCGACCTCGAGCGTCGCATAGCCGGTGATGACGATGGCGACGACGTCTGGAGCGAATGCCTTGACAGCCTCCAGGTAAGCGAGGCCGTCCATGCCGGGCATCTTGAGGTCGGCCAACACCAGGTCGGGCGAGTGGCGCCGGGCCAGTTCCAGGCCCGTCGGGCCGTCGGCGGTGGTGATCACCTCGAAGCCCTCTGGCTGAAGAATCTGCTCGCAGGCATCGCGCATCCACTCCTCGTCGTCCACAACCAGGACCTTGGCTGGTGCTGCCTGCTGGAGTGCTCTTCCCCTGGCGCCTTCCATCGGCTATCCCTCCGCCGGAACGAGCCTCCTCAGCTCGGCCAGGAGCCGCTCCGGCTCCACGGGCTTCCTGAGGTAGGCATCCACGGGGAAGAGCTCGGGCTCGCGGTCAGGGGGACATGGGGCATCAAGCTTCTTCTCGATGGCCGAGATTCCGAGTATCGGCGTGTGCCTTATCCGCGGGTCGCGCCGCGCCTCGCGGCAGAACTCGAAGCCGTCGGTGGTGCTGCCCATGATGATGTCGAGCAGGATGGCATCGGGGGCCTCTCGGCGGGCCGCCTCGAGCCCCTCCCGTATCGAGTACGCCGAGACCGTGCTGTAGCCGGCCGGCTCGAGCACCGCGCGCAGGCACATCTGGAAGTCGTCGTCATCGTCCACGATCAGCACCCTCGGCCGGGATGAGGGGGCCTTTTCCTGCCGGGGGGCGCCGACCGCATCCTTGACAGCCTCGACGAGTTCCGCCGTGTCTCCCGAACAGATGTAGTAGTAAAACACGTTCAGCGCCCGCACTTGCGCCTCCAGCTCGCGTGTATTCTCCGCAGCGCTGAAGATGACCTTGATGTGCGGGGTCAGGTGCCGCAGGATTTCGGCGGCCGCCAGGCCAGGGATGTCAGCGAGTTCGGCGTCGAGCACCACACAGGCGTCGCGCGCATCGCGCAGCAGCTGCGCCGCCTCGCACATGCCCGACGCGGAGAGAGTCCGCTGCCACCCAGCCGCCAGGAGGGCGCTGAAAAGCCTCTCCCGCCGCTGCGCGTCACCGGACACAACCAATATCGGCGCGTTGGGCACGGCACGTCCCCGCAAGAACCGCGGTGTTGAACGAGCAAGTTGTGTGCCATGCGCGCGGCAGGACGGCGCGCAAGCGTGCACGCCGTACCAGGCGCGTCAAGGGGGCGACACATGGTGTCGCGCAGCAAGGACTTCTGGAGGGGCACTGGGCGACGGCGGGGAGGAGGAGCAGGATCGGGACAGAGCTGACGGCAGCGGGGCGTTTGGCCACAGCTAGGGGCGGTTCGCCCCAGCCCCTTCGTGGGCCAGGCCATACTCGTGTATCTTCCGCCAGAGGGTCTTGCGGTCTATCCCAAGCGTTCGCGCGGCGGCAGAGCGGTTGCCTGCGTGGTGGCGGAGGACCCTCGCGACGTGTTGCTTCTCGATGGCTGCGAGGGGGAGGAGGTCGTCGGGCGGCGTCTCGGGTTTCATCAGGGGGCCGTAGTAGAGGAGGTCGGCGCGGGTGATGAGGTCGCCCCTGGCGAGGACAATGGCTCGCTCGATGGCGTTCTCGAGCTCCCGCACGTTGCCCGGCCACTCGTGCCGCACCAGCGCGGCCAGCGCCTCGTCGGTGAAGCCTCGGATGTTGCCCGTGCCGCGGTTCCTGTGCTTCTGGAGGAAGTAGGTGGCGAGGAGGGGGATGTCCTCCCTACGCTGGCGCAGCGGTGGGAGGAGGATGGGGACGACGCAGAGCCTGTAGAAGAGGTCTTCGCGGAAGCGGCCTTCGCGGATTTCGTCGGGCAGGTTGCGGCTCGTTGCCGCCAGGATGCGCACGTCCACGGGGATCACCTGCGTGGCACCCACGCGGGTGAACTCGCGTTCCTGGACCACCCGCAGGAGTTTCACCTGGATGTCAGGGCTGACGTTGGCGATCTCGTCGAAGAAGATGGTGCCGCCGTTGGCGAGCTCGAAGCGGCCATGTTTGGTGCTCGTGGCGCCGGTGAAGGAGCCCTTGGCGTGGCCGAAGAGCTCGCTCTCGAAGAGGGTGCCGACGAGGGAGCCGCAGTCCACGGTGATGAACGGCTTGTTGCGGCGCGGGCTGTGGTCGCGGATGGCGCGGGCGACGAGTTCCTTGCCCGTCCCCGACTCGCCCATGATGAGCACGGTGCTGTCGGTGGGTCCGACTCGCCGCACGAGGTCGCCAATCTGCTGCATGGCCTGGCTTTGGCCCACCAACTCGCCGTCGCACGCTCGGCGCTCTTCGAGCTGCGACCTGAGGAGGAGGTTCTCCCTGGCCATCCGAGCGCCGTTGAGCGCCCTGCGGACGGTGAGCCGGAGTACGTCGGGGGTGAACGGCTTGGGCAGGAAGTCCGCCGCGCCCAGCTTCATTGCCTCGACCGCCGACTCCACCGTGGGGTACCCCGTGATCACCACCGTCGCCGTGCCGGGGCTCTCCTGCTGGATGTGGCGCAGGATCTCCATGCCGTCCACGGGCGGCATTTTGAGGTCCAGGAGCACCAGGTCGAACGCCTCGTGCCGGATGGCCGCTAGCGCTGCGTCGCCCGACTCCACCTCCTTCACAATGTAGCCTTCCGGGCCAAGGACCTGGAAGCACGCGTCCCGCATGGAGTGCTCGTCGTCGGCGATGAGGATGGTTGCACGGTCGTTCATTTGCTCTCCACTGGCCCTCTGTGCGAGGGTTTCTCAACATCGAACGTCGAACTTCCAACGTCGAACGCGGGGCTTGCCCTCGTTCGATGTTCAACGTTCGGCGTTCAGTGTTCAACGTTCACGTGGCTGCAGCCTCCTCAGCTCCCTTGAGCGGCAGCCAGACGGTGAACGTTGTGCCTTCGCCGGGCTGGCTATCCAACTTGAGCGTCCCGCCATGCCGCTCGATGATCCCGTAGCAGATGGCCAGGCCCAGCCCAGTGCCGTGTCCTCCCTGTTTGGTGGTGAAGAAGGGCTCGAAAATCCGCTCCAGGTTCTCGGGCGGGATGCCGCACCCGGTGTCCGTGAAGCTCACGGCCGCCGCCCGTCGCGCGGGGTCCAGCCAGCTCCGGATCGAGACCGTCCCGCTGCCGCGGATCGCCTCGGCGGCGTTGACCAGGAGGTTGGTGAAGGCCTGCTGAACCTGGCTCGCGTCGCACGTGACCTCGAGCGGCGTCGGGCTGAGGTCGAGGGCGACCTCGACGTGCTGGAAAGAGGCCTGGCCCCGCAGGATGTCGAGGGTGGCATGGACGATGGCATTGAGGTCAGCGGTCTGGCGCGCCCCCGGGCCGGGGCGCGCGAAATCCAGCAGGCCCCGCACGATGTCCCGGCACCGCATGGCCTCGCGCACGATCTTCTCGAGGTTCCCGCGGCCGGGGAAATCCTCCGGGGTGGTCTCGAGCAGGAGATGGCTGTAGACGACGATTGCGCCGAGGGGGTTGTTGATTTCGTGGGCGACGCTTGCGGCCATGCGGCCCAGCGAGGACATCTTCTCGGACTGGATGAGCCGCGCCTGGAGTGCCTTGAGCTCCCGATAGGCTTTGGCCCGCTCGGCGGCCTGCTCGCGCTCGGCGGCGGCAGCCGCCCGCGCCTCGATGAGGAGCCGCCTCATCTCCCGCAGGTCCGTGGCAACGAGCACCGTGCCCACGATGTCGCCCGCCGGGTCCCGCATGACCGACGCGTTCAGGGTCACGGGGATTCCCTCGCCCCGCTTCGTCCTGAGCGCCGTCTCCAGCCCCGTGGCGCTCCCGCGGGTGCGGCAGCGGCTCCAGAACTCGGAGCCGCGGCGCAGCGGGTTCGCCCCCTCGGGGAAGATCGCATCGAGCGGCCTGCCCAGGAGTTCCTCCCTGGCATAGCCCAGCAGCTCGCAGCAGGCGTCGTTGGCCGTGGTGATCATCGAGTCGCGGTCCGTGGCCACCAGCGAGTTCACCATGCTGCGGATAATGTTGTCGGCGAAGGCCTCGGCCCGCAGGAGTTCCTCGTTCTTCCGCTCCGCTTCGGTCTGCATCCGCGCAAGGTCGGCGTAGAGCAGCTCCATCTTCCGGATGATCTCGATCCACGGCCCCTCTTCGAGTTGAGGTGCCGAGGCCCCGATTGCTTCGGCCATGAGCGTTTCCCTAGCCGTCAGCGCCGGCATGCTGCCTGCCCCTGCCGACCTTGCGCTGGGGGGGCAACGACCTCTGTACCTAATGCACCGTGCAGAACAGGCACGGGTCGAACGACTTGACGACGTGCGAGACCGTCACCGGGTGGTCGGGATCGGGCACCGAGGTCCCCACCAGAGCCGCCTCCAGCGGCCCGGGCTGGTCCTCTGAGTCCCTGGGCGAGAGGTTCCAGCCTGTGGGGGTGACGATCTGGTAGTTGCGTATCTTGCCGCCCTCGACGCGAATCCAGTGGCCGAGGGTGCCGCGGGGCGCTTCCACGAGGCCGACGCCCGACCCGGACTCCGCGTGCCGCGTGTCCCGGCAGAACGGCTCCTCGGGGTCCACTTCGCCGAGCCAGATGCCTATCTGGCTCAGGAGCCGGATCGTCTCGTGCAGGCGGGCCAGCTCCCGCACGTAGACGGAAGGCCCGTGGCGGCCCAGCAGATCCATGATGAGCGCGTCGCGGTCGATGGCCAGACGCGCAAGGGGGCCGGCTTCGGCGGGCTGGCCGGCATAGCGGGGCGCCTTGGCCCAGCTATACGCGTCCGTGCGCTCCGGGGCCGCCTCGCTCTCGCCATCGTGCGGATGAAGTCCTCCCTCGTAGGGCTCGAACCACGAGTTCTTGACGTGCTCGGCGATCCTGGCCGGGTCGAACGCCTCCACGACCCCCCGCAGGTTGGCAACCTGCGGGAGGTTAGGCATCCAGCCCGGCCTCATCAGGGTTCCGCCCGTGGCACTCGGCCAGCCGCCACTCGAAATGAAGCGGGCGGGCCACCTCCCCATCTTGTCCAGCCCCAGCCGCAGCGCCCTGGTGATGAAGAAGCCCATGTCGCTGGCCGCGTGCGCTCCCTCGCCCAGCCAGCGGTCGAGGTCGGCAGCGCTCCGCAAGGCGAGCCAGTGTTCGAGCTCGCAGCCAATGAGCTGCTGTGTGACAAACTCGGAGAACTCGCCCAGCAGCCCCTGCGCCCTGCGGATTTCGCAGGCGTTCACCGGCCGCGTAGTGCCGCCCGGCTGGATGGCGAGGCTGTTGGGCCACTTGCCGGCGAACAGCCCCAGGACACCGAGGATCTCCTCCCGTTCCCGCAGCATCCGGGAACACGACGCGCCGGCCGGCGGCAGGAAGCGCGCAGCCGCCGCATCGTCGTATGGCGCATCCGCAAAGTCGGGCGCGAACGACAGGTAGAAGTGGGTCAGATGGCTCAGGATGACCTCCACCGCCAGCATCACGTTGCTCGCGATGCAGGCATTCGGAGGCATCTCCACACCGAGGACTGCCCGGATGGCGGCGGCAGAAGCGGCCGAGTGGATGAGACCGCACTGCCCGCACACGCGGCAGGTGAACACGATCGCGTCCAAGGGGTCCCGCCCGCGGAGCATCAGCTCGAACCCCCGGTACAAGGTGCCCGAGGCGCGCGAGACGGCGATGCGGCCGTCCTCGATCTCCACGTGGATCTGGAGGTCCCCCTCCAGGCGCGAGAACGGGCTAAACACGATCGTCTTTGTCACCATCCGCCGCCCCCCTGTCCGGCCACACGGGCTTGGACGAGACCGCATTCCGCCGCAGGCGCTCGGGACACGCCAGCTTCGAGAGCCCGCTGATCCCCACGTACCAGGCCTTGGGCACGTCCAGGGGCAGGCTCGTCGGTATGTCGCTGATCTTCGCCGTCTGGAAGAACGGCACGAACCCGTCGGGGAAGACCGGCGACGTGCAGGACAGGCACGGGAACCCCCCCCGCGTGCAGCTCCCCGTCCGGGCCAGCCAGAGTCGCTCGTTGCAGTCCGACTCGCACAGCGTGCCCTTGCAGCCCAGGTTCTCGAACAGGCACCCCTGCTGGGAGTAGGCGGTCGCCGAGGCTTTGAACTCGTAGTACTCGTTGCGGGGGCACGCGTGGTGCGCCAGCTTGCCATAGAAAGCACGCGGCCGGTTGAACCGGTCGAGGTCCCCGAGCGTCAGGCGATCCCGGCGCAATGCCCACAACGTCCCGATCATCCAATCGGGGTGGGCCGGGCAGCCGGGCACGTTCACCACCGGCAGGCCAGCGCGGCTCCGGTAGTCCGCGCCCAGCAGTCCCCCCCTGTCGGCTCGGTGGAACTGAAGCCCCGTAGCTCCCAGGGGGCTGCGTGCGCAGGCCATGATCCCGCCGAACGACGCGCAGGTGCCCACCGCCACCGTGTAGTCCGCCACCCGGGCGATGGCATCCACCCAGTCGGTGAGCGGTTTGCCCGTGGCCCAGGGCGCCGGCTGCCGCGCCGCCCGATAGGTCGCGCCCTCCACGACCAGGAGATTCACAGGCACCGTCCCCGCGGCGCACGCGGCGAGCACATCCCCCATCTTGCCCTTGGCTTGCCCGTGGAGATAGGCGTGTCCCAGCACGGCGACGTCGAGCGCCCGAAGCGCCACCTCGAAGTGCGGATGGTCGGAATTCAGCAGCGACGCGGTCTCTGCGCCACAGCACACAGCCTGAATCCAGAGGAGATTCGCCACGGTACGCTCCAAGTCGCTGAGGCATTATTCCCCACCACACAGTAAAGCATCTCCAGCCGCGCTTGTCAACCCTCTCCCGCAAGAAGAGTATGGCCCCCAGCGTAGGGCGCAGAAGCTCATCCTCCGGACCTGAGGCGTTGCTTCTCGCTGCCTGGCTTGCCGGTGGATTGCTTTCTCCCTCGTCGGCGGGCCAGGACAGTCGCCGCGGGTAGTGCGCGATAGTCGGCGCAGCGGAACAAGACGCCGAGGACAAGAGGCTCCTGCGGCGTCTCGGCGTAGGTGATGCCGTCCACGGTGATGGTGCCGTTGGGGTCCTCGGCCAGGAACGAGAACTTGTAGGCCGTGCGGCGAATGAACTCGCTCTTGAGGAGCGCCTGGTCGGGCATCGGGGCGGGTGGGTTGGGCGGGTCGGTGAGCGGCGCGTCGTGCCGAGGCCCGGCGCCACAGCGACCCGCAAGAGCTCTTGACGCACGGAAAGGAGACGCCTATGATCCACCCGGCCGGCGAAACAAACGCGGGCTCTGCTGGAGAGCAACCCGCCGGGGATAGCCGGCCGGGGCGACGGATGACCGTCGAGGGGGAGCCAACTGGCTCCCCCAACCCACACCCCCTCGCCGGGGGGAAGGGTCATCCAGAGCCGCCAGATGCCTCTGAAAACTCCGAGGGGAGATCCCGATGCGGACCACGCCGCTCTTGCTGTGTCTGACTGCGATGGCCTTTCGCCCAGCCACGGGGGCCGATTGGCCACAGCTCGGCTGCACGCCACAGCGGACGAATCGCAGCTCCGAGCCTCTGACCCCGCCGCCTGATTCACCGTGGGACCTGAAGTGGCAGAAGAACTTCTGGCCCGAACGGCTGCACAACGCCGTCCAGGCGGTCGTCGTCGCAGGCAAGGTCTATGTCGGCACGAAGGACGGCACCGCCTGGTGCCTCGCCGCTCAGGGCGGAGAGGGAGAGGCCTTCAAGAGATCAGTGTCAGAGGGACAAGGGAGATACCGGCAGGTGAGCGTGCGCGAGCCCAAGGAGCTCTGGGCAACGAAGGGCCTGGGCTGCATCAACAACACGCTGGCCTGCGTGTCAGGCGTCGTGATCGTGCCGAGCCTCGATGGGGTCCACGGCCTCGATGCCGAAACAGGCCAGCGGAAGTGGACCGTCGCGGGACCGGGTGGCTTCACCACCGCCCCCCTGGTCGCCGAGGGCAAGGTCTTCATCGGCAGCCGCCTTGGCACTGTGCTGTGCCTGAGTCCGCCAGACGGGGCCATTGTCTGGAAGCAGGCCACCGGATCCTACATCCTCCAGAGCGCGGCCTATGATGAAGGGAAGGTCTTCTTCGCCACGGAGGACCTGTGCATGCGCTGCCTCGATGCGAAGAGCGGCGCGGAGGTCTGGAAGAGCGGGCCGTTCCGCAGCCAATCGTTCGTGCACTTCCATCCGGTGGTCACCCAGGGTTACGTGGTCTTCAGGGGCATGATCACCCAGCCTGCCCTCGCTCAGCAGGAGTTCGGCGTTCACCCCTTCGGAGCGCCCTACGGCGACGAAGGGGCAAAGGCGCTCGCAATGATTCCGACGCTCATGGACCTGCTGGCCAAGGGGCAGCCGTTGCCGGGGGAACTGGACGCCGCGCAGGAGAAGATCGTGGAGGCCATCAGGAGAAGCCCCTGGCTACAGGACCTTTGGGTGCTCGACGCGAAGACCGGGAAGGAGGCATTCATTGTCCCGCATTGGCCAGGAGTCGGCTCGCTCGGGCTGGGCGGGCCGCTATCGCCCCCAGCGGTGGACCGCGACGGGCACCTCATCATTCACACAGTGTTCGCAGGGAACACCTTTGGCCGGCTGGACCTGAAGCGACGGAGGATCGTGGATATCCTGTTTGCTCCCCTGGTGAACGGCAAGCCAGTGCCCCAGGGCAATGACGACGAGTACCGGGCCATCAGCACGGCGGGCGACCACCTGGTTTTCATGGTTCACGCGGGGATGCTGGAGGGGGCCGTCGCGCTCCGCCAGGGTGTCTTCGACCTGCGGACGCGGAACTGGTGGCGTGGGGACGTCTTTCCGCCCAGCGGGACGGGGAGCTGGTTCGAGCATCAGGGCGCGGCGGCCTCGATTTCCGACGGCCGCTTCTTCCACGTCACTTACAACCACCTCATGTGTTACGAGCCACACTGAGCCAGAGGAGTGCCGTCTGTGCGGGAACTGGTCTTGGCATCTTGGGTTGCGCTGTCGGCCGTCTCTGTGGGAGCTGGCGACGCGGCAACGGCATGGCAGAAGGAAACGCTTGGCCCGCGAATGCTCCATCGCGGGGGCCGGAACCTGCCGGCGTGGGAGAAGAGCAAGGCCGCCTCCTACGACCAGATCGCCGGTGGGCTGGGGTTTCAGGTCTACTTCGATGCCGGCAAGCTGCATCTGCACCAGTTCAGTCTCGTGGGTTACGGGAGCATCCCGATTGCTCAGGAGCGCTTCTGGTCGCAGCGCCACGGGCTGCTCTTCCACCACAAGTTGATCCCGCTGGGGGCATTCTCCGGCGCGGAGAGCGGCGAGCTGACGAAAGGCCCCTGCGACTGGGCTCGGGGCGAATACGCGGTGCGCGAAGGGAGCTTCTCAATCTGCGTCAGCCGCCTCTGCCCGGGGCTTCTCCTGCGCTCGAAGCGAACGGAGTTCCATCTGTTCGAGGGCATCACGCCGCCGAAGTTCTTCGCCTACTCCAAGGGTGAGACGGTCCAGGCGTGCAAGGTGGAGGGAGCCAGCCCTGTGAGGCTCGATGGCATTTCCGAGCCGTGGCTGTTGTGCTGGTTCGGCGACGCATCGGCCTTCAAGTCGTGCCGCCTGCCACAGCCTCCTTTCCTGGCCGAAGAAATGCCCCTTCAGGACGAGTGGTGCAACGCCGACTTCCCGATTCTGCTCGTTCTCCAGTCCGTCCCGATCTCAGTGACCCGGCAAGAGAAGGCCCTCGCGCTCAAGCTTGCGAAGGCGGATGCGGGCGACGAGTGGGCAGCGAAGCTCATTGTTCTGCCGCTCCTTGGGCAGTTCTTCCCGGGACAATCCGAGACGGCGGCATGGGCATCGGCTCTGCCCAAGGAGGTCGCCCAGCGCTGCGCAGGGTGGAGCCGCCACCTGGACCAATACCCAATCGGTGTTGCGGAGTCCTACTCATGCGATGGCGATGACGCTGCGGTGAAGGAGGCGTTTCACTACGAAGCCTTCCGCAGGGGTGGCGCGGGGCGCTATGCCCCGGTCCCTCCGATGCTCGCCATTGCCCAACAGGGCAGGTTCCCGATAGAGTTCTCTGCCCAACCTGCGGACACCGGCGTGCGGACCGCGTGGGGGCCGTGCCTAGCGGTCGAGAACGCCCCGGAGTACAGCATCCGCTTCAGGGGCCTGATGAAATACGTTGACGAGCGGCTTGTCCCAAACCCCGAGAGAAGGGAGCCGGAGGCGCTTGCGCGCCAACTCGAAGCGATGGTCGCTGACGTGGTCAAGGCGGGCCACCTGGCTCCCTACGTGCCGATGTTCACCGACGGGGGCGGCGGCGAATACATGGCCAACCCGGAATGGTCCTGCCCCGGTGACGGGTTGATCCACATGGCCCGCTACCTCGCGCTGCTGCCCGAGGGCTTGCGGCGGGACGCTCTGGCGTGGATGAAGGCTGAGCGCGAGGGCTTCCCGCCCGAGCAGGTCACCCAGCTTGAGTACACCAAGGGCGCGCGACGGGAACTGTACCCAATAGACAACCCGGCCTACATCGCGCAGCAGAAACAGTTCGAGGCCCGCGGCTACCGAGGGCATGGCGACAACCTCCACCTACGGCTGAAGATCCTCCCCCTGGAGAACGTGACGGCTCTCACCGCCTGGTACGAGACGGCAGGAAAGGACGAACGGCTCTCCTGGGATGCCGTCCAGAAGATCCTCGAGCCCTACCTGCGCCGGCTCGACTGGGCGTCGCTAGGCTACGTCTCCTGGGAGGTTGACGTTGCCGATGCCTACTACTACGGCCAAGGCGGGGTGATGGACATCAATCGCCTATGGTGCGCTCTGCGCGGGGCGGCCCGTCTGGCCAAGCTGGCCGGAAACCCGGAGGCGGAGACGATGTGCCGGGCGCTCTTCTGCAAGGCGGCAGCGTTGCGCTTCGCCATTGGCCGTTACGCCGACTACCTGTACGCCAGCGGAATCAAGGAGCTTCCCAAGGACCCCGCCTTCCTCCTGAAGCTCGGCCGCGGCCTGCCCCCAGCCCGTGCCCTCAACCTCTACACCGACTCGTGGAAGTCGCGCGAGGACGACATCCAGCAGGTCATTGCGATGGACGAGTTCGGCACCCTCCTCCACGAGACCGCCGGCACGTTCGACCGCAACCAGCTCGCCTCCTTTCGGCCGATGTCCCCAGAGCTGGGCCGGTTCCTGGGGGACTTCCTCAGGTCCGAGTGTGCGGCCTATGTCCGCCGCGTGGAGCATTTCGCGCCCGACTGGTACATCCGCTACTCCCTGACGTGCCTGGGTTCCGAGGCGTATGCTCTGCCCTTCGACACCTCCTGGCAGGTGTTTCTCGCGAAGGCGTGGATCCTTGGAGAGGACCCAGCGCGGCTGGAGAAGTATCTCGACATGCCATGGACGAAGCTCGGGGACTTCTACCACATGGACAAGCTCGCCGCGGCGGTCGTGGCCTACCGCGGCCCCAGATGGGAAGGAAAGCGCCCATGATACGTTGGGGCATTATCGTATGGCATGGAGGGAGCGTCCTTTCTTGCCTTCTTCGTCTGGCCTTCGTCATGGGCCACTTCAGAAACCACCCTGTGCCCCTCGAATAGGGCCGCTTGAAATCTTTCCGAAAAACACGATTCTGGATGTTTGTAGGCTTTGCGTTCCTCCCCCAGTGGCGGCCCTGCCGCTTGGTTGCGGTTTGCCGCGATGGGTGCTTCTGTGGCGACTTCGACGCGGTGCTACGAAGTGCGGGCGTGGAGCCACTCAAAGCCCCCTACCGGGCACCCAACGCGAATCCCTTCATCGAACGCTGGGGTCGAAGCCTACGGGAGGAGTGCCTGAATCATCTGATCCTGTTCGGCCTCAAGAGCCTGCGACGCGTGGTCCACACCTACCGCGCTCTCCACAATGAACACAGGCCTCATCCGGGCATCGGCAACCGCGTGCCGAGGGCCGTCCGCACGGGCGAACCGGCACCCGAACCGGTCAACGGCGCCATTGCCAAGGTGCACTGCGAAGAGAGCCTGGGCGGCCTGCTGAAGTCGGACCGCCGCGCCGCGTGACGCCCGTGAGTTGGAGCCACGCCTCGGGCCATGTGGCGCCGGAACCGTTCTGCGTCGGTGGGCCTCAGACCGTTCCGCGCCGACGACGGCAACCTTCCCTGCCCGGGCCCGTCCCGTGCGGTTGTCTCACGGCCCTCCGCCGATGGAAGCGCCTCCTCGGAGAGCGCGGAGGATCGCGCTGAGCAGCTCCTCATTCGAGAACGGCTTTCGGAGATAGGCGACCGCGTCAGAGGCGAGGGCTCGCGCCCGGCCCGCTGGTGCATCGTGCGCCGTGATGAGGATGACCGGAAGGGCCGGACGCACCCTCAGGAGTTCCCGCTGCAAGGCGAAGCCATCCATCTCGGGCATTCGGATGTCCGCGATCACGCAATCGTGGGCTTGGCACTCCTGGGACACCAGGAATCTCTTGGGGGAGTCGAGTATTCTTGCATCGTAGCCTGCACTTCGGCACAGCCGCGAGAGCGCGGTGCGTACGGAACTGTCGTCTACCACCGCAACGACGTGCTGCTGCCCCGTCGAGGGCGTCTGCACTTGGTCACTCTCCCAGTCTGAGCCACCAGGAATGCTCTGTTCCGGGCCTTACGGTTCCGCAAGAACGAACTATGCGCCCAGGCGGCGCAAGGACACCTTCTGAGTACGGGCAGGATGGCATGCGGCGGGAGCGGCGCCTACTGCGCGTTGGCGCAATACGAGGGATTGGCGACACGCGAGCTGAGGGCAGAGACGGAAGGAGCCCGCTCACGTGCGGAGGGCAGTCTCAACACGGGCTGGTGTCCCTGCGCGTTGGCCGGCAGCACACCCTAAGTTGATGCATCAGAAGGAGTTTCATCCGCCGCAGGGCTGGGCGCACGACGTGCATCGGCGAGGTTCACGCGTTCCACGAGCCGAGCCAGTTCGGCTGTTGAGGCGATGCCGAGTTTCTCCATGGCCTGGGCGCGATGCGCCTTCACGGTCCGCTCGGTGATCCCCAGATGGAGGGCGATTCGCTTGTTCAGCATGCCCTGCACGACCATGTCCACGACCTCTCGCTCACGGGGCGTCAGACGGCTCAGCAGCTCTCTCATCTCCCCGAGTTCACTGTCTTCTTGTCTAGCTTGGCGGTGACGCTCGATGGCCTTGCGAACCGTGTCGAGGAGCACCTGGCTGTCAAAGGGCTTCTCAATGAAGTCCACGGCGCCGGCCTTCATCGCGCGGACCGAGGTCGGCACGTCGCCGTGGCCTGTAAGGAACACGATCGGGATGCTCAAGCCGGCGGCGATGATGGCCTCCTGGAGGGCGATCCCGGTCATCCCAGGCATGCGCACGTCGAGGACAAGGCAACCCAACTCGTCCGCCCGCTTCCGCTCCAGGAACTCCTGGGCCGAGGCGAACGCCTCGACTCCGAAGCCTGCGACCTGGAACAATCGTCTGAGTGCCTTGCGGATCGAGAGGTCGTCGTCCACGATAAAGACCACCGGTGCCCCCGTGCTCACGGCGTCGTCTCCCGGCAGGCTGACAGACTGAAGCAGAACGTGGCGCCGCGGTCCGGGTTTGGCGTCACCCAGATGGCGCCCTCATGCGCCTCGATGATGGAGCGGCAGATGGCGAGTCCCATGCCCAGGCCCTGCGGCTTCGTCGTGTAGAACGGCTCGAAGATCCGGCGCAGCTCCGCTTCCTTGACCCCTCCGCCGGTGTCGCTGACCGACACGACAACTCGCCCCGGCGGGTCGAGCGCCGTTCGCACCACCACCTCGCCGCCTGCCAAGCCGGCTTGCTCAACAGCTTCCTCGGCATTGAGGATGAGGTTGAGGACCACTTGCTGGAGCTGGACGCGGTCACCCAGGACAGAAGGCAGACTCGCCGCTGGCTCCACCCGAAGAGCGATGCCCCGGATGAGCGTGTCACTCCGCGCGAGCGACACGACGTCCTGCACGACATGGTTGATGTCCAGCGGCTCTCGGCTGGGCTCGCCCTTCCTGACGAGGGCGCGGAGCTTGCGGATCGTCTCGGCGGCCCGCATATCGTCGGCCGCGATATCGGCCAGGGCGTCGCGCACCTCCTCGATATCGGGCGGCTCCGCCTTGAGCATCGAGAGTGCAGTCTGGGCGTTGGTCAGCACTGCCGCAAGAGGCTGGTTCAGCTCGTGGGCAAGAGCGCCAGCCATTTCTCCGAGGGCGGCTGCCCGCGTAGCGTGAGCCAACTCGGCCTGGAGCCGAAGATTCTCTGCCTCGGCCCTCTTACGTTCGGTAACGTCGGTATCGGCTCCGCGGTACCCGACAAGGTTCCCCGCGCCATCCAGCACCGGCCCTCCGCTCGTCTCCATGTGTGCGAGTCGGCCGTTCTTCGTGACCTTGGTATTCGGGAACAACCGGAACGGCTGCCTCGCCGCGAGCATGCGGAAAGCCACCGTCTTCAAGGCCTCCCGCTCCTCAGGGGCGAACAGGTCGAAGAAACGCATTTTCCCGGTCAACTCGTTGGGAGCATAACCGAGGATCTTCTCGACCAACGGACTCGCGTACGTGTACACGCCCTCGGGGTCGATCTCCCAGATGAAGTCGCTTACCGCCTCCGCCACCTCCTGGAACCTCGCGGCAGCGGCAGCTGCGAGGTTCCTCTCGCGCTGAGCCTGCTCGTAGAGCCGGCTGTTCTGGATCGCCACAGCCACCTGAGTGGCTGACAGCTCCAGCATCTCAATCTGCTCGGGCGTATAGGCATTGGGCGCGACGCTCTGCATGGAGAGCACGCCGATGACCCGATCATCCAGAGTCAGAGGAACCCCGATGAACGACCGGGTCGAACGCCCCGATTGCCGCACTGCTGTGAACCCGACAGGCACGGCCTCCAAGTCGGGGATGTGGAGCGTCTGGCCGTGTTCGATGACGTACCCAGCCAGACCCGGGTTCTCCCGGATGTTGCGCGACGGGACGGCGCGGCGTTCCCCATCCTTGTAGTTGATCGGAAAGCTCAGCATGCCCGTCGCCTCATCGTAGAGCGCGACGTAGAACGTGTCGGTGTCGGCAATCTGCGAGCACTGCTCGTACAGGGTCTGCATCAGCCGCTCGAAACCCAGGCCGGCGGTCAGCGCCAGGCCAATCCGATGCACCGTTTCCAACTGCCGGGCCGCCTGCCGCGCCACGTGCGCGCTGGCCGCCAACGCTTCCTCCGCGCGCTTGCGCTCGGTGATGTCCTGCAGGGCTCCGACGGCCCTGACCGTCTTCCCCTCAGCGTCGTGTTCCAGGGCTCGGACCGCATGGCTCAGCCACACGATGCCGCGCTGCGGATGCAGGAAGCGGTACTCTGCTGCAGCTCTGTTGACCTCTCCTCCCAACAACTGGCGGCTGAGCTCCAGGATGCACTCGCGGTCGTCCGGGTGCAGGTGCTCGACCCAGAACTCGCTCACGCCCTGTGCCTGGCCTTCCGGGAGGCCCATCAGCGAGCGTGCCCGGTCGTCCATGAACGTAAACCGGGCGCCCTCTCGGAACTCGTAGAAGCCCAGCTTCGCCGCTTCCGCCGCGGCCGCCAGCCGGCTCTCGCTCTCACGAAGCGCGGCCTCTGTCTGCTTGCGTTCCGTGATGTCAATGGACACCCCCGTCAGGCACACGGGCTCGCCCGATGCCCCATACTGGGCGCGGCCGCGGCTCTGATACCAGCGCACGGAACCATCGGGCCGGAACGCGCGGTACTCGACGGAACCCTCGCCCCGCGACTTCACGACTATCTCCACGGTCTCGCGGACACGCCCTCTGTCCTCGGGATGGACCAGACCAAGGAACCGCTCCCAGGTCAGGACCTCCTCGGGGGCCAGGGCGAACAACTCCCGGGACTTGCCTGTGATCCAGTAGCGTCCGGTCGCGAAGTCCAGACTCCAGAGGCCGACTCCGGCAGAATCTGCCGCCGACCTCAGGCGCTCTTCGCTCTCGCGCAGCAACTCGTCCGAGTGCTTCCGATCGAGGGCATTGGCGAACGCCTGCGCGACCAGTTGGAGCCTGTTCACGATCGCCTCGGGCCAAGTTCGCTCCGTCCGCATTGTGCAGAAGCCCAAGGCGCCAAGAAGCGGCCCTCCGCCCGCAGATAGCGGCAGCGTGAGCGCCGACTTGACGCCATAGCGGCGCCAGACCTCCCGATCGCGGGCCGCCTCCGGCGGCGATTCCTCTATGGACGAAAGGGCGATGGTCTCGTGGGCCATCAACTGCTGCAGGCACCAGGGGAACGTCTCCTGAGCATCGAACTGCTCTGGAGTTGGCGGCCCACCCAGAGGGCGATAGAGGTGGGTCAGTATGAAGTGGCGTGGACTCCCGGCAGACCACTGCCAAAGCGTAGCGAGGTCCAGCCCGAGGCATTCGCAGACGCGGCGCTGGGCGTCCTCTACCGCGCGGTCCACTTCACCCGGGGGCAGATTGATGAAGGCCGCCGAGAGATCGCTCAGCACCTCCTCGAATCGGAGGCGCTCTCGCAACTCCTGCTGAGCGGCCGGCGCGCCCGTCGGGCGGCAGTTGGCCAGCTCGCCGTCGGCGGCCATATCTCTCCGTCCGTTCTCCATCGCCGGCCCCTGCGAGGTCCCCCGTTGCCTCAAGTCGGCAGTCGCCAGTGCCTTACATTGCTAAATCATAGCACAGAGGATACCCCAGTTCAACCCATGCAGCCACAGGAAGCCGTGCCATGGCAGCAATGAGCACGGTCCCTCACGGCCGGGCTTTGCGCTCCGGGGGGGCGGGCGATCGGGTTCGTACTGGGTGCGGGCCGGAATTGCAGGTGGCTGCGGGCGCTCCGAAGGAGCGAAAGGGGATAGCGCAGGGCGAGGCTGTAGGCGGGATGTCCACATCCCGCGAAGCCCGCGATGCCTCGCGGGACGGGGACGTCCCGCCTACAGGGGAGGCACTGTCTCGGGGGCGATCTGGTTCCCAGGCGTTGCCCTGGCCTTTACGCTACGCGCCGTTCAGGCGGAAGAGAGGAGCGATCCACCTGCATTTCCGGCCCGCACCCGTTCGTACTGCGCTAAAGCGCAATAGGCAGTGCCCCCAGGGAGCGCTACATTGCTGAGTGTCATTGGGCGCTTCGGCGGAGTGGTGTGCTTCGGCGAGCGCCCATCTACCCCTGGCAGGAAGGAGATGGTCATGTGCATGTACCGCTCAGTCAGGCTCTTGCTCATAGCTTTGGCAGTGGTTGGGTGCCAGCGCCCTTCGGCGCAGGCGGCGACGCCGGACACGCCCAAGCAGCAAGCGACTCCTGTGGGTGACCCGGGCTGGCCTCGCGAGTTCACCGCTGGCGACTACACGGTCATCATCTACCAACCCCAGGTGGAGAGCTGGGAGAACTACCAGAAAGCTACCTTCCGGGCGGCGATCTCCGTCCAGAAGAAGGGCGACAAGGAGCCGACCTTCGGCCTCGTGAGCGCCAGTTGCCCGACGGTGACGGACTTCAGCGCCCGCACGGTGACGCTGGGCAAGCGGACCATTGACGAGTTGCGCTTCCCGGGAGCCGAAGGGGCCGCTGCCGAGCCGCTCAAGAAGGCGTTCCTGAGCGTGCTGACGCCTGAGCGGCCGCTCGTGTTCTCCCTCGATCGAGCCATCGCGGCCGTGGAGCGCAGCAAGCTCCAGAAGCGAGAGGTCAAGGTCAACCTCGACCCGCCCACAATCTTCTACAGCGACAAGCCGGCCGTCTTTGTCATGTTCATGGGCAAGCCCAGGTTCGAGAAGGTGCCCGGCACCAGCCTGCTGTTTGCGACCAACACGAACTGGGATCTCTTCATGGAGGTGGGGACGTCGAAGTACTATCTCCTGAACGGCGAGAGCTGGCTGACGACCCAGGACGTCGTGAAGGGCCCGTGGGTCGCTGCCTCGAACCTGCCTGCCGATCTGTCGAAGCTCCCGAAGGACGAGAACTGGCAGGACGTGCTCAAGAGCCTCCCGGGCAAGAAGGCGGAGGCCATGCCGGCCGTCTTCGTTTCGACGAGCCCTGCGGAGCTGATCGTCACGAAGGGCAAGCCCGAGCTGGAGCCGATCCCAGGCACGAAGATCCTCGACGTGATGAACACCGAGAGCGACCTCTTCTTCCACGGCGGAGACGGCAACTACTACTTCCTTGCGGCTGGCCGCTGGTTCCGCGCGAAGGAACTGACCGGGCCATGGGCCGCCGCGTCCACCGACCTCCCCAAGGACTTCGCCGACATCCCCGCGGACAGCGAAGCGGGCGAGGTTCTCGCATCGGTCCCTGGCACCGACGAGGCCGAGGAGGCCGTCATCCAGGCGTCCATCCCGCGCACAGCTACGGTGAAGCGCAATGAGGTGACTGTGCAGGTCGTCTACCAGGGCGAGCCGAAGTTCAAGCCCATCGAGAACACAACAGTCCAGTACGCCGTGAATACCCCCAGTGACGTGTTCCTTGTTGCGCCGAAGTACTACTGCTGTCAGAATGGCATTTGGTTTGTCGCTCCGGGGCCGAATGGCGCCTGGGCCGTGGCCGACACGATCCCGGCGGCGCTCTACTCGATCCCTGCGGACCACCCGAAGCACAACGTTACCTACGTGTACGTCTACAACACCACACCTGAGACGGTCACGGTCGGTTACACGAACGGCTACGTTGGGGAGTACGTAGTCAACGGCCTACTCGTGTTCGGCGCGGCCTGCATGACCGCCGCGGTGATTGACCATTACCTCGACGAATGGGACGACTGCTGGCACTATCACTGCAGTGGCCCGTGGTACTCCTACGGTTGCGGGGTGGGCTACAGCCACTATCACGGCGGGTACTACCGTGGGGCGTCGTATTACGGCCCCTACGGCGGCGGTGGGCGCTGGGCGGGCTACAACCCCGCCACGGGCACCTACAGCCGCGGAGCATACCGCTACGGCCCGAACGGCAGCGCCACCGCCCGCGCGGCCTACAACCCGCATACTGGCGTGGGTGCCGCAGGCGCTCGGGTGGAGACCCCCTATGGCTCCTGGGGTCGAGGTGTGGTCAGCAATGGCGAGGACTGGGTCCGCGGCGGCTACCGCAGCACCGACCAGGGCACCATCGGCGGCATCCAGACCTCTCAAGGGGGGGCAGTGGTTGCCGGACAGCGCCCGGGAGGCGAAGGCGGCTTCGTCGCCAAGGACAAGAACGACAACGTCTACGCCGGCCACGATGGCAACGTCTACAAGAAGGGCGAGGACGGCTCCTGGTCGAAGTACGAGAAGGGCGAGGGCTGGCAGAGCGTTGACCGGCCGCAGCCCGGCACGACCACCACGAAGCAGCCCGGCACCACAACCCAGCCGCGGCCAGGCACAACCGACGTGAAGCAGCCCGGCACCACCTCACAGCCACGGCCGAGCACGACGGATGTGAAACAGCCGGGCACCTCATCTCGGCCAACGCCTTCCACCCAGCCCGCGACACGGCCCACCAAGCCGGCGCCGTCCTCGTTCCAAGGCCAGACGGGCCAGCTCAACAAGAGCGCCTACTCCCGTGAGCGGGGCAACTACAACGTGCAGCGCTCTCAGCAGGCTCGGAGCGCCCCCCCGAGCCGTTCCAAGTCGTTCAGCGGCGGCGGGCGCAGTTCCGGCGGCGGGCGCAGCGGCGGGGGTCGCCGGTGAGCGCAACCGCGGCCCAGATGCAGCCCCTTGCTCCCCGCATGGCGAGGGGCTGCCAGGCCCGGGAGAGAGCCTCTGATCAAAGGAGAACAGCATGAAGATGGCCCCTGGCGAGCATAGCAAAACGCGAATGGGGCAGTGGCTTTCACTGCTCGCCCTGCTCTGCGTAGTCGGCGGAATGCCCGGGTGCAGCGCAATCCTCGGCGTCGTCCGACCCCGGAACCCTGTGCCGGAAGCTCTGGTGAATGGGGCCACGATTCCCGGCCTGCCGAATGTGCGGACCTGGGGCGATGGGGTGAACGAGACCTACCGCCAGAGCCTCCTCGACGCTGCACGCCAGGAAAAGGCATACTACGAGGCCCATCCCAACGAGAAGCCCCCGGAGACCGTGGACATCCTGGCCATCTCGGGGGGCGGACAGAGCGGCGCCTACAGCGCGGGCCTGCTCTGCGGCTGGACGGCATCGGGCACCCGCCCACAGTTCAGGCTGGTGACCGGGATCAGTACGGGCAGCCTCATCGCTCCCCTTGCTTTCCTCGGGCCGAAGTACGACCCGATGCTGAGGGAGGGCTACACGACGACCACGATGCAGAGCATCATGCGCCCCAGGGCATTGCTGCGCCTCCTTCGCGCCGACTCGCTCAAGGACACGGAGCCGTTGACCAAGCTGATCGCGAAGTGGATCACACCGGACACCCTCAAGGAGATCGCCGCGGAGCACGCCAAAGGGCGCCGCCTGCTGGTCGGCACAACGAATCTGGATACCCAGCGCGCCGTGATCTGGGACATGGGCGCCATTGCGGCGAGCGGGCACCCCAAGGCGCTTGGGCTGTTTCGCAGCGTGATGCTTGCCTCTGCGTCCATCCCTGTGGCCTTCCCTCCGGTCTACATGGCGGTCGAAGCCGAGGGAAAGAACTACGACGAGATGCATGTGGATGGCGGCGTCGTGGCCACCATGTTCCTCCTGGGCACGGGGCTGGGGCACGAGACAACGCGCGGCATTATAGACGGCGCGAAGCAGGGGCGCCCGGTTCGGCTCTTCGCGCTCCGCAGCGGGCAGGTAGAGGCCCAGTACAGCATCACCAAGCCGCGCATCGGCCCCATTGCGTTGCGCACGATGGACACGCAGGGGAGGTTCCAGGTTCTGTCCGACATGTTCCGCCTGTACACTATCGCCCAGAGCGAGGGCATGACCTACCACCTCGCCTATGTCCCCGGCGAGTTCACGGACATGCCGGCCGACATGTTCGACCCGAAGTTCATGAGCAAGCTGTTCCAGATGGCCTATGCTCAGGCCATCAAGGGCTATCCGTGGAAGAAGACGCCGCCAGTCATGGTGGGAGCGGCGGAGCCAGAGAAAAAGACCCCCTGAAAGGCACAACCCTCGATGATTATGGAACTGGCAAAGCAACGGCCAATTCGCCTCTTGCCCCTGTTGGGCATTGGCATGCTCGCCATTGGTTGCACACGCGTGCCCGCTGGGCTTCAGCCGGTGACGGGATTCGACAGCCAGCGCTACCTGGGCAAGTGGTACGAGATCGCCCGGCTCGACCACTCGTTCGAGCGCGGGCTGACCAACATCACTGCCGAGTATGCCGCGCGGCCCGACGGCAGCATCTCCGTGGTGAACCGTGGCTACGATCTCAGAGCAGGCAAGTGGCGCGAAGCCCGCGCGGTCGCGCGGTTCCGCGGCGAGCCGACAGTAGCCAGCCTCAAAGTCCGTTTCTTCTGGCCCTTCTGGGGTGGCTACCACGTCATCGCGCTGGACGAGAAGGACTACCGCTACGCGATGGTTTCGGGCCCTTCGCGGTCCTACCTGTGGATCCTGTCCCGTGAACCCAGTCTCGCCGCGCCTGTCATGGCCGACCTGGTCAACAAGGCACAGCAATGGGGCTTTGCCGTCGAGAAGCTGGTTCATGTGGAACACCGGCCGCCCGGGCAGTAAGTAAGCTCGATGGCTCAGGCGGGTAGGTGGAGCCGCCTGCCACGGCGGGCACACTCAGCGAGGCACCAGGGCGGTGTTGCCCCGATCATAGCGTATCCACCAGGTCGGGGCCGCCCATTGGGCAAGTGCAGGTAGAGGTCTCCTGCCGCTTCTCGATACCCGCCCCCCGTTCCCGCGTCAGACACCGCCTTCTCGCCCCATTGCGCCAAAGCGCAATAGGCGCAGGCTCCTCCCTCATCTAGAATCACGAGGGCGGGGTGAAACGACCATCCGACGACCGGAATGTATCTGACTCACAGTGAGGAGGCAAGAAGCATATGAGCGAACGCAGGAAACCGTCTTCGGATGAGCTGGCCTTGCAGCGGACCTTGATGGCGTCCGAACGCACGTTCATGGCGTGGACGCGCACCGCGCTCTCCCTGATCAGCTTCGGGTTCGCGATCCCCAAGGTGGCCGAGGCCACCGAACAAGCGCGGCACATCCTTGGGGAATGGTCTCCTCGGGCCTTCGGAATCATCATGGTCGCGTTGGGTGAGTTTGTTCTGGCGGTCTCGGCCATCGAGCACTGGAAACAGCTCCGCAAGATGAGGGAGGAGAACCTGGCACAGTTCCCCTCCAGCCGGCTGTCGTATATCGTCGCATCTGTGCTATCGGTTCTCGGTGCGCTCGCGCTCGCGAACCTCATCTTCAACGCTTTCTAGGGAGCGCGGGCACGCATGGCACGCGCGATGGCAACTCAACGGGCCAGTTCCGCCCCAGAGGAGAGCCGATGATGACGGGCGCTCCTGCTGCCTTTCATGTAATGGCCAAGCCCACAGGCGCGCGGTGCAATCTCGCCTGCGACTACTGCTTCTTCCTCAAGAAGGCGCGGCTCTACCCCGAGAGCAGCTTCCGGATGCCCGATGAGGTAATGGAAGCCTACATCCGCCAGACCCTCGAGAGCCAGCGCGTCCCCTCAGCGATCATCGCCTGGCAGGGGGGTGAGCCGACACTGATGGGGCTCGACTTCTTCCGTCGCGCGGCCGAGGTGACGAAGAAGCATCTTCCGGCGGGGATGGCCCTCGAGCACACGCTTCAGACCAACGGCGTCCTGCTCGACGACGCTTGGTGCCAGTTCCTCCATGAGGAGCGGATTCTCGTCGGCCTCAGCCTCGACGGCCCCCAGCCGCTCCACGACGCCTATCGCCATGACAAGGCCGGCAAGCCGGTCTTCGACAAGGTGGTTCGCGCGGTCCGCCTGATGCAGAAGCACGGCGTCGAGTTCAACATCCTCTGCACCGTCAACGCCGCCAACAGCCAGCACCCGCTCGATGTCTACCGCTTCTTCCGCGACGAGCTGGGCGCCCGCTATCTCCAGTTCATCCCCATCGTCGAGCGCGACAACGACACGGGCCACCAGGAGGGGACGCAAGTCACCGACCGCTCGGTCCGGCCCGAGCAATACGGGCGGTTCCTGATCGAGATCTTTGATGAATGGGTGCGGCACGACGTGGGGGAGATGTTTGTCCAGACGCGCTCCAAGTCATCCGGTGGCGGGCGCCGCGGGCGCTAACCGCGAGAAAGGAGGATACGGGCAATCAGACGGCAGGGAGGGCGCGAACCGGGTTGAGTGTGTGTACCTGTGACAAAAGGAGAGCCTCAATGGCCAAAGCGAAGGGGCCCCAGAAGCCAAACATTCTGATCATCTGGGGCGACGACATCGGCTGGTTCAACATCAGCGCGTACAACCACGGCATCATGGGCTACCGGACGCCCAACATTGACCGGATCGCCCAGGAAGGGGCGATGTTCACCGACTGGTACGGGCAGCAGAGCTGCACCGCCGGCCGCGCCGCCTTCATCACCGGGCAGTCGCCCATCCGCACCGGGCTGACCAAGGTCGGTCTCCCCGGCGCGAAGCTCGGCCTTCAGCCCGAGGACCCGACCATCGCCGAGCTGCTCAAGCCGCATGGCTATGTCTGCGGCCAGTTCGGCAAGAACCACCTCGGCGACCGCGACGAGTTCCTGCCGACGGTGCACGGCTTCGACGAATTCTTCGGCAACCTCTACCATTTGAACGCCGAAGAAGAGCCGGAGAACGAGGACTATCCGAAGGATCCGGAGTTCAAGAAGAAGTTCGGGCCGCGTGGCGTGCTCCACTGCAAGGCGGACGGCAAGGGCGGGCAGACGATCGAAGACACCGGCCCGCTGACCAAGAAGCGCATGGAAACCATGGACGAGGAGATCACGGCAGGCGCGATCGACTTCATCGAGCGCCAGACCAAAGCCGGCCAGCCCTTCTTCTGCTGGTGGAATTCCACCAAGATGCACGTCTGGACGCACCTGAAGAAGGAGTGCGAGGGCAAGACGGGGCTGGGCGTCTATCCCGACGGCATGGTCGAGCACGACCGCCAGGTGGGACAGCTTCTCGACAAGCTCGACGAGCTGGGGATCGCCGACAACACCATCGTGATGTACTCGACCGACAACGGCGCCGAGGAACTGAGCTGGCCCGACGGCGGAGTCACGCCGTTCCGCGGCGAGAAGGACACCAACTGGGAAGGCGGCTGGCGCGTGCCGACCGCGATCCGGTGGCCGGGCGTCATCAAGCCGGGCACCGTCAGCAACGAGGTCTTCTCCCACCAGGACATGCTCCCCACGCTCGTGGCGGCGGCCGGGGACCCTGACATCAGCGCGAAGCTCAGGAAGGGCTGCAAGGTCGGCAAGAAGACCTTCAAGGTCTATATCGACGGTTTCAACCTGCTCCCGTTCCTGAAAGGCGAAGTCAAGAAGAACCCGCGTCCCGGCTTCCTCTACTGGAGCGACGACGGCGACCTGATGGCGCTCCGCTACGGGAACTGGAAGGTCCATTTCGCCGTGCAGCGCTCGGAGGGACTCAACGTGTGGCAAGACCCGCTCGAATCGCTGAGGCTCCCGATGCTGGTCAATCTGCGGACCGACCCCTTCGAGAACGCCGAAGTCTGCTCCATCTACTATGCCAAGTGGCGTGCGGATCGCATCTTTGCGCTGGCCCCGGCCGGTGCGCTCGTCGGCCAGTACATGCAGACCATGAAGGAGTTCCCACCCCGCCAGAGTCCGGATAGCTGGAGCCCTGGCGCCCTGATGGAGAAGCTCCGTCGCCAGCAGGAACTGCTCGAATCCGGCAATGCTGCCGGAGTGAAGTGAGCCAGGCGCGGCAGCGGAACACGCTGAGCCGCGATCAGGCAGGCTGAGTGAATGGGTTCCTCCGGCGGGCCACGCGCCCGCCGGAGGGACCTTCCAATGCAAGCACACGGTACGCAACGGCCAGGTCAGCATGAACCAACAGTCTGGGCAATTCACGACCTGCTCTGCTGCAGCAGGACAGGTCCAGGACTTCTACGAACGGTACCCGTATCCCCGGCCCATCGAGAGTCTCGAGAACTATCGACAGCTCTGGCAGGACCCACAACGACGTCGGGCAGATTACCACCTGTTCTGGCCGGCCAGACCGTTCAGGGATGACCACTCCATCCTGGTTGCCGGCTGCGGGACATCGCAAGCGGCCAAGCATGCCGTGCGTTGGCCTGCGGCTCAGGTTACCGGCATCGACTTCAGCGGAACGAGTGTGCGCTGCACTGAGGAATTGAAGCGGAAGTACGACCTCAATAACCTCCGTGTTCACCAGCTTCCCATCGAGCGCGTGAATGACCTGGACACGAGCTTCGATCAGGTCGTGTGCACAGGAGTCCTTCATCATCTTTCTGATCCTGATGCAGGGCTTCGCGCGCTACGCAACGTGCTCAAGCCGGGCGGGGCGATGCACCTCATGGTCTACGCGCCGTACGGGCGGACCGGAATCTACATGCTGCAAGAGTTCTGCCGACGGCTCGGCATCCAGGCTACCGATGAAGGGATTCGGGATCTGATCACGGCGCTCAGGGCATTGCCGCACGGACATCCGATCGAGAGCCTGTTGCGGACGTCCCCAGACTTTCGGCATGAGGCCGCACTTGCCGATGCTCTTCTGCACCCGCAAGACCGGGCGTACTCGGTCCCGCAGTTATTCGATTTTCTCAACAAGGGAGGAATGAGATTCGGTCGGTGGTTCAAGCAGGCGCCTTACAGCGCTGGCTGCGGAGTCATCGCCAGAATCCCGCAAGCCTCCCGGATGGCGCAGCTTCCCCCTGCACAGCAATATGCCGCCGTCGAGCTTTTCAGGGGAACGATGGTTCGCCACAGCGCGATTGTCTACCGAGATGACAACCCGGGCGGCTCACAACAGGTCAGCTTTGACGGTGACGCCTGGCTAGGCTACGTGCCCATTCGAATGCCAGACACGGTCTGTGTTCAAGAGCGGCTGCCTCCCGGGGCCGCGGCCGTTCTGATCAACCAGAGCCACACGTACACCGATCTCTATCTGCCGATCGACGCCCAGGAGGGGCCGCTGTTCGACGCCATTGACGGGAAGGGCACCATTGGCGAGATCGCTCGGGAGCGGGGGCTTCTCCGCACCGCGCGCGCCCTCTTCGAGCGGCTCTGGTGGTATGACCAGGTGGTTTTCGACGCATCACAGCTACCCAAGGGGGATTCCGCACGTTGAACGAACAGATGCCCCCGGCGAACCCAGTGTCCGCCGAGGAGATTGGTGCGCAAGAGTCCGGAAAGGAGAGGCCCCCCTCGTGTCACGTGAAACACTGTCCCGTCGCCAGTTTCTGGCTGGTTCAGCAGCAGCCGGTGCGGCGATCCTCACTGGAACACTGTCCGCAGCAGCCGAGGAGAGGACGATGAAGAAGACCTTCACCATCCTGCACACCAACGACATGCACTCGAGTTTCATCGGCATGGGTCCGGCCGCGGATTACACGCCCTTCACACTCAACGACGACGCGACCCGAGGGGGGTACGCGCGCCTGGCCGCCTTGATCGCGAGGCGGAAGGAAGCGTGCCAGGTTCAGGGGCCGGTGTTGGTGCTCGACGCGGGTGATTACAGCATGGGGACAGCATTCGGCGCCGCCACCCGCGAGATCGGGGGCGAACTGCAACTCATGTCCCGGATGGGCTACGACGCTACGACCTTCGGCAACCATGAGTTCGACTATGGGCCTGACGGCTTGGGCAAGTCCATCGGTGTTGCCGTCCAAGCGGGCCGGGTTCCGCCGGTGCTCGCCGCGAACACCATCCTCACAGAGGACGACGCCACACTGGCCGATCTCCAGCGCCTGGCCAAGGATGGGGTGATCCGCCGCCACCTCGTAATCGAACGCGGCGGCATTCGCTTCGGCCTCTTCGGCGTAATCGGCAAGGAAGCCATCATCTACACCAACGGCGGCGCAGTGATCTTCTCCGACGCCATTGAGGCCGCCAGGGAGATGGTGAAGGTCCTCCGTGAGACGGAGAAGGTTGATGTGGTCATCGCTCTCAGCCACGGCGGTGTCGTGAAGGGGGAGGACGGGCATTACACCGATGGTGACGACGTGCGCCTGGCCGAGGCCGTGCCGGGGATCGATATCGTGATCGGCGGCCACAGCCACACCGTGCTGCAAGAGGCAACCCTCGTCAACGGTCGCACGCCCGTGGTCCAGACCGGGAAGGAGAGCGAGAACCTCGGCGAGCTGGTGATCACCTTGGATGGCGGCAAGCTGACGGTCGAGTCCTACCGGCTCCATCCGATCGACGACACCATCCTCGGGGACCGGGTGATCGCCGACGAGATCGAGAAGCTGAAGAAAGGGGTCACCGAGGCCGTGTTCGCGTCGCGCGGTTACAGCGTCGATCTGCCGCTGGCTATCGCGCCGCAGGACCTGCCCAACACGTTCACTGATATCGCCGCCGGCACTCTCCTCGCCAACCTCTGCACCGACGCCTTCCGAAAAGCCACGAAAGCCGATATCGGATTCTCCGTCAACGGGCTGATGCGCGCACCCCTCAAACGGGGCAAGGCAGGTGTGCAAACGGTCTACGATGTGTTCGCCGTGGCTCCTCTCGGCTACGGTGTGGTGGATACCACGGCCGGCAGCGCACTCGTGACCGGCTACTTCACCGGCCTGGACCTGAAGAATCTCCTCGAGTTCTTCCTCGTGGACAACCCGGCCCACCCCGGCGAGTACTTCCCCCGCGCCTCCGGCATGCGGTTCCGCTACGACCCGTCCCGCCCGAAGTTCGACGTCGTGACAGCCATCGAGCTGGGGGACCTCGACCGCGGCTACCGCGCGATTGACATCACGGGCAAGGACGAGCGCCTGTACAGCGTCACGTGCCCCCTGATTCTCGGCGTGATCATCGCGGCCATCCCGAAGTATACCAAGGGCAAGTTGGCTCTTGTCCCCAAGAACAAGGAGGGGCAGCCCCTCAGATCGAGGGTCGAGGCACTCGACGACCCGCGTACCAGCACAGCCCACCTGCTGTCGCCGCCGGGCACGGTGGACAAGGGCAGTGTCGCCACGGGGGCGGGGAGAGCTGCTGTCCAGGAGATCAAGGAATGGCAAGCGATCATGGATCATCTCCGCAGTCTGCCGGTCAAGAGCGCAGGCCAGCTTCCCACGATCCCGGTTGACGAGCGAGCTGCCGAGGTCCGTGCGATCAAAGAAGGGGTGACCCAATGACGACGGCCGCTCCTCGCGCCTTCCACGTGATGACCAAGCCCACGGGTGCTCGATGCAACCTGGCCTGCGACTACTGCTTCTTCCTCAAGAAGGCGCGGCTCTACCCCGAGAGCAGCTTCCGGATGCCCGATGAGGTAATGGAAGCCTACATCCGCCAGACCCTCGAGAGCCAGCGCGTCCCCTCAGCGATCATCGCCTGGCAGGGGGGTGAGCCGACACTGATGGGGCTCGACTTCTTCCGTCGCGCGGCCGAGGTGACGAAGAAGCATCTTCCGGCGGGGATGGCCCTCGAGCACACGCTTCAGACCAACGGCGTCCTGCTCGACGACGCTTGGTGCCAGTTCCTCCATGAGGAGCGGATTCTCGTCGGCCTCAGCCTCGACGGCCCCCAGCCGCTCCACGACGCCTATCGCCATGACAAGGCCGGCAAGCCGGTCTTCGACAAGGTGGTTCGCGCGGTCCGCCTGATGCAGAAGCACGGCGTCGAGTTCAACATCCTCTGCACCGTCAACGCCGCCAACAGCCAGCACCCGCTCGATGTCTACCGCTTCTTCCGCGACGAGCTGGGCGCCCGCTATCTCCAGTTCATCCCCATCGTCGAGCGCGACAACGACACGGGCCACCAGGAGGGGACGCAAGTCACCGACCGCTCGGTCCGGCCCGAGCAATACGGGCGGTTCCTGATCGAGATCTTTGATGAATGGGTGCGGCACGACGTGGGGGAGATGTTTGTTCAGACATTCGACGGCGTCCTCGCCTCCTGGATTCGGGGGCGTTCCTCGCTGTGCATCTTCCAGCCGACGTGCGGCGAGGGCGTGGCCCTGGAGCACAACGGCGACGTCTATTCCTGCGACCACTTCGTCGAGCCGGCGCACCTGCTGGGCAACATCCTCGATACGCCGCTGGCCGAACTGGTGGCCTCGGAGAAGCAGCGGGCCTTCGGGCGCGCCAAGTCCGAGACGTTGCCCGCCTACTGCCGCGCCTGCGAGTGGCTGTTCACCTGCCACGGCGAGTGCCCGAAGAACCGCGTGCTGACCACCCCCGATGGCGAGCCGGGCCTCAACTGGCTCTGCGCGGGGCTGAAGGCATTCTTTCAGCACACCGCGCGGCCCATGAAGATCATGGCTGACCTACTCCGCCGGGGCCGCTCGGCTCCCGAGGTGATGGAGATCCTGGCCGCCGAGCAGCGGCCCTCGGCAGGTGGCGACCGGCCTGGTCTTGTCGCTCTGCGGCGCGGCCCTGCTCCTGCCACAGTCGGGCGCAACGCCCCTTGCCCATGCGGCAGCGGGCGGAAGTTCAAGGTGTGCCATGGACGGGCATGAGAGGGGGTGGGTGATACCTCGAGTGGACTGCGCCAAAGCGCAATAGGAACCGTCCTCCCAGGGCGCTATTCTGGACAGTGACCCTGGGGGGATACCTGGTGTGATGGAACCGAGAAAAGAGAGTAAGGAGAACGCCGCGCAGTCGGAGCGGCTGACTGGTTCGCACTTGTTCCTTTACTCGCGCTGCAAAGCGCCCAATGCATGAGCGGCCAGGCCCGTGCTGTCCGCAGGAGGTCCGTGTGCAATGACGACATACCGTTCATCCACGGCGATTCGGCTTCTTTCCCTGGCTTTGGGGATCGCGCTCGTCAGTGCCGCGGCAGTCCGGGCTGAGGACGCTGCTGCGGAGCAAGAGGCGGCCATCGCGAAAAGGACAGCGGCGCTCACCGAAGCGTATGACAAGGGCGACGCGAACGCGCTGGCGGCTTTCTGGACGCCGGACGGCGACTACACGGAACTGGGCGGTGTCGCGCACAGGGGACGCAAGGCCATCGCTGAGCACTTCGCCGAGTTCTTTGCAGGGAACAAGGGTCTGACGTTGCGACTCGATGTCGAATCGAGGCAGTTCCCGACCCCGGACACTGCGATAGCGGACAGTGTGATGACGGTCGTCTCGCCGGGCGGGGAGTTGCCGAGCCGCGCCCGCCTCACGAGCGTCCTTGTGAAGAAGGACGGCGAATGGTTGATCGCGAGCCTGCGCGAATCGGCGTATGTGCCGCCCAACAACTACAAGCATCTCCGGCCACTCGAGTGGATCATCGGCGAGTGGGTCGAGGACACCAAGGGCGAACAGATCGGGCGCGTGACATTCGAGTGGACGCAGGATCAGAACTTCATCATCGCGTTGCGCGCCGTCGGGATCAAGGACTTAGTGCTCGACAACGGGTCACAGCGGATCGGTTGGGACCCTTCGGCGAAGCTGATTCGCTCGTGGAACTTCGAGTCCGATGGCAGCTTCGGCCAGGGTTCCTGGCAGAAGGACGGCGAGAAGTGGGTCGTCAAGCTGAATTCCGTGTTGCGTTCCGGCAGCCTCCTGACCTCAACCACCATTGTGACCCGCGTTGATCCGGACACGATCGCGTTGCAGGGTAAGGACCAGCAACTGGATGGCAAGGCCCTGCCCGATACACCCGCGATCAGGATGAAGCGCGTCAGGTAGCTCTGGGCGGAGTGCACGTGCCCCAACATCCAGAACCCAGAACCGCGGGCCAGCGGCCCGCAGAAGGAAAGCTATGATGCCCAGGAAATCGGTTCTCCTCATCCTCGCCGGCTTGACGGCGGCGTGTCTCATGCCCAGACAGGCTCTTGCGGTGAGCGCCAGCCACTCGGGCTCGGTCTCCACCGCTCGTGGAGGCAGCATTTCTCATTCGGGCTCGACTACCGCCGGCTACGGTGGCATCTCCCATTCGGGCTCGACCTCCGTCACTACCGGTGGCGGGATGACGGCCTCCGCAAGTCGCTCTGGGGCGGTCGCGGTTGGCGCCGGCGCCAGCGTCAGCCACTCGGCCTCGGTCTCCGCCGGTGTCGGGGCCAGCGTGTCTCATTCGGGCTCGACCTCAGTCGGCTACGGTAGCGTCTCCCATTCGGGCTCGGCGTCGGTCTCTGCCGGCGGCGGAGCCAGCGTGTCTCATTCGGGATCGACCACCGCCGGCTACGGTGGCATCTCCCATTCGGGCTCGACCTCGGTTACTACCCCGCGCGGGATGACGGCCTCCACAAGTCACTCCCGGTCGAGATGACGCGTTGGGATACCGCCGGCGGGCGCCCGCCATCGCGAGACGCGATGGCCCCCGCCCCTGTGGCAGCGGGCGGAAGTTCAAGCTGTGCCACGGTCGAGCGTGAAGGAAGGGTGAGACGGACATGGACGTCATACCGATCGGGGTGCTCTTCGCGGCGACGATCATCATTGTCGTGATCACCATCGGGGCTGGGCACCGTCTCGGGCGTGCTGTCCACCGGCGCTCGGAGGATGAGAAGGAATCATCGGTCTCCGCCATCACGGCAGCTATTCTGGGCTTGGTGGCGTTCATGCTGGCGTTCACTTTTGGCATCGTCACCAATCGGTACGACGCCCGTAAGGCGCTTGTGCTGGAGGAAGCCAACGCAATTGGCACAGCCTATCTGCGGTCCGATTTCCTGCCCGAGAAGGACCGTGGCGAGGCCGCCGGGCTCTTCAGGGAGTACGTGGACTATCGCCTGGCTTCGGCCCAATCGGGCGATCTGGCCAAACTCCAGAAGGCACTGGTCGAGTCGGACCGGATCCAGCGCAGGCTGTGGAACATGGCGGTCGCCAATGCCCGCAAGGACATGAACTCGGATGTCGCCGCCCTCTACATTGATTCGCTCAATCACGTGATTGACATTCACGCGTCCCGGGTGGCGGTTGCGTTGCAGGCGCGGGTTCCCGGCGGCATCTGGCTGGTCCTCTACGTCCTCATCGTTCTCGGCATGGTCGGGGTCGGATACCAGACCGCTATTGCGGGCTCTGCCAGACGGTCATGGGCAACGCCGATCCTGGCCGTCGCATTCTCCCTGGTGATCGTCCTGATCGCCTCGCTGGATCGCCCACACGGCCGCTTCATCACGGTCTCTCAGCAACCGTTGGTGGACCTCCGAGGCTCGATGGACGATGGGCGCGGCCAGTGATGAAAGGAGGTGCGAGAGGCAGTGTCGCATTCCCGCGCGGAGGCGTGCCCTCAGGGAAGCGCGCGTTTGAACAGGCCATGGCACACAAGAACAGGAGTTGACGCAATGGGTAGTGAAGACAAGAAACACCGTTCGCATCTGCCGATGCCGAACACTGAGAAGCCGGGGTTCATCGCGTACGATGCGAAGGACCCCGACTCGAAGACGACGCCGATCACGGATCTGCGCCCGCCGAAGGGCGCGCCCAACGTCCTGGTCGTCCTGATTGACGACTGCGGGTTTGGCGCTCCGAGCGCCTTTGGCGGCCCCTGCGCGACGCCCGCGGCGGAGCAGTTGGCTGCCGGCGGCCTGAAGTACACCCGCTTCCACACCACGGCCATCTGCTCGGCCACGCGCCAGGCGCTGCTGACGGGGCGCAACCACCACTCCGCCGGCATGGCCGGCATCACGGAGATCGCCACCGGCATGCCGGGCTATTCGTCGGTGCGGCCGAATTCCATGGCCCCGCTGGCGCAGACCCTCAAGCTCAACGGCTACAACACGGCGCAGTTCGGCAAGTGCCACGAGGTGCCGGTCTGGCAGACCAGCCCAGTCGGTCCCTTCGACGCCTGGCCCACGGGCGGCGGCGGCTTCGAGCACTTCTACGGCTTCCTCGGCGGCGAGGCCAACCAGTGGTATCCGACCCTCTACCAGGGCACCACGCCGGTCGAGCCGGACAAGACGCCCGAGGAGGGCTACCATCTGATGGATGACCTGGCAAGCAAGGCCATTGGATGGATCGGCCAGCAGAAGGCCCTCGCCCCCGACAAGCCGTTCTTCGTCTACTTCGCGCCCGGCGCGACCCACGCCCCGCACCACGTGCCAAAGGAGTGGGCGGACAAGTACAAAGGCAAGTTCGACAAGGGCTGGGACGCGCTTCGCGAGGAGACCCTCGCCCGCCAGAAGAAGCTGGGCGTGGTCCCGCAGGACTGTCAGCTCTCCGCCCGCCCCAAGGACGTTCCGGCCTGGGACGACATGCCGGAGGCGTTCAAGCCCGTGCTGCGCCGCGAGATGGAGGTCTATGCGGGCTTCCTGGAGTACACCGACCACCATGTGGGGCGCATCTTCGACTTCTTGAAGAAGCTGAACATCCTCGAAGACACGCTCATCTACTACATCATCGGTGACAACGGCGCATCGGCCGAAGGCAACATCAACGGTTGCTTCAACGAGATGGCCTACTTCAACGGGCTGCAGGCCTTCGAGACGCAGGAATACCTGATGCAGCGGATCGACAAGCTGGGCGGCCCTGAGTCCTACAACCACTTCTCGGTGGGTTGGGCGCACGCCTTGGATACCCCGTACCAGTGGACCAAGCAGGTGGCCTCGCACTTCGGGGGCACCCGCAACGGCACGATCGTCCATTGGCCGAAAGGCATCAAGGCGAAGGGCGAGGTCCGCCACCAGTTCTGCCACTGCATCGACGTGGCGCCGACCATCCTCGAAGCGGCTGGATTGCCCGAGCCGGTGTCCGTGGACGGCATTCAGCAGGATCCGATCGAAGGCACGAGCATGCTCTACTCCTTCGACGACGCCAAGGCCCCGGAGCGACACGAGACGCAGTACTTCGAGGTCATGGGCAACCGCGCCATCTACCACAAGGGATGGACGGCCGTGACGAAGCACTACACGCCTTGGATCATGGGCCCGAGGCCAGCGCTCGACGACGACATCTGGGAGCTCTACGACACGACCAAGGACTGGAGCCAGTCCCGAGACCTGTCCAAGGAGAACCCGCGGAAGCTCGCCGAACTGCAGCGGCTGTGGCTGATCGAGGCGACGCGCTACAAGGTGCTGCCGATTGATGACCGGATGATGGAGAAGATCAACCCCGACACCGCGGGGCGGCCGGTGCTGATCAAGGGCAAAACGCAGCTCCTCTTCGGCGGCATGGGCCGGCTGACCGAGAACTGCGTGCTCAACATCAAGAACAAGTCGCACTCCGTCACGGCCGAGATCGTCGTGCCCGAGAAGGGCGCCGAAGGCGTGATCATTTCCCAGGGCGCCAACATCGGCGGCTGGAGCCTGTACGCCAAGGACGGCAAGCTCAAGTACTGCTACAACTGGAGCGGGATGAAGCACTTCATTGTCGGCTCCGAGCAGGCCATCCCGGCGGGCGAGCACCAGGTGCGCATGGAGTTTGCCTACGCCGGCGGCGGCCTGGGCAAGGGCGGCAAGGTGACCCTCTACACCGACGGCAAGAAGGTGGGCGAGGGTAACATCGCGGCCACGCTGGCGATGATCTTCTCCGCCGACGACGGCTGCGACGTGGGTGAAGACAGCGGTGCGCCGGTTTCGCCGGAGTACAAGGCGGGCGACAACCGCTTCAACGGCGAGATCAAGGGCATCCAGCTCGCGATCGCCGATGCCGCGGAGAACTCCGACCACCTGGTCAAGGCCGAGGATGCCATCCGCATGGCGATGGCAAGGCAGTAAACGGATTCAGGGCCGGCAGCCCACGGGGGCTGCCGGCCACCGTTTCACGGGCACGCAGCAGGAGCACGAGATGATGACCAACGAAAACTTGGCGCTACCGCCGTTGGCCTTCATGGGCGGCACGAAAGCGATAACCCTCACACCGATCGCCGGAACGCCCAGGCGGGAGTACGCCGAGGTGTTCGTCCTGGGCGAGGAGGCCATCGCGGACGGCGAGCTGCGCGTGACCGTGCTCGGCAGCGGCAATCCCTGGCTGACCCGCGCCCAGGCCTCGGCCAGCATCCTGACACGGCTCGGCCCGGTCTGATCACCTACGACGCGTGACTGAAGGAGACTGCGATGAGTGCCAACTCCACTCGCCCGAACATCCTTATGATCGTGACCGATCAGGAGTATGCCCACCAGCCCATGCCGGCGGAATTCGCCTTGCCCGCCCGGGTCCGCATTCGCGCCCGCGGGGTCACGTTCACCCATCATCATAGCACCACCACCGTGTGCACGCCGTCCCGCTCGGTGATGCTGACGGGCCGGCATACGCCGCACACCCGCATGTTCGACAACACCAATTTCGCCTGGATCGACGACATGAAGGCCGATCCGAAAACCTTGCCCACCATCGGCCATATGCTGCGCGATCTGGGCTACCACACCGTCTATAAAGGCAAGTGGCATCTCTCCGAGTTTCCCGCCGAGGGCTCCCGTGAAGCGATGGAGCCCTACGGCTTCTCTGAGTATCAGGATTGGGGCGATGTGTACGGCGCGCCGATGGATGGGGCTCTGAAAGATCCGAAGATTGCGGATGAGGCCGTCGCCTGGCTGGCGAAGCGCGCTCCCGAAGTCGCCGCCACCAAACCCTGGTTCATGGCCGTGAACTTCGTCAACCCTCACGATGTGATGTATTTCGACACCGACGCGGAAGAGATGGTCCAGGTCAAGGGGGTGATTCCGATCTTCAGCGCGCCGGATACGCCGCTGTACCGCCAGAAATGGTCGACCACCTTGCCGGCCTCCTTCTTCGACGACCTGGAGGGGCAGCCGCCGGCTGTCCGCAGCTACAAGCGCCTGTGCGACATGTACTATGGCCGGATCCCGATGGATCGCCGGGACATGTGGCACAACCACGTCAACTACTACCTCAACTGCCATCTCGACGTGGACCGGCACATTGGGGCCGTGCTGGATGCGCTGGAAGCGAGCGGCCAGGCCGGCAACACGATCATCATTTTCACGGCGGATCACGGCGAGCAGGGCGGCGCCCATCACCTGCGCCAGAAGGGCAGCGTGGCGTTCCAGGAATCCGTCAACGTGCCGTTGGTGATCGCCGATCCGCGCCACCCCGGCGGACGCCGGACGGATGCGGTGGGTTCCCATCTCGATCTGGTGCCCACGATCCTGGCGTTTGCCGGCCTGTCGGAGGCCGAACGGCGGAAGCGCTACCCGCTCCTGAAAGGCCATGACCTCTCGGGCGTGGTTTGCGATCCCGCTTCTGTCGGGCCCCGCGGCAACAGTGCCACACCCGGCAAGGGCAGCCTGATGACGTACGATATGATCGCCACGGTCGACGCGGAATGGTTTAGCCGCAACGCGACCAAGGTGTTTGACGCCGCCGCCGCTCAGGCTGGCCAGGAATTCCATCGCGGTTTGGAGTCGTTCAAAGGCATGCTGGATGAGATTGGCGTGCCGAACCTTGAAAAGCGCGAGATGTTTCGCGGCATCTTCGACGGCCGTCACAAGCTGGTTCGCTACTTCGGGATGGGTCACTACAACCTGCCGGCGTCGGTCCAGCAGCTTCTGGCAGACAACGATGTCGCCCTCTACGACCTGCAGTCGGACCCCGAGGAGATGGATAACCTGGCCAACCCGGCCAATCCCAAGTACAGCGAGGAATTGCTGTTGACCATGAACCAAAAACTGAACGCACTGATAGATACAGAGATTGGGGAAGACAAGGCTCTATTCACACCGCCGGAGGAGGTCCCACAGAAGTGAATGCGAGATCGTTGGCGAAATCAAGGGCATCCAGCTCGCGATTGCCGACGCCGCCGAGAGCGTGGATCACCTGGTTGACCCGGAACACGCCCTTCGCATCGCGATGGCACGGCAGTGAGGAGAGGTAGAAGACTGCCAACCGGGGGCGTCTGCGTTGGCCGACCGCCCCCCTTGAGCGGCTCAGTAGAACGACAGAAGGAGCGCCCTTTAGACTGCTCTCTCGACTGAGTTCTGACGGAGACCTCGTAATGCCGACCGACGAACCATCCGCAGCGACCCGCATCGGGCAGCGCTGGCCCGTCGCGCTCACGATTCTCGCAGTGCTCTTCCTGCTGGCGGCGCTGCCCGGACGGATCCGGCTGTTCCCGGCCTGGCTCCCCTACGCCGCCGCGGCCACGGTCATCGCCCCGATGGTCGCCGTGGCCCTGGGGTCCGCAAGGGCGCGGTGGCTGCGGGTCGAGCACACGGTCACGCTGCTCTTCTGCGGTTTCACGGGGGTCGGGACCCTGGCGGGTCTGGCGATCCTGATTGACGCCATGGTGCGCCGCTCGGGGGAGATCGGCGGGTTACAGCTCCTCACGTCGAGCATCGTCGTGTGGGCCATCAACGTCCTCACGTTCTCGCTGGTCTACTGGCAGATCGACCGCGGCGGCCCCGGCGCCAGGGAGAACAGGGCAAGGATGAGGCCGGACTGGCTGTTCCCGCAAGAGGGGGCGCCCCCCGAGGACCTGCCGCCCGACTGGCGGCCGACGTTCGTGGACTACCTGTCCCTCGGGTTCAACACGGCGACGGCCTTCAGCCCCACGGACGCCCTGCCGCTGACACCGCGCGCCAAGATGCTGATGATGCTCGAAAGCACGATCTCACTGGCGACGATCGTCGTCGTGGCGTCCCGAGCGATCAACATACTGGGGAGCTAGACCCCACGAGTTGTGGAAGGAGAACGAGGATGCCGGATCCAGAGGCGACAGGCGCCGCTGTGACCGGGCTGATGAAGGGGATCGAGTGGTCGGCGCTCGGGATCGAGGTCCTGGCCGTTGCCATCATCGTGTACGGGACTTTGCATGGGACCATCCGGTTCCTCCTCCACGTCCGCAGCGGCGTGGGCACAGCCTACGACCGCTACAAGGCCCACTTGGGCAAGGGGCTCCTGCTCGGGCTGGAGTTCCTGGTTGCGGCGGACGTGATCCGCACGGTGGCCCTCGAGCAGACGCTTCGGAGCGTCCTCATGCTCGGCGTCCTCGTGGTCATTCGGACCTTCCTGAGCTGGTCAATCGTCGTGGAGATCGAGGGCCGCTGGCCCTGGCAGCCGCCGATCGAGCCAAACGCCGCGGCCGCTGAAGGTGCCCCAAGGCAATGACGGATTGGGCGAGGCAGAAGGAGTGTGACGCGGGTGGCAGCGAGCACTGAAACCGAACGCCCCGGCGCAGCGAGCCGGCTGAAGACCCTCCTGCCGATCGCACAGTGGCTGCCCGGCTACGGGCGCTGCTGGCTGCGGTTTGACCTTCTCGCCGGCCTGACTGCGGCGGCTGTGGTCATCCCGAAGGCAATGGCCTACGCCACCATCGCCGGGCTGCCAGTCGAGGTGGGGCTCTACACGGCCCTCGTCCCGATGGCGGTCTACGCGGTGCTCGGCACCTCGCGGCTCCTCAGCGTGAGCACCACGTCCACGATCGCCATCCTGGTCGCGGCTGAACTGGGACAGGTCGCCCGTAACGGCAATGCGGTCAACCTGGCCGCAGCCGCGGGCACCCTGGCGCTCCTCACCGGAGCGTTCCTGTTCCTTGCCGGTGTACTCCGACTGGGGTTCCTCGCCAATTTCATATCGGAGCCGGTGCTCGTCGGGTTCAAGGCGGGCCTGGGCCTTGTCATCGTGCTGGACCAGTTGCCCAAGCTGCTCGGCGTGCACGTGGCAAAGGTGGGGTTCTTTCGGGACATCTGGGCGATCCTCCAGCAAGCCCCCGCCGCGAGCATCCCGACCCTTCTCCTGGCGGTCGCCATGCTGGCGATCCTATTCGGTCTGGAACACTTCGTGCCCCGTGCTCCGGCGCCCCTCGTAGCGGTCGTAGTGGGCATTGCCGCGGCTGGGCTCCTGGGACTGAAGCAGGCGGGCGTCGCTCTGGCTGGGAACGTCCCGACAGGCATCCCGGCGCCCGCGTGGCCGGACCTGTCTCTCGCACGCACGTTGTGGCCGGGCGCGCTCGGCATCGCCCTGATGTCGTTCACCGAATCGATCGCAGCGGGCCGTGCCTTCATCCAGCATGGTGATCCGAGACCCGACCCCAACCAGGAATTGCGGGCGCTCGGCCTGGCGAACGCGGCCGGCAGCCTGTTCCGCACCTTGCCGGCGGGCGGTGGGACCTCGCAGACGGCGGTGAACTCCAGCGCGGGTGCCCGGACTCAAGTCGCCGAGTTCGCGACGGCGGCTGTGGTGGTGGGCGTGCTGTTGTTCCTCGCGCCGCTGATCGGCCTCATGCCCCAGGCCACCCTGGCCGCCGTGGTCATTGTCACCACCCTTCCGCTGCTGAGCCTGAGAGGCTTCCGTGCCATCCTGTGTGTCCGGCGCAAAGAGTTCCTGTGGGCTTTGGCCGCTTGCGCCGGCGTGGTGTTCCTGGGGACTCTTCAGGGGATTCTGGTGGCGGCGGCCATCTCGGTTCTGACCCTGCTCTACCAGGCCAACCGGCCTCCTGTATACGCCCTCGGACGGAAGCCGGGAACCGACGTGTTCCGGCCGCTGTCCCCGGAGCACCCCGCGGACGAGACCTGGCCCGGACTGCTGATCCTGAAGACGGAGGGACGCATGACCTTTGCGAGTGCCCCGCAGGTAGGGGAGCGGCTCTGGGCGATGGTTCACAAGGCGAAACCGAAAGTGTTGGTGCTCGATTGCAGCGCCATCCCCGATTTCGAGTACACGGCTCTCAGCATGTTGACTCAGGCTGAGGAGAAACTGCGGGCGATGGGGATCACGCTGTGGCTGGCCGCGCTGAATCCCGAGCCCCTGCGAGTGATCGAGCGCGCACCGCTGGGGAAGACCCTGGGCCGCGATCGAATGTTCTTCAACCTCCAACAGGCCGTCGAGAAGTACGAGGAGTACACGAGCAATGGATGACAGAACACCGACTGCCCGCGTGACTGGACAGGACACGGCCGCCGCTTGCCCCGGCAGGGGGAGAGGGAGTGTCGTAGCGACAGCGCTTGTTGCTCTGGCGGCGTTGGCGACCGGGCCATCTCGTGGCGGAGAGGATGAGGCGGAACTGGCAAAGAAGCTGGCGAACCCAATTGCCTCGCTCATCAGCGTGCCGATTCAGTTCAACTTCGACCACGGCGGCGGGGCAGAGGACCGGGCCCGCCGCTCTTGGGTAAACGTCCAGCCGGTCCTGCCCTTTTCTATCTCCGAAGACTGGAACGTCATTTCCCGCACAATCGTCCCGTTCATTCACTACCGGGACAGGGGCGGCCCCAGCGACGTTGACGAGACGGGCATGGGGGACATCATGCAGAGCTTCTTCTTCTCGCCGAAGAAGCCCAGTCCGAGCGGGATTATCTGGGGCGTCGGCCCCGTCTTCGCGTTCCCGACGGCCACCAGCGACCTGCTCGGCTCGGAGAAGTTCGGCCTCGGCCCCACCATCGTCGCGCTCAAGCAGAGCAAGGGGTGGACCTACGGCGTCCTCGCCAATCACATCTGGTCCGTGGCGGGCGACGAGCATCGCCAGGACGTGAACGCGACGTTCCTCCAGCCCTTCGTGTCCTACACGACCAAGACGTTCACTACGTTTGGGCTCAATACCGAGTCCACCTATGACTGGAAGAACAGTCAATGGACGGTGCCCGTGAATGCCTCGGTGAGCCAGCTTCTGAAGATTGGCAAGCAGCCGGTCAGCTTCTCACTGGGCGCGCGGTACTATGCCGAAGCCCCGAAAGGCGGGCCGGATTGGGGTCTCCGCTTCGGCGTCACGTTGCTGTTCCCCAAGTGAGGTTACAGGAGGTTCAGTGGCCGACATTGGCTGTCTGCCAGGTACCGAGTAGCCTCGAGTTCGAAAGGGCATGGTCACTTTGGCCTGTGAAAGGAGTGCAGTTGTGAGACGTGTGACTGGCAGGATCGGTGGAAGCCGCGTGGTGATGGCGTGCGCCCTCGGTCTGGGCTTCACGCTCACCGGGTGCATGATTGGCCCGAAGTACAAGGTGCCCAGCGCCCCTGTCGCTGAGGGATGGCGGGCTGCCCAGGACGCCCGAATCTCCGGGGATCCGGCGGACCCGAAGGAGTGGTGGAAGGTCTTCAACGACCCTGTCCTTGACTCCCTCATCCAGACGGCCCACAAGCAGAACCTCACCTTGCAGATGGCCGCGCTGCGCATCGCTGAAGCCCGCCTCCGCAACAGCCTCGTGTGGCTGATGGAACTTAGCCCAATCCCCTTGGGGCCGTCCGCCTCGTACACGCATCTGAAGCACAGCACAACCGTGAGGCCCGACGTCAGTGTAACCTGGCCGAACCCACCTCCCCCCCTGGCGGGCATCATCAAGAGCCAACTGCCGCAGGTCAGCGTGTCGCCCGAGATCGACAAATACAGCGGTGACATCAGCATCCTCTGGAAGCCCGACATCTGGGGCGCGACCCGCCGCAGGATCCAGGCGACCGCAGCGATGGTGGCGGCGGAATTCGCCAGCTACGATGACGCGCTGGTCGCCCTGGTGGCCGAAGTCGCCTCCACCTACGTCCGCATCCGGGCCTGTGACGAGCAGCTCGGTGTCCTACGGGAGAACATCGCCCTTCAGGAGAAGCTTCTGAAAGGGGCGCAGGACCGCGCCGGCAAGAACCAGGCGAGCGAGGCGGACGTGCACCTGGCTACCGTGCTCCTCCGCGACACGCAGGCGAAGGTGCCGCTGGTGGAGACCGCCCTGCGCGAATCCGAGAACGCCCTCTGCGTCCTCCTGGGCAAAGCGCCCGGCGACATCCGGACCGAACTCGGCGCTGCACGGCCAATCCCAATCGCTCCCGCCAAGGTGGCCGTGGGCGTTCCCGCAGACCTGCTTCGCCGGCGGCCCGACGTCCGGCGGGCCGAGCGCGAAGCCGCCGCGGCCTGCGCACAGATCGGCATCGCCAGGGCGAAGCTCTACCCATCGCTCGATCTGTTCGCCATGTTCGGCGTCGCATCGAGCTTCACCAGCAAACTCTTCGACTCGGCCAGCCACACCTCGGCCTATGGCGGCAGCAGCTCCTGGAACATCTTCCTCTACCCAGCCACGATCCAGATGATTCGTGATGCCGACGCCCAGTATCAGGGGATGATCCTGGCGTACCAGGAAACTGTCCTCCAGGCCGCTCGAGAGGCGGAGGACGCGGCCACCCGGTTCGCGAAATCGCATGACCGCCTTCAGGTGCTCAGCGAGGGCGTGAGCGCGTCGAAGCGCGCCGCCGACGTTTCCACCGCGAAGTACCAGGACGGCTCCGTCGCATTCCCGATGCCGCTGGAATCCCTGCGGTATCTCGAATCCGAGCAGAGCCAGATGATCGAGACACGTGGCTCGGTTGCCCTGAACTTGATCGCCCTCTACAAAGCCCTCGGCGGCGGCTGGGAAATCCGCCAAGGCCAGGAGCTACTCTCGGACGAGAACCGCCAACAGATGCGGTCGAGGACCGACTGGAAGACATTCCTTGGCCCGCACAACTTGAAGACCAAGGAAGAGTAAGGAGTGGCCAAGTGTATCTGTTCTCGGAGAAGTTCCTTGAGGACCTGGTGGCGCGTGTCACCGGCCCGATGAGTTTCCGGTTCATCCTCCAGCCCGCCATCGCGGTCGCGCTGGGGATTCGGGACGGTCTGATGGACGCGAAGGCGGGCCTGCCGCCCTTCATCTACGACCTCGTCTTCAAGCCCAAGGACCGCGAAAGGCAGCTCAAGAGCGCGCTCCATCGGCTCCTGACCCCGATCATCCTGGCGACCATTCTGGACGCCATCGCGCAGTACCTGATCTCCAAGCAGATCCGGCCACTGATGGCTTTGCTCGTGGGCACGTTCGTCATGGGGCTGCCTTACGCGGTGGCCAGGGCCATCACGAACCGGATTGCGTCCAGGCTACGGAGTGCTCCGGGCTCACCCCCAACCGCGCAGTGAGGGAACCCCTCTGTGGATGCCAACACACGCTCCATCTCGGCCAGCACGTAGGGTCCGAGAATCCATCGCGGCCATGAACCGCAGCGCGCTCCAGGCGGGACGGTGCGCGGCGGGCGCTGGTATCGTTGTTGGTGGACTACCGGCGGATGCCTGTGACGCCGTAGGGTCCGAATATTCGTGCGTGCTTTGTAAGTTATAGTCGCCGCTGGAGTTATGCTATCGTCCGCGCCGGGCGCGGTCGAAGGGCATTCCGGAGGAGATCACGTGGCGCAGGACGGCTCCCGGAGGCTCAACTGGGCAGGCCTCCCGCTGATCGTAACAGTCGCGCGGCGGCCTGACGCCCCGCGGCACGTCCGCGACATCGAGTCCGGAACCGAGAGAGCAGGCCGACTCCGCGCGCCGTACCAGAGTCATCCGGCAACGCCGCGACAACCCCCAGCGTCAGCTCCGCCAGAAGGCAGTCGCCAATGGAACGGGCTGCCTTTCTGGCCCGCGATCAATCTCTGAACCCTGCGGTCTTTTGGATGCGCGATGCTGCGGCGCGTCAACGCTCGTTTCACGCATTGCCTCACATGTCGGCGTAACGCCATAGCTGCAAGAGTCTTATGGCTGCGTGCAGTGAGTTGCTCGGCGGCAACATGGCCATGTGCCATTCCCACTTAAGTCTAGTTATAGCAAATGGTTAGCTATGTCGCGAGACCGCAACATGCCCCGGCGAGGCCTGGAACGGTCGGGATCTGCGACATGGTCGGCGCGACTCTAAGTGCCTGATAGCTCAAATGATATGGCGCTGCATTGCAGTTCGTGGCGCCTGTGTGTGTTCCGCGCAACTTGCAGGGCTGCGCTCCCCCTGCGCGCAGGGCGCATGGAGTGAGCCTATGGATAGAATATAAACGTAGGATTGCTAAGCAGTTACGCTCCGCAGAGTTTGTGGCGTTGGCGGCGCGCCACTGGCACGGTAATTGCTGGGTTAACACTCACTTGTGGTTGTGGATGTAAGCGGCCATTGCCGCATGGGTCAAATGGTCATAGAAGACAGGGAACACTCGCACATGACGTCGCACTCAAGAGTTGGCTTGTTGGGCACCCTCGTGCTGGCGTTGGCCCTCCCGGTCTGGGCCGGGCTCCTCGAATGGGATGCCGACGGCATGCAGCCCGTCGGGGGAGGGGGCGGAGGGTGGGTGACACCGCTCCAGCTACGCCAGTGGTATAGCCCAGCAGGCTACTCCCAATGGAACAACGCGGCCCTTGACGATGTCCTCTTCCAGTACACCGCCGGCACTGTCGTCACCGAGCTGCCCCTCAACGTTCACAACATCACCTTCAACGTCAGCGGCTACACCCTCGGCGGCTATGCGCCCATCACCCTCGGGGGCGTCACCCCAACGGTCACGGTCACTGACCCCACCGGGGCATCCACGAGCACCCTGGCGACAATCTCGGCCCCTATCTTCGGCACTGGCGGCCTCACGAAGGCCGGGCCAGGCATCCTCGCCCTCAGCAACAACCCCGCCGGCGTCCCCTACATCCCCAACAGCTACGCCGGCGACACGACCGTCAACGCGGGGACGTTGCGCGTCACCACCAACAACGTCATCCCCGACGGCGTGGGGAAGGGGAACGTGAACGTGGCCGCAGGCACGACGCTGGAGTTCAGCGCCGCCGTGAGCGAGACGATCAACGGGCTGAACGGCGCGGGAACGGTCAATGCCACGACGGCCACGGCCAACTTGTACGTCGGGAACAACAACGCCGCGGGCGCCTTCTCTGGCGTCATCAGTGGCGCGCTCAACCTCACCAAGATCGGCGCGGGCACCCAGGTGCTCACCGGCGCCAACACCTACACGGGGACCACGACCCTCGGCGCAACGGGCAGCACACAACTCACCGGCGGCACCCTCGAGCTTTCGGGCGCCAGCGGCCGCCTCGCCTCCGCCGCGGCCAACACCATCGGCATCGGCGGCACCCTGCGCCTCTCCAACACCTCGGCGGCGAACAACGCCGACCGCCTCGGCGCCGGCGCCCTCACCATGTACGGCGGCTCCCTCGAGCTCCGCAACGACGGCTCGGCCGCCAACTACTCAGAGTCCGTCGGCACCCTCGCCCTCACGGGCGGCGGCTCCACCATCCGCGCCGACCAGGCGCCCGTCGGCAACACCTCCACCCTCACCTTCGCCGCCGTAGCGGGCGGCCTCACCCGCTCCGCGGGCGCGACCGTCAACTTCGTCGGCACCGGCCTGGGCGACGACAACCGCAACCGCATCGTCTTCTCCACCGCCCCAACCCTCGACGACGGCATCATGGGCGGCTGGGCAACCGTCAACGGCACCGACTTCGCCCGCTACCCCGGCACCGTCACCTCCGTCGCCGCACTCGCCGCCTACAACACCGGCGCCGAGGGCACCTGGGTCGCCGCCAGCAACGTCAAGGTCTCCAGCGGCACCACCACCCTCACCGCCGACCGCGCGATCAACTCGCTCAACTTCGCCCAGACCGCTGACACGACGGTTGACGTAGTTGCGGGCCAGACCCTTCGCGTCGAGACCGGCGGCATCCTCGTCTCCGGCGCCTACAACGGCTCCATCACCAACGGCACCCTCACCGCGGGCACCGGCGCCAACACCGCCGGCGAACTCATCGTCCACCAATACTCCCCCAACGACTTCACCATCAGTTCCACCATCGCCAACAACGGCACCGGCGTCGTGAGCCTCACCACGACCGGCACCGGCGTCACCGTCCTCTCAGGCCCGCAGACCTACACCGGCGCGACGACGATCAACGGCGGCACGCTGCGGCTCACCAACCCGCCACCCGCCGCCCCGACCTCCCCCGTCGCCGCCAACCTCCTCTACTGGCTCGACCCCAGCAACATCTCGACGCTCTGGCAGGACACCGCGGGCACCATCCCCGTGACGGCCAGCGGCCAGTCCGTCGCAAGAATTGACGACCTGAGCGGCAACGGCCGCAACTTCACCCAGGCCACCGCCGCCAACCGGCCCATTTACACTCCGAACGCTCTGAACGGCAACGCGGTGCTCCGCTTCGACGACGTTGACGACCGCCTCTCGTACACCGCCGCCGTCACCAGCCCCCAGAGCGTCTTCATCGTGAACAGAGTTGCGGCGTACACCTCCCTGGACGGCATCTGGGGCTCCGACAACCCGGCCGACACGGGCATCCGCGAGGTCAGCGCCACCGCCTGGCAGCACCCCGGCAACGCAAACGACTTCACGAACCCCGGCGGCTCCGCCATGTACATCAATGGCGTCGCCGGTAACAGCTTCGGAGGCCTTGGCACCCCCCATGTTCTTGAAGCAATGCGCAGCGCCGCCATCGCGTTCACAACGACCCACCTGGGCGGGTACTACGCCGGGCGTTACCTCGGCGGCGACATCGGCGAGGTGCTCGTCTACGGCACGGCGCTGAGCGCGGCCGAGCGCGTGGCCAATGAGAACTATCTCCTCGCCAAGTGGCTCGGCATCCAGCCCGGCGTCCTGCCGAGCAACACTGCCGTCACGCTCAACGCCGGCACGCTCGACCTCAATGGCGTGAACCAGACCATCGGCTCCCTCGCCGGCGCAGCCGGCTCCACCGTCGCACTCGGCGGCGGCACACTCACCGTCGGGCTAGACAACACCTCCACCGCCTTCGGCGGCACCATCACTGGCGCCGGCAACCTTGTCAAGGTCGGCGGCGGCGCGCTCCAGCTCCTCGCCCCCAACTCATTCACCGGCACCACGACCGTCCGCGGCGGCGTCCTCGCCGCCCAGGACCCCGCCGCGATTCCTGGAGCCGTCGTCGTTGATGCCGGCGGCGAGCTGGCTATCGCCAACTTCGCGTTCAGCAACGCCCTCACCCTCAACGCCGGCGGCACCCTGAGCGCCCGCACCTACATCCCGCCCGCCGCCACCCCGCCACCCGGCGCAACCCCCTACACCACCACCATCACAGGCCCCGTCACCATCGCAGGCAATGCAACCGTCGCCGTCCGCGACTATGCCGCCACAGGCACCGGCGCCGTCATCAACCTCATGAGCAACCTGACCGGCTCCGGCAGCCTGACGATCAACGGCCCCACCGGCGGCTCCGGCACCCTCATCCTCGCCGGGAACAACAGCGGCTATTCGGGCAACTATACGGTCAACAACCTCGCCGTCCTCGAACTCCTCGGCACACAGGCCAAGGGCAGCGGCTCCGTCACCCTCAACAGCGGCGGCACCGTCCGCACCAGCGTGGACCCCGGCGCGGCCAGCCTCGGCCCCGACGGCGTTACCTCCTTCTACTATAACTTCGGCAGCAGCGCGGGCAACACCAACCGCTTCGCATCCGACCTCCTCGTCTCCCCCGCCCGCGTCTTCTCCCGCACCGACCCGAACATCAACATCCCGTGGAACGCGGGGACCAACCCCTACGGCGTGGCGCCCGGCGGCGGCTACCCCTTCACCCCGATGCCCAACTGGTCCGGCCAAGGCATCAACATCGGCGTCCTCTCACGCGGCATCTTCTACGTCGCCACCCCCGGCGACTACACCTTCTATGCGGGCAGCGACGACCCCGGCTTCCTTTATATTGATGGCCTCCTGGTCGCCTCGCCGAACGTCAACGAGGTCTCCACCTCACCCATCACGCTGGCGGCCGGCTGGCACAGCATCGTGATGCGCATGACCCAGGGCGGCGCCGCCGGCGGCATGACCGCCTACTACTCCGGCCCTGACACCTCTGGCGACAAGATTCTCGTCGGCGGCATCCCAGGCACCCTCAAGACAGGCTCACTCACCCCCTTCAACCTCGGCCCACTCACCATCACCGGCGGCACGGGCACGGTCGACATGGCAGTGGACACGAACGTCTCCACCCTCAGCCTGGCCAGCGGCTCCACCCTCCAGGCCACCAGCCCGGGCCTCTACACGCTGACCGTCAATGGCCCGACCACCCTCGCGGGCAACGTCAACATCAACGCCGTCACCGGCGACATCGTGTTCAACGACACGATCGGCCCCGCATCGGCCTACACCGTGACCCTCGGCGGCGGCTACCTTGTCACCTTCAACGCCCCCAACCTCTACACTGGCACCACCACGGTCAACAGCGGCCAGCTCGTCCTCAACGAGAGCAGCGTGCCCGGCAACGCCATCGCCGGCAACCTCACCATCAACGCCGCCAACAGCGAAGGCCCCGTCTCAAACGTCCGCCTCCTTCAGTCCAACCAGATCGCCGACGGCTCGACCGTGACCATGTCCAACGGCATCCTCGACCTCGGGGCGAACAACGAGACCATCGCCACCCTCGCGGGGACCCCCACCAACTGGTGGAGCACGAAGGTCATCGGCACCGGCACCCTCACCGCCACATCCGTCACCCTCACCCAGGGCGAGATCGCCGCCGCCCTCTCCACCGCGGGCGGCATCAACCGCAACACCGCCACAGCCGGCCCCCTCATCCTCTCCGGCAACAACACCTACACAGGCCAGACCCTCGTGGGCGTCCTCGCCGGCGGCACGGCCTCGCTCCTCAACATCCGCAGCAACAACGCCCTCGGCGCAACCGGCCTCGGCAACGACACAATCGTCTACTCCGGCGCTCAGCTCCAGACCCAGGGCGCCCTCACCAGCCCCGAAGCCATCACCATCAACGGCATCGGCGTCCAGGACGTCTACCAGACCGCCGTCGCCGGCAGCGGCGCCCTCCGCAATGTCGGCGGCAACAACACCCTCGCCGGCCTCGTCACCCTCGGCTCCGCCTCCACCATCCAGTCCGACACCGGGAATCTGACCCTCGCCAACCTCAACGCCGCCACCAACGCCCTCACCCTCCAGGGCGCGGGCGGCATCACCTTCAGCGCCGCCCCCTCCAACCTCGGAGCCGTCACCAAGAGCGGCACCGGCGCCGTCATCTTCGGCTACGACGTCGGTCCCGCCGGCTCCATGCCCGCCGCCTCCTGGACCTGGAACGCTGGCGTGCTGGGCTTCAGCGGCACCCAGAGCCTCGGCGCCGTCACGATCGGCACCACCGCTCCCGCCGCCGCAACCACCTGGCGCTTCAACTCCGACCCCGGCGCGGGAACCACCGTAACTGTGCCGACGGGCACCGTCCTCCAGGCCGGCTACGCGGCCGACCAGAACCTGCTCAACCGCATCGCGGGCGCATCGGCCGGCACCCTCGCCCTGATGGGCGACGACAGCAACAACCTCAACTTCGCCGCTCTGCCCAACCTCAGCCTCGGCGCGGCCGGCACCAGCCTGGTCACGTACTCCGGCACCCTCACGCCCGGCGCCGCCGGCTACAACCTCGGCGGGGGCGGCGGCGGGGCCGGCGGCCTCACCGTCACTTCCCTTCTCTCCGGCGCCAACGCCCTCAACGTCAACGGCAACGTCACCCTCCCCGCGCCCAACACCTTCACGGGCGCCGTGACGCTGAACGCCGGCGTCACCCGCATCTTCAACAACGACCAGCTCGGCAACCCCGCCAACGTCGTCACCCTCAACGGCGGCACGCTCCAGCTCGCCACCGTCACCAGCTCGCCCGGCGGCGAGTACCTCCAGCTCGGCAACGTCGTCGGCGGCGGGGCGCGCACCATCGTCGTCGGCGCCGGCGGCGGCACGATTGACGTGCCCGCCCTCTCCAGCGGCTACAGTGGCGCCGCAATCACAGGCCCCAACGCCCTCACCGGCTCCGGCACCCTCACCAAGACCGGCCTCGGCTTCCTCTTCGTCGTCGAGCCCCAGAACTTCTCCGGCAACCTCGTCATCGGCCCCAACGGCAACCAGGTGGACATCCGCGGCATGGGCGCCATGCCCAACATCGCCAGCGTCACGGTCAACCAGTCGTCCTACCTGAACGTGGACAACTGGAACCGCCTGATGACCCGCCAGTACCCGAGTTCCCAGGACAACGGCAACTACGCGAACAACAACATGTTCAACGACGCGGCGACCATCCTGCTCCAGGGCGGCCGGCTGATGTACACCGCGCGGAACACGGGGACGACGACGGAGACCTTCGGGGCAACGACGTTAGGCGTGGGCCAGTCAGAAATCCGCAACACGCGAACGGGCGGCGGCGGCTCCGACCTCATCATCACCAACCTCATCCGCAACTATGGCGGCGGCACCGTCACATTCACCACCCCGAATAACACCATCGGCCAAGGCGGCGACAACCCGCGGTTCATCCTCCAGGCCATCAACGGCACCCCGACCCCAGCTAATCCCACCTCGATGTTTGTCGGCGCTTGGGCAGTGGTCGGAGCAGGCGATTTCGCGGCCTACTACAACCCCACTGCCATAGGCCAGGCCGGCGGCGTGGGCGCCTATGGCGCCGGCGGCTTCCCAGCCTACACCGCCCTCAGCACCACGGTCGCCCCCGGCGGCGGCGGATGGGCCACCGGCAACATCGGCAGCGCGGCGGGCGACGTCAATCTCGGCACCCCCGGCGCAGCACAGAACTTCGTCGTCGGCGCGCTCCGCCTCGCCGGCGCCGCCACCCGCAACATCGCCTTCCTCAACACCACCAACCTCGACACCCTCTACGTCGAGAGTGGCGGCATCCTCTCCGACAACAGCAACAACGCCCGCAACATCGGGAACCAGACTGTTGGCAGCCGCCTCACCGCAGGCCCCGTCGGCCTCAGCGGCAACTACGAACTCTTCCTCCACAACAACCAGAACACGATGGCCATATACTCCAATATCATAGACAACCCGGCCGGCGGCATGGTCCGCCTCGTCAAGGACCTCGACGCCACGGTGGTCCTCAACCCCACCGTCACCCGCTCCTCGACCACCGTCAGCGGCAGCCCGAACGTCACTCTCGCTTCCGGCACCACGGGCAACCTCGTGGTCGGCATGCCCGTCGCCGGCACAGGCATCCCCGCCGGCGCAACCATCGCCAGCATCACCAACACCACCCAGTTCGTCCTCAACATGAATGCCACGTCCAGCGCCACGAATACCCTGACCTATTACTACACCAACACGTACTCCGGCGGCACGCTCCACGAGCGCGGCACACTTGAGGCCCAGACCGCCGGCTCGCTCGGCTCGGGCTTCGTCACCGTCAAGAACTCCCGCCTCAACCTCAATGTGGCCGGCACCACCAGCGGCACCGGCACCTTTGGCGGCTTCCAGGCCATTGACAACGGCGAAATCTACCTCAACAACGCCAACTGGGGTGTGGGCGGCGGTAACATCCTGAACACGATCAACACGGGCGACCGCTTCATCATCGAGGCCGGCAGCACCATCATCGGCCCCAACGCCCGCAACGCCAACCAGGGCCTCAACGCACTCACCCGTGTCTACGCCGCCCCAACCGCCGCGGGCGAAATCCAGCTCATGCCCGACGCCATCGTCGGACACCAGAGCTTCTCCAACGACAACCTCAACGGCCTCGGCGTCCAGACCATCAAGAACCTCGGCACCGCCGCAGACCTCTACTTCGGCCTCAGCGGCGACTCCAACGCCGGCGTCTACGAGAGCATCACCATCGGCTCAGGGACCCCCTGGAAAGGCATCTCGACCGACCGCAACTCCCGCTCCTGGATCCAGGGCACGATCAACGCCAACAGCGACTTCTACCTCCAGGGCCTCCTGCGCGACAACGGCCTCGCCGTCCTCAACATGGGCGGCACCGGCAACAACTCCTGGGCCATCGTCAACAACGCCGGGAAGCCCATCAACGCCTTCGTCGTCGGCCAGGTCACTCTCAACGACGACGTCTCCCCCTCGATGCCGACGGACCTCACCTACGTCGTCACCCCCGGCGCAATCCTCTCGCCCAATTTCAGCAACTCCCTCGGCAACCCCTCCGTCTACCCAGGCACAGGCTACGCCAAGGTCCTCGTCCAGGCCGGCGGCACCCTCGACCCCGGCAACTTCGTCGGCATCGGCTGGACCGCCAACCAGCCCTACAACGTCGCCTACCCCGTCCCAGGCCCCCTCAACGGCGGCCAGGTCACTATCGAGCCGGGCGGCCGCATCCTCATCAACGACGCCTCCGGCATCGGCTCGGGCCAGGCCGGCAACATCACGATGAAGACCGACTCCATCATGCACCTCGGCACGGCCAACGCCTTCTTCGGCATGGACCCCGTCACCCACATGATCAACCCCGGCCAGTTCGTCTACGAGCCGGGCGCCATCATCCGCATGGAGACCAGCAACGTCTACGGCATGAGCCAGTTCATCTCCAGCGAGCCGAATGGCGACCGCGTGGTCTACGAGATTTACAACGCCGACCGCAACCTGACGAACATCACCAACCCCTTCATCCTCCCCGCCCCGGGGAGCGTCCTCATCGCCCCCGAGAACATCACCATCGCCAACGGCGGCATGGTGACCAACGACTCGAACGACCGCACGCTCCAGGAGGGCCGCGGCCGCCTCATCCTCGGCGACGGCGCAGTCCTCGCTGGCACGAACCAGACGTACATGAACATACAGGAAGGCATGAACTGGCTCCCCGGCGCCACTATCACGATCGGCTCCAACCGCTGGATTGACGGCAACCCCAAGCTCGGCGCGGCCCAGTTCACCGGCCCCAACAGCAACGTCGGCGACGCGACGAACACCGTCGTCGTCATTGACGGCGCCCAGCTCTCCCTCGGCGCCTCCAACACCTTCCCCGACGCCGCCAACATCAGCCTCCCCGCCGCCGTCACCGTCTGGCCCCCGGCCTACAACCCGCCGAGCGGCTACATGCCGCCCAACGCCATCTCGTATCAGCCCGGCAACGGTTCCACCCTGCTCCTCAACAACAACGTCGGTCCCACCGTCTCCGAAGTGGTCGGCACACTCACCGGCAACGGCGGCGTCCTCGCCAACCAGGACAACTCTTTCCTCACCGTGGGCTGGGGCGCCTCCGCCGACTTCACCTTCAATGGCGTCTTCAAGAGCTCGGCCGCCAACCGCAACGCCGGCCTCGTCAAGGTCGGCTCCACCAAGATGACCCTCACCGGCCAGAGCGACTCCCTGGCCGACCTGTATGTCCTCGGCGGCGAACTCGCCCTCGCGGGAGCCGGCGCGGTCAACTTCACCAACGTCCGCGTCGCCGAGACCGGCACACTCACCCTCGACAACAGCGTGAACGCCCTCAACAACCGCCTCAGCTACGGCGGCACCCTGCGCAACATCGCCGGCCAAGGTGGCGTCCTCAACCTCATCGGCAACAACACCACCCCCGTCACCGAGACCATCGGCACCCTCTACACCGGCGGCTCACCCACAGGCGGCCTGAGCTACCTCAACGTCACCCCCGGCACCGCCGATACCACCTTCGTCGCAACAACGATTGAGAGCTACACCGCGGGCGGTCGCCAGTCCACCTGGGTCTTGCGCTCGCCCACCCTCGGCAACCTCCCCGGCACCTACGACGCGGCCAATAACTACACCAATAACATTGGCAACCTCACCAACGGTCTCATCCGGGCCACCACGCCGAACCTCTGGGGCAGCGGCGGCATCGTCGGCTCGGGAATGGGCATCGCAGGCTCCGCAGGCACCCCCGTCGCCAGTACCCGTCCCGACCTCTTGGGCACTACGAACCCCACCGGCCAAGGCGTCGGCTTTGTCACACAAGACGTCAGCAATCAGGCGACCGTGGGCTTCCGCCTTCTCACCGCCGCCGAATACGCGCCGGCCTTCCTCGATAACATGAACTCTAACCTCAACATCAGGCTCACAGGCACGGCCGCGACAAGCGGCGACACCCGCTTCCAGACCCTCACGATGACCCCTGGGAGCACGCTGAACATCACGGGCACGCTGCCCTACAATCTCACGCCTTCGCGCGTCCACCTCAACTCCCCAGGCATTTTTGTCGAGGCTGGCGGCACGGCCACCATCAACGGGTCAGGCACCTGGCTCCAGGCCCTCGGCAGTTCCTCGCTCTACCTCCACACCCAGGGCGACCTGAACCTCAACGCCATCGCCTTCTCCGACACGGGCATCGTCAAGACCGGCCCCGGCACTCTCGCCTTCGGCCCAGGGGCCGCCAGCGCCTGGCGCGGAACCTTCACGATTGACGACGGAACCGTCACCCTCGGCCCCAACAACTCCTTCTACGTCGTCCGCGGCCAGAACAACTTCTCCGGCTACAACCTCAGCGTCAACGGCGGCACGCTCGACCTCGGCGGCAACAGCCAGATCGTCAGCGCCCTCAACAGCGCCAACTGGCTGCCCTACGGCGCTGCCGCCGGCGGCACCATCACCTCCGCCGCCCCAGCCACATTCGCCGTCCAGGGCGGCGGCACCTTCTCCGGCGGCTTCGCAGGCGCAGTGAGCCTCGACAAGCTCTCCAACAACACCCTCACCCTAACCGGCAACAACCCCACGACCGGGCCGCTCCTGGTCCGCCAGGGGACCCTCGTGCTCCGCGACGAGGCACTCTTCGCCAATACGCCCCAGGTGGACATCAACTACGGGACGCTCCAACTTGAGAACGGCTACCTGGCGGCCTACAACAACCGCATCAACCCCGCTGCCACAGTGAACATGCGCGGCGGCACTCTCGACCTGCGCGGCGGCCCAGGCGCCTACTCGCAGGAGAGCCTCGCCGTCGTGAACCTGCTCGGGGGCCAGAACACCGTCAACATCAACGCGGGCGGCAGCGGCGTCGGAGAGATCGTCGTCGGCAACCTCGTCCGCAGCCCCGGCACCTTCCTCAGCCTCACCACCGGCTATGGCTTCATCGGCACCCCGGGCACCGACACAACCGCCGACCGCCTGGTGCCCACCAACATCAACGGATTGCCCACCGCTAACACCAACGGGATCCTCGGTGGTTGGGCCATCGTAGGCGGCGACCACTTCGCCACGTATCTGCCCGGCCAGGGTCTCGGCGCACTCAGCAACACCACCGACGGCTTCGCCAACTACGACTCCGGCGACGTCACCCAGGCCCTCGCCTGGCAGAACGTCAACGACGGCACCAGCCGCACCATCCCCGTCAGCCGCACCGTCAACTCCATCCGCAACGCCCCCAACGCCGCCAACACCTGGACGCTCTCCTCCGGCGTCACCCTCACCGTCGCCAGCGGTGGCATCCTCACCAATAACAACAACGTCTTCACATACACCGGCGGGACCCTCACCTCCGGCACCAACGAGCTGGACGTGTGGGTCAACCAGAATAACACGGTCTTCAGCAGCGTCATCGCCGACGGTCCCGCGGGGTCCGTCAGCCTCGTCAAGGGCGGCGGCGGCACTCTTACCCTCCAGGCCAACAACACCTACACCGGCACCACCTACGTTGACGGCGGCACACTCACCCTCAACCGCACCGGCGCGAACGGCACCACCGATGTCGCCGTCCCCGGCAACCTCGTCATCCACAACGCCACAGTCAGCGAAAGCCTCCCCAGCCAGATACGAGCCACGGCGGATGTGACGCTCTACGCCGGCGCTGTGCTCAATATGCGCGATGCCGTCGTCACCGAGACCCTCAACTCCCTCACCCTCATCAACAACGGCGGCGGCACGACCAACAATGTCCCCATAGTCTCCCGCGCCAACCAGCAGGCCACCGCGGCCCTCAACCTCACCGCCCCTGTTGCCATCACCGCCATCAGCGACAACGTGACCAGCACGCCCAGCATCAGCCAGAACCTCGGCATCGTGAACTTCGCCCGCGTCGGCGCCCAGACCATTGACGTCCAGGGCTCCTCGCCCCTCGGCCTCGTCTTCAACGCCGCCATCGGCACCGTGCCCACCGGCGTCTCCGAGGGTGGCCTGGTGAAGACAGGCCCCGGCGTCCTCCACCTCGGCGGCAACCTCGCCAGCACGTTCGGCAGCCCCGGCGTCCTCACCGATGTCTTCAACATCCAGCAGGGCATCGTCCGCGTGGACACCACGGGCGCAGCCGCCGCCAGCAGCCGCCTCGGCTCCAACTTCGCCAACACCGTCGTCCAAAGCGGCGCAGGAATCGTCGCGCGCGCCAGCAACGCCAACCCAATCTTCGGCAGCATCCGCCTCAAGGCCGGCAGCTTCCTCGGCGTCTCCGAAGGCGACAGCACCTTCGGCGCCGCCACCACCAGCATCCCCAGCCAGTCGCTCCTCAACGTCGCAGGCGATGCGACCATCTACGTCGCCGACTATTGGCTCCAGCAGACCCACGGCTACACCATCAACCTCAACAGCAAGCTCACCGGCAGCGGGAACATCAACCTGATCGGCCCGCAGATCACCAGCGCCGTCGGCACTCTCCGCCTCGGCAACAACATCACCGACGACCCCGCCGTCGGCGGCATCACCCCCGGCGCCAATGACTATTCCGGCACCATCACCATCAACACCAACGCAGTCCTCCTCGCCCAGGCCACGGCGAGCGCCGTCACGGGCAACCAGCTCGGCACCGCCACCATCAACCTCGCCGGCGGCACCCTCGCCCTCCGCGACAACAACTCCGTGAACTACGGCAACAACGTCATCCTCTCCGCCAACTCCTTCATGAACGCCAACAACGCCGGCGCGAACACCGGCAACACCATCACTCTGGGCACCCTCACCGTTCCCAGCGGCGCCCCAGCCCTCACCACGACGTTTACCGCGGGCGACAACATCAACACCGTGAACAACAACTACCAGATCACGTTCGCCTCGATTGACGGCGCCGGCACCCTCGTCAAGGGCGGCCACCAGATCATCAACATCAACGGCTACGCGGGTACCTTCTCCGGCAACCTCGAGGTCGCCGGGCCGCAGGGCATCGCCGTCCAGCCCTCCGCCAACCTCCGCCTCAATGCCGCCACGAACAATATCAACAACCTCAACATCAACGGCATCTTCTCCCCCACGGCCGGCACCACCCTCAACGTGGCGAACACCCTCCGCGTCGGCGACAACGCCGGGCAGGTCATCAACGGCACCTACGGCTTCGCCAACGGCGCCATCACCGGCGCGATGTCTGTCCCCAGCACGGCCACCGTCACCGCCAACATCCTCGACAACAGTGGCATCATCGGTTCCACGGGCGGCAACGCCACCCTCACCGCCACGACCCTCCGCGGCACTGGCCTCTACCAGACCTGGGGCCAGCCCCTCACCCTCGTCGGCTCGCTGGCCGATGGATCGTCACCCACCATCCTCAAAGTGGCGGGCAACAACGTTGTGACCTTGCAGCCCAGTGGCCCTGGCACCAGCACCGGCGGCACGGAGGTCCAGAGCGGCACCTTCCGCCTCGCCCCCACTGCCGCCGTCACCAACCCCCTGGGCACTGGCGACGTCGAGGTGCTCGCCTACGCCCCGCCCACCGTCACCGCCGCCACAAGCGCGACCCTCCAGTTGAACGCTGCCGCAGGCGCCATCGTCCAGAACTCTAACGTCGTCAACAGCGGCCTCGTCCAGGTCACTGCGGGCTCTGTTACCATCGGCGGCACGATCAGCGGCCCGGGCGCCGGCGCCTACGTACCCGGCTTGCTTGAGAGCCTGGGTGGCACCTGGAATGCCACGACCCCCCAGGGCACCGCCAACTTCGGCATCAAGTCCGAACCCCGCATGGGCAACATGAACGTCGTCACCCAGGACCCGATCACAGGCTGGGGCAACAACCACACCTGGGTCTACAGCGGCCAGTTCTACGACGCCGACGGCTACTTCAGCTTCATCGAGAACATAGACGACAACGCCTATATCCTCATTGACGGCGTGCCGCGCCTGTCGAGCGCTGGCAGCGTCATCGCCAGCACCGCCATGATCGCCGGCCAGCGCGACAACACCATCACGGCCAGCCACAACACCGTCGGCGGCACGCTGAATTTCGGCATGGGCCCCAACGGCGACGGCTGGCACACCATCGAGATCAGGTTCAACAACGGCGGCGGCGGCGCCGGCCCCTGGGCAGCCATCGGGCCAAACGGCTTCGCCAACAACTTCGGCTTCGGCCTCAACACCGACGGCACCCGCGCCCTCGACGGCGCCCTCTACACGCGGCCCATTGACCCCGGCGACGCCTCCCTCTTCCGCACCCCCATCGTTGCGAAAGGCAACGTGCAGGTTGATGCCGGCGCCACCCTCAACGCCAACGCCATCACCCTCACCAACGAGCTCCGCCTCGCCGCAGGAGCGCCCGGCGGCTCATTCGGCCTCACCTCCGCCACCCCCAGCAACGTGGACAACCTCACCGTCACCGGCTCCTCCGGCTCCGCCAACCTCGCCGCAGTGGCCGGCGCGCCCCTCACCATCAACACCGCCCTCACCATCCCCAGCGGCACCACCCTCAACGCCGGCGTCCCCGCCGACCTCATCGTCGCCGGCAACACCACAGGAGCCGGCACTCTGAACCTCAACAACACCAACGTCACATTCCCCGGCACAACCACGCAGTCCTCCTCGGTCAATATCGCAGGGACTGGCAACCTGATCAAGAACGGCCCCGACGTACTGAACCTGGCCGGGAGCAACACCTACGCAGGCGCGACCCTCATTAACGATGGCACTCTGAGGCTTGGGGCCCTGCTGCCCGCCGGCGCCGCGCTGTGGCTTGATGCCAGCGACCTGGCCAGCATCACGAGGGATGGCAGCGGCCGTGTGAGCCAGTGGAACGACAAGAGCGGTAACAACCGCAACGCCACCCAGGGGACGACCGCCGCGCAGCCCATATCGATCGTCAACCCCCTCGCCAAGGGTCAGTCTGTGATGCGCTTCGACGGCACCGACGACATGATGAACGTGGACCTCTCGTTCCTCGCCCCCAACAGCCGCTACACTATGTTCATCGTCGAGGGGCGGCTCAGCAACAAGAGCAACAACTACCTCCTTGGCACTGCGCCGGAAGCCACCAACCAGGGCCTCCACGTGGGCTACCGCAGCGACACACAATGGACCCTCGCCCAATACGGCAACGACCTCAACTCCGGCGCCATCCCAGGATACACCACCCAGCTCTTCCGCCTGTGGACCAACGAGCTCGACAACACCGGCCACTATATCTTCCTCGACGGCGTCCAGAACGCCAGCAACACCAACACCACGGGCCTGACCACAGCCACCTTCGGCAAGATCGGTGCGGGCGGCGCCGGCACCGGAAGATGGTTCCAGGGCGACATCACCGAGGCCATCCTGTACGCCACGGGCCTCTCCGCCACCGACCGTCTGGCGGTCGAGACCTACCTGAGAGCCAAGTGGTTCGGCAACCCCATCCCCGACACCTCGCCCGTCATCATCGCCCTCAACGCACTCCTCGACCTCAACAGCATCTCCGAGACCATCGGCTCGCTGGGCGGCGCGGGCAACGTGGCCCTCGGAAGCGGCACCCTCACCACCGGCGGCAACAACCAGACGACCATCTTCGACGGCATCCTCTACGGCACCGGCGGCCTAGTCAAGGAAGGCACCGGCGCCTTCACGATGAACGGCGCCAGCAGCTACACCGGCCCCACCACCGTCAACAACGGCTCCCTCTATATTGACGGCTCGATCGCCAGCAACGTCATGGCCAACGGCGGCCGCATCGGTGGCTCCGGCGTCATCAACGGCGCGGTCAACGTCGGCAACGCGCGCATCGGCGCCGGCACCAACGCCTCCACCGCCATCCTCACAATGGGCGACCTCACGATGACCACCAACAGCGTCCTCGAGGTGGCGATCGGCGGCCTCCTTGCCGGCACCGACTACGACCAGTTGAGCGTCCAGGGCCTCGTCAACCTCGCCGGCGCGATTGACCTCGGGCTCTTCTTCCTCCCCGGCAAGAACGACTTCTTCTTCATCATCGTCAACGACGGTGCCGACCCCGTCAACGGCATCTTCAACGGTCTGCCGCAGGACTCCAAGTTCGCCTTCGGCAGTGGCATTGAGTTCCAGCTCACCTACGTTGGCGACTACGCCACGAACTCCTGGTACGGCGGTAACGATGTCGCGTTGCGGCTTGTGCCCGAGCCCGGCACCCTCATCCTGCTGGCCCTCGGCGCGGGCGGCGCGCTCCTGCGCCGCCGAGCCAAGGTCCGGGCCCGTTAACCCCGTAGGGTCCAGAAACTCATCCGGCGAAATCGAGACGCTGCTCCTCGCTACCTGCTCTGCCGGCGGGTTGCGTTCGCCCTCGTGGGCGGGTCGAGAAGATCGCCGTGGACGGTGTGGCAGGAACCGAGACGCACGGACGCTGCACAGTCCAGCGCCGAACGGCTCGAGGCGGGGCTCGACCTCGCGGGCGTCAAGCCGCGCGGCGGTACGACTTCCGCAGGCCGCCTAGGCTCTCCTCGCAGTGGGCGTTCGCATTGGGTGCGTGGTAGGGAGTGGCCAGCGATTCCACGCCTGCGCTCTCTACCACCGCTTCGAAGTCCCCAGCGAAACACTTGTCCCGGTCATGCAGGAAGAAGCGGGGCCGAATACCCAAGTCCTCGCATTCCCACAGCACATTCCGCACCTGCTGCGACATCCAGCCGCTGTGCGGCGAGAAGGTCGCCTCGGCTGTCAAGGGTCACTGAACACCGGCCGGTCGGGGTCACTTGAAATCAGGCCATGTTGAGCGGAAGGGGACTGGTCGTTTAGCATCTCCCGCGAAAGGAGGTGCGGAATGGCCAACGACCTCAAGATGGCCAAAGTCAGTGCGATTCTGGAGTTACGGGAACGGGGCTGGACGTTCCGACGGATCGCCCGGGAGCTGGGGGTTCATCGGGACACGGTGTCGGGCCATGAGCGGGCCGCCGAGGGGCAGGCAAGAGCGGCCGAAGTGACCCTCGGCTCGGAAGGGCCTGAATCGGGGGAACAAGGCCGTCCGGCCCTGACGGTAGAGGTCTCCCCCAATCCAAAACCGGCCACCCTGACCCTCGGGGTCCAACCGGCCGAACCGGGCTCTGGTGCGCCCGGGGAGGCTCCCTCAAACCCGGCCAAAGTGACCCTCGGGGTTCTGGCCAGCCGAAGCCTGTGTGCGCCCTGGGAGGCGGTGGTCCAGGAGAAGCTGGAGCAGGGCCTCACGGCCCAGCGCATCTGGCAGGACCTGCGGGACGAGCAGGCCTTCCCCGGCAGCGATGAATCGGTGAAGCGTTTCGTGCAGCGCCTGGGGAAGGCCTCGCCCTTGCCCTTCCGGCGGATGGAGTGTGCGCCGGGCGAGGAGGCGCAGGTGGACTTCGGGCGCGGGGCGACCATCGTGAGTCCCGAGGGCCGACGGCGGACGTCCTGGGTGCTGCGGGTGGTGTTGAGCCACTCGCGCAAGGGCTACACCGAGGCGGTGTTCCGCCAGGACACGGAGACCTTCATCCGGGTGCTGGAGAATGGCTTCCGTGCCTTGGGCGGCGTGCCCAAGGTGCTCGTGATCGATCAACTCCGCACCGCTCGGGTCGCTCGCCAGCGGAGCCCTGTCTTCCGCACCGGCCGTGCCCAAGGTACTCCACCCAGCGACCCCCGTCAACTCCGAAGGAGACCTTCCCGCATGAATGCCGCCCTCTCCGACGCCCTGCGGCGCCTGCGCCTCTCGGGCGTCGTCCACACCCTCGACGTGCGACTTCAAGAGGCCACGGGCAATCACCTCTCCCACGCCGACTTCCTCGAACTCATCCTCGCCGACGAACTCTCCGTCCGGGCCGAGCGCCTCCACGCCCGCCGCGTCAAGGCCGCTGCCTTCCGCGACCTCAAGACCCTCGACGACTTCGACTGGCGCTTCAACCCCCCGGTCTCGCGCAAGACGATCTACGACCTCGCCACCGGCCAGTTCATCTGCGAGCGACGAGACATCCTGTTCGTCGGGCCGCCCGGCGTCGGGAAGTCGCATCTCGCGCAGGCCCTCGGCTACCAGGCCATCAAGCTCGGCCACCTCGTCTACTACACCTCCATCTTCGACCTCGTCCGCGACTTCCTCGAGGACGAAGCCCTCGCCGGCGCCAACCACACCCTCGCGCGCTACCTCAAGCCCGACCTGCTGATCATTGACGACATGGGACTCAAGCAACTCCCCAAACACTCGGGCGAATACCTCTTCGAGATCATCCTCCGCCGCTACGAAAACCGCTCCACCATCATGACCTCCAACCGTCCCCTGGAGGAGTGGGGCAAGCTCATCGGCGACGTCCCCGCCGCCACTGCGATCCTCGACCGCTTCCTTCACCACGCCGAGATCATCGAAATCACCGGCCGCAGCTACCGCCTTAAGGACAAAGCCCGCCGCAGCGAGAAAGACACTTGCAAGGAAGGCAAGGAAGCTGTCCAGTGGCGCACGGCCTCACCAACCTGGAGCGGCCTATTTTGACCCGACCCGCCCTGGCCGGTTTTGAAGCGACCCGTGACAGCCAGCCACTCTTCCATCTCGCTGTACACCCTTCTGACCTCCGAACGCAGACGACGGCGGGGGCATCCACCCAGAACCCCCTATTGTCGCCTCTGCCGCTCGGACAGTCCAAAGGGCGCCGCACTATTCGACCGCCCCTCCCTCGCCCGCCACCTGCCGCGCTTTTCAACCGACGTTCACAGTTTGAGGCGTTTTCAGGTGATGCAAACGGACCGTTTTCGCGCAGTATCAGATCCGGCCTTTCTGCCCACCCGGAGGGGCGGGAGGAAGGAAGGTTACCTTTCATTCCGCGTCTCCAGCCGGCTCGGTCGAGGGCGCGTCCGCTCTTGCCTGTTTGGTTGGCCCCACCAGCGTGAGTGGAATTTAACGATGACTTTCGATGGCTTCCGGCGTCGCCATAAGTCCTTGATTTCCAAGGGCGGGATAGGGCTTGAGTGCCCTATAATGGTCGGTACACGACATGCGGGGCAGGGCACACCCACGACTGGGCGTTAGGCCGATCAGCGCCTCTTGCTCGGTCGCTTGAAGTCTTCCTTCCGCAGGCCGTAGCGCTTCATCTTGTGGTGGAGAGACCGGGGGTCCATGCCGGCACGCTGCGCCGTTTCCGCGATTCCCCCTCCGGTCTCGCGGAGAAGCGCCGCCAGGTAGGCGCATTCGAGGTCAGTGACGGCTGCCCTTCGCACGTCGCTGAGGGGCTTGCTCAACCACTCCTCGGGCACGGCGTCCGGGGTGAGCGGGATGACCGCTGCCCCCGCGTCGGCCCCCGCAAGCTGGCCGCTGACGCCGATGGGCAGCTCGTCCAGGGTGATCTCCCGCCCGTTGGCGAGCAGCGCGGCCCGCTCGATCACGTTGATCAGTTCCCGCACATTGCCAGGCCAGGCGTAGCGGCACAGCGCCTGCAAGGCAGTGTCGGCGATCCCGTCCACCTCGCACGGGATGCGGGTCGAGAAGTGGTCAATGTATTTGTGCACCAGGCCGGGGATGTCCTCCCAGTGGTCGCGCAGGGGCGGGACGGTCAGGGTGACGACGCTGAGCCGGTAGAACAGGTCCTTTCGGAAGCGCTTCGCCTCGACGTCTTCCTCGAGGCTGCGGTTGGTGGCGGCCATCACGCGGACGTCCACGGGGATCGGCTGCTCGCTCCCCACGGGCTGAATCTGGTGGTCCTGGAGGAAGCGTAGGAGCTTGACCTGGACGTGGTAGGGCATGTCGCCAATCTCGTCGAGGAAGGCGGTGCCCTTGTGGGCGAGTTCGAGGAGCCCGCGGCGAGCCCGGGTCGCTCCCGTGAACGCGCCTTGCTCGTGGCCGAAGAGCTCGCTCTCCAACAGGTGTTCCGGCAGGGAGCCGCAACTGACCGTCACAAACGGCCCGTCGCGCCGGGGGCCTTCCGCATGGATGGCCCGCGCGAGCCGTTCCTTGCCCACCCCGGTCTCCCCGAGGATCAGGAGCGAGGTGTCGGTGTGCACGATCCGGCTGACGAGGTTCATGAAGACCCTCATCGTTGCGCTGGTCGAATCGAAGTCGGCCAACTGGGGCCGAACGACGTTCCAGTCGTCCACACGCCGGCCGAGCGTCAACTCGCGACGCTTGTTGAGGATAGTGCCGAGGACCCCCGCCAGCTTCGGGTCGGGCAACCCGGCGAGGAGCACGGCATCGGCGCCCGCGGCCAGCAGGTCCGCCGCCTCGTGCGGGTCATACCCGTCGGACAGGATGACCAGCGAGGGGGAGTCCGGGTGTTTCCGCAGCGTTCGGATGGTCCCGCAGGCAGGTTCTGGGAGCAGGGAGCGCTCGACGATGATGAGGTCGCACACATGGGGGAGCACCCGCTCCCACGAGCAGTCCCGCCCCCTCAGAGCGCGGATGACGGTGCTGAAAGGCAGCTCACCGGCGGTGGCGGCCCGATGGACCTTCCTACGCAGAACGGCATTGCGGACCGCCAGAATAACCCTCGCGATCATGGCCTTGGTGTCCTCCAATGCCTGTGAGCGCCGATTCTACGCGTGGCGCTGGGCGATGTCAAGAGTCGGCTTTCTCGGGATGAGGGGATAGCGCGAGCGCGAGGGTCGGGCGCGGCGAGTCCGATCGGCTTGCGGATCTCGGGCCTCACTTGCGCGCCGGCTGGTGCGACGATCGCCAGCCCTTTGGTCACTGATAGTCACATGTGCTTGCCAGCACAGGAGGTAAGCAGGCACATGAAAGTGAAGGCGTCGGCTGGCACGGGGTTTGCCCTTACAGGAATCATCCGCCGAGTTGTGACGCCGCCTGAGGCGATTGGGCCTTGCGGTTATCCAGGCGCACCCCAATCTCGGCAAGAGAGCCAAAGGTGTAACAAGAGGCCCCAGAAGGGCGACGGTCACAGGTTGGCCGGTCAGCCAGGGAGAAGCCATGAGGCAACGTAGTCCAGCCAGAGAGCTTCCTCAGAAGGGAAGGCCAGAGATGGCGAAATCGAACCTGTCCATGATCGGACGCGCGGCTAAGATGGCGACCCTCGGGGCCACGCGATGCACCGGCGACGTGGCCGAAGCGGTCCGGGGCGCCGCCCGGGACATCCTGCTGACGGCCGTGGACGGCGTCGCTCACGCCGGCATCGCTGCCGAGAAGGGCGCCGTGCAGATCGTGACGGGCGCCGTGCAGGGGGCGGCTGAGGATGGCGGGAAGGTGATGCTCGTCCTGAAATGGACGGTTCACAGCATGGTGGAGGCCGCACGGGAAGTCGGCGCGGACGTCGGCAGGACCGCGGTCGCGGCCGTCGGCGCAGGCATCGAGGCAGCCGAGAAGGTCGGCGCCGATGCGCGCCGCGCGCTCAAGCACGCGGTCGCCGGCGCCATCGAGGCGGCGGACGAGATCGACGGCAACGCCGCCAAGGTCGTGCGCGCCGTGCTGAGAAACTCGATCAAGGGCGCCAAGGACGTCATCCAGGAACTGTCCAGGAAATAGGCCCGTTCGGCGGGCCCACCGGGCCGCCTGAGGCCACGCGGGAGGGCTCGAAGGAGACTGCACAATGAACGTTCTGTTGATTTACCCGGAGTTCCCGGACACCTTCTGGAGCTTCAAGCACGCGCTGAAGTTCATCCGCAAGCGCGCCTCGCTGCCGCCGCTGGGCCTGCTGACCGTGGGCGCCATGCTGCCTGCCGAGTGGGGCAAGCGCCTGGTGGACCTCAACGTCCGCCGCCTGACCGCCAGGGACTTGGCGTGGGCCGACTGCGTGTTCGTCAGCGCGATGGTGGTCCAGCGTGAGGCCGCGCGGCGCCTCATCGCGCGCTGCAAGCGGGCCGGCGTGACGGTGGTGGCCGGCGGCCCGCTCTTCACCAGCGAGCACGGGCAGTTCCCCGAGGTGGACCACTTCGTGCTCAACGAGGCCGAGGTCACCCTGCCCCCGTTCCTGGCCGACTTCGCGCGCGGCGCGGCGCAGCGAGTCTACCGCACCAACGAGTTCCCCGACCTGGGCCAGACGCCCGCGCCGCTCTGGGAGCTGGCGGACCTGAAGCGCTACGCCTCGATGAGCGTGCAGTACTCCCGCGGCTGCCCCTTCGACTGCGATTTCTGCAACGTCACCGCCCTCCTCGGCCACAAGCCGCGCACCAAGACCGCCACCCAGATCGTGGCCGAGCTCGACAGCCTTTACGCAGCGGGATGGCGTGGCCCGATCTTCTTCGTGGACGACAATCTCATCGGCAACAAGCGGCACCTCAAGGGGGAGTTGCTCCCCGCCCTCATCGCCTGGCGGCAGGGCAAGCGCGGGTTCCCCTTCTTCACCGAAGCCTCCATCAACCTCGCCGACGACCCGGAGCTGATGGCCCTCATGGTCCAGGCAGGCTTCCGCACCGTCTTCATCGGCATCGAGACGCCCGACGAGGAGAGCCTGGCCGAGTGCAGCAAGATCCAGAACCGCAACCGCAACCTGGTGGAGGACGTCAAGCGCCTCCAGCGAGCCGGCATCGAGGTCCAGGCCGGCTTCATCGTGGGCTTTGACCACGACACCCCGTCCATCTTCGACCGCCAGATCGCCTTCATCCAGCAGAGCGGCATCGTCACGGCCATGGTCGGCATCCTGGAGGCCCTGCCGGGCACGCGGCTCTTCGAGCGCCTCAGGGGCGAAGGCCGCCTCAGTGGCCAGACCACCGGCGACAACGTCGACGGCACGACCAATATCATCCCCCGAATGAGCCTCGATGCCCTCTGCGAGGGCTACCAGCGCATCCTCCGCACCATCTACGCCCCGAAGCACTACTACGCCAGGATCAAGACTTTTCTACAGGAGTACAACCCCCCGGTGAACAAGGGGCGGTTCAGCTTCACCGACGTGAAGGCTTTCCTGCGCTCCATCGTCCGACTCGGCGTCCTCGGCCGCGAGCGCTACCACTACTGGAAACTCCTCCTGTGGGCCTTCTTCCGCCGCCCGCGAGCCTTCCCTGTTGCCGTCACCCTCGCCATCTGCGGCCACCACTTCCGCATGATCTGTGAGCGCCACGTTCTCTAATCGCTCAAGAGAGGGCTGGTCACCATGAACACGCTACTACCGGCTCCCCATCCAGTTCGGGGAAATGGTTGTTGCCGCATACCGCTTCGAGGTGAGGCCCCTCCCGCCGTGGGTCGCCGCGACGGGGCGCTTCTGTGTCCTGGCGCTCGGCACGGAGCACGCCAGGCTCTTTCGCGGCACCCCGTTCGGCAAGCCAATGAGCCACCTGAGGCCAAGTGCGGGTCGGGCGCGGAGCGCCCGATCGCCTTGCGGGTTTCGGACCTGCGTTGTGTGCGCGCGGTCGTGGCGGGCGCCGGTCTCGCGGCCACGTTCATTCACATGTGCTTTGCGCCAATGGAGTTAAGCAAACGCAGGCAAGCGGCGGCATCGTCTGGCACGGGGTTTGCCCCTCTGCGAGTCGGGTTGTGACAAGGGGGGCAGCGATCACCAGTTCAGGAGGCAACGAATGGACGCCTGCACCACGACAGCCAGCGAGCCCAACAGGGTCAAGAAGCAGCTCCCGTGTCTGGGCTGTGGCGAGCCGATGTGGACGGACCGCTGTCACCGCATCTGCAAGAGATGCCAGCGACGGAACAACGGCTCTCGGATGACGCACGTGTACCACACAGTCCTGCCGCGGGAGGCCTGGCCGACGGAAACGTCGGCGTTCCGCGCGTTGGATGGATGACCGTGCGCCCGTCACCGCAGGCGTCCGGGCTTCGAGGCGAGCGTCCTGTGTCACCAAGAAAGGAGACAAGCCATGGAGGAGGTCACGACGAAGGCTGAGGTGGGCGAACTCCGCGAGAAGCTGGCCGCTCTGAAGAAGGACCTCGCAGAGCTGGCCAAGCTGACGAAAGACAGCGTGGTGTCGGGCACCACGCGCTGGAGCAAGGAACACCCGCTAGCCACCCTCGGCATTGTGGGCGGGATCGGCTTCCTGCTCGGGTTGCTGGTGCAACGCCGCAGGGGCTGAGCGTCGCCGCTGAGCGCTAGCCAGTCCCGTGGTTCTGTGTTCCTGCAGAAGGAAAGAAAGCATAAACGTGTGTCTCGCTTGGCGATGGCGGTTGCTCACGGCACTGCTGGTCGTGGGCACAGGGTGTGGCCTCGGCGGGGCCGTTGCCCCTCCTGCCCCCCAGGGCGGCCCTGCTGATGCGCAAGAAGGGGTGCAAGTGCTCACGCGCGGGCCGGTGCATGAGGCATTCGCGGAGACCGTGACCTTCGATCCCGAAGCGGGCATCGTGGTGCCGAAGGCGCCGCCCGCCGCCATCGAGGAAGTGCCGCCCGACCAGAGGCCGGAGGGGGCCAACGTCGAATGGATCCCCGGCTACTGGGCCTGGGATGACGAGCGGACCGACTTCTTGTGGGTGAGCGGCATCTGGCGCGCCCTGCCGCCTGGCCGCCAGTGGGTGCCCGGGTATTGGGGCGAGGCCGGGCAAGGCTTTCAGTGGGCTTCCGGATACTGGGCCGATGCCCAGGCGGTCGAGGTCGAGTACCTGCCCGAGCCGCCGGCGACGGTCGAAGCCGGCCCCAACATCGCTGCGCCTTCGGCGGATCAGATCTGGATCCCCGGCTGTTGGGTCAGATATCAGGGCCGCTATGCGTGGCGCCCCGGATACTGGGCGGCTGCGCAGGCGGACTGGGTATGGACCCCCTGCCATTACATCTGGGCTCGGCGTGGCTACGTTTTCGTGCCCGGCTACTGGGACTACTCCATCGCCCGTCGCGGCGTGCTGTTCGCGCCGGTCTACTTCGATGCGGGGGTGTACGCGCGCCAGGGCTTCTATTACTCGCCTTCGATAGTGATCGACCTGGGCGTGTTCGCCGAACACCTCTTCCTGCGGCCGCGCTACAGCCACTACTACTTCGGCGACTACTACGCGGCGAGCTACTACGACGCGGGCTACTACGCACCCTACTCGTTCTACGCCGGCGGCTACGGCTACGACCCCATCTATGCCCATCGGCGCTGGGAACATCGGCGCGACCGCGACTGGGAGCGGCGCATGGAGACGGATTACCGGCACCGCCGCGACCACGAGGATGCCCGCCCGCCCCGCACCCTGGCAGCCCAGACACAGCTCATCACCCGCGGGGCCAGGCCGGGAACCACAGTGCCCCGGATCGCCGTCCCCCTCGCCCAAGTGACGAAGAGCACGGACAGCCCGACCCGATTCCGGCCCGTGCCCACGGAGGAGAGGCAACTGTTCGGCCAGCGTGGGCGGGAGGTCCGCAGTTTCCGCGAGGAACGGCAGAAGCTGGAAACCAGAACCGTGGACACGCCAGATACGCCAGCCGGGCAGCCCCCCAAGGCATTCGAGCCGCCCAGAGTGAGGCTTCCCAGGTCCCCGATCGTGGCGAAGCCGGCTCCTGAGCGCGATAAGCAATGGGCGCCGCCGGAGGCGCCTCGGGCACCCACGCCAGACCCCAAGGTCGAGCCCAGACCCAGGAAGGCTCGCGCCAAGTCCGATTCGCCCAGGAGTGAGCCGAAAGTGAAGACGGACGCGCCTGCCCCTGAGTCTCCCAAGGGCAAGTCGAACGAGGAGCCAGAGGGCGAATCCAAGGGGAAGGGCCGGCGGTAGTGGACGCATTGGAGACCTCCGAAGCGGCTCGTTGTCGAAAGGAGATCTGAAATGATTGGCGCTGTCCTACTCGTGGTGTTGATTCTGGTGCTGCTGGGCACGCTGCCCACGTGGCGCCACAGCAAGAGCTGGGGCTACGGCCCGAGCGGCGGGATTGGGCTGGTGGTGCTCATTCTCGTCATCCTGCTCCTCATGGGGCGCATCTGACCCTCAGAAAGGAGGAAACGGCACAGAGAGCCCGATGAGCGACGAGACGAGTGTTTGGGTCCAGGCGTGTGCATCGTGAACCCTAGGGAAGAGAAGGAGAAGCCACAATGTTCAAGACCAAGAGTGGCCGGATGCGTCCGTGGACCGTCCTAGCCCTGCTGGCCGTCATGGCGCCCGTATTCACAGGGTGCTACGGCAACTTCCAGGCGACGAAGTCGATCTACAAGTTCAACGGAGAAGTGAGCGACGAGAAGATCGTACGGTCGGTCGTCCTGTGGGGGTTCTTGATCCTGCCCGTCTACGAGATCGGCGCCCTGGCCGACCTGATCGTGCTCAACCCCATCGAGTACTGGCAGGGCACGAAGATCAACGTGGGCAGCAAGCCCGACACGAAGGCCCCTGAGGCCGCCGTTGCCCTCGCGCGGCAGGGCGAGGCTCGGTGACGCCGCATCAACGGTTCCTCCCTGGCGCGCCGCCCCTCGCGGGGCGCCGGGGAGGACTCTGACGGAGACGATGAGATGGACGGACTCAAGATCGTGGCCATCGTGCTGATCGTGCTCGGCATCCTGGGGCTGGCCTATGGCGGGTTCACCTACACCAGGGAGACTCACGAGGTCGGCCCGTTCTCGATCAAGGAGAAGGAGACGGTCAACATCCCGCTGTGGGCTGGCGTGGCGGCGCTGGTGGTTGGCGGGGTCATGCTTCTCACGCCCATGCTGAAAGGGAAGCGAGCATGACCGCGAGCGCGTCGCACGGAGGCGAGCCGCCCGGCACAACAGGCGCGGAACGCAGGAACCCGCCGGGCCTGGCTCGCCTGCCGGTCGCGAAGCGCGTGAAGCTGAGGTGCTTGATCGGGCATCCCTGGCTGTGCGGCCCGACAGGTGGGGCATGATGCCCTTGGAAAGGGAAGAGAGATGAGGACTGCGATTGCGGGGATGATGGCGCTGGCTTTGGCGGTCATCTGGGGGTGTGAGCTGCTGAGCCAGAAGAGCCCCCAGGGCGGCAGTGTGTTTGCGGACAACGGGCTCAAGATCGCCGTCCCGGTCTTCGACACGACTGTCAAACAGGGCGAAGTCCAAACCGTTAGCGTCTCCCTGCTGAGGGGCAAGAGCTTCAAGCAGGACGTGACGCTGCACGCCAGTGCGACCAAGGGCATCAGCGTCGCCCCGACCGACGTCACGGTCAAGGCGAGCGACACGCCTGACGTGCAGTTCCGTGTTGGTGCCGCCGAGGATGCCGCCATTGGCGAGTACCGTGTCTATGTGAAGGGGACACCGAAGACTGGAGAGCCGACCTCGGTACACTTCGTCGTGAAGGTCATTGCTCCGTAGTCCGCTCCATTCGGGAGGGGGGGCGAACGAAGTCCTCAGGAGAACGGTTTCCGGCGGTGTAGTCGCAGCAACCATCGGGGGGGAAGAAGGAGAGTCGACCATGGCACGAGCAGCAGCAGCGGCAGAGGCCGGGGGATTGCGGGAGAAGCTCGGCGCGCTGAAGGATCGCGTGGTCACAGGCACCAAGGGGTGGGTGAAGGAACACCCCGCCACGTCTGTAGGAACCGTTGCGGTCGTGTCGGCCGCCATCGGGCTTCTCATCGGCGTGTGCATTGGGCAACGGATTGGCTCGTGTCGTGACGAGAGAGAGGAGGAGTAACCTGTGGTCCAGACAGGTGTCGGACCACGCCAGATGTCTGTCAACTTCGGTGACGCGGAACGTCCGCAGCTGCCCGGGACAGGCCAGTTTCAGATAGGGGTCTAGCCATGTTCGCAACTCTTGTCAGCGCCTTCGCGCCTCTCGCCAATGTCTACTACATTGGCGGCGGGACATTGACGCTCATCATCGTCGTCGTGGTGGTCGTGGTCTTGATGCGCCGGTGAGGTGGATGATCGAGCCGGGGTACAGTGCCCGGCCTCTCGTCGGCCCGACGAAAAGAGAGGTCACGTCTATGGGAAGAGTGTTGCTGACTCTCCTCGTGGTTGCCGGTCTGGTGCTCGGCTTCGGGTTCTACCGCGGCTGGTTCCGAGCGGACAAGGACATGATCAAAGAAGACGCGCACACGGCAGTCGAGAAGGTCAGGGGAGTAGGCGAGAGCGTCGTCGGGGGCGCACGGAAGGAGGGCGACAAAGCCAGGAACGGATCGCAGAACTGAGCGGTGAACACAGGGCGGTGATGCCCGCCGTTGCCGGCGGGAGCCGTCTGCGACACCTAAAGGGTTCGTGTGTTGAACAGGAGCGCCCCACATGCTACGCTGGACAGTGGTCTTCCTGGTGATCGCCCTGATCGCCGGCTTGCTTGGGTTCTGGCAGTTGGAAGGCACGGCCACGTGGATCGCGAAGGTCCTGTTCGTCGTGTTCCTCATCCTCTTCGTGGTGTCACTCGTCACGGGACGCAGGAGAGCGGGTTAGGCGGCCGCTCAACCTCCCTCTGGCCTGCCCCTCGGGAGTAGCTCGATGAGGATCCTTCTGGTTTCCCCGTGTCAAGACATCGCCCGCAGAACGCCGGCTGCCATCCAGATTCCGGAGATCGCCCTTCAGGTCCTCGCCGCGTTGACCCCCGAGCGTCACGACGTTCGCATCGTCCTGGAGGAGTTCGAGGACCTCGACTTCTCGGCCGAGCCCGACCTGGTCGGTCTCAGTCTGATGACGGCCAACGCGCCCCGGGGCTACCTGATCTCCGACCACTTCCGCAAGAAGGGCGCGAAGGTGGTCATCGGCGGCATACATGCCTCCGTCCTGCCCGGCGAGGCGCAGCAGCATGCCCACGCCGTGGTCGTCGGCGAAGGGGAGCCGGTGTGGCCCGAGGTGGTGGCCGACGCCGAGACGGGCAGGCTCAAGCCCCTCTACAAGGCCGATGCGCCGGCGGACCTGGCGCAGGTGCCTCATCCCCGCCGCGACCTGGTGCGCGGCAAGCGCTTCATGAACCTCAACCCGCTCATGACCACCCGCGGCTGCCCCTACAACTGCGAGTTCTGCTCGGTCTCGAACGTCTACGGCCGGAAGATCCGCAACTTCCCCCTCGACTGGGTCGTGGAGGACGTGAAACTCTCCGGCCGCAAGTACCACCTCATCCTCGACGACAACGTGGTCGGACGCCCCGATTATGCCTTGGAGCTTTTCAAGGCGCTGAAGCCCCTGAAGATCAAATGGGTCGGCCAGTCCTCCATGTCCCTCGCGAGTCGCGAGGACCTGTTGCGTGCGGCCCACGACAGCGGCTGCAGGGGACTCTTCTTTGGCCTCGAGACGGTCTCGGAAGAGTCCATGCAGCGAATGAAGAAGTGCTTCCGTGACCTCCAGGACCTGACCGACGCCGTCCGGCGGGTCCAGGCCGCGGGAATCCGCTTCCATGCTTCCGTGGTCTTCGGCTTCGACACCGACGGGCCGGCGATCTTCGACGACACCCTCGACTTCCTCATGAAATGCCGCGTCCACTCCGCCACCTTCAACATCCTCACCCCCTATCCCGGCACCGCCGTCTACGGCAACCTCAAGCGCGAGGGGAGGCTCCTCACCGAAGACTGGCAGCACTACGACCACTCGACGGTCGTCTTCCAGCCTGCTCGGATGACCCCGCGCGAGCTGGCGGAGGGACAGCACCGCGTTCGCAGGGCCTTCTACGGCCTGCGCTCCATTGCAAAGCGCCTGCCCCATCACATGAGGTCCCCAGTCTTCTTCACGGCGATGAACCTTGCAGGCCGCTTTGCCGCAAGGCGGGCCCACCTCCCCTTGGCGCCGGGGGGAGAGGCGCGCGGCGCCTTCGTGCCGCCCGAGCAACAACCGGACCACCGGCTCACCGCCGATCGTGTCGCTGTCCCGTCGGTAACAGCAGGAGGCATCCGCAGCGCGGCAACCGGTCTCCAGTGACGTATGTGGAGAGAGCAATGGAACCAACAGAGCACCGCGTGGTGCCACCTCGCGCCGCGCGCCACCTGGTGATGGTGGCGAGTCTGGTCGTTATCATCGCGGGGATGCGCGCCGCCAGTTCCGTGCTGGTGCTCTTCCTGTTGGCCGCGTTCTTCGCGGCCGTCTGCACGGTGCCGCTGACCTGGCTCCAGCGGCGGGCCGTGCCCAGCAGACTGGCTGTGGGCGTGGTTGCTGGCACGATCCTTGCGCTCGGCTCGCTGCTGGTGGTGCTCGTGGCCTTGTCTGTGAACCGCTTCCTTGGCGACCTGCCGACGAACCAGGAGCGCCTGAGCGCCCTGACCACATCCGCGATTGGCTGGTTGAACGCTCACGGTGTCCACGTGTCGGCGGAGGCGCTGCGCCAGCACTTCGACCTGGCGAAGTTGATGGGCTTCGTGGGCGCGATGCTGACGGGGTTGAGCGGCGTGATCGCGGACGGGTTCCTCGTCTTGATCACCATCGTCTTCATCCTGCTGGAAGCGTCAGGCTTTCCCAGGAAGCTGCGAGCGGCGCTGGCCGATCCCGAGCAATCGCTGGCCGGCCTGCGGGAGTTCGGCGACGCCGCCCGCCGGTATCTCCTCATCAAGTCCCTGGTGGGCGTGGCCGTGGGCGCGGCGATCGGCCTCTGGCTCTGGATTCTCGGCGTCAAGTACGCCTTCCTGTGGGGATTCCTCGCATTCCTGCTCAACTTCGTCCCCTACATCGGCTGCTACATTGCGGCCATTCCGCCGTTGCTGTTGGCCCTCGTGGAGCAGGGGACGTGGCCGGCGCTCCTCGCGCTTCTGGGCTATCTGGTCGTGAATGCGGTTCTCGGCTACCTCGTGGAGCCGCGGCTGATGGGCGCCCAACTCGGCCTGTCAGCCCTCGTCGTGTTCGCCTCCCTGCTGATCTGGGGTTGGGTGCTGGGGCCGGTGGGGATGATCCTGTCCGTCCCGCTGACGGTCCTGCTGCGGATCGCCCTGGAGGCGAGGGATGACACCCGCTGGATTGCCGTCCTGCTCGCGCCGGAGCCGCCCGAGAAGAGGAAGGTGCCCCACACCCTGGATGGCCGCCGATGAACCGAAAGTGGCGAGAACGACTGCTGATCGGGGGAGGCGGGTTCCTCGTCTTCGTTCTTGCCGCCTTCCTGGCCGGCAAGTACTGGATCGTCCCCGCCGTGCTGCGGCACCAGGCATCTGCGGCGGTGCGCGAGCAGTGGGACGGCGACCTGACCATCGCCGGCGTCGGCTTCAACTGGACCGGCCCCACTTACCTCCGAGGCATCGAACTCCGCGATGCCGAGGGCCGAGTGTGGCTCCGCGCAGGGTCCGTGAAGCTGGCGCTGCGCAACTGGCCGGGGCTGCATCCCGTGCTCTCCGAGGTGGAGGTGCAGGACCTCGATGTGCGGGGATTCTTCGCGGGGGGCGTGCTCCAGCTCCCGCTCAAGTCCCCGCCACCCCGCGAACGCAAGAGCGAGGAGTTTGACCTCCCCACCATCAGCATCCGGAACATGTCCGTCGGCATCGTCGCGGAGAAAAGCGCTCAAACAGCCTGGGGCGACGTTCAACTCGCCCTTCGCCGTGAAGGGCAGAACCTGGTCATTGATCTGAAGCGGACGTTCAAAGAGCCTGGGGAGGAACTCGCCCTGAGTGGAACCGTGGATGGTCAGTCGCTGGAAGCCGACCTGGCCCTCACGATGAAACACGCGGTCACTCGGGAAGAGGCGGCGGCCATCCTCGCCGCGCTGAGCGTGCCATTCTTCAGCAAGATGGAGGGAAAGATTGATGCGAAGATGGGCCTGCGGGGCGTGCTCGCCGCGCCCTCGGCTCTGACGCCCTCCGGCACCATCGCACTGGCCGACTGGAGCGTTTCCTCCCCGCACGGGCCGCTCATTGGGGGCTTGAACGGAGAGGTCCGCTTCGACGGCCGGACGCCTGCCGGCGCCGTGGCCGAGCTGTCCGCACAGTCATGCAGCGGCCAGGTGAAGGCCATGGCGACCGTGAATGTCCTGGACGACGGCACCCTTCGGTACCGTGGCCGAGTGGATGCGGAGAGAGTCAGCTTCGACGAGCTGCCGAAGATCCTGGGCGGTGTGCAGAGCAGCCGCAAGGGAACGCTTGAGTTTGCCTACGCCTTCGATGGTTACACACGAACTCCCGGCGGGCCGGCGCAGCGAGGCTACGTGTATCTCACCGACGCAGACCTGGCCGACGTGCCGCTGCTGACCGCGCTGTTCCGGCTGATGCGCCTGACGCAATTCGATGCGCTCCAGGCCACCGACGTGGAGGCCACGTTCACGATGAAGGGCCTCGTCGCCACGGTGAGCCAAGCGCGCCTGGCCAATGCGGTCGCGGCCATTGACGTCGAGCCCGGCGGGAAAGTGGACCTTGGGACGCGTCAGCTCGACCTATACCTGATTGCGGCGCCCATCAAGCAGATCCAGGACTTTCTCAGCTCGATTCCTGTGGTGAATCTGGTCGTGCGGCTGAGGGACAAGCTGACCCGCGTCCACGTCCGTGGCGACTGGAACGCACCGCCCGGCAGCCTGGTGAGCAAGCAGACCCTCAAGGACATCGGGGAGGGCACGGTCGGCTTCTTCCGCGGCGCCGCTTCGACCGGCGGGCGCCTCGGCAAGTCCCTCTTCACAACGTTCGGCGACATCCTCGACGGGCCGAGAGAGAAGGACAAGGAATGAGCGTCCGCTCATGCCCATGCGGCTCATGCTCATGCGGCGCGCCAGGGCTGTGCCGAAACACCGCATCCCAACCGCCACGAGCCGGTCCCGACCGAGGAGCGCATCCCGTACTGTCCGAATATTCGTGCGTGCTTTGTAAGGTTGCGTCGCTGCTGGAACTATGGTATCGTCCGCGCCAGTGGTGATCGATGGCCATTCCAGAGGAGATCGCATGGCGCAGGACGGCTCCCGGCGGTTCAACTGGGCAGGACTCCCACTGATCGCAACGGTCGCGCGACTGCTGTGTCGGGAGCAGACGCTCCAGAACGAGTACCTGCGGCTGGAGAACCGGATTCTGAAGTCGAAGGTCAAAGGTCGGCTCAGCTTCACGGATGAGGAGCGGCGCTCGTTGGTGGCGGCCGCGTTGGCGATGGGGCGAAAGCTGATGCGGAGCGTGGTGGGTATCGTGAAACCCGAGATGATCCTGGCCTGGCAGCGCCGGCTGGAGCAGAAGAAGTGGGACTACTCCGAACGCAGGCAACGGAGGCAGGGCCGTCCGCGGACGCCGGGCGAGGTCGAGGCCCTGGTGTGCCGCCTGGCGCGGGAGAACACCTGGGGTTACAAGCGCATCTGTGGAGAGCTGAAGAAGCTGGGGATCACGCTGTCGAAGAGCTGCATCTCGGACATCCTGGGGCGCAATGGGCTGCCCCCGTCTCCTGAGCGCAAGGGCTTGACTTGGCGTGAGTTCCTCGCGCGGCAGGCGGACGTGCTGCTATGTGCCGACCTGTTTACGAAGGAGATTTGGACGTTTTGCGGCCTTCGGCGTGCATTCGTGCTCGTCGTCATGCACCTCAAGAGCCGCACGATTCTGTTGGCCGAGGCGACCTTCTCGCCGCGCAGCGGCTGGATGGCACAGCAGGTCAGGAACACGCTGATGGTGTGCGACGACCTGGGCATCCGGCCCCGCTTCCTCCTGCATGACCGGGACAAGTGTTTCGGTGGGGACTTCGAAGGGGTGATACAGAGCGCGGGCGTGGAATCGCTGGCCACTCCCTACCACGCACCCAATGCGAACGCCCACTGCGAGCGCTGGATTCGAAGTGCTCGGGAGGAATGCCTGAACCACCTGATTCTGTTTGGCCTCAAGAGCCTGCAACGCGTGGTCCACACCTACCGAGCTTTCCACAACGAACACAGGCCTCATCAGGGCATCGGCAACCGCGTACCGAAGGCCGCCCGCATGAATGAACCGGCTGCAGACCCGGTCCGCGGGGCCATCGGCCCTGTCCACTGCGAGGAGAGCCTAGGCGGCCTGCTGAAGTCGTACCGCCGCGCGGCGTGACGCCCGTGAGGTCGAGCCCCGCCTCGAGCCGTTCGGCGCTGGACTGTGCAGCGTCCGTGCGCCTCGGTTCGTGCCACACCGTCCGCGGCGATCTTCATGACCCGTCCACGAGGGCGAACGCAACCCGCCGGCAAAGCAGGTAGCGAGGAGCAGCGTCTCGATTTCGCCGCATGAGTTTCTGGACCCTACGCGGTGACCAACGACCTCTTGGGCCGGGAGTGGCGGCGCGAGGACGGGGCGCACCTGAAGGTCGAGCGGTGCCTCATCGATGCCAACTGGGGCACGTCCACGGACGTGGTCTACCAGTTCTGCCGTCAGAGCGCGCACGCGGCGATCCTGACGCCGAGCCACGGCCGGTTCGTTGGGGCATCAAGCATCCCGTTCTCGGAGTACCGCCGCAAACGCGGCGACCGGGTGGGCCTGAACTGGCGCATCCCGAGCGTCCACGGCCGCCGGGCCATCCGCCACGTGCTCTTCGACTCGAACTACTGGAAGAGCTTCATCCACGCGCGGCTGGCCGTGGCCATGGGCGACCGGGGGTGCCTGTCGCTCTTCGGCCGAGACCCGGAAGCGCATCGCCTCCTGGCCGAGCACCTGACCAGCGAGTACCGCGTCAAGACCGAGGGGCGTGGCCGCGTCGTGGACGAGTGGAAGCTGCGCCCCGAGGCATCGGAGAACCACTGGCTCGATTGCCTGGTCGGCTGCGCCGTGGCCGCGTCCATGCAGGGCGTGGTGCTGCCCGGCACGGACGCGAAGGCCGCCGTGAAGCGCGAGCGGGTGAGACTGTCGGAACTCCAACGGAGCAAGCGGTAGATGGAGCAGCACAGCGAGACGACCGAGAAGCCAGAGAATCCGCCTGCCGCGGTGCCAACACTGCAGGGGGGCAAGCGCGGCCTGGAGTGTCCGCGCTGCGGCTGCCGACATTTCCACGTCCTCTACACCCGCGCCGCCATGGGCGGGCGAATCCTCCGCCGTCGCGAGTGCCGCCACTGTGGCCGGCGACTGACCACCTACGAGAAGGGGAATGAGTAAACCGGGCACGTCTTGCTGCGACATGGCCGTCTGGGCGCGTTTTTCACGTTGCGTAAGCGTTTTTCTCGGCCCGTGACTGTCTTCCCGCCTGCTGCCAGGGGCAGTCACGTTGCGCGCGGCACCCCGAGTCCAGCCATCGCACACAGCAGACGACGCGTGACGGCCTATCATGATGGGCTTTCCTTCGGAGCGATCCAGATGGCCCCTTGACGGGGCCACCCAAGGTGGATATTATTCTGTCCAGTTTGGGCCGCAAGTGGAAACTCTTTTTGCCAGGAGAAGACCATGTTGGATACGCTCAAGGCCATGATACTGGACGCGCAGGAGACCCCGCTGGAGACCGGGGTGCCCCGCCGCTTGTCGATGAAGGCGGTTCCCGGCAAGGCATCCGTGTGCATAGGGGTCCGCCGCAGCGGCAAGTCGACGTATCTGTTTCAGATCATGCAGCGGCTGCTGGACCGCAAGGTTCCCCGCCAGAACATTCTCTATCTGAACTTCTTCGACGACCGCCTGCACGGGCTTCAGCAGGAGGGGCTTGGACAGGTGGCCGAGGCGTACTACTCGCTCTACCCGCAGAAGAAGAACGCGGAGACGGTCTGCTGTTTCTTCGACGAGATTCAGGTGGTCCCCAAGTGGGAGTCGTTCGTGGACCGTCTGATGCGGACGGAGAAGTGCGAGGTCTACCTGACCGGGTCGTCGTCGCGGATGCTATCGAAGGAGATCGCCACCCAAATGCGCGGGCGCGCCCTGTCCTGGGAGCTGTTCCCCTTCTCGTTCCGCGAGTTTCTGGACTACAGGAAGGTAGAGGCTTCCGGCGAGCTTTCCACGAGGAAGCGTCTGCTCGTTCAGAAGGCCTTTGACGATTACTGGGAGACAGGAGGGTTCCCCGAGGTGGCGGGGCTGGACCGCCAGCTTCGGATCAAGACGCATCAGGAGTACTTCCACGCCGTTCTCTTCCGGGACCTGGTCGAGCGGCACGACGTGTCCCATCCGAAGGCAGTCTCCGACCTGGCTCACTGGATGATCGACAACACCGCCTCCTTCTACACCGTCAACCGGCTGACGGGCTATCTCAAGTCGCTGGGGCACAAGGTCCCCAAGTCGGCCGTGTCGGACTATCTGGCGTGGTTCGAAGACGCCTACTTCCTGTTCAGCGTCAGGCTGTTCGACGCGTCGCTGGCGCGCAGTCACGTCAACCCGAAGAAGGTCTACTGCGTCGATCACTCCATGGTCACTTCAGTTTCGTCCGGCGTCCTGGTCAATTCCGGCCACCTCTTGGAAAACCTCGTCTTCGTGGGACTGCGCAGGACCTGCCCTGATGTCTTCTACTACAGGACCAGGAGCGGTCGGGAGATCGACTTCATCCTCTCGCCGCGGGGGCGTCCGCGCGAGCTGGTCCAAGTGTGCGAGACGTTGGTCGAACCGCAGACCAGAAAACGGGAACTCGCGGCCTTAGATGAAGCGATGTCCGAACTCCGTCTGAAGGCGGGAACCATCGTCACGAGGGCCGAAAGCGAACAGATCGAGGCCGAAAACGGAACCATCACGGTAGTTCCCGTCTGGCGGTTCCTGCTGGACCGCCCGGACATGGGGGAGTAGGCAGATGCGATTTCTGCTAATCAGCGACACCCACGGGCGGCTCGGCGTGATCAACGAGTTGGCGGCCCGGACGCGGGCCGACGCCGTGATTCACGCCGGCGACCTCGGCTTCTATGACGACGGGAGCTACGAGCGGCTTTCCGAGCGGGAGCTGCGGCTCCACGTCGCGCACTCGGACCTTCCTCAGCCCGAGAAGGATCGCATCCTGGGCCTCCCCCGCGACGGACTGACCGTCGCTGCCAAAGCGGCTCGTCTGCTCGGCGAATTCCAGTCCTACATCGATGGCCGTGAATCGTTCCACGCGCCGGTCTACGCCGTGTGGGGCAACCACGAGGACAAGGACGTCATCGAGCGGGTCTTCCGGGGCGACATCGAAGTTGGGAATCTCCACATCTTGGATCATCGCCGGACGCACAGGGTCGGACCGGCACTTATCTACGGCCTCGGCGGGAATCTGCTGCCCGGGTCGAAGATGATGCAGAAGCCCATCGCTGGTGGCGGCGGCAAGATTTGGAGCACGCTTTCTCAGTACGTCGACCTCGTGCGAGCCGCCGACAACGAGACGGACTGGCCGGCGCTTCGCATTTTCGTTTCCCATGTCAGTCCGGGGAAAGAACCATTCGTCGAACTCGTCGGGGCTCGGACGCGGGCGGACTTCACCGTCAGCGGGCACATGGGGGTCCCAACCTGCATGGTGTGGAATCCGTTTGCCATCAACTCTGTCGAAGGGGCGGCAAAACGGCTTCAGGACGGCCTGGAATCGGTAAGACATGCCTGCCTGAGCGCCGCTGGACAAGATGCGGCCCAAGTCGAAGATGCGCTCTCACTCATCGACCGGTTGCCGGAAGAGACCATTCACATCGGCCGGGGGGCACAGGCCCCGCGATGGTATCGCCAGATGACCCACGTCAATCTCCCGGACGCACACGCAGGCCGTGCCGTTCTGGATATCGCGGACGGCCGGGCCAGCCTCCAGACCTTCGTGGCGTAGACGTGCTCTCCCGTCCATAGCACGGCGACCGTTCGCACGGTGATGATGCCCTTCCTGCTCAGCCTGTGACGAGATTCTGCCCGCCAACCTTCTACCCGTAGAACCTCCCCGCCGAAATCCCTCCCCCCGTCCGTCATCTCGTTGCTGCGCCGGGTAAGTATCCCAGTAGGCAGAAGCATTCGTGTCCCGCTTCCCTGGGCATGAAGGGCCTTTTGTCCTTCAGAGGAAAGCGCATGGCCGAGAACCTCGACAACGCCATCCGGGAGAACGCCGCCGGCCCCAAGCGGGCCGCAGGCGATTCCGGCTCGGTCGAGCAGCACAGCCTGACCGAGCAGATCGAGGCGGACAGGTATTTGGCCTCCAAGGAGGCCGCGAAGTCCAAGGGCCTCGGCATCCGCGTGACCAAGCTCGTGCCGCCGGGGGCGTCCTGATGATCGCGACCGCGACGAAGAGACCGATTGCCCTGAGCCGCCTGCGGGCGCTGCCCGTTCGACGGGTGCGGGGACGGTTCGACTCGGCCGCAACGACCGAGGACAACCGCCGCCACTGGGCCAACGCGGATGCGCTCTCGGCCGATGCCGCCGCATCGGCGGCGGTCCGGCGGACGCTCCGCAACCGGGCCCGCTACGAGGTGGCCAACAACTCCTACGCCCGGGGCATCGTGCTGACCCTGGCCAACGACACCATCGGCACGGGGCCGCGCCTCCAGATGCTCACATCAAGCGACGAGGCCAACGACGAGATCGAGCACGAGTTCGACCGGTGGGCGCACGAGGTCTCCCTGGCCGAGAAGCTCCGCACCATGCGGATGGCCCGAGCGCAGGACGGCGAAGCGTTCGCCATCCTCGTCAACAATCCCGTCCTCGACCATCCGGTCAAGCTCGACCTGCGGCTCATCGAGGCCGACCAAGTGGCCAGCCCGCTCACCTCGCGGAGCGGGGATGCTCATCTTCTCGACTCGCGCGAGGTGGACGGCATCGTACTGGACGCCTATGGCAACCCGGTGGCCTACCACGTTCTGAAGAACCATCCCGGCAACAGTACATGGGGCACAAGCGACGAGTACCGCACCGTTCCCGCCTCGCACGTGATCCACGTCTTCCGCCAGGACCGGCCGGGCCAGCACCGGGGCATCCCGGAGATCACCCCAGCGTTGCCGCTCTTTGCCCAACTTCGGCGGTTCACGCTGGCCGTGCTCGGCGCTGCCGAGGCGGCGGCCGACTTCGCGGGCATCCTCTACACCGACGCCCCGGCCAACGGCGAGGCCGAACAGGTCGAGCCGATGGATCTCGTGGAGCTTGAGCGGAACATGCTCCTGACGATGCCGGGCGGCTGGAAGATGTCGCAGGTCGAGCCGATGCAGCCGGCGACGACCTACGCCGAGTTCAAGAAGGAAATCCTCAACGAGATCGCCCGCTGCCTCAACATGCCCTACAACGTCGCGGCGGGCAACTCGTCGGGCTACAACTACGCCTCCGGCCGCCTCGACCACCAGACCTACTACAAGTCCATCCGCGTGGACCAGGCCTTCATGGCCGAGAAGGTCCTCGACCGCGTGCTGGCCGCGTGGCTGTGGGAGTACGCCCTGGAGGCCGGGGGACCGGTCAGCGGGCGGATGTTGCCCGACCACCAATGGTTCTGGGACGGGATGGAGCACGTGGACCCGGCCAAGGAGGCATCGGCCCAGGAGACGCGGCTCAAGAACCACACCACCACGCTGGCCCACGAGTACGCCCGGCAGGGCAAGGACTGGGAAGCGGAACTGCGCCAGCGCGCCCGCGAACGGAACCTGATGCGCGAACTGGGCCTGCCCGAGCCGAGCGCCAAGCCCGCGATGGGTTTGCCCGCTCCTGAGGCGAACGACGAGTCCCCCGACGAAATCGAGGAGGCGGCGCATGCCTTATCCCGCTGAACATAGCGCGCGATTGAAGGACCCGTCGCGCTACGAGCGGTTCCGCCGGGAGAACGACAAGTTCGGCCCGGGCATCCACGCCGTCTGGGGCATCACCGCCGACGGCAAGGCGGAGCTTCAGGCCATCCGCTTCGACGCCCAGAAGTTCAGCGTCGCCGAGGCCAAGGCGTGGCTCAAGGAACACGGCCACAAGCCCATCCTCTTTGAACCGGCATCCGAGAAGGCGGAGGGGGCGGCGGAGTCTCTGGCCGACCAGGGCGAAGAGTTCCTGGTCGTCGAGGCCGCAAGCGGCGAAGGCCCGGCCGGTCGCATCCGCGTGATGGGCGTGGCCTACTCGGGCGGCAAGATGCGCCTGCCCGGCTGGCGGCACCCGGTCGTCGTGGACTTGGCAGGCCTGGAGGTCCCCGACTCGGTGCCGCTGCTGACGAACCACGAGAACCGCACGGGCGCTCGCGTCGGCATGGTGAAGGCCCGTGTGGACGGCGACACGCTGGTCGTCGAGGGCGAGATTCTCTCCTCCAGCGGCCAGGCCAGGGGCATCGTCGAGCAGGCCCGGGCGGGGGCGGAGTGGCAACTATCCATCGGCGCGGAGGTGCTGGAGTGGGACCTGGTGCGCTCGCGTCGCGTCGTCAACGGCCGGGAGCACGAGGGGCCGTTCTACCACGTGAAAAAGTCGGTTTTGCGGGAGGTGTCGGTCGTCGCCGTGGGCGCGGACGCCTCGACGAGGATGAAGCTCGCGGCAACGTTCAACCTGTACGGAGGCAAAGTCATGGACTTCGAGAAATGGCTTCAAGAGCACGGCATCGACGCCGCCGCGCTGGACGAGGAGAAGACGGCCGCACTCAAGGCGGCGTTCGAGAAAAGCGAGGAACCGCCTGCCTTCGAGCAAGACGACAAGTACCTGCCTGCCCGGCAGGCAGGCAAGAAGCCTGCGGCTGCGAACCCGCAGCCCGCGGTGAAGGCGACCGCGTCGCAGGATGTGGCGGTGCAGGCTGTGGCGAATGCCCGCGAGGAGGCGGCCAGCGCCGTCCGCACCGAGCGCGAGCGCGTGGCGGCCATCCAGGAGGTCTGCGCGGGCGAGTTCCCGCGCATCGAGCGGGACGCCATCCGCCTGGGCTGGACGGTGGAGGAGACGAGCCAGAAGGTCCTCAAGGCCATGCGCGAAAGCCGCCCGCAGGCGGACGTGAATATCGCCGTCCGCGGCGGCAATCGGTCGTGCGACGCTCTCACGCTCGAGGCGGCGTGCGTCCTGACGGCCAAGCTCGCCGAGCCGGAGAAGCACTACCACGAGGAGGTGCTGGAGCAGGCCGAGAGGCGCTTCCGGGGCGGCATCGGCCTCCAGGAACTCTTCCTCGAGGCCGCATGGGCCAACGGCTACCCGGAGCGGTCGTTCCGCGACAGCCGGGAGGCCCTGCGCTACGCCTTCGGGCGGCAGGTGCAGGCCGCGGGGTTCTCGACCGTGGACATCGGCGGCATCCTCTCCAACGTCGCCAACAAGTTCCTGCTGGAGGGATTCTTCAGCGTCGAGCGCACGTGGCGGAACATCTGCGCCGTCCGCAACGTGCCGGACTTCAAGACCGTCACGAGTTACCGCCTCATCGGCAAGGACCAGTACGAGATCGTGGCCCCCGGCGGGGAGCTGAAGCACGGGACGCTCGGCAACGAATCCTACACCAACAAGGCCGACACCTACGGCCTGATGCTCTCCATCGACCGGCGGGACATCATCAACGACGACCTAGGGGCGATCACGCTGGTGCCCCGCAAGCTCGGGCGCGGGAGCGGCCTGAAGATCAACGACGTGTTCTGGACCTGCTTCCTCGCCAACGCCGCGTTCTTCACCGCCGGCAACAAGAACTACCTGACCGGGGCCGATACGGTCCTCTCCATCGACGGCCTGACGAAGGCGGAAGTGGCCTTCATGGACCAGGTGGACTCCGACGGCAAGCCCATCGGCGTCATGCCGGCGATTCTCCTCGTGCCGACGGCCCTCTCGGCCATGGGCACGCAGCTCTACAAGAGCCTGGAGATTCGGGACACGACCTCCAGCACCAAGTACCCCATCGCCAACCCGCACGTCGGCAAGTTCCGCGTCGAGGTCAGTCGCTACCTGGCCAACGCGGCCTACGCCGGCTCCAGTGCCAAGGCGTGGTACTTGCTGGCCGACCCGGCGGACCTGCCCGTCATCGAGGTGGCGTTCCTCAACGGCCAGGAGTCGCCGGTGATCGAGACGGCGGAGGCGGACTTCAACGTGCTCGGCGTGCGGATGCGCGGCTATCACGACTTCGGCGTGGCCCTGCAAGACCCGCGCGGCGGGCTCAAGAGCAAGGGCGAAAGTTGAACTGCTCATCACGGAGGTCGCGCTATGAGCCAAGCATGCGAGCAGCCCCCATCGTTCGAGTGTGGCACAATCTCGGCGGCTGCGGAGAAGTGGCGGCCAATTCCGGGCGCGGAGGGACTTTACAGCGCAAGCAATCTGGGCCGCGTGCGGAGCGAGCCGGTCCAGACCGGCCGGGTCGGGCGACGCCGGGGTCGCATCCTGAGGTGCTATCGAGACAGCAAGGGCTACTTGCAGTTTCGGGTGTGTCTGCCCGGAAGCCGGAACAGGAGCATGAAGGTGCATCGGGCGGTCGCCTTGACGTTTCTCGGACCGCGCCCTCCCGGCTACCAGATCAACCATAAGTCGGGCGACAAGCTCGACAATACGGTTGGCAACCTGGAGTACGTCACGTGTAGGGAGAACATCCGTCACGGCTGGCGTACCGGTCTCTGTCGTGGAGATCACGCAAGGGGCGAGCACAACGTGTGCGCGAAACTCACCGCCGACGATGTGCGGCGCATTCGCGCACTGAAACCCACGATGAGCCTGATGGATCTGGCCAGGCAGTTCGCCGTTACCCCTCAGACCATCTGGCACATTGTCAAGGGCAAGACCTGGAAGCACGTGGCGTAAGCGGAGGATGAGCCAATGGCGACTTACTACCTTGGCCACAATTCATGTAGCACTCGGCGCTAACAGTCACAGAGCGGCGTAGCGGACGGACGGCTCATGGAAGTAGCGCCTGACCAACTCGG